>Ga0209676_1000070_pt1 | contig 312074 bp, 267 predicted proteins | sample AraplaCvi_mLB_r2_FD_184282 | JGI IMG/M metagenome (GOLD analysis project Ga0209676, IMG submission 184282) | Arabidopsis root microbial communities from North Carolina, USA - plate scrape MF_Cvi_mLB_r2 (SPAdes) (version 2) | ecosystem: Host-associated > Plants > Roots > Endosphere | place... | reverse complement strand
AACGTCCATTTTATACTCCTTGGGAAAAACGTAGATTATACAGTTGAAAAATCAGTGCAGATTGATCGCGTCGTTCAGATAGAGCGAAGTGAGCAGCGCGAACACATAGGCCTGGATACCCGCCACCAGCAGCTCGAGGCCGCTGATGCCGACCATCAGCGCGAGGCTGGGAATGCCGACGCCGATGCCGATCGCCGGGCTCGCGGCAAGGCCGTCGATGATGAACGAGGCGAACACCTTCATCAGCACGTGGCCCGCGGTCATCGCGACGAAGAGTCGCAGCGCGAGGCTGAACGGACGGACGAGGAACGAAACCAGTTCGATCACCGGGATCAGCCACATCAGCCAGATCGGGGTGCCGTGCGGCACGAAAAGCGAGAAGAAATGGAGGCCGTGGCGCCAGAAACCGACGATCAGCACGATCGCGAAGCTCAGGATCGCGAGCACGCCGGTGATCGCGAAATGGCTCGTCACGGTGAAGGGATGCACGCCGAACAGGCCGAGCGGCATGAGGCCCAGCACGTTCAGCATCAGGATGAACATGAAGAGCGAGAAGACATAGGGCGTATATTTGCGGCCTTCGGGGCCGATGTTGGCATTCATCATGCCCGAGATGAAGCCGGTGAAGCCCTCGACCGCGACCTGCCAGCGGCCGGGAACGAGCTGACGCTTCATTCCGCCGATCATGAAGACCCACAGGAGCAGGCCGGCGATCACCATCCACATCGCGCTCGTGGTGAAGGCGACCTCATGATTGCCGACATGGAACATGTCGAACATCTTCTGCACCTCGAACTGGTGCATCGGGTCCACTTTGCCTTGATCCGCCACGCGATACCTCGCCTAAGTCTTCGTCAATCCGGCTTTGTCGGCCGGACGTTCGCAATCCGAAATATGTTCCTGAAGGCGACGACTATTCCGAGGAACAGCACCACCAACAGGCCCCAGGGTGCTGTGCCGGCAAAATGGTCGATCGTCCAACCGACCAGCGCGCCGCCACCGATCCCGCCCAACAGCTCGGCCAATACGCGATTACCGAGCTTGTAATTGGCGTCGGTCTCCGGTCCGGCGTTCACTGCGGTCCTTCTTGCTTCTGCGGCTTCGGCCCGGTCCAATCGCTCTTCGAGCGAGACCAGGCGCGAATCCTCAGAGCCAAGTTCCGGATCGCTGCCATTCCCCGTCATTTCCTCGCCATCCTCCTGAAACAGAACGGGAAGCCCCCGATTCCGCCTGCAAAAAAAGGCCCGAAAATTCGGGGTACCCCTAAGGCGCGGTCCGTTTAGGAACGACGCCCCATTAAGTCAATGCTTGTGCGCAGGCGCACAAAAATGACTCCGCGCAGACGCACAAAAATGCCGCCGCGTTTAGGGGCGCGGCGGCATCTGAGGGCCCTGGGGCCCCGATGTGCGGTGATTTTACGGGCAGCGGGCGTCGCGTTCGGGCGGGCCGGCGTCGCGCGTTTTCCACGCACCGCCGGGTGTCTGGTATTTCTCGCCCGGCTTGGTCTGCGCGATCAGGTTGCAGCCGCTGGTAAAGGCGAACTGCTCGACCGTGCTGCCGGTCGATTGCGCGCTCGCGGTATAGGCCGCCTTGCGCTTGATATTGAGATCCTGCACCAGCGCCCGGATCGCGGGGGTCGGCGCGGTCGCAAAGCCCAGATAGCCATCGGGCTGTTCGCCGATCTGTCCCGCCGCGCGCGCCGCGGCATAAGCCGGGTCGCGCTGCGCCATTGCGGAAGGCACGGCAAAAGCCACCGCAGCCGTCGTGACAATCGCGGCGAGCGCCAGTCCGGTCGGTTTCCACTTCGTCATACGCATCTTGTCATTCCCCATCAGAATATCTCGCTATTCTGCTCGATGAGCTTCTTGGCATCGCCATCCAGCCTGTACACCACTTCCTGTCGGATGTTGATGTTCAGATTGATCTCGATCGGCTTGTCGGGCGTATCGATCTGGACGCAGCCCGCGAGAGCCCACATTCCCGTCATCGCCGCAACACACCGACCGCCGATGGCCAGCCTCCTTGCTCCAGTCTTGGTCGTCTTCATCGCATGGGCTCGCTTTCTGGAGGCTGAACGGTTGGTTGTGCGCCTTTTGCGGCGGCTTCGGCTTCTTCCTGCGCGCGCATCAGCGCAGGCAAATTCTGTTCGATGAGCAACGACGGATCGTAAAAGCCCTTCGCCGACGTCAGCAATTGGCGGAACGGCGCCCTGATCTTCACATTGAAAATCAGCGGCAGTTTCGCGACCTGGTTGGTCAGGAAATTGCGCGTCGCGCCCTCGCCCTGCCCCACGCCGCCAAAACGGATATCGGTCACCATTTCGCCGTCGAGGTCCCCGTTCAATATGATCGTGAGGTCGTCATATTTGAGGCTGCGCAGCGCGCCAAAGGCAAAATTGGCGATCGTGCCGAGATTGCGGTTCGACAATTCGCCGACATAGGCAAGCGTTCCGCCTCCGCCACGCGAATCGATGCGGCCATTGACGATGCGTCCGCCCAGCCCGTCGAACTCGACCGGCAGCGTCCCGTCGAACACGCCCGTCGCATTGATATTGTCGAAGCCGAAGCTTTGCAGGAATACCGCGGCATCGACTCCGACGATGTCGAACGACAGCCGCCGGGCGTTCGCGGCGCTGAAATCGAGCGTCGTCGGATGGAGCAACAGCTTGCCGCCGCCGAAGGGCCAGCTGCCGCCCTCCACCCGCACGCGATTGTCGCCGAGCAGCCGATATTCGATCTCGCCGTCGAGCACCGGGATGCCGGGGTTGATTTCCTTGACTTTCGCAACCTGCCCCGGCGCGGTCTTCAGACCGATCAGATCGTCGAAGCTGATCGTCGTCGTGAGCCCGGCCACCGGGCCGAACGCCGCCGCGAGGCTGGTGTCGGCGGTCGCGAAAGTGCCGCGGCTCGTGACACCCTCGGCGGTCCACTCGATCCTCCCGTCGCCCACCACCGATCCCTGGACATTGGCGACAACGCCCAGCGCGAGGCTTGTCAGCTGGTCGGGCTGGAACGCCTCGTTGAAGCGCAGTTCCCTGACTGCGAGGTCCGCCGACCCGCTGCTGTCGGCCAGCCGGTGGCGGATCAGCGTGTCGAGAATCTTCGTTCCCGTCTTGCGTTCGTTGAAGCCCGCCTTCGCCTCGATCACGCCGTTCGCGAAGCGCAGGTTCGCATCGTTGCTGACGAGCGGGAAGAAGCGCGGATCGGGTGCCGCGTCGGTGAGCAGCAGCCCGCCATCGAGCGTCAGCGCGCCGCCCGCCCAGCGCCACTGCCCGGCAATCTCGCTCATATCGAGCGGAACCGCGCCGATCTTGCCGCTCGCGCCGCGAAGCTCGCCCGCCATGCCCTGCGGCGTCGCCCGCCCGCTTATGCCGTTTGCGGCAAAGCGCGTAACGCTTTCGCCCTCGCCCAGCCGGATGTCGGCGCCCGCCAGCGACCAGCGCGCCGCCGCCAGATCGACCGTCGCCGGACCGCTTTTCACGCTGAACGGCGAACCGCCGCTCGCCCCGCGCAGCGCAATCCCGGGAATGCGGATATCGCCGCGCAGCCCGCCGGGCCCGGCGCTCAGCAACGGCGCGCCCGGACGGCTGCAGAAGTCGATCGCGCTGTGGCCGAGCCGGAATCCGCCGACCTCGATCCGGTCGGCCGCGACACGGCTGCACCCGCCGTCGAAGGCGAGCGCCCCCGTCGGCGCAAGAAAGCCGTTCAGCGGCACCGTCAGCTTCTCGACACGCCCCCCTGCAAGCGGGCCCGACAACGCCGCCGTCGTCGCAAAACGCAGCAATCCGCCCGCGCCGCCCGAAAAGCGCACCGGCGTTAACGCAAGCCGCGCGCCTTCGGCGCCATAGGGTTCGAGGCTGGCGAGCCCCGTCACCTTCCCTTCGGCGCTGCGGTCGATACTCAGCGTTCCCGACGGCAGGTCGCCGCCGGCGATGCTCCAGCGGCCCGTCGCGATCACCGCAGGTTCGTCGGCTCCGTAAAGATAGCCGATGCGGCTGTCCGCGCTGCCGATGAAGCGTGCGCCGCTGGCGCTCGTCATTTCGGGCGCGATCAGGTCGACGCGCGCGGTCGGCCCCTCGCCCGCGATCGCGAAGCCCGCGCTTCCGCTTGCGTCGGCGAGCACACGGCCGAGCGCGCCCATCGCCTTCGCCGCGAGCGGCCCGACCGGGGTGCCCGCCAACCCGCGCGCGCTTTCCGCGAGCGAGCGACGCAGGTCGGTGCTGCCGCTCGCCCGCGCAAAACCGATCCGTCCATCGAATTTCGGCGCTGCGCTGCCGACGCTGCCCTTCGCTTCCAGCATCACGGTGTCGGCCGCGAAATCGGCACCGCGCAGCCGCCCCATCTCGGCATCGATATCGAGCTTCGTCAACACCGAGTTCCCGTCGAAACCTGCGAGCAACCCCATGCGCTCGGCGGCAACCGGCCCCGCGACCAGTCGGACGATGCTCGCGTCGGCCTTGCCCTTCCAGCTCCGCAGATCCTCCGACAACGACAGGTCCAGCGCGATCTGCGGCGATGCTGCGCTGACGCGGCCGTCGGCACACCGAAGCGCGCGCCCTCGCAACGGACCGACGAGCTGCGGCCGGACATCGCGCACGCGCAAACTTCCATAAAAGCTGATGTCGCTGCCGCGGCACCCCACCGCCGCGATGGCCGGCGCGACGAGCGCCAGCTTGCCGGTGAAGTCGCGGCGCAGATTGCCTCCACCGTTCAGCGCCGCGCCGATGTCGCCCCACGGCGTTCCGACGCGCGCCCGCGCATCGCGCAGCACCACCGACAGGTCGGGCAAGGCGAAGGGGTCCTTGCTCTCGGGGTCGCGGAATTTGTCGAGCGATCCGAACGACAGGCGTCCATCGACGAGACGCCCGTAAAGCCGGACGCCGTCGGCATTGATTCCCGAGACATAAGGCCCCCGCCAGCCATAGCCGAGCAGGACCTCGACGCGTTTTGCGACGAGGTCGGGGCGCTGCGGATCGCCGATGACGATGTTCGACAATATCTCGCTGCGAAAGCCGATCCGGTCGATCGTGTAGCGCGCGGGGACGCCACGGCTTTCGAGCTGGTCGCGAATGAACTCGTCGGCGATCGGCTCGCGCGCGATCCAGACGCCGGCGACGAGAATGGTCACCGCGCCCGCCGTCAGCCAGCGCTTTTTGAACAGCACGGTCCGGTGTTTGAACGGCAGCTTCGGAGCCGCTTCCGCGTCAGTCATGGGAATGGGCCGATGACGTCATGGCAGCAGAGCTCATCCTCCGACCCCGAACCCCGTTCGGACCAGAAACGCCGGAAATCCCGTTTCGATGCAGGAAATTGATCCGGTTCGCCATCTTCCTTTCCCTATGACCGTTGAGTGCGCCTCACAAGGCGGTTATTGCCGCGCCATGGGGGATACACCGGATCATGTCGGTCACCGTGCGCGGCTGCGCGTGCGCCTGCTCGACGATGCCGATGGTCTCGCCGACTACGAGCTCATCGAATATCTGCTCGCGCTCGCCATACCGCGCCGCGACACCAAACCGCTCGCCAAGGCGCTACTCCGCGAATTCGGTTCGCTGGCGCAGCTCGTGAGTGCCGATCCCGAATCTCTGCGCCGTATCGACGGCCTCGGCGACACGGGCATCGCTGCGCTCAAGATCGTGCAGGCCGTCGGCCTGCGCCTGCTGAAGGGCGAGTTTCGCGACAAGCCCCTGCTCTCCAGCTGGGATGCACTGCTCGACTGGCTGCGCGCCGACATGGGGCCGATCGACGTCGAGCGCGTGCGGGTTCTCTATCTCAATTCACGCAACATGCTGATCCGCGACGAACTGGCGAGCGAGGGATCGATCGATCAGTCGGCGATCTATGTGCGCGAGGTCATCAAGCGCGCGCTCGAACTCGGCGCTTCGGCGCTCATCCTCGTCCACAATCACCCGAGCGGCAGTCCCGAACCGAGCCGACAGGATATCGCGATCACCAAGGATATTGCGAACGCCGCCGCGAAACTCGGCATCGCGCTCCATGACCATATCATCATCGGCGGATCGGATTACCGCAGCTTCCGCGCGATGGGACTGCTCTGATCCGCCATTTGACTTCGCCGGTCTTCGGTCACATCATCCGGGTCATGCAGATTCGGCGCAGCCTTTTCCGTTTCCGCCATCATGGGGGACAGCTTCTCGCGGGCATCTAGCCCCGGGTTCCGGCGCGTTCGCCCCGAGAGCCCGGGGCACCTTCCGTCCGATATTCCAGCGCGCGGCTGCAACGCCGCGTGCCAGCCGGAAAGTCCGCGCCATGACGAAAAAGAAAAAGGGGGCCGCGATGCCCCATATCCGCATGATCGACAGCGAAGCCGACACGCTCACCGAATTGACCCTGCTGCAACAGCGCGATTCGGTCCACTTCTACGAACTGCTACTCGACGAAATCGATCGCGCCGCGATCTGCAACCGCAGCGACATCCCGCCCGACGTCGTGACGATGGGATCGAAGGTGACCTTTATCGACGAAAAGAACGGCGCCGAACGCACCGTGCGGCTCGTCTATCCCGCCGAAGCAGACATTGCTGCGGGACGAATGTCGATCCTGACACCCGTCGGCGCGGGCCTCATCGGCCTCAGCGTCGGCCAGTCGATCAACTGGCCCGATCGCGGGGGCATCGAGCATCGGCTCACGATCGTCGCGGTCGATCAACCCGATTGATCTGCCCCGAACGGCGACGCAGCCGCCGGATCCGCTCCGACGGCTGCACCACCCCGCGGGGCGCCGGTCAGGCGCCGCGCGACAGGAAACCGGTCAATTCGGTCTTGTTCACCGCGCCCGACTTGTCGCCGTCGGCCGATGCGAAAGCCTGGCCGATCCAGGTCTTGACCTCGGCCGATTCGACATCGGCGCTGGGATCGGTCGCGGCACGCAGCTTCTTCATCCACGCGCCGAATTCGGCTTCGTTCAGGTCGCCATTCTTGTCCCCGTCATAAGTCGGGAATTCCTGCTCGACGATCTGCGCGATCTGGGTCGGCGTCGCCGCCGCACCCGACGGTGCGGGCTGGCTCGAAGCCGGGGGCGTCGTCGACGCGTCGGGCGCCGGCGCGGGGCTGGTCGCATCCGGGGCCGGGGCCGGCTCGGTCGTCGTCGGCGCGCTTGCCGAATCCGACGCCGGGGGCGTCGACTGGGCGAGGGCCGGGAAACTCACGGCGGCGGCCCCGATCAAAAGTATCTGCTTCAACATCATCTATCTCCTGTACGCGGGGTTACTGCGGCTCCGATTCGGGCTTTTCCTCGGGTGCCGGTGCGGGCTGGTCGGCCGAAGGGGCCGGCTCGGCCGCGGGGGGCGTGTCGCTCGGCGTTGCGTCCTCGCTGGGAGCCTGATCGGTCGGTTTGGTTTCGTCGGTCGGCTTCTTTTCCGGTTCAGGTGCCGTCGTGTCGGTCGGCGCCGGCTGCGACTGGGTGCTCGGGGCGGGTTCTTCGGCCGGAGCGGTCGTCTGGGCCAGAGCGGGGAAGCTGATGGCTGCGGCGCCGATCAAAAGCACTTGTTTCAACACATTTATTCTCCTGTAACGGCGACATCGATGGCCGGTCCGGCCAGCCGCCTTTCTGATGGGGCATAGGGGCAACCCACCGTCTTTCCGCAAAGTTGCGCCGCCTCGGCATTTGGCGAAACGCCCCGTCCCTGCTACGGGGCGCCCCGTCCCGGTTCCGCAGGGATTCCGCGACAAGGCGCCCGAAAAGGAAGGAAATTCAATGGTTCCGCGTTACGCACGGCCGGAAATGACCGCGATCTGGTCGGCCGAGAATCGCTTTCGCATCTGGTTCGAGATCGAAGCGCACGCGACCGACGCCCTTGCCGAACTGGGCACCGTGCCGAAATCGGCCGCCAAGGCACTGTGGGACTGGTGGGCGACGAACCCGACGATCGACGTCGCCGCGATCGACGCGATCGAGGCGGTCACCAAGCATGACGTCATCGCCTTCCTGACGTGGGTCGCCGAGAATGTCGGCGACGAGGCGCGCTTCATGCACCAGGGCATGACGAGCAGCGACGTGCTCGACACCTGCCTCGCAGTCCAGCTTGCCCAGGCCGCCGATATCCTGCTCGCCGACCTCGACGCGCTGCTCGAAGCGATCAAGCGCCGCGCTTATGAACACAAGCTCACCCCGACGATCGGTCGCAGCCACGGCATCCATGCCGAACCCGTCACCTTCGGGCTCAAGCTCGCCGAAGCTTACGCCGAATTCTCGCGCTGCAAGCTGCGTCTGCAGGCCGCGCGCGCCGAAATCGCGACCTGCGCCATCTCGGGCGCCGTCGGCACCTTCGCCAACATCGACCCGCGCGTTGAGGCGCATGTCGCCGCCAAGCTGGGCCTTGCGATCGAGCCCGTCTCGACGCAGGTCATCCCGCGCGACCGTCATGCGATGTTCTTTGCCGTGCTCGGCGTCATCGCCTCGTCGATCGAACGCCTCGCGGTCGAGGTCCGCCACCTCCAGCGCACCGAAGTGCTCGAGGCCGAGGAATATTTCTCGCCGGGCCAGAAAGGCTCGTCGGCGATGCCGCATAAGCGCAACCCCGTGCTGACCGAAAATCTGACCGGCCTCGCGCGCATGGTGCGCAGCGCCGCCATCCCCGCGATGGAAAATGTAGCGCTCTGGCACGAACGCGACATCAGCCATTCGTCGGTCGAGCGCTTCATCGGCCCCGACGCGACGATCACGCTCGACTTCGCGCTCGCGCGCCTGACCGGCGTCGTCGACAAGCTGCTCGTCTACCCTGCGCGGATGCAGAAGAATCTCGATCGCATGGGCGGGCTCGTCCACTCTCAGCGCGTGCTGCTCGCGCTGACGCAGGCGGGTGCGAGCCGCGAGGATAGCTATGCGCTCGTCCAGCGCAACGCGATGAAGGTCTGGGAATCGGACGGTCAGCTCTCCCTGCTCGAACTGCTGAAGGGCGACGCCGATGTCACCGCGAAGCTGTCTCCCGACGACCTCACCGCGCTGTTCGACCTCGGCTATCATATGAAGCATGTCGATACGATCTTCGACAGGGTGTTCGGAACGGCATAGCGCCGGGCTGGAATCGCGGGGCAATCTGTCATAGGGTCAGGACGGACCGACAGAGGGAGCAAGACGAGTGGGCATCCTGCGAACGATCATCTGGGTCTTGCTGACCGCCGTACTCGTCATCTTCGCGATGGCGAACTGGATACCGGTGACCGTGACGATCTGGCCGGGCCAGGTGCTCGACACCAAATTGCCCGTGCTGATCCTGGCGGCCTTCCTGATCGGCAGCGTGCCGCTCTGGATCGCCTTGCGCACCAGCCGCTGGTCGATGAAGCGCCGCCTCGACGCGAGCGAGCGGCAGGCGGCCGATCTGCGCGCGCTCGCGAACCGGCCCGTCGAGGTCACGCCCACCCCGCCGACAAACGGCACCACACCCCCTCCCACCGACCTCTTCTCGACGGACAAGCCATGACCTCCCCGCTTTATCTCGCCATCGACACGACGCACCTCGACGCCGCGCTGACGCTGGCGCAGAAGGTGCGGCGCCACGTCGGCGGGCTGAAACTGGGTCTCGAATTCTTCTGCGCCAACGGCCATCACGGCGTCCACGAAATGGCGAAGCTCGGCCTGCCGATCTTCCTCGACCTCAAGCTGCACGATATTCCGAATACCGTTGCCAAGGCGATCCAGGCGCTGCGCTCGCTCGAGCCCGCAGTACTGACCGTCCACGCGGCGGGCGGCCGCGCGATGCTCGAGGAAGCCAAGGCCGCGGCGGGCCAGAACACAAAGGTCGTGGCAGTCACCGTCCTGACCAGCCTCGACGCGCCCGATCTCGATGATATCGGCGTCGGCGGCACTCCGCACGATCAGGTCGTCCGCCTCGCCGCACTCGCGCGCGAAGCCGGGCTCGACGGCATCGTCTGCTCGGGACAGGAAGTGAAGGCCGCGCGCAAGGCATGGCCCGGCGGCTATTTCGTCGTCCCAGGCGTTCGCCCCGCCAACGGCAAGACCGGCGATCAGAAGCGCGTCGTCACTCCGGCGCAGGCGATGGCCGACGGCGCCTCGATCCTTGTCGTCGGCCGCCCGATCAGCCAGTCGGCCGACCCCGATCTCGCCGCGCGCGAGATCGAAGCCACGCTCTAAGAGGTTTCCATGCCACCCATGGTGAAGATTTGCGGGCTGTCGACGCCCGAAACGGTCGACGCCGCCATCCGGCACGGCGCGACGCATATCGGCCTTGTCCACTACGAGCCGAGCCCGCGTCACGTCGATCTCAAGACCGCCGCCGAACTGCGCAAGCGCGCCGGGCCGCACGTCAAGGTGGCGCTGCTCCTCGTCAACGCCTCGCAGCAGTTGACCGGCGATGCGCTCGGCATGGTGCGGCCCGACATCATCCAGTTCCACGGCAACGAGACGCCCGAATGGCTCGCCGTCGTCAAGCGCCTCGCGCCCGCCGAAATCTGGAAGGCGATCGGCCTGAAGGACGCCGAGACGCTGGTACGCATGCAGAAATATCGCGGCGTCGCCGACCGCATCCTGTTCGACGCGCCCGCCGCGGCACTCCCCGGCGGCACCGGGACGCGCTTCGACTGGTCGCTGCTCAGGAACCATCGCCACAATATGGACTGGGGCATTGCGGGCGGTCTTACGCCAGGCAATGTCGCGCAGGCCATCGCCGAGACCGGTGCGCCGCTCGTCGATGTGTCGTCGGGCGTCGAAAGCGCGCCGGGCGTCAAGGATGTGGACAAGATCGCCGCTTTCCTTAAAGCCGCCGGTCGATGACCCAGCTACCCAACAGCCTTCGCACCGGCCCCGACGAACGCGGGCACTTCGGCCAGTTCGGCGGACGCTATGTCGCCGAAACACTGATGCCGCTGATCCTCGACCTCGAGCGCCACTATCGCGCCGCGCAGGTCGATCCGGCGTTCAAGGCAGAGTTCGACTATCTGCTGAAACACTATGTCGGACGCCCGAGCCCGCTGTGGTTCGCCGAGCGGCTGACCGAGCATCTCGGCGGCGCGAAAATCTATCTGAAGCGCGAGGACCTCAACCACACCGGCGCGCACAAGATCAACAATTGCATAGGCCAGATCCTGCTCGCCAAGCGGATGGGGAAGACGAAGATCATCGCCGAAACCGGCGCAGGACAGCACGGCGTCGCGACCGCGACCGTCGCGGCGCTCTTCGGCCTGCCCTGCACCATCTTCATGGGCGCGGTCGACGTCGCGCGGCAGCAGCCGAACGTGTTCCGCATGAAATTGCTCGGCGCCGAAGTCGTCGCGGTCGAGAGCGGCGCGAAAACGCTGAAGGATGCGATGAACGAAGCGCTCCGCCACTGGGTCGCGAACGTCCACGACACCTTCTACATCATCGGCACTGTTGCCGGTCCGCACCCCTATCCCGAGCTTGTCCGCGATTTCCAGTCGGTGATCGGCGACGAAGCGCGCGAACAGATTCTCGAGGCCGAAGGTCGCCTGCCTGATATGCTCATCGCCCCCGTCGGGGGCGGATCGAACGCGATCGGCCTCTTTCATCCCTTCCTCGACGACGAAGGCGTCGAGATCGTCGGGGTCGAAGCCGCGGGCGAAGGGCTCGACAAGAAGCACGCCGCCAGCCTCGCGGGCGGGCGGCCGGGTATCCTCCACGGCAATAAGACCTATCTGCTGCAAGACGAGGACGGCCAGATCACCGAGGCGCACAGCATCTCGGCGGGGCTCGACTATCCGGGTATCGGGCCCGAGCATAGCTGGCTCCACGAGATCGGCCGCGTCCGTTACGAACCTGTCACCGACGAAGAAGCCCTCGCCAGTTTCCAGAAGCTCACCAAGCTCGAAGGCATAATCCCCGCGCTTGAAAGCGCGCACGCGATCGCCGCTGCCGAACGCATCGCGCCGACGCTGGGCAAGGACAAGATCATCATCGTCAACTGCTCGGGCCGCGGCGACAAGGACATCTTCACCGTAGCCGAGGCCTTGGGGGTGAAGCTGTGACGCAATCGAAGCTGTTCCGGATTATCTCCGATTTCTGTCTCTTTCTGGTTGTCCTGTCATTTGCCGATCTGATGTTTCGATATGGATTGAATTTCAGGGCATGGAATCTCGCGTCCGCGAGGTTGGCCTACAACGCGAGCATTGCCGCGGTGATTGCGATTGTCTTTTATTTGAGGGGGCCGTCCCGATGACCCGCTTCGCCGCCACCTTCGCTCAGCCGCGCCCCGCGCTCGTCGCCTTCATCACCGGCGGCGACGGCGACACCGCCGCGAATCTCGATGCACTCGTCGCGGGGGGCGCCGATGTAATCGAACTCGGCATGCCGTTCACCGACCCGATGGCTGACGGCCCCGCGATCCAAGCCGCGAACCTGCGCAGCCTCGCCAAGGGCACGACGACCGCCGACCTGTTCGCGATCGCGGCCGCCTTCCGCGCGCGCCATCCGGAAACCCCGCTCGTCCTGATGGGCTATGCCAATCCGATGACGATCCGCGGTCCCGAATGGTTCGCCGCCGAATGTACGAAAGCCGGCGTGGACGGGGTGATTTGCGTCGACATCCCGTCCGAGGAAGACGCCGAGCTCGGCCCCGCGCTCCGCGCCGCCGGGGTCGACCTCATCCGCCTCGCGACGCCCACGACCGACGCCGCGCGCCTGCCCGATGTGCTGAATGGCGCGGGCGGCTTCCTCTATTATGTGTCGGTCGCCGGGATCACCGGGCTGCAACAGGCTGCGCAGGCGAGCATAGAGGAAGCCGTTGCGCGCCTGAAAGCCGCGACCGACCTGCCCGTCGCGGTCGGCTTCGGCGTCCGCACGCCCGAACAGGCCGCTGCCATTGCGCGCGTCGCCGACGGCGTCGTCGTCGGCTCGGCCTTCATCGACATCATTGCCGAGCATGGCGACGCCGCGGCGCCGCATGTCGAGGCTTTTACCCGCACCCTCGCCGATGCTATCCATAGCTCCAAGGAGATCGCCGCATGAGCTGGCTCGACCGCGTTCGCAACGCCCTGCCTTTCGGCGCCAAGCGCGATACCGCCGACAATCTCTGGCACAAATGCCGCCAGTGCCAGCAGATGGTGTTCGTCAAGGAATGGGAAGACAATCTCAACGTCTGTCCGCGCTGCGACCATCATGACCGCATCGGCGCGAAGGAACGTTTCGCGCAGCTGTTCGACGGCGGCATCCACGAACTGATCGCGGCGCCCGCCGCGCCCGAGGATCCACTGAAGTTCCGCGACACGAAGAAATATGTCGACCGCATCAAGGCGGCGCGCGCGCAGACCGGCGACCGCGATGCCTATCAGAACGCCTTCGGCCGCATCTCGGGCAAGGGAGCGGTGATCGGCGTGCAGGACTTCGCCTTCATGGGCGGTTCGATGGGCGTCGCCGTCGGCGAGGCCTTTGTCGCGGGGGTCGAGGACGCGATCCGGCGCGGCGTTCCCTACATCGCGATCACCGCCGCGGGCGGCGCACGCATGCAGGAAGGCACGCTGTCGCTGATGCAGATGCCGCGCGCCACGGTGGCGCTCGCGCGCCTGCGCCGCGCCGGCCTTCCCTATGTCGTGCTGCTCACCGATCCGACGACCGGCGGGGTCACCGCGAGCTATGCGATGCTCGGCGACATCCAGATCAGCGAACCCAAGGCGCTGATCGGCTTCGCGGGCCAGCGCGTGATCGAGAATACGATTCGCGAAAAGCTCCCCGAAGGCTTCCAGCGCGCCGAATATCTGCTCGATCACGGGATGATCGACATGGTCGTGCACCGCAAGGAGCTGCCCGAAACGCTGGGACGCCTGATCGGCTATCTCGCGCCCGAAAAGGCGGCCTGAGGCACGCCAGTCGAACCTCTTTCGTCACCCCGGACTTGATCCGGGATCCATTCGGCGGCGCGGAAATGGATGCCGGATCAAGTCCGGCATGACGAAGACGCGACAGGCATATGAAGGCTCCACGATGCCCGACCACGCCCATAGCTCCGACCCCGCGGTCCAGACCCAGCTCGACCGCCTCGCCGCGCTGTCGCCGGGGCGCGACATCCTCGGGCTCGAACGCATCGCCGAGCTGTGCGCGCGCCTCGGCAATCCGCAACTCCAGCTTCCGCGCACCTTCCATGTCGCGGGCACGAACGGCAAGGGCTCGACCTGCGCCTACCTTCGCGCGATCCTCGAAGCGCAGGGGCGCAAGGTGCACAGCTACACCAGCCCGCATCTCGTCCGTTTCAACGAACGCATCCGTCTCGCCGGAACGCTGATCGACGACGCGCTGCTCGCCGCCCTGCTCGAAGAAGTGCTCGATGAAGCCGCCGACCTGCAGGCGAGCTTTTTCGAGGTCACCACCGCCGCCGCCTTTCTCGCCTTCGCGCGCATCCCCGCCGACGACTGCATCATCGAGGTCGGCCTTGGCGGGCGCCTCGACGCGACCAACATCATCCCGCCCCCGGCGGTTTGCGGCATCGCCTCGCTCGGCATCGACCACGAAGCCTTCCTGCTCGCCCCCGAAGCCGGGACGCCCGACGACCCGGCGATGCGCATCGCGTGGGAAAAGGCGGGCATTATCAAGGCCGAGGTGCCCGTCGCAACCCTCGCCTATCCGCCCCATATCCGCGATACCATCGCGACCAGGGTCGCCGACGTCGGCGCCACGCTCTTCCCCGAAGGCGAAGGCTGGGCGGTCGAGGCCGACGGCGATGCTTTCGGCTGGACTTCGAGACTGGGGTCGGTCGAGGGACCGCTGCGCCCGCGCATGACCGGGGCACACCAGATGCGCAACGCCGGGCTCGCCATCGCAATGCTGCGCCTCGCCCCAGCCCCCCGGCCGACCGACGCACAGATTGCGCAGGGCGTCGCCGATGCCTTCTGGCCCGGTCGGATGCAGCGCCTCGGCGCCGGGCCGCTCACCGAACTGCTGCCGGGCGGCTCCGCAACCTGGCTCGACGGCGGCCATAATCCCGACGCCGGTGCCGCGCTCGCGAACGCGCTTCGCGATCGGGCGCCGCTCCACATCATATGCGGCCTTTTGAAGAACAAGGACGCGACGGGTTTCCTGCGCCCGTTCGCCGATCGCATCGCCTCGTTTCAGGCCGTCCCGATCCCCGGGCACGAATATCATGATCCCGAAGATCTCTGCCGCTGGGTCCAGAGCGATCTCGGCATCGCCGATGCGCAGCCATGCGACAATGTAACCGCGGCGCTACGCCATATCGCAAACCATCGCCCACGCGGTGACGTGCTGATCTGCGGCTCGCTCTACCTCGCCGGCGTCGTCCTCGATCTCAACGGGGAATGGCCGGTCTAGCGCGGCGACTTTCGACCGGTTGTTGCCGATAAAGAGATGTGCACCCCAAGGCCCGCCTGACGCCGCTACGCGATCCTTAGCCAAGTTCCGCCAGCGTACGCTTCACCCAATCATACATTTCGGCCTCGGCCTTCAGCGTCACGGGCGGCGTGCGCTTCATGCGCTGCTCGACTTCCCTCAGCACCGTTCGCGCCCCGCCCTTGTCGCCCTCGGCGAGCAATATGCCCGCGATCCGGCAGCGGACCTCGTCGCCCGGCACGCGGCCCACGATGTCCCGATAGATCGCAAGTGCGTCTGCCATCCGCCCTTCGGCTTCGGCGACCTTTGCGCGCAGCAGCGCGCGCCGGTCGATCTCGGTCCGCGAGATTGTTTCGGGCAACGCGTCGATCGCGGCGAGCGCCTCGGCATAACGCCCCGCCGCATAGGCCGCCTCGGCGATCCGCATTCCGATCGTCCGGTCGACGTGCGGCGACAGGCGCTCGGCCGCCCGGAACGCGTCGAGCGCCTCGGCGTAACGCCCGCGTTCCATCAACGCATCGCCCAACTCGATCCGGTTTCCCGAGGTATCGCTGAATTCGGCCGCATCGCGCGCTTCGCGGATGCGGCGTTCGGGATCCATCTTGTCGGCGATCGTCATCCGCGCCTCGCGCACCCGCCGGTCGCGCGGCAGACCGGGCAGTATCTCGACGATGAAATAGGCAAGGATGCCGACCATCGGCAGAAAGGCGATCGCCATGATCCACGCCGTGTTGCGGCCGGTGCGAAAGACGTGGACGATGCACAGCACCTGCAGCGCAATGGAGATGAGGAGAAAGTGCATCTCCGGCTATGCCGCTGCGTCGCCTTCGCGGGCCGTGCCGGCAGTTCCGACCGACGCGTCGACAAGGCCGCTTCGCATCATCATCCAGAACAGGATGATCCCCGGCAAAGCCGCCACAACGGTGAACAGGTAGAAGTTCACATTGCCGAAACTCTCCATCATAGTACCCGCCGTCGTCCCGGTCAGGAAACGGCCGACGATGCTCGCGGCCGAACTGATCAGCGCATAGTGCGCGGCGGTGAATCGGAGGTCGCAAAGCGCAGAGAAATAGGCGACGACGACGACACCGCCGATACCGCTAGCGATATTCTCAAAACCGATCGCACCGGCCAGCCCGAAATTGCTGTGCCCAGCTGCTGCCAGCAACGCGAAGCTGAAGTTGCTGACCGCCATCAGCACAAGGCTCAGCAACACCGACCTCTTCATACCCATCCGGGCGTAGAGGATGCCACCGATGAAGATGCCAACGAAATAAGCCCAGAAGCCTATGCCAACGTCATATATGGCGATCTCGTCATTGCTGAACCCGAGATCGTCGAGCAGCAGGCGCAAGGTCAGATTGGCGAGCGTGTCGCCGATCTTGTGCAAGAGAATGAACAGCAGGACGAGCCATGCTCCATGACGACTGAAAAACTCCGTAAAGGGACCGACAATGCCGGCGACGATGCCGGGCCGCCCCTCGCGCGAAACCGCCTCGCGGTGCCTTCCAGGTTCGCCGACCCAAAATGCGGCAATCACCGCAGGCAGCGCGAACAGGGCACATGCGAAATAAGCAGCTTCCCATCCGTAGCGCGCGGCCAGGACCAGCGCCAATCCGCCCGCAGCGGTCGAACCGAGCCGCCAGCCATATTGCGACATGCCCGACCCGACGCCCAATTGCTCGGGTTTCAATATCTCGATCCGGTAGGCGTCGATCACGATGTCGAACGTCGCGCCAGCCAGACCCACGAGGACGGCTCCTACCGCCATTTCGAACAGCGCAGCGAATTCGCCGTCATGCCCCAGTCCGAATAACTGCATGAACTGCCCGACCGGCGACTGACCAACTTGCTGCGGGTCAACCGCGGCCAAATTGGCGACCGCCAGAATGACCAGGGTTGCCGTCAGCAATATCCACGACACACGCTGGCCGAGGCGGCCGATGACCGGCAGGCGAACCGCATCGACGATCCATGCCCACAGCGGCTTGAGGTTATAGACTAGAAATGCCAGCGAGAAGGCGGTGATCGACGATTTTTGAAACCCGTCTTGAGCAAGGCGCGTTGTCAGGGTCGCGCCGATCATCGCAAACGGAAAACCTGACGAAATCCCCAGCAGCAAGGCGGCGAGCGGCCCCCGCTCAAGATAGGGCCGAATGCTGTGCCACCAGCTTTGCGGCGGTGGCGTGGCGCTGTCAGACTGCAAACCGGAACTCCCCCAAGGCATTCGATCCGAATGCTACGATCATCATCCGAAGGCCTAAAGCGTCTGGGGCAAATTGGAAGCGGCCAATTTGCAAAGCGGTCGACAACCGCGACAACCGGCCGCGCTCAGGCGGCGGCGGGACGCCAGAAGGTCGTGAGGCCGCTCACCTTGCGCGGCGCCTGGTTCTTGCAGGCCATCATTTCGACCGCCTTCAGCGCCGAGACGAGCGCCGACGCGCTATGCGGCTTGCCAAGGCAGGCGATCGCGATGTCTTCGGCATCGGCAGGGCATTGTCCCGTCACCAGCAGCACCGCGATCCCGCGGTCACGCGCCAGCCGCGCGACTTCGCGGCCCGTCATATGACCCGCGAGGCCAAGGTCGAGAACGACCGCATCGACCAGCTCGGCGGCCATGATCGCCACCGCGGCCTCGCCCGAATCGACCGTCGCGACGATGTCGTACCCGCCGACTTTCAGCGTGTGCTCATTGTCGAACGCGGTCAGCGGATCATCCTCGATGATCAGCAATCGCTTGATGCAGGTCGGGCGGTGGCCGAAGAGCATGAGGACTCCTTCCAATAACGCCATGACTCGCTCCGCGCCGTCCTGCAAGATTGCTTCTGCTTGCCATCGACGAAGCGCCTCTTTTCCGGCTATGAGCGTGATCACAACGCAACACTCCTTTTCCTGAAAACGACAAGAAAGCCGCATCCGTTCCGATGACGACCCGCCGTCCACCCCGCCCGACGTCTCGCCCTGCCGCAGACCGCGACGCCCCGAAAGGCCGCCGCGCCGCGCGCGGCGCCGCGACCGCGCTCCGGGCCAAGCCCGCCGAAGAACGCGAGGACGGACCGCAGCGTATCGCCAAGCTGCTCGCGCGCGCCGGCGTCGGATCGCGCCGCGACGTCGAACGGATGATCGAGGAGGGCCGCATCGCACTGAACGGAGAGGTGATCGCGCAGCCCGCCCCGCTCCTGTCGTCGCTCGACGGCCTCACCGTCGATGGCAATCCGGTCGCCAAACCCGTCTCGACGCGCCTCTACCGCTTCCACAAGCCCGCAGGCTGCCTCACCGCCGCGCGCGACCCCAAGGGGCGCAAGACGATCTACGATCTCTTGCCCAAGGGGCTGCCGCGCCTGATGCCGATCGGGCGCCTCGACTATAATACCGAGGGGCTGCTGCTCCTCACCAACGACGGCGAATTCAAACGCCAGCTCGAACTGCCCGCGAGCGGGGTCGAGCGCACCTATCGCGCGCGCGCCTTCGGCGACATCAGCCAGGCGCAGCTCGAGGAACTCGCGATGGGGATCGAGATCGACGGCGTCCGCTACGGCCGGATCGACGCCAATCTCGAACGCCGCACCGGGCGCAACCAGTGGGTCGAAATGACGCTGACCGAAGGCAAGAACCGCGAAGTCCGCCGCGTGCTCGAACATTTCGGACTGCAGGTCAGCCGCCTGATCCGTACGCGCTATGGCGAGTTCACCCTCGCCGGGCTCGACATGGGCGCGGTCGAGGTCGTGCCGCGCGACGAACTGTTCAAATTCCGCCGGCGTCTCGGCTGATGCGGGTCATTTCGGGCGAATGGCGCGGCCGCAAGCTGCTCGCGCCGAAGAATGACGCGACGCGGCCGACGGCCGACCGCACCCGCGAAACACTCTTCTCGATGCTCGCGAGCCGCCTCGGCAGCTTCGAAGGGCTGGTCGTCGCCGACCTCTTCGCCGGATCGGGCGCGCTCGGGATCGAGGCGCTCTCGCGCGGCGCCGGACAATGCCTGTTCGCCGAGCAGGACCGCGACGCGCTCGACGCGCTCCGCAAGAATCTCGCGACGCTCGGCGCGACGCCGCGCGCCGACGTCCGCGCCGGATCGGTGCTCGCGCTGGGGCCGGCGAAGAGGACGTACGACCTGCTGCTCATCGACGCGCCTTACGACACCGGCGCGGGCAGCGTCGCACTCGACAAGCTGAACCGCCTCGGCTGGATCGGCCCCGACAGCCTGATCTCGATCGAGACCGCCGACAGGGAAATCGTCGATGTCGCGGGCTTCGAAGTCGACGCGGAGCGCAAGGTCGGCAAGGCGAAGCTGACGCTGCTCAGGCCGGCGGCGCGGCTTTGACCGCAAGAAGCGGGACGCTCCACCGCTCCGTTCGGCGCTAGGGCCGCGTCATGACCGCACCGATCAACCTGCGCATGGGCTCCGCCGAATGGGGCATGTTGATCCTGCTCTCGATCCTCTGGGGCGGATCCTTCTTCTTTCTCGGGGTCGCGCTGCGCGAGGTGCCGCCCTTCACCCTCGTCCTCGCCCGCCTCGGACTCTCGTCGCTGTTGATGCTGGGCTTCATGGCCGTCACCCGCCGTGCGGTCCCGCGCCGCGCCGGGCTCTGGCCCGCGCTCTTTCTGCTTGCGCTGCTCAACACCGCGCTTCCCTTCTCGCTCTTCGCTTATGCGCAGACCCAGATCGCCAGCGGCCTGGCCTCAATCCTCAACGCGACCACGCCGCTCTGGGGCGTCATCGTCGCGCATTTCTTCACCCCCGATGAGAAGGCGACGCCCGCGAAGCTCGTCGGGGTCGGCGCGGGCATTGCCGGGGTCGCGGTGATGATCGGCGGCGGGGCGCTGTCGGGGATCGGCACCAGCCTCCCGGCCCAACTGGCGTGCCTTGGCGCGACCTTCTGCTACGCGCTCGCCGGGGTGTACGGCCGCCGCTTCCGCGCGTGGGGCGTCGGCCCGCTCGACGTCGCGACGGGCCAGCTCGTTGCGGGCACATTGCTCATTCTGCCCGTCGCGCTGTTCATCGACGCTCCGTGGCGGCTCGCGCTTCCCGGCACGACCACGCTCCTCGCGATCGGCGGGCTCGCGCTCCTGTCGACGACGGTCGCCTATTTCCTCTATTTCAGCCTGATCGCGCGCGCCGGCGCGACCAATGCGCTGCTCGTCACGCTGCTCATTCCGGTCACCGCGATCCTGCTCGGCACCTTGCTGCTCGGCGAAATACTGCTGCCGCGGCACTGGGTCGGCATGGCGCTGATCGCAGCCGGGCTCGTAGCAATCGACGGCCGCCTCATTGACCGTTTTCGCGTCAGCGGGCGTCCTGCCCGATAGCCTGACGCCGCACCATCAGCAGCCCCAGCCAGCTTACCACGCCCGCCAGTGCCAGATAATAACCGACCGTTTCGGTCCCGCCACGCTCGGCCAGCGCCTGCGCGATGATCGGCGCCATCGCACCGCCCAATATGCCGCCCGCGTTGAACGCGATCGACGCCCCGGTATAGCGCACGCGCACGGGGAACAGTGCGGTGAGCCAGCTTCCAAGCGGGCCGTAGACCAGGCCCATGACGAACAGCGCTGCGGCCAGGCCGAGGAAAATCAGCAACCAGCTTTCCGACGCCAGCGACGGCCCGAAAACAAACCCGATGAGGATCGTCGCACCGCAGCCCCACATCAGCACGCGCTGCGCGCTCGACGCGTCGCTCCAATAGCCCGCGAAGACGATCCCCACCGCCATGAACAGGATCGCACCAAGCTGGATCAGCAGAAACTGTTCCTTCGGATAGCCAAGCACCGTCGTTCCGTGCGCGAGCGCGAAGCTGGTCGCGAGATAGAAGATCGCGAAACAGGCAACGACCGCGAAAGTCCCCGCGAGCGTCGCGACCAAGTGGTGCCGGAACAATTCACCGAGCGGCACCGCGACCGGCGCTTCCTTTTCGAGCGCTTCGGCAAAGTCGGGCGTCTCGCCGATCTTGAGCCGCACCCACAGCCCCAGCCCCACGAGCACCGCCGACAGCAGGAACGGGATGCGCCATCCCCACGCCGCGAAATCGGCGTCGCTGAGCCCCAGCCCGAGCAACAGGAAAAGTCCGTTGGCAGCGATGAACCCGACCGGCGCACCCAATTGCGGGAACATGCCGAAGCGCGATTTCCATCCGGGTGGGGCATTTTCGACCGCGAGCAAGGCCGCCCCGCCCCACTCGCCGCCGAGCCCGAAGCCTTGCCCGAAGCGCAGGATACAGAGCAGCAGCGGCGCGACCCAGCCGACCATCGCATAGGTCGGCAGGAAAGCGATCAGCAGCGTGGAGGCACCCATCAGCATCAGCGAGGCAACGAGCGTCGACTTGCGCCCGATCCGGTCGCCATAATGGCCGAACACGATTGCGCCGACGGGCCGCGCAAAGAAAGCGAGGCCGAAGCTCATGAAGCTGAGCATCAACTGCGCCGACGGCGATTCCGACGGAAAGAAGAGCGGCCCGAACACCAGCGCCGCGGCGGTGCCGTAAATATAGAAATCATAGAATTCGACCGCGGTGCCGACGAGGCTCGCGGTCAGGATGCGCCGATGCTGTCGATAGGGTGCCAGATTCACGGCCGATGCCCCTCCCTGTTTATGCCGGCGCCGCTTTGGACGCGCTACCGCGACCCATGCAAGCCGGAATGCATCCGGCTCAGCGTCCTTGCGTCGGAAGCTGCGCGCGCAGCCGCTGCAGTTCGCGTTCGGGGATCGGCGCAAGCAACGCTGCTGGCTTGCCCTTGCGAAGCCGCTCGCGGTCCTTTTCCGACGGTTCGACGCGGTGCACGCGCACCGCGGCATGGCCCTGCGCCTTCATCCCGAGCTCTTCCGCCGCGCCGCGCGACAGGTCGATGACGCGTCCGCGCGCGAACGGCCCGCGGTCGTTGACGCGGACGACGATCCGCCGTCCGGTGTCGAGCGCGGTCACTTCAACATAGGTCGGCAGCGGCAGCGTCGTGTGCGCGGCGGTGATCCAGCCGGGGCGAAATTGCTCGCCGTTCGCGGTACGGTTCCCCGACTCGCTCCCGTACCAGCTCGCATAGCCGATCGCCTCATAGACGGGCGCCGCAGCGGGCACATAGGTCGTGCCACGGACCGTATAGGCGGGACCGATGCGGACCGGCGTATCGGCGACGGGGCGATATTTGGCGCCGGCGCAGGCAGAGAGCGCGAGGACCGCCAACGCGGTCCCGGCCAGTCGAATGATCCGATATTCCAGCATGGCCAGACCGTAGATGGTCGGAATGGCGAGATAAAGTCTGCATGATAGTTCGGGGTGGGGAGTTGTCGCTGATCTTAACCGTCGCCCCTGCGAAGGCGGGGGCCGCTGGATAGGTAGCGCAAGGCCCGCTGCGACCCCCGCCTTCGCGGGGGCGACGACTGGTATCGGTCGGAACCGGACGTTCCGTTGGCAAACCATCGCCTCCGCGCTACGTCGCACGCATGACCGGTTTCCGTTTCCATCAACCCGGCATCGTCGGCACGGGCCGCGTCGCGCGGGCGCTTGCGCTGGCGCTCGCGCCGCATTCGCCCCTGCCCCCGATGATGTGGGGTCGCTCGCCTGAACGGGCCGCAAACGCGGCGGGAGGGATCGGTGCCGTCACGGCGCCCGCTCTCGATCACCTCATAGCCGGATGCGACGCCATCACGATCGCCGTCACCGACGATGCCCTCGCCGATGTCGTCGACGCTATGGCAGCCATGCCGTCGGCATGCCCCGGTCGCTTCATCTTCCACGTCAGCGGACGCAGTGGCGCAGCCATCCTCGAACCGCTGCGCGGCGCCGGTGCGCTGACCGCGGCGATCCACCCCGCGATGACCTTTACCGGCGATCCCGCGCACGAGGTGCTGCGCATGGCAGGCGCGCGCTTTGCGGTCACCGGTTCGACCGCCGACGCGACCGACCGCGCGAAAGGGTTCGTTGCGCTGCTCGGCGGCATCGCGGTCGAGGTAGCGGAGGGCCGACGGGCACTGTATCACGCGGCGCTCTGTCACGCGTCGAACCATCTGGTAACGCTGATCGCCGGGGCGTCGCACGCGCTCGAGGATGCCGGAGTCGACGATCCAGCGGCGCTGCTCGCCCCGCTCGTCCGCGCCGCACTTGAAAACGGCCTTGCGCTCGGCTTTGGGGGGTTATCGGGGCCGTTGCTGCGCGGCGACGCCCGAACCGTCGGCGACCATCTGGATACGATGGCAATGAACAGCCCGGATCTTCTGCCAGCCTATCGCGCGATGGCGCTTGCCACTCTCGACGAGTTGAGACGCGCCGGAACCTTGCCCCCCGATCGCCTCGCCGCACTGGACAGCCTGCTCGCTGTTCCCTAATCGTTCGCGCGTGAACGATACCCCCGCCTCGCTGCCCGACCTGACCCGCCCCGACCCTTCGGACCCGCCCTATCTACAGGGCCTCAACGGCCCGCAGCGACAGGCCGTACTGACCACCGAGGGGCCGGTGCTGATGCTCGCAGGTGCGGGCACGGGCAAGACCGCCGCATTGACCGCGCGCCTCGCGCACATCATCGCGACGCGGCGCGCCTGGCCGTCCGAAATCCTCGCGGTCACCTTCACCAACAAGGCCGCGCGCGAGATGCGCGAGCGCATCGGGCGGATGATCGGCGACGCCGTCGAAGGCATGCCGTGGCTCGGTACCTTTCACAGCATATGCGCGAAAATGCTGCGCCGCCACGCCGAACTCGTCGGTTTGCAGAGCAATTTCACCATCCTCGACACCGACGACCAGCTCCGCGTCCTCAAACAGCTCATCCAGGCCGAGGGGCTCGACGAGAAGCGCTGGCCCGCGCGCCAGCTCGCGGGGCTCATCGACAAATGGAAGAACCGGGGGCTCACCCCCGCCGATCTCGATGCCGCCGACAGGGAAGCCTATGCCGACGGCAAAGGCCAGCATTTCTACGCGCTCTATCAGGCGCGGCTGAAGACGCTGAACGCGTGCGATTTCGGCGACCTTCTGCTCCACATGCTCGTCATCCTGAAGACGCACCGCGACGTACTGGAGCAGTATCAGCAGCGTTTCAAATACGTCCTCGTCGATGAATATCAGGACACCAACGCCAGCCAGTACCTCTGGCTCCGCCTGCTCGCGCAGGCGCGCAAGAATATCTGCTGCGTCGGCGACGACGACCAGTCGATCTATTCGTGGCGCGGCGCCGAGGTCGCGAATATCCTCCGCTTCGAAAAGGATTTCCCCGGCGCGACGGTGATCCGGCTCGAACAGAATTACCGTTCGACCCCGCAGATCCTCGCCGCCGCCTCGGCGCTGATCGCGCAGAACAGCGACCGGCTCGGCAAGACGCTGTGGACCGAGCTCGGCGCAGGCGACAAGGTACGCGTCGTCGGAGTGTGGGACGGACCCGAGGAGGCGCGGCGGATCGGCGAGGAGTTGGAGACGCTCCAGCACCGCAAGATCAGCCTCGATCGCACGGCAATTCTCGTCCGCGCGCAGTTCCAGACGCGCGAGTTCGAAGACCGCTTCATCGCGATCGGCATGCCGTACCGCATCGTCGGCGGCTTCCGCTTCTATGAACGCGCCGAAATCCGCGATGCGCTCGCCTATCTCCGTCTCGTCCAGTCGAGTGCGGACGACCTGGCCTTCGAACGCATCGTCAATGTTCCCAAACGCGGGCTCGGCGACAAGGCGCTCGCGCGCATCCATCAATATGCGCGCCACGAACGTGCGTCGCTGTTCCACGCGGCGTCGCGGATCACCGAAACCGACGAACTCACTCCGCAAGCTCGCCGCCAGCTCGCCAATTTCGTCGCGCAGATGCGCGGCTGGCAGGGCAAGGCGAACGAGCTGTCGCACCCCGAGCTGACCCAGCTTATTCTCGACGAATCGGGCTATACCGCGATGCTGCAGGCCAACCGCAGCGCCGAGGCTGCGGGCCGCCTCGAAAACCTCTCCGAACTCGTCCGCGCGATGGAGGAATATGACTCGCTCGAGGCTTTTCTCGAGCATGTCAGCCTCGTCATGGACCGCGACAATGACGACCAGACCGAGACGGTCACGATCATGACAATCCATGCCGCGAAAGGGCTCGAGTTCGACCATGTCTTCCTCGCGGGCTGGGAGGACGGCGTCTTCCCGTCGCAGCGTTCGATGGACGAAGGCGGGGTCGCCAGCCTCGAGGAGGAACGCCGCCTCGCCTATGTCGCGATCACGCGGGCGCGGCAGCGCGCGAGCATCTATCACGCCGCCAACCGCCGCATCTACGGCCAGTGGATGAGCAGCATCCCCAGCCGCTTCATTGCCGAAATCCCACCAGAGCATGTCGACAGCGAAAACAGTTTCGGCGGCGGACAGAGCCTGTGGCGCGCGAACTGGTCTGCACAGGGCGATCCCTTCGCCCACGTCGCCGAGCGAAACCCGGCACGCACGATGACGCGCGGCCCCGCGTGGCAGCGCGCGACGGCGCAGTCGTCGACGATCACCCGCGCGCCCGCCCCCTCCGAACGCGGCCCCGCCGCCTCGGTCGGTGCGAAACAGCGGAGCGATCTCGCGATCGGCATGCGCGTCTTCCACGAGAAGTTCGGCTACGGCGAAATCATGGATATCGACGGCAACAAGCTCGAGGTCGAGTTTGAACAGGCCGGATCGAAACGCGTGCTCGACAGCTTCGTCAAGCTCGCCTGATTCCTTATTGTCAACTTTATTGGTTATGATATACTGTCTCCTGCGGCCAACGAGTCGCGCTTTGGGAGAATCTGCATGCGAAATAAGCTCTTAGCGGGCGCGATGGCGCTCGCCTTGGTCGGCTGCTCGGATAAGGCCGCCGAAGATGCGAGCGTTTCAAGCCCGACGAAAAGTGAGTCCCCTGCCGTTAACGAAGAAGCAGCCGACGCCGCGGCCGCGCCGCGGATCGGCATCGAAGCCGCGCCCGGCGTCGCCTTCGATTATGCTTATACCTTCCGGCTTGCCGACGACCGTATTTCCAAAGTTCAGGAAGAACATGCCACCGCCTGCGAAACATTGGGCATTCAGCGCTGCCGCATCGTGGACGTCCGCTACCAGCTGACCGACGAAAAGCTCGTCGAGGCGCAAACCCAGTTCAAGCTCGAACCCGGAATCGCGCGCAAGTTTGGCGCCAATGCCATCGCGAGCGTCGAAAAGGCCGAAGGCGTGCTTGCCGATGCGAGCATCGCAGGCGAAGACGTCGGGACCGAAATCCTCGCCTCGCAACAGCGCAGCGCGGGTTCGGCAGCCGAAATCGCACGGCTCGAAGAACGGCTGAAATCGGGTGGCCTCGACAAGCACGAACGCGCCGAACTGCTGGCCCAGATCGGTCAGCTACGCGGCGAGATCGGCAACGAACGCGAGGCCCGCCGTGGCGGCGAAGCGCGCATCGCCTGGACAAGTGTTGCGTTCAACTATGCCAGCGACGGCGGCCTCCCCGGTATCGGTCACGAAAATCCCTTTGCCAGCGCCAGCGAAACATTGATGCGCAGCGGCAGCACCGCGCTCAGCTTCGTTCTGACGCTCGGCGCGGCCTTGCTGCCGTGGGCCCTGCTTCTCGGCCTGTTCGTCGCCTTCTGGCGGAGCCGCTTCATGGTTGCCGTCCGCAAGCAGATGCGGGTTGAGGCAGGCACCGGCGACGCCGGAACGCCACCACCAGCCTGACCAGGGCGGGGCGTCGCTTGCAAAGGTCCGATGCTGCGTTATGGCAGAGCCATGACGGGGCAGACGACATGGCTGGACCAGGCACGCGACGCCCATCGCCGCGGCGATGTCGCGGCAGAAACCACCGTGCTCGAAACAGCGATCCGCGCCGACCGCGGCAATATCGCGGCACTGCTCGCGATGGCCGAACTCAAGCGCCGCCTCGCCGACGATCGCGCCGCGGGCAGTTTCTATCGCCTCGCGCTCGCCACCGCCGCGCAGGCGCGCAGCGTCCCGCCCGCGCTTCACCCCGGCCTCCAGCGCGCCGAACAATTTATCGCCGCAACCGACCGCGCCTTTGCCGACCATTTGCTCGGCCAGTTACGCGGCGCGGGGATCGATGCCGCCAGCGCGACGCCGCGCGTCGCCGAGGCGCTTCGCGTACTTGCCGGCGAACAGCCGCTCTATCTCCAGCAACCGGGCATGTTCTATTTCCCCGGCCTCGCGCAGCGCCCGTTCTTCGAGCGCGCCGATTTCGAATGGGTCGAGGCCGTCGAGGCGGCGACGGACGCGATCCGCGCCGAATTGCTCGCCCTCGTCGACAAGGCGGCCGACCGGTTCGGTCCCTATGTGACCGCCAGTCCCGACCGCCCGCCACCGAACAACCCGCTGCTCGACAAGCCCGACTGGGGCGCGGCCTGGCTGTGGAAGGACGGCGTCGTCGCCGATGGGATGGAGCGTCTCTGTCCCGCCACGCTCGCCGCGCTCGAATTGGCGCCGCAGCCCGTGATCCCCGGCCGTGCTCCGATCGCGCTTTTCTCGCGCCTCGCTCCCGGCACGCATATCCAGCCGCACCACGGCCTGCTCAACACGCGGCTGATCTGCCACCTGCCGTTGATCGTGCCCGAAGGCTGCGGCCTGCGCGTTGGTGCCGAAACACGGAGCTGGCGCGAGGGTCAGATGCTGATCTTCGACGACAGTTTCGAACATGAGGCATGGAACCGCGGGACCAGCGATCGCACAATCCTGCTGTTCGAAATCTGGCGCCCCGATATCGACGCCGACGATCGTGCACAATTGACGCGCATTTTCGCAGCGATCGACACCTACGCCGGACAATGAAGCTTATCGCGACTGCCGCGTTTACCGGATTTGTGAAGGGACGGCGCAGACCCGGCGACTAGTCATCGCGAAGAACAGGACCCGCGACTTTCAGGAGCTTGCGGGTGGAGGGTCGCTGGTGGAGCCGAGGGGAATCGAACCCCTGACCTCTGCAGTGCGATTGCAGCGCTCTCCCATCTGAGCTACGGCCCCGCGACCGGCGGGGTCTTAACGGCACTGACTGGCAGTGGCAACGGCTTTTCTGACCATGGCTGTTGTGGCGGTGAAAATTTGAGGAATGGGGGGATTCCGATGGCCAAGGCATGGCATTTGACCAGTCGTCCGCAGGGGCTGCCGACGATGGATAATTTTGCGCTCCGCGACCTGCCCGATGCGCCGCTCGAAGCCGATCAGCTCCGCGTGCGCAACCTGTGGCTGTCGGTCGATCCCTATATGCGCGGACGAATGAACGACGCAAAAAGCTATGCCGCCAGTTTCCAGATCGATCAGCCCATGACCGGCGGTGCGATCGGCGAGATCACCGAAAGCCGGATGGACGGTTTCGCGCCGGGCGACCTCATACTCCATATGGGCGGCTGGCGCGACGGCGGCATCATCGGCCTCGACATGATGCCAAACAAGCTTCCCGGTGAAGCGCTGGCGGCAGGCCTGACGCCGCAGACCTTCCTTCACAATATGGGGCTGACCGGCGGCACGGCGTGGATCGGTCTGCTCCGCATCGCGAGCGCCCGACCCGGCGATACGGTTTTCGTCTCGGCGGCAGCCGGCGCCGTAGGCTCGGCCGTCGTACAGATCGCCAAGGCGCGCGAGATGACGGTCATCGGATCGGCTGGCGGTGCCGGGAAAGCTGAATGGGTTCTGGACCTCGGCGCCGATGCGGTGATCGACTACAAGGCAGGGCCGGTGCTGCCCCAGCTTGCCGCTGCGCTCGAACGCCTCGGCAAGCCCGGGATCGACGTCTATTTCGACAATGTCGGCGGCGAGCACCTCGATGCCGCCTTTGCAACGGCCAACGACTTCGCGCGCTTTGCCATTTGCGGCATGATCGACGTCTATAACGACGGGAAACCGCAGGAGATGAAATACCTCATCCGCTCGATCCCGGCGCGCATCCGCATGGAAGGTTTCATCTACACCGACCAGTTCATCGAGTGCATGGAGGAATTCCATGCCGACATGGGTGGGCTGATCGCGAGCGGCGCGGTGACGATGCGCGAAACCGTGCACGACGGACTCGCCTCGGCGCCCGACGCCTTCCTCGGCCTGTTTGCGGGCAAAAATACCGGAAAGATGCTGGTCAGGCTCTGACCTGCATCGCCGACGAACCGGCGATCAGTTGCCGAAGCCGACCGACAGGAAGCCCGGCATCGGGCCATTCCAGCCGTCGTCGGGACCGTCGAGATCGTCGTGCCTCGGCTTGCGGTCCTCACGTGTCGGCTTGCGATCGTCGCGCGGCGGCTTTGCCGGCCGTGCGTCGGAGGCCGCGGCCGCCGGGCGCGCAGGTGCCTTTTCGGGCTTCGCTCCGCTCTTGCCGCGTCCGCCGCGCGCCGAGCGGCCGCGCCGCGGCTCACCCTCATCGGCATCGCGTTCGGCGGCATCTGCTGCCGGTGCGCCGCCGTTATGGACCGGAATCTTGTAGCCGGTCAGCTTCTGGATATTGTCGACCGCCTCGTCGTCAGAGGACGTCACCAGCGTGAAAGCGCGCCCCTTCGCCCCCGCACGCCCGGTGCGACCGATGCGGTGGACATAATCATCGGGATGCCAGGGTGCGTCGAAATTGAAGACGTGGCTGACGCCCTTCACATCGAGGCCGCGCGCCGCGACGTCCGATGCGACCAGGATATTGATCGTGCCGGCCTTGAAACGATCGAGCTCGGCGATTCGGCTGGACTGGTCCATATCGCCGTGGATTTCGCCTGCCTTGTAGCCATGCCGCTGGAGCGACTTTGCAAGCTCGCGCACGGTCGTCTTGCGGTTGCAGAAGATGATCGCGGTACCGATGTCCTCCGCCTCGATCAGGCCGCGCAGCGTGTCGCGCTTGCCGCGCTCGGACGTCTTGACGAGAAACTGCTCGATATTCTCGTTGCGGCTCGCCGGGCGCGCCACTTCGATCGTTTTCGGGTTCGACAGGAATTTGTCGGCCAGTTTCTTGATCGGCGGCGGCATCGTCGCCGAGAACAGCAGCGTCTGCCGATTCGCGGGCAATTTGGTACAGATATTCTCAATGTCGGGGATGAAGCCCATGTCGAGCATCCGGTCGGCCTCGTCGATCACGAGAAGGTTGCAGCCGGTGAGCAGGATCTTGCCGCGCTCGAACAGGTCCATCAGGCGGCCCGGAGTCGCGATCAGCACATCGACGCCCTTCTCGAGCGCTTTCACCTGGTCGCCCATCTGCACGCCGCCGATCAGAAGCGCCATCGAGAGCTTGTGGTACTTGCCGTATTTTTCAAAATTTTCCGCGACCTGCGCCGCGAGTTCGCGCGTCGGTTCGAGGATCAGCGAACGCGGCATCAGCGCGCGCGCGCGGCCGTGCGCGAGAATGTCGATCATCGGAAGGACGAAAGACGCGGTCTTGCCCGTCCCCGTCTGGGCAATGCCGATCATGTCGCGCATCATCAGGACCGAGGGGATCGCGCCCGCCTGAATCGCGGTCGGCTCGGTATAGCCCGACTCGTCGATCGCGCGCAAAAGTTCGTCGGAAAGGCCGAGGTCGGCAAATTTCATGAGGCAGTATGTCCGGAAATAGAGTGGCGTCCGGCCTCCCACGCAGGCGGACGTTGCCGCGGCCCTTGGGCAAAGGACGGCGAAAAGTCAAGAAAAGGCCGCGCCAAACGCGATCAGTCGTCGTCGCGAACCGGGACCATCAGACGAAATTTGTCGATCTCGCATTTTGCACCGGTCCGGGCATGGATCTCGTCACGATCCTCGCAGAGCTTTCCGTCCTTGCTGCCCTGCATGTAGAAACCGGCATAGAAATCGAGCGCGCGGCACCCGCGATTGAGCTGTGCCCGCAGACGCTGTTTCTGGCGGGTGATGATGTCGATGCTGTCGCGCTGCACCGCCTGCATCCCCAGGATATTGCGCATCGCCACGCATTTCGGCGCCTTTTTTTCCTTCCAGATGACCGGCAATTCGGTCGCGCGCCTCGAGGTCGACGGTCCAGCGGCAAAATTGTTGAGCTGCGAACGCTGGGCGGGCACGCGGATGATCAATTGTTGCTCGATCACCACCTGCCAGAAAGAGGAGGCCTGATCCGCCGTCGGCGCGGCAATCGCGACCAGCGGCTCGGGCGCCGCCACGGGCGCAGCCGCGTCGGCCGCAGGCGCCGCGGCCACGAACCACAGGAATGCCGTCGTCAGCACAATCGCGCCGCCGCCCCTTCGGCGTCCTGACTGATGATACCGTTCACCCTTGGCTCCCACGCCTAAGCCTGCTGGACGAAAAGACACTATTCGTCCATCGCCCCCTTTAACAGGAATGATTGAACATCAAATGAACTGCTGTCGTCCCGTCCGCGCGCGGCGCGGGACATTTTTTCCGGAGTGGAACCGGCATGACGCGCCCGCCATCTGCATCCTTGCTCGACACGCTGAAAAACCTGCTCGGTACGAAGGGCTATACCGCCGACCCTGACGCGATGGCACCGTGGCTGACCGACTGGCGTGGCAAATATCATGGCCGGACGGCGGCGATGCTGTCGCCGGCGACGACCGAAGAGGTCGCTGCGATCGTGCGCCTGTGCACCGACGCGCGGGTCGCGCTGGTGCCGCAGGGCGGCAATAGCGGGATGGTCGGCGGCGCCACGCCCGACGCCAGCGGCGACCAGCTGCTGCTGAGTTTGCGGCGGATGAACCGGGTGCGTCATATCGACGAAGCAGCGCAGTTCGCCGTCGCGGAGGCGGGCGTCGTGCTCGAGAACTTCCACAATGCCGCGCTGGAGCATGGCCTGCGCTTCCCGCTCACGCTCGGCGGCAAGGGGTCCGCCACGATCGGTGGACTCGTGTCGACGAATGCAGGGGGAACACAGGTCCTCCGCCACGGGACGATGCGCGCGCTGGTCGCGGGCGTCGAGGCCGTTCTGCCCGACGGCAGCGTCTTCGACGGGCTCGCGCCGCTCAAGAAGGACAATCGGGGTTATGACCTGCGGCATCTGCTTTGCGGCGCCGAAGGAACGCTGGGCATCGTGACGGCAGCCTGTCTCCGCCTCGTCCCGACGGCGGCGAGGGTCACGGCGTGGGTGGGCGTTGAATCGCCGGAAGCGGCCCTCTTGCTGCTGCGACGCCTCGATGCGGCGATCGGCCGCGAGCTGGAGGGGTTCGAACTGATCCCGCACGCCTGCCTCGACGCCGTCCTGCGCCACATTCCCCAGACGCGTGCCCCGCTCGCAAACCTCCAACCATGGCATGTCCTTCTGGAACTCGCGGGCGAGAGCGACCGGTCGCTGAACGAAAGGCTGGAAGAGCAGCTTGCGGCCGCCTTCCACGCCGGATTGATCCGCGATGTCGTGATCGCCAAAAACGATCGTGAAAGCGACGCCTTCTGGCGGTTGCGCGATTCGATCTCGGAGGCCGAACGTGCGGAAGGCCCGGCGCTGCAGCACGACGTCAGCGTTCCGGTCGAGCAGATGCCCGCTTTCATCGCGGAGAATCCCCGCCGGCTCGCCCGAACCTTCCCCGGAGCCCGTGCGCTTTCCTTCGGCCATCTGGGCGATGGCAATGTCCACCACCATGTCCAGCCGCCCGCAGGTATCGATGGCACCGGATGGCTTGCAGAACATGGCGCGGCCGTGAGCAGGCTTGTCTATTTGCATGTCCTCGAACTCGGCGGATCGATTTCGGCCGAACATGGCATCGGACAGATGAAGCGCGATATATTGGCCGAACTCGACAGCCCCGCACGGCTGGCCGCGCTTCGCGCCGTCAAGGCCGGGTTGGATCCGGCGGGAATATTCAACCCCGGCAAGCTGATCGCCTGACACCCGCCCGATCAGCATCAGCGGCGTGTGATCGCCCCCTTGCGCCGCGCGGCGCAGGTCAATAAGGCGCTATATCTTTTTCGTCCTGCCCGGCGGGACCCTTACCGGAGTTCAAACATGGCCACCGCGCCCGCACCTGCCAACCTGCCGATCTTCTACAAGGACCTCGCTCCGCTTTCGAGCGTCGAGCATGCCGATTTTCGCGCGCGCCCGCTCGAGACCGCCGAATTCCTCGTGGGTCAGCATGCGATCCCGCTGACGTCGGACGAATTTGTCTCGGCCTGCCGTTTTTTCCCGATCGTCTTTTCGGCCGGCGAGAACCCGGTGCCGCTCGCGCTGATGGGGCTCAACGAAGGCATCAACACCTTCGTCGATGACCAGGGCAAGCTGATCAATCCGGTCTATGTTCCGGCCTATGTCCGTCGCTATCCCTTCCTTCTCGCGCGCCTTCAGCCCGATTCGGAAGATCTGTCGCTGTGCTTCGATCCGACGTCGGACGCGCTCGGGAAGTTCGACGAGGGCGATCCGCTGTTCGTCGACGGCCAGCCGTCGGAACAGGTCCAGGCCGTTCTCGAATTCTGCAAGAATTTCGAGGAAGCCGGCCAGCGCACGGGCATGTTCATGGACGAGCTGAAGAAGGCCGACCTGCTGATGGACGGCGAAGTCGCGATCCAGCAGGAAGGCAATGACAAGCCCTATGTCTATCGCGGTTTCCAGATGGTCGACGAGAACAAGCTGCGCGAACTGCGCGGCGACGTGCTCCGCAAGCTGATGCAGAACGGCATCCTCGGCCTGATCTTCGCGCATCTGTTTTCGCTGCAGTTGATGCGCGAAGTGTTCGCCGAACAGGTGAAGAGCGGAAAGATGCCGCTGAACACCGAAGTGCCCGCCGTCTGACGGCACACAGACACACAAATGGCCGCCCTTGCTTCGAGGCAGGGGCGGCCATTTGATTTTGGGTGCGGGCGACCGGAAAACACCGGACTTCGCCGATGTCGCGTTCAGAAGTCGACCGCTACGCCCTTCAGTTCCCAATCGCCATAGCGCACCGGGTTGCGCCCGCCGGGCTGCTCCTCGGCTCTGTCTTCGCGGATCGGCTTCGGCGCCGGGACTGCACTGTTCGTCCACCCCGCCGGCGCCTTCACATGGGCGGGGCGCTTTACAGCGCGCGGCGTTCCGCCGATGGTCGCGTTCGGATCATTGTCGGTCATGATGATCACGATATAGGATTTCCGATGCGTCACGCCAACCATATCGTACTCCTCCATGGCTGACCGCCGGCCTCAGCGCCGTCGCCGGTCAGCGGGCGAAGCCGATCCGCCCGGCATGGCGCCACGCCGCGCCGCGCTGCGCCTGATCGATGCGATCCTGCGCCGCGGCGACCCGCTCGACGTCGCGATGCATGCGGCCGCACAGGGCCTGACCGGCGCCGATCGGGCCTTTGCCGTCGCGATCGCGTCCGAAACACTGCGCTGGATGGTCGATATCGATGCGCTCATCGACGGTGCGACGGCGCAGATACTTCCCGACGACGTCAAGTCGCGCGCGGTGCTCAGGATTGCACTGGCGCAGCTTCTCGTCCTGAAGAGCCCCGGCCACGCTGTCGTCTCGACCGCCCTGCCCCTCGTCGACGGCGGGCCGCGGCGGCTCGTCCACGCCATCCTGTCGCGCGCGCAGCAGGAGGAATGGCGACTGCCCGCGCGCGCGTCGCTTCCGCTTTCGGCCGCCGAGCGCTGGGCCGAACAATGGGGCATGGAAACGCTCGAAGCCGCCGAAGCCGGCTGGAGCGTTCCGCCCCCGATCGACCTGAGCTTTGCGGCAGAACCCGGAGCCGACGAATGGCCCGACGCCGTTTCGCTCGCGCCGCGCCATCGCCGCTTGCCGCGCGGACAGGCCGTCGAAACCATGCCGGGCTTCGGCGAGGGCGGATGGTGGGTTCAGGATCTTGCGGCAAGCCTTCCCGCGCGCCTGCTCGGTGCGGGCGAAGGCCGGACTGTGCTCGACCTGTGCGCCGCCCCCGGTGGCAAGACGATGCAGCTGGCCGCCGCCGGATGGAATGTCGTCGCTGTCGACGCCAGCGCGAAGCGGCTCGAGCGGCTGCGTGCCAATATGGAGCGGACCGGCCTGTCGGCGGAGATTGTCCAGGGGGATATCCGGTCGTGGGAGCCTGCCGCACCCGCCGATGCGATCCTGCTCGACGCCCCTTGCTCGGCAACCGGGATTTTTCGCCGCCACCCCGATGTGCTCCACCGCATCGAGCCGCGGCAAATCAGCGAAATGGCAGCGTTGCAGACCGAACTGCTTGCGCGTGCCGCATGCTGGATCAACCCGGGCGGGACTTTGGTCTACGCGACCTGCTCGCTCGAACGCGCCGAAGGCGAAGACCAGCTGTCGGTTTTCCTCGATCGCAACAGCGGTTGGCGCGTCGATCCGGTCCGTCCCGACGAATTGCCCGATGCCATCGCGCCCGGCGACGACGGATTCGTCCGCACCCTGCCCGGAATGCTGGCGGGCGAAGGCGGGCTCGACGGCTTCTTTGTCGCCCGCCTGCGCGCGCCGTCAGGCTGACCGGCGCGACAGGCGATAGAGCGCGAGCTCGCCATAATCCTTGGCGAGGTGGACCTTCCCGACATAGTCGCACTCGAAATCGCGCGCATTGCCGAGCGCAAGCATCGCCGCAAGCGGCTGGGTGCAATAGACCTGTCCGACCAGCGTCACCGGCTCGATCCGGGCCGTGCGCGTAACCTCGGTACCGTACCAGAGTTCGTTTCCGACCACCGGATCCTGCCCGCGATAGATCGGGCCGAAGTGGATGCCCGTCCGCATCCCTGCCCTGTGCCCTTCGAGCCCGAGACCCGGCGGCAGAATGTCGAGCTGCTCCTGCATCGCGAGCGCGATCCGCGCGGCCGTCGCAGGCTCGTCGATGATCGCATAGACGGCATCGCCCCATGTATTGCGGAAGAGCACGGCATCGCCGAAATCGTCCAGAATGCGTCCGATGCCGCCCATCACCTCCTGCGCAAAGATCGGCAGTTCGGCCTCGCCCAGCTTCGAAAAGCCCGCGAAATCCGCGAACAGGATCGCATAGAGGCCGCGATGTGTGCCCTCGGGCGGCTTCGGGGCCGACGGAAATTGCAGATTGCGATCGAGGTCGCCGACGGGGATCGTCAAGGTCTCGCCGCCGTGCCGTTGCCAGAGCGCGATATCGGCGTTGGTTCCGGCGATCGCCGCCAGCGGGCGCGCGGCTTGCCCGGGGTCGATCACCGCGAGTTGGACCGCGGTCGTTTCCAGTTCGCGCGCGCGCAGCTTGGCGAGCCCCATCATCGTCTGCGAGCCGAGAACGAACTGGCAATCGTCGCTGACGAAGCGCGCGTTGCTGGCATAATGCACCATCGCAGCGCGGTCGCGGCAGTCGGCGTAACGCGCACGCCACGCCTCGCCCCCCGACAGCACCGACTGCGCAAGGAAATCCTCCTCGGCGAACGGCAGCACCACCGTGAGATCGATCCCGCGGGCCAAGGCCTCTTCGGCAAAGAGAATATCCGCGCCGCACGCCAGGGGACCGATCAGCGCGGACAAGGGCTGCCGATCGAACAGGGCGGCTATGGCTGTCAGGGCATTGGCCTCGCCGGGTCCGCCGGCACGGAACATCCGGCCGCAGTAGACTCCGACCGGTGCCGGGCGAAGCTTGGCGACGATCGCCGCCGCATGTCCCGCATCGATCGCTCCGCCGCCCGAAAGACGCGCGATCTGGCGGCAGGTCGCGGCGCGATCACCTGCACCGGCCCGGACATCGAGGGCACGCGCCTGCCGCAGCGCCTCATCGCCGCGGTTCAGCAGCAAGAGCGCTTCGATCAGCGTCGCCTGATCCCAATAGCCATCCGCCGCGCCATTTGCCGCGATCGGCCCGGCGAGCGCCGCGGCGCGTTCGCGCTCGCCAAGCAAGGCAAAAAGGCTCGCGGCATTGATGGCGGGAAAGGAGGCGCCCGATATCCGCCAGGCATGATCATAGGCGGCGGCGGCCCGTTCGAGCCGCAGGTTGCGCTCGTCTCCTTCGCGGTCGAAGGCCGCATCCTTCCAGATTCGTCCCGCCAGCGCGAGGCTGTCGACATCGCCCGACGCACCGAGTTCGAGTTGCTCATAAAGATGCAGCGCCCCCATGCTGTCGCCCGATGCGGCGAGCGCACGGACCATCAGGTAGCGCAAGCGCAGACTGTCGAGACCGTCGCGCCGGGCAGATGCAGCGCCGTCGAAGGCGCTTAGCGCATCGCCATGCGCCAGCCGGAGCGCGGCTTCGGCTTCGGCGGCCGCGATCCGGTCCGCCGGGACCATCATCGTGCAGCCGCTTCGGCCGATTTGAGAAGGGCGATGTTCGCCTTTTCGGTCGCAGACAAGCTGACCGTATCGGCGGTCGGGCGATACCAGTCGAACCGGCCGAAATGTGCGCGCAGCGACGGATCGCTGAACCGGAATCCATGACGAGCGAAAATCTCGTTGCGCGCGATCCGGAGTTCGAGCGCGCTGTAATTTCCGAGTTCGTCGGCCGAAAGCATCCTGTCGGAGGAATCGGGAATGACGACACCGCTGCCGCCGACGCCCGCAGGGGCGGAGCCCGCGGGGATCGCCGGCGCCGCGCCGTCGATCAGCCGGATATATTTGCGGAACATGAAACCCGTGGTGCCGTCGGCCTTGCGGACGCGCCACCATGCGCCGGGCTGCCTGTAGGTCAGGAACGTCTCGCCATCGAGCACCTTGCCCAGAATTTCGCTCTTCGGGCTTCGTTCCGAACGAATGTTGGTGAAACCCTCGGGGTCGTCGATAACGGCGGCGAGCGTGAAAGCTTCGGTCCGCCCGTCCGTGGCCGGCGCGGCGGGAGTCTCCGCATCGCCGGCCGCGGAAGCCACGCTCGCAGCGTCCGGGCTGACAGCCGCGGTCGAACCGGATTCCGTCGACGCGGGCTGGATCAGTTTCCACGCCAGCAAGACCGCAACGACTAGGGCAACGCCGAGCAGAGCCCAGGGCAGAAAGGAAGATTTCGGCTGTGCAGGCGGCTCCGCCGCGACGAGCCGGGCCGGAGTGGACGAAGTCGGGCCTTGCGGTGGTGGTGACACCGCCTCGCGTCCGCAAAGCTCTTCGAGGCTCATCAGCACCTTGCGCCAGCCGCCATGTGCAGGATCGCCGTTCCAGTCGCGGAGGTCAGCGAACTGGATCTGGTTGAACGGCAGCGGCGGCATCACATCGTCGATCGCGGTCTGGATCAGCTTTTTCTGGTTGCGCGCGACATCGGCCTCGGCGCGTACCCATTCGGATGCGGCCGACGTGTGCGACCAGACGACGATCGCCGCCTTCGCGCTGCCGATCTTTTCGGTGATGACGTCGCCATAGGAGCGGTGCGGCGGCAGTTCGGCATCCCACCACACGTCGTAACCCGCCGCAGCGACGGCAGCAGCGATGTCGGCAACGCGCGCCTTGTTGTCGCGCGAATAGGAAATGAACACATCGACCATCGGCTAGCCCCCTGTTTTGAAGAGGCTAGCCGCCGGTCGTTCGATTCGCCAGCCTCAGAAGACCGCCTTCGGCGTGTCCTCCTTCATCATCGCCGCGCGGACCATGGGGATCGGCGGTCCGCCATAGGAAAGGAACTCGTCGTGGAACGCCTTCCACTTCGTCTTGTCGCCCTTGGTCCAGTCGTCACGCAGCTTTCGGATCATCAGCTTGCCCATCGTGTAGTTGAGATAGGCCGGATCATAGGTGCCGCGCGCCGCCTGCTGCCGCGAGTTGCCCTCGTCCTGATAGCATTGCTCCTTGAACAGCTTTTCGCTGTCGGCGACGGTCATGCCCTTGGTGTGGAGCCCGATGGCAGACAGATAGCGGCAATCGCGCAGCAAGGCATTCGACAGCTGGCCGATATGCGTTTCGGGATCGCCCTCGCCGAGCCCGGCATCCCACATCATCTCCTCGGTGTAATGCGCCCAGCCCTCGGCGAAGGCATAGCCGACGAACAGCTTGCCGAAGATGCTTGTCGCGCGGTTCGAATGGAGGAAATTGAGGAAGTGGCCCGGCCATACCTCATGGACCGAGGTGAAGAGAAGGTCCTTACGACCCGGTACGAAGTCGGCCTGCGTCTGCTTGTCCCAGCTCGGGTCGGGCGGCGAGATATAATAGACCGACGGCAGGCCTTTCTCATACGGCCCCGGAATGTCAATATAGGCGCTGTTCTGCCGGTTATACGGCGGCGATTCCTCGACCTGCGCCTGCTCGGTACCCGGAATCGTGACGATGTCCTTTTCGACCAGGAACGCCCGCAGCGTGGGGAGCTGACGCCGCGCTTCGGCGACCGGGCCATCGGCGGGCTTGTCCGAGTTCATCTTCTTCATGCAGTCGGCGATGGTCATACCCGCGGCATAGGTCGCGCAGGCCGCCTTCAGCGCGTCCTGATTGCGCTTGAGGTCGGCCTGACCGATGCGCTCGAGTTCGTCGAGCGGTGTGTCGACCCCTTCGTTGGTCAGGATCATCTTCGAGAATTTCTCGGCGCCAAGGGCATAGCCGTCGGGCGTGCCCGGCTGCGATCCGACATATTTGGCAAGGTCGGTCATCGCCGCACCGGCTTTTGCGGTTGCCTCGTCGAACTGCTTTTGCAGCGCCTCGTCCTTGACCGAAGCGAAGGCGGCCTTGGCGTCGCCCTTATAATAGTCGGCGAAGCCGCCGAAGCCCGCGGTGCCATATTTGACGAAGGTCGCGGGCAGCGGCAACTTGAGGTTGGCCTTGATCTGCGCGGCCGCGGCTGGGACTTTTTCGGCATAGGCGATGAAAGCCTTCATCCGCGTCGTCGCGTCGGCATAGGGCCGCGCGATATAGACGTTGGGATCGAGCGCGCCGGTGTAGAAGGCCGGATTCTTCTGCGCGAAGTCGGTGTCGCGGAGGAAGAAAAGCTGGCCCTGCGCAACGTGGACCAGATAATCGCGCTCGAATTTTTCGGCGTCGGTCATCTCGCCGTCGAAAGCCTTGGCGTCTGCAATCGCCTTTTCGAGATAGGCCGCCTGCTTCTCCAGCCCCTCGGGCGACCAGTCGGGAAGCTGCCCGTCGAACTCATGCTTGCCCTGATAGACCGCGAAATTGGGATTGAGCGGGAAATAGCCGGCGAGAAAAGCGTCGCGGAATTCGGTCCAGTTCTTCGCACCGGGCGCGGTCGCCGACTTGTTGTCCGACGTATTGCACGCCGCAAGCACCAGCAAGCTCGCAGCCATCGCGACGCCGCCGAAGCGGGCAAATTTGCTCTTCATTCCATAGTCTCCCTGACTCCTGTGCCGATGCTTGTGCCAGTGGCTCCCTGCGATGACATCCGATAATCGACGAACGGCAAGGCCATGCCATCTGGACAGCGACGAAAAGCGGGCTACGGCGGTCGTCAATGGCAACCATCCCTCCCCCCGAAGGCGAAGATCCGGTGATGCCGGAAGCGACGCCCAAAGCCCCCTCCCCGCTCAGCTTTCCCGACTTTCGCTATTTCTGGCTCGCGCGCTTCACCGCGGTGATGGCGACGATCGCGATGGTCGTGGTGATCGGCTATCAGCTCTACGACACCGCGCGCACCGATTATGGCATGTCGATCAAGGAAGCCTCGTTCCAGCTCGGATTGCTCGGTCTCTTCCAGTTCGTGCCACTCGCAATCCTGACTCCCGTCGCTGGCTGGGCGGCCGACCGGTTCGAGCGGCGCAGCGTTGCGATCTTCTCGAATCTCATCGACCTGCTCATCGCCGCAACGCTCGGCTGGTTCACCTGGACCGACGGGCTGACGCTGCCGCTGCTCTTCGGCCTCGCTGCACTGCACGGCGTCGCGCGCGTTTTTTCGGGCCCGGCGATGAGTGCGATCGCGCCCAACATCGTCCCCCCCGCGGTCTTGCCACGCGCGATCGCGATGAGCAGCATCGCGTGGCAATCGGCGTCGGTGATCGGCCCCGCGGCGGGCGGCCTCATCTATGCCGCGCATCCGGGGGCGGTCTATGTCTTCTCCGCCCTGCTCCTCGCCATTTCGGCCTTCACGCTCAGCCGCGTGCGGCAAGTCCTGCCGCCGCCCGCCGAAGTCCGCCGCCATCCGCTTCGCGAGATGGTCGACGGACTGCAGTTCGTGTGGGTCGAACGCTTCCTGCTCGGCACGATCACGCTCGATCTGTTCGCCGTGTTACTCGCCGGCGCGACCGCGATGTTCCCGGTTTTTGCCCGCGACATATTGCACGCCGGCGCCGAAGGCGCCGGGCTGATGCGCGCGGCGGTCGCCTTCGGATCGGTCGGCGTCGCGGTCGGCCTTGCCATCCGCCCGATCGAACGCAATGTCGGGGTCAAAATGCTGTGGGCGGTCGCGGCGTTCGGTACCGGAACCGTAGTCTTCGGTTTGTCGACCAACCTGATCCTTTCGCTCGGCGTCCTCGTCATGATGGGTGCGGCCGACATGTTCTCGGTCTTCGTGCGCGGTACGCTGATCCAGCTCAACACACCCGACCATATGCGCGGCCGCGTCAGCGCCGCGTCGGGGCTGGCGATCTCGGCCTCGAACGAGCTCGGCGAGATGCGCGCCGGCGCGATGGCTGCCGCGCTCGGCCCCGTGAGTGCCGTCGTCGTCGGCGGCGCCGCAGCGATCGGCGTGACCGCGCTCTGGGCCTGGATCTTCCCCGAGCTGCGGCGCGCCCGGACGTTCGAGCCGCAGTTCAGGCAGTCCAACGACTAGGATCGAACGGTTCGTCGCGCTGCGTGTTCATTTTGCCTGAACGCTATTGTCAATTCATTTAGTTGAGTTATAAAAGCCCCACCCGTCACCGCGGTTCCCCTCTCTCCCCCGATGGAGCGACCGCCATGCACAATTCGAATATCCGCCACAAAATCCTCACGATACCCGGCCTCTACAACAGCGGCCCGACCCACTGGCAGAGCCTCTGGGAGCGCAGCTTCGCCGACTGTGAGCGGATCGAGCTCGGCAGCTGGGACGAGCCGCTGAAGGACCAGTGGGTCGAACGGATCGCCGAGGCGATTGCCGCCGAGCATGATCCCGTCCTGATCGCGGCGCACAGCCTCGGCTGCCACGCCTTTGCCCACTGGTTCGCGGGCGCCAGCAGCGTCGCGCGCGACCGTATCGCCGGCGCGCTGCTCGTCGCGCCGCCCGATCTGACCCAGCTTCGGCGTGACAAGCGTGTCGACAGCTTCACCGACTCGCCGGCGCTATCGTCGCAGGTGCCGATGATCGTCGTGGCGAGCGACGACGACCCCTACGCCAAAACCGCGCACGTCTGGCGTCTGTCGCGGCACTGGGATGCGCGCTTCGTCAATGCCGGGCCTTTCGGCCATATCAACGCCGACTCGGGGATCGGCGACTGGCCTTATGGACAGTATCTGCTCGCCTCGTTACAACCTGCGCCGACGCCGGGGCTGGCGGACGAGGCCCGCTGGCTCCGCGCCGGCGACTGGCCAAATCGTGTCCGCCGCGACCCGCGTTTCGAGTTCAAGGAAAGAGCGCACCGATCATGAAAGCCAATTCGATCCTCGATACCATCGGGAACACGCCGCACATTCGCGTGGCAAAGCTGTTCCCCGACGCCGAAGTCTGGGTGAAGTCGGAACGCAGCAACCCCGGCGGGTCGATCAAGGATCGGATCGGCCTCGCAATGATCGAGGCGGCCGAACGCGACGGCAGCCTGAAGGAAGGCGGCACCATCGTCGAGCCGACGTCGGGCAACACCGGCATCGGCCTCGCGATGGCGGCCGCGGTCAAGGGCTACAAGCTCATCCTCGTCATGCCCGAAAGCATGTCGCTCGAACGCCGCCGGCTGATGCTCGCCTATGGCGCGACCTTCGACCTGACGCCGCGCGAAAAGGGCATGAAGGGTGCGATCGAGCGCGCGATCGAACTGGTCGAGACAACCCCCGGCGCGTGGATGCCGCAGCAGTTCGAGAATGAAGCGAATATCGACGTCCACGTCCGCACGACGGGACCCGAAATCCTCGCCGATTTCAAGGACACGCCGATCGACGTGCTGATCACCGGCGTCGGTACCGGCGGCCACATCACCGGCACCGCGCAATTCCTGAAGCAGCATTGGCCGAACCTGAAAGTCTATGCGGTCGAGCCCGAAGCCTCTCCGGTGATTTCGGGCGGCCAGCCCGCTCCGCACCCGATCCAGGGCATCGGCGCCGGCTTCATCCCGCGTAACCTGCACACCGACCTGCTCGACGGCGTGATCAAGGTCGACGCCGGTGCCGCGAAGGATTTTGCGCGCCGCGCCGCGACCGAGGAAGGCATGCTCGTCGGCATCTCGTCGGGCGCCACCCTCGCCGCCATCGCGCAGAAGCTCGCCGAGCTTCCGCCGGGCAGCCGCGTGCTCGGCTTCAATTACGACACGGGCGAGCGTTATCTGTCGGTTCCCGATTTCCTCCCGGAGATCTGAGGACCGCTCGTGCACCCGCAGGACGATCGAGCAGCGTTGCCCTTGCGGCGCGACTGGACGGGCTGGCTGTTCGTCCTGATCGTGGTCGTGGCGATGGTGGCGGTGCTTTACGCGAGCCATTCATCCGGCGCGGGGAAGCATGCCGCGCATCGACAGCCGGTGGCGCCACCCGCCGACATCGTACCCGAAGTCCAGCCGATGGAACTGGCGCCGGTCACCGAAGACGACGCGCGGGCACAGAATGCAGAGGTCGCGCTGATCACCAAGGGCTTCGTCGCGGCGCGGCCGTTCGTCTACTCCGGCAACGGCGACGCGAAAGCGCGCGCGCGCGACTGCCTGGCGGCCGCGATGATCTACGAGGCGGGCGACGACGCCAGGGGCCAGCAGGCGGTCGGGCAGGTCGTGATCAACCGCGCGCGTCATCCGGCTTTCCCCAAATCGATCTGCGGCGTCGTCTTTCAGGGGTCGGAACGCGTCACCGGGTGCCAGTTCACCTTCACCTGCGATGGCGCCCTGAACCGCCGCTATTCGGACGCGGCGTGGCAACGCGCGCGCAACAACGCCGATTTGATGCTGTCGGGCGGCACCTATCCGCCCGTCGGGCTCGCAACCCATTATCACACCGACTGGGTGCGCCCCTATTGGAGCGACAGTCTCGAGAAGATCGCGATCGTCGACACCCATCTTTTCTTCCGCTGGCCGGGCTATTGGGGCACGCCGGGCGCGTTCCGGGGCGCGGTGTCGGGGAGCGACGGGCCGGTTGCGAAGCTCGCAGCGCTCTCCCCGCTCCATGCCATCGCGCTCGGTCTGCCGACCGAGGTCGCCACGGGCGTCGACGCGAATGCCGCGGTCGGCGAAGCGCGCGTCGTCGTCGGCGCGGGCGAGAGCGCGGGTCGCGACACGATCTACACGCAGCTCGATCGCAAGGCGGCGCCCGAGAGTTTCGTCACCACCGCGCTGCGACTATGTGGCGACAAGCCCTATTGCAAGTTCATGGGCTGGACCAACCCGGTGCTCAAACCCGACAGCGACGCGATGAGCGACACCCAGCGTGCAGCGATGAGTTTTTCCTACCTCCGCGACGACAAGGCGGGCTTCGAAAAGGCGCTGTGGAACTGCAGCGAGTACAAGCGCGACGATGCGCGCCAGTGCATGAAACGATAGGTCGCGAAGATCCGGTTAGGGTCGGTGAGCGGACGTTCGAACAATTTGTCGCCCCCGCGAAGGCGGGGGCCGTTGTCGGCCTTACGCTACTTCTCCAGCGGCCCCCGCCTTCGCGGGGGCGACGACTGGTATCGGTCGAAACCGGCCCCGCGCCCTACCCGTGCGGCTTGATCAGATATTTCTCGCCGGTGCGCTTGGCGTTGTACGCCTGCGCCGTATCGACGTTGAGCGCGTCGGTCAGCGACACTTCGTGGCTGTAGTGGCTCTTGAAAGTGGTCGTCAGCTCATCGACGACGCGCTTCCGCATCCGGCCCACGGTCTCCATCCCCGCCTTCGCCATGAAGGGCGTCAGCAGGAAGCCGCCGAGCGCCCAGGTCAGGCCGAAGCTGCGCGCCGAGAAGGTCGTCGGCGACAGGTCGAGCGCGCCGTAGATATAGACCTGCTTGAACGTGTCCGAGCCATAGCGGCTGTAGGTCGTCATGCGCTTGACCGCGGCGGCCTCCATCGCGGTCAGCGCCTGTCCGGCGAGCTTGCCGCCACCGGTCGCATCGAAACCGATCGTTGCGCCGGTCTCGACGATCGCATCGATCAGGCGGTCCATGAAATCGTCGGCGCTGCTGTTGACGATATATTTCGCGCCGATGCCTTTGAGAATTTCGACCTGCGCATCGCTACGCACGATGTTGACGAGCGGGATGCCGTCTTTCGCGCAAATCTTGACGAGCATCTGGCCGAGGTTCGACGCCGCGGCGGTGTGGACGATCGCGCTGTGGTTCTCCATCCGCATCGTCTCGGTGAACGCGAGGCTGGTGAGCGGGTTGACGAAGCAGGAGGCGCCATCGGCGGGGTCGGTGCCGTCGGGCAGCGGCATCACCATCTGCACCGGCAGGCAGCGATATTCGGCGTACATCTCGCCGCCGAGCAGCGCGACGGTCTCGCCGAGCAACGCCTGCGCCTCGGGCGAATCCCCCGCCGCCACGACCGTGCCGCAGCCCTCGTTTCCGATCGCGAGCGCGTCGCCGATACGCCCGCCCATCGCGCGCATCCCGGCGGGCGGAACGTCGGCGGTGATGACGGGCAGACCGTCACGGGTCGAGGCGCGCGCGGTCGACATGTCGGCGCCGCCAAACAGCAGGCCGAGGTCCGACGGATTGATCGGCGCGGCGAGCACTTTCACCAACACTTCATGCGGTTTCGGCGCCGGCATCGGGCGGCGTTCGAGCGACACCTCAAGCTGCCCTTCGGGCTTCACGAGCGTCAGCATGGTGAGGTTGGTTTCAGGCAGGTCGGTCATCGCGCGTCTCCCGTATTCGGTTTCTTGATGCAACCGAAATAGGGCGTGTCGCTCCGGCTGACAACCGGCGTTCGGTCTGCCCATGCCGTAATTTTGCGCCCGTTACCGGATAGCGTCAACGCGTCCGGCGTCAGGAAGCAGGTTTGTCCCGTTCGCAGACCCGGCGGTAGAGATGCTGGTCCGCAGCGGTCGTGCCCAGCTCTTCCCAAGGCGATGTCTGGTCGGGCCGCGCAACGTCGGTGGCCGTAGGTTGACCTGTGTCGTCGAACAACTGCGCGCCGACCATGCGCGCGCTGCGCGCGCCACATTTCACCTGAACGACGCCCTTCAGAACAACGGCATTACCCGGCGCCCCCTGTGCCTCGGTCATTTCGAGTGAAAAGCCGACTTCCCGTACCGCATCATCCACCTGGCGATAGGTGTCGGCGTAAAGGACATAGGTCACATCGCCATCGACAAAACGATCGGGGTCGGCCGCAGCCGGAGCAAGTGCGACGGAAAGCAGCAGCATCCATGATGAAAGGTCGATCATGCTTCCTCATGGCCTCTGATGAGCGGCCAGCCAAGAACGAAATGTGCGGCCCCTTCCGAACGGAGGCGGCACTATTCCGCCGGCGAATATTGCGCCGCGAAGCGCAGCGCGTCGCCGGCGAGTTCCTTCCGGCAGATCAGCAGGTCAGGCAGATAGGTGTCGGCGTTATTGTAACGGATCGGCGATCCGTCGACACGGCTGACGTGCAGCCCCGCCGCCTGCGCGACTGCGACAGGGGCGCAATTGTCCCATTCATATTGGCCGCCGGTATGGAGATAGATATCTGCCTCGCCGCGCACGACCGCCATGGCCTTGGCGCCCGCCGAGCCCATCGCGAGCAAGTCGGCGCCGATGCGTTCGGCGACGAAGACCGCTTCGGCGGCGGGACGCGTGCGGCTGACCAGCATCCTGAGCGGCCGGTTTGCGGGCTGGAGCGATACGGGAGCACCCGACGTCAGCGTAAGACCGAGCCCCGGCAGCGCAACCGCCCCGACCGTCGCGACGCCATCCACGGCGAGTGCGACATGCACCGCCCAATCGTCCCTGCCCTCGCCATATTCGCGCGTGCCGTCGAGCGGATCGACAATCCAGACGCGGCTCTGGCCACAGCGCGCCGCATTATCCTTTTCTTCTTCGGACAGGAGGGCGTCGTCCGGGCGCGCGGCGCGGATTTCGCGGCACAGCATCGCATTCGCCTGCTCATCGCCCGCCTGCCCGAGCGCCTTACCTTCAAGGCCGCTCTGCCCGCGCAGATCGAGCAGGATCGCGCCCGCTGCGGTTGCCAGCCGTTCGGCGAGCTGTTCGTCAGTTTCCCCCACGCGCGTCCCTATCCCAGCAAGTGATCGATGATCAGGTCGGCCGCCTCTTCGGGCGACATCGCGGTCGTGTCGATACGAATTTCAGGGGCTTCGGGCGCCTCATACGGACTGTCGATGCCCGTGAAATTCTTGAGCTGGCCCGCGCGTGCCTTTCTGTAGAGTCCTTTCACGTCGCGCTTTTCAGCTTCTGCGAGCGGCGTATCGATGAAGATTTCAAGGAACTCGCCCTCGGGAAGCATCGAGCGCACCATTTCGCGCTCGGCCTTGAAGGGCGAGATAAAGGCGGTGATGACGATCAGCCCGGCGTCGCTCATCAGCTTCGCAACCTCGCCGACGCGGCGGATATTCTCGATCCGGTCGGCCTCGGTGAATCCCAGATCGCGGTTGAGCCCGTGGCGGACATTGTCGCCGTCGAGCAGGAAACTGTGCCGGTTCATCCGGTGCAGCTTCTTTTCGACAAGGTTCGCGATCGTCGACTTGCCCGACCCCGAAAGGCCGGTGAACCAGAGCAGCGCGGGGCGCTGGTTCTTGAGGTTCGCGCGCATATCGCGGTCGATGTCGGTCGCCTGCCAATGGACATTCTGTGCGCGACGCAGGCTGAAATGCAGCATCCCCGCGGCGACGGTCGCGTTGGTGAGCTTGTCGATCAGGATGAAGCCGCCGAGCGTCCGGTTGTCGCCATAGGCTTCGAAAGTAATCGACTTGTCGGTGCTGAGTTCGACGACGCCGATGCCGTTCAATTCGAGCGTCTTCGCCGCGAGATGGTCGAGCGTGTTGACGTTGATCTCGTACTTCGGCGCCTGCACCGTCGCCGAGACGCTCTGCGTCGCAAGCTTCAGCCAATAGGCGCGGCCCGGGATCATCGCCTCATCGGCCATCCAGACCAGCGTCGCCTCGAACTGGTCAGCGGCCTCGGGTGGCGCGTCGGCGGCAGCGATGACGTCGCCGCGCGAGCAGTCGACCTCGTCGGCGAGCGTCAGCGTGACCGACTGGCCCGCCACCGCCTCCTCGAGGTCGCCGTCGAGGGCAACGATGCGGTCGATCGTCGTCGTCTTGCCGCTCGGCAGGATGCGCACGGCATCGCCGGGCCGGACCTTGCCGCTCGCGAGCTGACCCGAGAAACCGCGAAAATCGAGGTTCGGGCGATTTACCCACTGGACGGGCATACGGAACGGCTTGGCCTCATCGGACTCGCTGCTCACCTCGACATTTTCGAGGTGCTCGATCAGCGCCGGTCCGTGGAACCAAGGCGTATTGTCCGAAAGCGCGGTGATATTGTCGCCCTTGAAACCCGAGATGGGAATCGCGGTGAAATGGGTGATGCCGATCTCGCTCGCGAAAGCGCGGTACGCCAGCGTGATGCGGTCGAAGACGGCCTTGTCGTAGCCGACGAGGTCCATCTTGTTCACCGCGAGTACGATATGCTTGATACCAAGCAGATGCGCGAGGAAGCTATGGCGGCGCGTCTGGGTGAGCACGCCCTTGCGCGCATCGATCAGGATCACAGCGAGATCGGCGGTCGAGGCGCCGGTGACCATGTTGCGCGTGTACTGCTCATGCCCGGGCGTATCGGCGACGATGAACTTGCGTTTCTCGGTCGTGAAAAAGCGATAGGCGACGTCGATCGTGATCCCCTGCTCGCGCTCGGCGGCAAGCCCGTCGACGAGCAAGGCGAAGTCGATCTCCTGCCCCTGCGTGCCCACGCGCTTGCTGTCGGCTTCGAGCGCGGCGAGCTGGTCCTCGAAGATCATCTTCGAGTCATAGAGAAGGCGGCCGATCAGCGTCGACTTGCCGTCGTCCACCGAGCCGCAGGTAATGAAACGCAGCAGCGACTTCTTCTCGTGACCCGCAAGATAGGCTTCGATATCCTCGGCGATCAGCGCGTCGGTGACGTAGACAGGATCGGTCATCAGAAATACCCCTCCTGCTTCTTTTTCTCCATCGACGCGTCGCCGCCGTCCTTGTCGATAACGCGACCCTGCCGTTCGCTGGTGGTGGTGAGGAGCATTTCCTGGATGACTTCGGACAGTGTCGTCGCTTCGCTCTCGACCGCGCCGGTGAGCGGGTAGCAGCCGAGCGTACGGAAGCGTACCGAGCGCTCGACCGGCGTCTCGTCGGGAAGCAGCGGAAAGCGATCGTCGTCAACCATCAGCAAGAGACCGTCGCGCTCGACGGTCGGGCGCGGCGCGGCGAAATAGAGCGGCACGATCGGGATATTCTCGCGCGCGATATATTGCCAGATGTCGAGCTCGGTCCAGTTCGAGATCGGGAAGACGCGGATGCTCTCCCCTTTCGCCTTGCGGGCGTTGTAGAGGTTCCAGAGCTCGGGGCGCTGCTTCTTCGGGTCCCAACCGTGGGTCGCGGTACGGAAGGAGAAGATGCGCTCCTTCGCGCGGCTCTTTTCCTCGTCGCGCCGCGCACCGCCGAAGGCGACGTCGAAGCCGTGGAGATCGAGCGCCTGTTTCAGCCCCTCGGTCTTCCACATGTCGGTGTGGAGCGGACCATGGTCGAACGGGTTGATCCCGCGCTCCTTCGCTTCGGGATTCTGATAGACGATGAGGTCCATCCCGCTCTCGGCGGCCATGCGGTCGCGCAATTCGTACATCGCCTGGAATTTCCATGTCGTGTCGACATGGAGCAGCGCGAACGGCGGCGGCGAGGGATAGAAGGCCTTGCGCGCAAGATGCAGCATCACCGCGCTGTCCTTGCCCACGCTGTAGAGCATTACCGGCTTGACCGCGTCGGCCATCACTTCGCGCATGATGTGGATGCTCTCGGCCTCCAGCCGGTCGAGATGCGTCAACTCCAGCGACCTTGTCTGCAGATCAGACGATACCAAACTTCGCCTCCTCACACTTCCGCCGTGGACCAGCGGAATAGGATATTATTCATTGCGTCATACGTCCAAATGGACGGGATCAAGGCGGTCGCCGTACTGCCGCCTCCCGCGCGCGGGCAAACATTATGGCCTTTGGGCGCTGCAAGCCAGACTTGTGGGGGGCGGCGTCACGCGGCCGCATCGACCCGCGTCCGGCGCCAATCGGCAGCAATCGTGCCGATCGTTTCGAGCGCATGGGCCAGACGCGGCCCGATCTCGGGCAGCGTCTGCCACGCCGGATCGACAAGCAACCCGAGTTCGCGCCGGAAATCATAGCCCGCGACCTTGAGCGGCACGATGCCGTCGATCGCGAGCGACACGGGCGCGGTCGTGATGCCGACCCCGGCCGCGACCATGCGCAGGCAACGCTCGTCACTCTCGCTGCGCAGCGCAAAGCGCGGGCGGACGCCATGCCGCGTGAAGAAGCGGCTCGTCGCATCGAGGAATTCGCACGAGCGGCGCGCGATCATCGTCTCGGCGGCAAGCTCCTCGGGGCCGACCTCGATGCGCCCCGCGAGCGGATGATCCGACGCAATGAACATCGCGAGCGGCTCTTCGTAAAGCGGCGCCACATGCTCGCCGCGTTCGCCGTCGCGGAGCGGCACCAGCGCGACATTGATACGCCCGCTGCCGAGCGCAGCACGCAGTTCGGAGTCGCTGTTTTCGATCAATTCGATCGCGAAGCCCGGGCGCAGCGCTGCCGCGATCGCCTGCAACAATTCGGCCGGTGCCGATCGGATGATTCCCAGCTTGAGTTCGCTCGCCTGACGGTCGCTCTCGCGGCCGAAGCTGTCGGCAGCGCGAAAGCCGCGTTCGAGATCGCGCGCGATCGGCAGGAAGCGTCCGCCCGCCTCGGTCAGCCGGATCTGGCGGCGGTTGCGGATGAACAGCGGGGAGCCGACCAGCTTTTCGAGCTCGGCGACGCCCGTCGACAGCGCCGGCTGGGTAACGCGGATGCGCAGCGCCGCCTGCGTGAAGCTGCCGGCGTCAACGACGGCAAGGAACTGGCGGATGTGCGCACGCTTTATCATAAATTTTTCTTATCCAAAACTTCAACTCATTTCAATTTCCATATGATGGAATTTTGATGCACACTCGCGCCCTGTCCGCCCTCTCGATCGATAGGTAATCCATGCGCGCCACCCCCGATTTCGATTTCGCGCTCGGCGAAACCGCCGACATGATCCGCGACACCACCGCTCGCTTCGCCGACGAACAGATCTCTCCGCTTGCTGCAAAAGCCGACGCGGACGACTGGTTCCCGCGCGACGAATTGTGGACGCAAATGGGCGAGCTTGGCCTCCACGGGATCACGGTCGAGGAAGAATATGGCGGGCTCGGGCTCGGCTATCTCGAGCATGTCATCGCGGTCGAGGAAGTGTCGCGCGCATCGGCTGCGATCGGCCTCTCCTACGGCGCGCACTCGAACCTGTGCGTCAACCAGATCCGCCGCTGGGGCAATGCCGGGCAAAAGGCGAAATACCTTCCCAAGCTGATCAGCGGCGAACATGTCGGCAGCCTTGCGATGTCCGAAGCCGGCGCAGGCAGCGACGTCGTGTCGATGAAGCTGAAGGCCGACAGGGTTCAGGGCGGCTATGTCCTCAACGGCACCAAATTCTGGATCACCAACGCGACCTGTGCCGACACGCTCGTCGTCTATGCCAAGACCAGCCCCGAAGCCGGATCGCGCGGCATCACAGCGTTCCTGATCGAAAAGGATATGCCGGGGTTCGCCATCGGTCAGAAAATCGACAAGGTCGGCATGCGCGGTTCGCCGACCGCCGAGCTGGTCTTCACCGACTGCGAGGTTTCGGAAGAGCAGGTCATGGGGCCGGAGAATGGCGGCGTCGGCGTGCTGATGTCGGGGCTCGACTACGAGCGCGTCGTGCTCGCCGGGCTCCAGCTCGGCATCATGCAGGCGTGCCTCGACACGGTCATCCCCTATGTCCGCGAGCGCAAGCAGTTCGGCAAGCCGATCGGATCCTTCCAGCTGATGCAGGCGAAGGTCGCCGACATGTATGTCATGCTCCAGTCGGCACGCTCCTATGTCTATAACGTCGCCAAGGCGTGCGACGCCGGCCAGACGACGCGCTTCGACGCCGCGGGCGCGATCCTCCTCGCGAGCGAGAATGCGGTGAAGGTCGCTGGCGAAGCGATCCAGGCATTGGGCGGCGCGGGTTACACCAAGGACTGGCCGGTCGAACGCTACTGGCGCGACGCCAAGCTGCTCGACATAGGCGCGGGGACGAACGAAATTCGCCGCATGCTGATCGGCCGCGAACTGATCGGCGCCGGCGCGTGATCTGGCTCTGGCTGTCGGCCGCCTTCATGGTGACGACGGCCGGGGTTCATTCGGTGCTCGGCTACCGCCGGCTGATCGTGCCACTTCTGCGGCGGCACGAGGGCACGCTTTCCGACCCGCTGACGCGCCGCATTATCCGGTTCGCATGGCACGCAACCTCGGTGCTGATGCTGATCTCGGCGGCCGCGGTCGCGTGGCCGGGCACCCCGGCTTCGCTGCTGATCTTTATCGGCGCCGGCTGGCTCGCTACCGGGCTGGCCAACGCGGCCTATACGAAAGGCCGCCATATCGCGTGGCCCGCGCTCACCGGCGCGGGTATCCTCGCACTGATCGGCGCGTTGGCATGATCATGCGCGGGCTCGTCCATCACATCGACCTGACGGTCACCGACAAGGAGCGGTCGAGGACCTTCTACGACGCGGTGCTCGGCTTTCTCGGCTATCGCCGTTCGGCCGATTACGACCATGGCAGCGACTGGGACCGCGAAGGCGGGCCCTTTCATTCGATCGGCATCATCGAAGCGCATGGGCCGGGCGCAGCGCGGACACACGATCGTTACGCCCCGGGTCTCCATCATCTGGCATGGACCGCCGGGAGCCGCGATGATGTCGACGCGCTTCACGATCTGCTGCGCAGCATCGGCGCGACGATCCTCGACGCGCCCGCCGATTATCCGCGCTATGGCCCCACCTATTATGCGGTCTTTTTCGCCGATCCCGACGGGCTGAAACTCGAATTCGTGTTCGGAGCGACGGGCAAATGAGCGCGTTTCAGGTCACCGGCTTCGATCATATCGTGCTTTGCGTACGCGACGTGGCCGTGACCCGCGATTTCTACGAACGCGTACTCGGAATGACGGCGCGCGAGGAACGACCCGGCAAATATTCGCTGCAATTCGGCGCGAACAAGATCAGCCTGCAGGATGCCGCGACCAGCCCGGGCATCGCGCGCGATACGGTGCCCGGCAGCGGCAATTTCTGCCTGCTCAGCAAGACGCCGGTCGCCGAATGGCGCACGCACCTCGCCTCGCATGGTGTCGAGATCATCGACAGCGGCCTTCGCGACGGCGCGACGGGGACGATCGACTCGCTCTATTTCAATGACCCCGACGGCAATCTGGTCGAGGTCAGCAACCTTGTTGAGCGGCGATGAGCGAGACCCTGCTCGACGTCCTGCAATATTATGGCGCCGCCGCGGCGACGCTCGCGGCGCTGCTCGTCTCATTGAACCTTGGCGAGCGGTGGAACGGCTGGGCGTTCGTCATCTTCGTGACGAGCAGCCTCGCGCTGATCGCCTGGGGTTTCCTCCAGCCCGACAGCGAGGGCATCGGCTGGCAGAATGTCGCGCTGCTCTGCATCAACCTCGTCGGCGTCTACAGCCACCTGATCCGCAAGAAACCCGCCGCAAAGACGGAGGGCGGAGCATGACGCCCCGCCCCGCTTCGCTGTCAGCCCCAGACGCGCACACGCTTGTCGGGCGCGAGGTAGAGCTTGTCGCCTTCCTTGACGTCGAATGCCTTGTACCAGGCGTCGAGGTTGCGCACGGTGAGCGCGCGGTACATGCCGGGTGCGTGGCCGTCGGTCGCGATGCGCGCACGCAAAGCCTCGGCGCGCATCTTGGTCGCCCACGTCTGCGCATAGGCGATGAAGAAGCGCTGGTCGCCGGTGAAGCCGTCGATCACCGGCGCTTCCTTGCCGCCGAGCGACGCGCGGTAGGCGTCATAGGCGGCCTGCAGCCCCGCGACGTCGGCGATATTCTCGCCGAGCGTCAGCTTGCCGTTGACCGCAAGGTCGGGGAACGGCTTGTAGGTGTCGAACTGCGCCGCGAGCGCGTCGCCCGCCGCGTTGAATTTCGCGAGGTCCGCCGGGGTCCACCAGTTGCGCAGCGCGCCGGTCGAATCGAACGCGGCGCCATTATTGTCGAAGCTGTGGCTGATCTCGTGGCCGATCACTGCGCCGATCGCGCCATAGTTGAACGCCGGGTCGGCCTTGGCGTTGAAGAAGGGCGGCTGGAGGATCGCGGCGGGGAAGTTCAGCGCATTCTGCACGGGCAGGTTCACCGCGTTGACGGTCTGCGGGACCATCCACCATTCGCCCTTGTCCATCGGCTTACCGATCTTGGCGAGCTGGTGTGCATATTCGGCCTTTTGTCCCGCGACCTCGTTCGCGTAGGCGTCGGCGCCAACGGTGTAGCTGCCATAGTCGCGCCACGTGTCGGGGTAGCCGACGCCCACCGCAATCGTCTCGACCTTCTTGATCGCTTCCTTCTTGGTTTCGGGTGCCATCCAGTCGATCGTGTTCACGCGGGTCGCGAAGGCGGCCTTGATATTCTTCACCATGTCGCCGACCTCCGCCTTGGCCGAGGCGGGGAAATATTTGTCGGCGTAGGCCTTGCCCACCGCATCGCCGAGATAGATGTCGAGCGCGTCGAGCGCGCGCTTTTCGCGGCCACGCTGCTGCGGCGTCCCCGCCATCGTGGTGCCATAGAAAGCGAAGTGCGCGCTATCGATCGCACTCGGCAGCACGTCGCTGTGGCTGTTGATCTGGTGAAAGGCGAGCCAGTCCTTCCACGAGTCGAGCGGCTCGGACGCAACGAGCGCCGACAGGCCGGTGATCGCATTCGCATGATAGGCGCCGAACTTGGCCGCGCCGTCGAGCTTGGCGGCGGCAAAGAAGGCCGGCCAGTCGATGCCGGGCGCCTTTTTGGCGAAATCGGCCCTCGCCCAGACGTCGGCCGATTTGGTGAAATCCTCGCTCTGTTCGCGCGTCGCATGCGCCTTGGCGATCTTGACCTCGAGGTCGTAGATACGCTTCGCCTTCGCCGCAGCATCGGCTTGCCCCGCGGCGGTCAGCAGCTTGACGATATAGGCCTGATAGGCGGTGCGTATGCTCGCCATCTTGGGGTCGGCCGACAGATAATATTCGCGTTCGGGCATGCCGAGCCCGCCCTGCAGCAGATAGGGGATGACCTCGCCCGGGGTCGCGAGCCCCTGCGTCACGAAGACGCCGAACAGATTTTCGGTCTGGAAGTTGGTCGCGTTGAGCGGATCGACGTCGGCGCGAAGCTGTTCACCGAGCACCTTCGACAGCCCCGCCTTGTCGGTGATCGCAGCGAAACGCGCGAGGTCGGCGGCGACGGGTTTGATGCCGGCGGCATCAATCGCCTTCACATTGGTGAAGGCCTTGTAGAAAGCGGCGATGCGCCCCTCGTTGGTGTCGGGCGCGGCATCACCCTTCACGATCGCATCGACGAGATCGCGGTTGCGCTTTTCGGTTTCGAGCTGCGCGACATAAAAGGCGCCGATCGACGAGCGGTCCGCGGGAATTTCGGTCGCCTTGTCCCAGTTTCCGTTGGCATAGGCATAAAAGTCGTCGCCGGGCTTCGCGGCGGTCTTCATCGCCGCCTTGCTGATCCCGAGATCGGTGCCGACGGTGTAGGCGGCAGAACTGTCCTTGCCGCTGCTGCAGGCAACAGGGCCGGCGAGAATCGTGGCGGACGACAGAAGAACGGCAAAGACAGCTTTTTTCATGAGAATGACCTTGTTTTGTCACGGAAAGGCAGGCGGCCGACGCGTGGGAAAATCCGGTTTCAATTCCAACCATTTTCGGCCTGCTGCGCTTTTCAATCGACGAGCGACGGGTTAGTTCCGAACCGCATTCAGGGAGAGACGATACAGTGAGCGCACCGGTTCTCGGCACGAACATCAATGCGGACAGCGACGAATATCGCACCCGCAACGCGCATAACCGCGCACTGACCGACGCGTTGCGATCGGCGGTTGCCGAGGCCGCGCTCGGCGGCAACGAAAAGTCGCGCGAACGCCACACGAACCGCGGCAAATTGCTGCCGCGCGAACGCGTCGAACGGCTGCTCGATCCGGGCGCGCCCTTCCTCGAAATCGGCCAGCTCGCCGCAAACGACCTTTACGATGGCGAAGTGCCCGGTGCGGGATTGATCTGCGGTATCGGGCAGGTGTCGGGGCGCCAGTGCATGATCGTGTGCAACGACGCGACGGTGAAGGGCGGCACTTACTATCCGATGACGGTGAAGAAGCATCTCCGCGCGCAGGAGATTGCCGAGGCGAACCGCCTGCCGTGCATCTATCTCGTCGACAGCGGCGGCGCGAACCTGCCGCATCAGGATCAGGTCTTTCCCGACCGCGACCATTTCGGGCGCATCTTCTTCAACCAGGCCAATATGTCGGCGAAGCGCATCCCGCAGATCGCCTGCGTGATGGGTAGCTGCACCGCGGGCGGCGCCTATGTCCCCGCGATGTCGGACGAGACGGTGATCGTGCGCAATCAGGGCACGATCTTTCTCGCCGGCCCGCCGCTGGTGAAGGCCGCGACAGGCGAGGAAATCAGCGCAGAGGATCTCGGCGGCGGCGACCTCCACGCAAAGAAATCGGGCGTCGTCGATCATCTCGCCGAAAATGACGAACATGCGCTGACGATCGTCCGCGACATCGTCAGCCACCTCGGCGAGGACAAGGGCTTCGAGGTGCCGATGAAAGCCCCTCGCCCGCCCAAATATGCCGCCGAGGAAATCTATGGCGTCGTCCCTGACGATGTCCGCGCGCCTTACGATGTCCACGAAGTCATCGCGCGCATCGTCGACGGCAGCGAGTTTCACGAATTCAAAGCGAATTACGGCGCGACGCTCGTCTGCGGCTTCGCGCATATCTGGGGCATCCCCGTCGCGATCCTCGCGAACAATGGCGTGCTGTTCAGCGAGAGCGCGGTCAAGGGTGCGCATTTCATCGAACTGGCGCAGCAGCGGCGCATTCCCCTTCTCTTCCTCCAGAATATTTCGGGCTTCATGGTCGGCGGCAAATATGAGGCCGAAGGCATCGCCAAACATGGTGCGAAGCTTGTGACCGCGGTGGCAACGGCAACCGTGCCCAAGATCACCGTGCTGATCGGCGGCAGCTTCGGCGCGGGCAACTACGGCATGTGCGGCCGGGCCTATTCACCCCGCTTCCTGTTCAGCTGGCCGAACAGCCGGATCAGCGTGATGGGCGGCGAACAGGCGGCGAGCGTGCTGGCGACGGTACACCGCGACGCCGACAAATGGACGCCAGAAGAGGCCGAAGCCTTCAAGGCGCCGATCCGCCAGAAGTACGAGGACGAAGGCAATCCCTATCACGCCACCGCGCGCCTCTGGGACGATGGCATCATCGACCCGGCGCAGACGCGCGATGTGCTCGGGCTGGCCTTTTCCGCGACGCTGAACGCCCCGGTCGAGGACCGCGGCTTCGGCGTGTTCAGGATGTGATGCGATGTTCCGATCTTTGAAGTCAGTTCCTTACGCGCTGCTGTCGGGATATTTGGGCGCGATGTCGCTCGCGGCCCAGGCCGCTCCCGCCCCCGCATTCACGCCCGCGACGATCACCATCGCCACCACCGACGGGAACAGCCGTGAAATCGCCGTGCGCAGCGTGCAACAGCTCAAAAAAGCGATCCAGCCATGTTTCGGCAAGGTTCAGTGCGAAGAGATCAGCGTCGAGACCTGCGATCGATGCTTCATGACCGCCGAAGCCGTCCTTGGCGGATATCTCGTCCAGTCGCGACTGGGACCGCCCGGACCGCTCTATGATATCATCGACGACAGGCCCGGACGGCAAAACACCGCGACGTTCAGCCTGAAGGATCTGACGACCATTTTCGTCGACTATCTGACCGACCGAAAAACCATCCCGCTGGCCTGGCGCGACACCGGACAGATTTGAAAGGCGCATTGGACATCATGATCACCTCCCTCCTCATCGCCAATCGTGGCGAGATCGCCTGCCGTATCATCCGCACCGCGCGCGAGATGGGCATCCGGACCGTGGCGGTCTATTCGGACGCCGACGCCAGGGCGCTGCATGTGCGCGAGGCCGACGAGGCTGTGCATATCGGGCCATCGCCGGCGCGTGAGAGCTATCTGATCGGCGAGAAAATCATCGCCGCTGCCAAGGCGACCGGCGCCGAGGCGATCCATCCGGGCTATGGCTTCCTCTCGGAAAATGCCGAATTCGCGCAGGCGGTCGCCGATGCCGGGCTCGTGTGGGTCGGGCCGAAACCATCGTCGATCACCGCGATGGGGCTGAAAGACGCTGCGAAGAAGCTGATGGCCGATGCAGGGGTACCGGTGACGCCGGGCTATTTGGGCGAGAATCAGGACCCTGCCTACCTCGCCGAGCAGGCTGCCGGGATCGGCTACCCCGTGCTCATCAAGGCGGTCGCAGGCGGCGGCGGCAAGGGGATGCGCAAGGTCGATGCCGCGGCGGACTTCCTCGACGCGCTCGCCTCGTGCCAGCGTGAAGCCGCGGCGTCGTTCGGCAACGACCATGTGCTGATCGAGAAATATATCCTGACCCCGCGCCACATCGAGGTGCAGGTGTTCGGCGACACGCATGGCAATGTCGTCCACCTGTTCGAGCGCGATTGCTCGCTCCAGCGGCGACATCAAAAAGTGATCGAGGAAGCCCCTGCCCCCGGCATGGACGAAGCGACGCGCGCCGAACTCTGCGCCGCCGCGGTCCGCGCGGCGAAAGCCGTCGACTATGTCGGCGCGGGCACGATCGAGTTCATCGCCGACGCCAGCGAGGGCCTGCGCGCCGACCGCATCTGGTTCATGGAAATGAACACGCGCCTGCAGGTCGAGCATCCGGTGACCGAAGAAATCACCGGCGTCGACCTCGTCGAATGGCAGCTCCGCGTCGCGAGCGGCGAGCCGATCCCGCTCGTGCAGGACGAACTCGCGATCAACGGCTGGGCGATGGAAGCGCGGCTCTATGCCGAGGATCCGGCCAAGGGCTTCCTGCCCTCGATCGGCACGCTCGAACTCTTCCAGCTTCCCGAACATATGGGCCGCGTCGACACCGGCGTCTATGAGAGCGCCGAGGTCTCGCCCTTCTACGACCCGATGATTGCGAAGGTCATCGCGTGGGGCGAGGACCGCGAGGAAGCGCGCGAACTTTTGTCGGAAATGCTTGAGGACAGCGCGATCTGGCCGGTGAGGACCAACTCGGCTTTCCTGATCAACGCGCTCGACCACCCCGATTTCGCCGCGGGTACCGTCGATACCGGCCTGATCGGCCGTGACGGCGATGCGATGACCGAGGAGCCAGTGCCGACCGCACAGGCGCTGACCAACGCCGCGATGGCGATGGTGCCGCGCGCGCTGCAGGCTGGCTTCCGCCTCAATGCGCCCGACGTGCGCAGCGCGCCCTTCCTGCTCGACGGCAAGCGCATCGACGTGACTTTGCACGGCCCGGGCGCCGAGGAACCCGCGCCCGCGATGCTCGTCGCCGAAAGCGGCGCGGTGTGGCAGCTTACCCCATGGCGTGCTGCCGACGGCGCGGGCGGCGGTGCAAGCGACGGCGCGATCCTGTCGCCGATGCCCGGAAAGGTCATCGCGGTCGATGTCGCCGCGGGCGACAAAGTAGCCAAAGGCCAGAAACTGCTCACACTCGAAGCGATGAAGATGGAGCATAGCCTGACCGCGCCGTTCGACGGCGTCGTCGCCGAGCTCAACGCGACCCCCGGCGCGCAGGTGCAGGTCGAGGCGCTGCTGGCGAAGATCGAGGCGGCCGAGTGAACGAGCTCATCCTCCGCGACGCGACGGTGGCGGATCTTCCCGCCATCCTCACCATGCTCGCGGAGGATACGATTCCGGCGGATCGCGAGGCTGATCCGTCAGACTCACGCTATCTGGCCGCGTTCGAGGCGATCGATGCCGATCCGAACCAGCATCTCGTCGCCGCCGAACTGGACGGCCGCGTGGTGGGCACGATGCAGCTGAGCTTCCTGCCGGGGCTTTCCTTTCGCGGAAGCTGGCGCGGGCTGATCGAGGCGGTGCGCATCGCCGCCGACCTGCGCGGGCAGCGGCTCGGCGAGCAGATGATCCTGTGGGCGGTCGAGCAATGCCGCGCACGCGATTGCAAGCTCGTTCAGCTCACATCGTCGGCGACGCGCACCGACGCACATCGCTTTTACGCCCGGCTCGGCTTTGTCCAAAGCCATGTCGGCATGAAACTGCATTTGAGGGATTGATGATGGCAGGCAAATATTTCGACGAATGGGTGATCGGCGACACGCTGACGCACGACATCCGCCGCACGGTGACCGAGACCGACAATCTGCTTTTCACCACCATGACGCACAATCCGCAGCCGCTGCATCTCGACATCGAGGCGGCGAAGGCATCGGAGTTCGGCCAGATTCTCGTCAACGGCACCTTCACCTTCAGCCTGATGGTCGGGCTGTCGGTCGGCGACACGACGCTCGGCACGCTCGTCGCCAACCTCGGCTATGACAAGCTCGTGATGCCGAAGCCGGTGTTCATCGGCGACACGCTCCGCGCCGAATCCGAGGTTGTCGGCCTCAAGGAATCGAAATCGCGGCCGAATGCGGGTATTGTGACGTTCCTCCACCGTTGCCTCAACCAGCGCGGCGAGATCGTCTGCCAGTGCGAACGCTCGGCGCTGATCAAGAAGAAGGACGCCTGATGCGCCTCCGTTCGCTCCTTTTCGTTCCCGGCGACCGTCCCGAACGCTTCGCCAAGGCCGCAGCGTCGGGCGCCGACGCCATCATCCTCGACCTTGAGGATTCGGTATCGCCCGCAAACAAGGAAACCGCCCGCGCAGCGATCGCCGACTATCTGGCGGGGTCGCGCGAAGTCGTGACGCTGGTGCGCGTCAATCCGCTCGACGGCCATATGACCGCCGCCGACGTCGCCGCCATCGCCACTGCCCGCCCCGATGCGATCATGCTGCCCAAGGCCGAGGGCGCGCCGAGCATCGCGCAGCTCGATACGATCCTGCGCAGCGAATCCGCGCGCGATGCGTCGCTACCGCCGATCCTGCCGATCGCGACCGAAACGCCCGCGGCAATCTTCACCCTCGGCAGCTATCGCGAAGTAAAGGACCGCCTGCTCGGCCTGACGTGGGGCGCCGAGGACCTGCCCGCCGCGATCGGCGCGACGACGAGCCGCGAGCCCGACAGCAGCTATACGTCGCCTTATGAGGTCGCGCGCGCGATGACGCTGTTCGCGGCGCATGCCGCAGGGGCGGCAGCAATCGACACGGTCTTCCCCGCGATCAAGGACGAGACGGGCCTTGCAGCCTATGCGACCCGCGCGCGGCGCGACGGCTTTACCGGCATGATGGCGATCCACCCGTCGCAGGTCGCGCCGATCAACGCGGCCTTCACGCCGTCGACCGACGAAGCCGCGCGCGCGCAGGCGATCGTCGACGCCTTTGCCGCCAACCCCGGCGCCGGAGTGCTGCAGGTCGACGGCAAGATGGTCGACGCCCCGCATCTCAAGCAGGCGCGGCACATCCTTTCGCTCGCGGACTGATCGCCCACTCTTCGTCGTCCCGGCTCTCGCCGGAAGGACACAATATAGGCGACTGTTCAGGTGGTGCAGGCAGGCCCGCGTAGCCAGCGCTGCGTTTCGTGGCTGCGGAAACGTACCATACCCTGGCTCGTCTGCATGGTGACGACATTGTCGAATTCCATGCTCGTGCGCGTATAGGTTCCGCGCATGGTCGCCTGAAGGTTGCCGTCGGGATCTCCGGCGATCTTGCAGTTGAGGTAGCCGCTGATCCGCCCGCCGTTCATCCTGAACGATCCGATCGTGCAGGAAGACTGGTGTCCAGGGTCGAAAAGCTCGACGTCAGGTTTGGCCGCGACTTTCTCCGCGATACAATCCTCGGGATCGGGATCGTTTTCGAGCAGCGCCTTGAACTGCTTTTCATATTCGGGCGCGATTTCCTCCGGAAACAGGATTTGGACGACCTCGCGCTTGCTGGTCCATATCCCCGGCTCGATCGGGTTGTCGGCCACCGCCGCGCCCGGATCGCCGCCCACTCGCGATCCCGATTTCCACCAGATCGCACCTGCGCCCGCTGCGACGAGCAGCGCGACGCCGGCAAGGCCGAGCCATAATTTCCGGCGCGGAAGCGACGCAATCGGCGCCGCCGCCGCGGACGGTGCCATCTGCCGTGCCGTTGCGCCGGGCGCAACGCCCGGCTCCGGCGTACGCGTCATCGCCGCGACGATCCGGTCGACCGCCTGCTCTTCGCCCGCGAACCAGTCGATCCACTGATAATCCTTGAGCCAGTAAGCGAGGCCCTGCGCGCGCACATCCTCCAGCCGCACCGGCAGGATGATCTTGTTGCTGTCCTCGCCCAGCATCAGTTCGCGCTTCACATGGCGCGACCGATCCGACTGCGGGCAGAATAGCAGGACGATCGCATCGGACCGGTCGATCTGGTCGACGATCGACTGGTCGAAGGCCGTGCCTGCAGCAATGTCGTCGGGCGCGAGCCAGCCATCGATCCCGCGAGCGGCGAGCAGGCGTTTCAGCCGGCGTGCGGTCTCGACCTGCGAGCTGTGATGACTGATGAAAGCGGAAAGCCGCTTTGGCGTGATCGGCGGTGGCCCGGCGTCGGTCATCGCGGCCATCATATGGGCAAGCGCCGCAACCGCAAGTGACTAAGCGCCCACAGCAATCAGGTGGCGCGGCGCCCGAAAGGCCGGTGGCGCTTCATCCAGTCGCGGCCGCGATGCCAGCTTTTCCGGAGGCCGCGTTCGGTCAGGCTTTCGAACATCGCATCGGGGCTGGTCGGGTCGAGCAGCTCATTGTCGGCGATGAACTCGTCCATCGGCCCCGGAGGCACAAGGTCGAGCAGTTCGAGCGTACGGCCGTTGCCGCGCAGCGCCTCGATCGTCTCGATGAGCGAGCCGGTGCGCCTGAAGTTCGCCGCGACCTCTTCTTCCCTCACATCAAGATGCTCGGCGATCAGCGATTCCCGCAGCCGCGCGATCGTGGGCTCGATGCCTTCGTTCGCGGGAAGCCCGGCGTCGATCGTGACGTCGCATTCACTGTCGAGCCCCATCGAACGGTTGTTCATATTGGCCGATCCGACGCGGATCATCCGGTCGTCGACGATCGCGGTCTTGGCATGGACATAGACTGGTTCGCCGCGCCTGGTGCGGGGGAAATAGACCCTCAACCGATCGCCATGCTTCGCCTTCGCGATTTCGCGCACCAGTTGCACGCGCGCCGCGTCCATCGCCATCTGCTCGAGCCAGCCATCGGCGGCCTCGGGCATCACCATCACGAATTCGGGCGGATCGTCCTCGTTCAGCCGCTCGGCGATCGCAGCGGCGATCTTGCCGCAGGTGAAATATTGATTTTCGAAATAGATGAAGCGCCTCGCCGCGGCGATCATGTCGAGATAGAGCTGCTCGATCTCGCGGATTTCCTTATGGCCGTCATATTCGGCGCGGGTGCGCGAGATCGCGACATCGACCCCCTCGAAATCGGGTTCGAGGCCCCCCGGCCATCCCTCGCCGTCGCCTTCGACCTCGCGTAGCGGCTTCTTCGTCGCACGCTGCCAGCGTTCGTTGCCAAGGTCGGCAAGCGCATTGCCGACCGGTCCGGCAAGGATCATCGTGCTGTCGTGCCACGGCATATAGGCCTTGCCGTCGGGCGCGATGCGGCGGGAGTCGTCATCCTTGTGATCGCGCGTGTCCCAGCGGCGCGCTCCAACGTCGATGCCGCCGCACACCGCCAGATGATCGTCGAACACCGCGACCTTCTGGTGATGGCTGCATCCGACCGGATGCGCGCTGTCGAGGCGAAAACTGATCGAGCGCGTCAGTTTCCAGCGCGCGACCATCGACAGAATGCGCGGCATCGCGAATTGTTTGAGCCCGCCGAAATTCCAGCGCAATATGTCGATGTCGCGGCCCGGCTTTTCATGCGCGAGCCGCAGCAGATAGTCGCCGAGCGGTTCGCCTTTGCCATTCTTGTCGGGCTTCAGCGCGATCCGCGGATCGAAGTCCCAGCCGATGAGCAGGATGCGCTGTTTCGCATCGGCCATCAGCCGTTCGAGCAAGGCATAATAGTCGGCGGCATCGACGATCATCCGTGCCTTGTCGGCGCGTTCGATCCGCCAGCAATTGCGGCCTTCAACGACGATTGGTGTCACATCGGTCCCCATCGCCGCCTCCACGCATGGCGGCGGCGATGGTTGCAAAGCGCCACGTCAGGCGGCGAACTGCTCGGGCGTCAATGCCATCATTGCCTCGCTGCCCGCTTCGATCTTGCGGCGGAGCGATCCCGCGTCGGGAAGGAAACGCTCGCCGAAATAGCGCGCGGTGACGAGCTTGGCCTCGAGAAAGGGCTTGTTGCCGCGGCCCTCGGCGAGCGCCTTCTGCGCCGCCTCGGCCATCATCAGCCACATCGATCCCAATGCAACGATCCCCAGAATGTGCATATAATGATGCGCGCCGGCGCCGACGTTGTTGGGGTTCGCCATGCCGTTTGCCATGAACCACATCGTCGCGGCCTTGAGCTCGCCGTTCGCCTTTTCGAGCCGGGTAGCGAAATCGGCGAGCGCTTCATTGCCCTTGGCGTGCGCGCATTCCTCGTCGACGATCGCGAAAAAGGCCTGAATCGCGCGACCGCCGTTCTGGGCGAGCTTGCGGCCGACGAGATCCATCGCCTGAACGCCGTTGGCGCCTTCGTAGATCATCGTGATGCGCGCATCGCGAACATACTGCGACATCCCCTGCTCTTCGATATAGCCGTGGCCGCCGAAAACCTGTTGGGCGTTGGTCGCGACCTCATAGCCCCTGTCGGTGCCATAGCCCTTGATCACCGGGGTGAGCAGGCTGACGAGATCGTCGGCACGCTGGCGCTCTTCCTCACTTTCGGCGACATGCGCGAGGTCGACCTGGAGCGCCCCCCAGGTGCAGAGTGCACGGAGGCCCTCGACCGTTGCCTTGCCGTCCATCAGCATGCGGCGCACGTCGGGATGGACGAACAGCGGGTCGGCCTTTTCCTGCGGGTCCTGCGGGCCCGTGAGCGCGCGGCCCTGCCGGCGATCGTGCGCATATTGGACGGCATTCTGATAGGCTACCTCGGCCTGTCCGAGCCCCTGGATGCCGACGCCGAGGCGCGCGGCGTTCATCATCACGAACATTGCGGCGAGGCCCTTGTTCTCCTCGCCGACCATCCAGCCCTTTGCGCCGTCATAGTTCATGACGCAGGTCGAGTTGGCGTGGATGCCCATCTTGTGCTCGATCGAACCGCACGAGAGCGTGTTGCGCTCGCCGAGCGAGCCGTCTTCGTTCACGATGAACTTGGGCACGATGAACAGCGAGATGCCCTTGACGCTGTCGGGCGCATCGGGGGTCTTCGCGAGGACGAGATGGATGATATTGTCGGTGAGGTCGTGCTCGCCCGACGAGATGAAGATCTTGGTTCCGGTTACCGCATAGCTGCCGTCGCCATTCGGCACCGCGCGCGTGCGGATCATGCCGAGGTCCGTGCCGGCATGCGGCTCGGTCAGATTCATCGTGCCGCTCCATTCGCCCGCGATCATCTTCGGCACATAGGTCGCTTTCTGCTCCTCCGACCCCTTGACGAGAATCGCGGCGGTCGCTCCCTGCGTCAGCCCCGGATACATGGCGAAAGCCTGATTGGCCGCGTTGCGATACTCCTCGACCGGGAAACCGATAACATGCGGCAACCCCTGCCCTCCGAATTCCTCGGGCGCCGTGAGCAAGCCCCAGCCGGCCTCCGAATAAGCCTTATAGGCTTCCTTGAATCCCGTCGGGGTCGTCACGCTGCCATCGTCGTGGCGGGTGCAGCCTTCGAGATCGCCCGACTGATTGATCGGAAACAGCACTTCCTCGCAGAACTTGCCCGCTTCGGTCAGCACCGCCTCGATCATGTCGGGGGTCGCATTGGCAAAGCCCGGCAGGTTCGAATAGCGCTCGATCCCGAGCACATCGTTGAGGAGGAACAGCGTGTCCTGCACGGGAGCGCGATAGACGGGCATGGGTTATCCTTCTGAAAAGCAGTTGATCGTTTCAAACTTGCCCGGGGAGAGGCAGAGGGTCAGGAGCCGCGCGGCCTAGTGGCCGGCGTCGACTTTCTTCACCATATCGATGAAGCGTGACAGCTCATCTACAGCGCTGTCAATATCGTCGCGCTGGCGGCGCAGCAGCGCGATGCGCTCCTCGCATTTTTCGATGGTCACCTGGCGCTGCAGCCTGCGTCCGTCGCCGACGTCGTAAAGGTCGATCATCTCGCGAATATCGGCAAGGCTGAACCCCGTGCGCTTCGCGCGGAGGATCCAGGCGAGCCGCGCGCGGTCGCGCTTCGAATAGATGCGCGACAACCCCTTGCGCGAAGGGCTGATCAGCCCTTCGTCTTCATAGAAGCGCAGCGCGCGGGCCGTGACCCCGAACTCGGTCGACAAGTCGGTGATGCTGAACTGTTCGCGCCCCAGGTGATCGGGCGTGTCGATATGGGCGTGGCCGTAAGGTTCGGTCATGCCGCTGAAACTAGTTTCCGTTGACGTGAACGTCAAGAGCGCCAGGACGCGCCGTTTCGGGGGCAGATCATTCTCTGCAGGGCTGTTCCATATTGCCCTGTCGATCGGCCATCCGCAAGTCTTTCGCATCGTCTGCCGACCAGCTCGCGCGCGGCAGGCGCAAACCCGAGAGCGAGGCGCGATCGGGGCACAAACGCGCGCATTGGGGCGGCAGGCGCCCGGGCAGCCTCAGCTCGTCCTCTTCCTCATGCACCAGCGCGTCGCAGCCATCGGCGCCGGCGAAACGCATCCGCAAACCATCGCCCTCGCGAACCATCGTCCCGGACGCGGTGCAGGCGAGTTTCGTGCCGAACGCCGCCGTGACGGCAAAGCGCCATTTTCCGGGACCATCGGAAACGACGCACATCGCATCGCGTCCTATTTCGTGGGTCCGCTCGAACACGCCGACGGGGCTTGCCGCTTCGGCATGCACCACGCCGCGCTGACGGGCCGCAACCTCGAGCGGATTGCCCGTGTCGATGCCTTTTGCCGATGGCGCCGGCCGGTCGCAGCCGGTCAGCAGCAGGACGAGCAGCGCCGGCGCAAAACTAGCCCTGCGCATCGTCTGCCAGAAAGGTCAGACTGCCGTCGGCCTCGATGCGACGATAGAAACAGGAGCGACGCCCCGTATGGCACGCCGGCCCCGCCGGCCTGACGCGGAGCAGCAGGGCGTCCTGATCGCAATCGACACGCATCTCGACGAGCGTGAGCCCGTTGCCCGACGTCTCGCCCTTGCGCCACAACGAAGCCCGCGACCGCGACCAGAAATGCGCCTGGCCGGTCGCGCGCGTCTTCGCGATCGCCTCCGCGTTCATATGCGCGACCATCAGCAGAACGTGCGTGTCGGCATCGGTGACGATCGCCGTCACCAGCCCGGAGGCGTCGAAACGCGGGTCAAATCGGTCGGTCGTGTCGCGCTGGTCATCCATAAATGGCGCTTTAGAGCAGCTTTGACGCCGCTGTCACCCCGTCCTTCGCCACACATGTGACAATTGCGCGATTAGGGGGGCGACATTTGCGATTGCCGTCCCTATATGCGCCGCAGTCACTGCCCCTGCCCCCTGGAACGACATGCTGACGACCCATCCTTTCGACGACGACAAGCTCCGCGAGGAGTGCGGCGTATTTGGCATAAATGGCGCCGATAGCGCCGCCGCGGTTGTCGCGCTGGGGCTTCATGCCCTGCAGCACCGTGGACAAGAAGCCGCGGGCATCACCGCCTTTGACGGCAAGGAATTCCACACCCACCGCGCGATGGGTCACGTCGCGGGCAATTTCGACCGCGACGAGATCATCCGTCAACTGGACGGCGCATCGGCGGTCGGCCATGTCCGCTACTCGACGACCGGCGAGACGGCGCTGCGCAACGTCCAGCCGCTGTTCGCCGACCTCGCAACCGGCGGTTTTGCCGTCGCTCACAACGGCAATATCTCGAACGCCGCCGCGCTGCGCAAAGTGCTCGTCCGCCGCGGTTCGATCTTTCAGTCGACCAGCGACACCGAGGTCATCATCCACCTTGTCGCGACGTCGAACTATCGCTCGCTGCTCGACCGCTTCATCGACGCGCTGAAACAGGTCGAAGGCGCCTATTCGCTGATCTGCCTGACCGCCGAGGGCATGATCGGCTGCCGCGATCCGCTCGGCATCCGCCCGCTCGTCATCGGCAAGCTCGGCGACGCGCATATTCTGGCCTCCGAAACGGTAGCGCTCGATGTCGTCGGCGCCGAATTCGTCCGTTCGGTGGAGCCCGGCGAGCTCGTCATCGTCCGCGACGGCCAGCTGACCTCGCACCGCCCCTTCGCCGAACAGTCGGCGCGTCCATGCATCTTCGAATATGTCTATTTCTCGCGCCCCGATTCGATCGTCGACGGAACGAGCGTCTATTCGGTGCGCAAGGCGATCGGCGCTGAACTGGCGCGCGAAAACCCCGTCGATGCCGACCTCGTCATCCCCGTTCCCGACTCGGGCACGCCCGCGGCGATCGGCTATGCGCAGGAATCGGGCATTCCGTTCGAACTCGGCATCATCCGTTCGCACTATGTCGGGCGCACCTTCATCCAGCCGGGCGACAAGGTCCGCCACCTCGGCGTCAAATTGAAGCACAACGCCAACCGCGCGCTGATCGCGGGCAAGCGTATCGTGCTGATCGACGATTCGATCGTGCGCGGCACGACCAGCCTGAAGATCGTGCAGATGATGCGCGATGCTGGCGCGGCCGAGGTGCATATGCGTATCGCGAGCCCGCCCACCCAGCACAGCTGCTTCTATGGCGTCGACACACCCGAACGCGCGAAACTGCTCGCGGCGCAGATGACAGTCGGCCAGATGGCGAATTTCATCAACGCCGACAGCCTCGCCTTCCTGACGATCGACGGCCTCTATCGCGCGCTTGGCGAGACCGAGCGCAAGCATGACGCCCCGCAATATTGCGACGCCTGTTTTACCGGCGACTATCCGACCACGCTCACCGACTTCGACGAGCATGGTCTGGAGGATCAGTTTTCGCTGCTTGCCGAACGAGTTGTCTGACATAATGACTGTAACGTCTAAAGAACTGGCGGGCCAAGTCGCGCTCGTCACCGGGGCGAGCCGCGGCATCGGCGAAGCGATCGCCGAATCGCTCGCTGCACGCGGCGCCCATGTCGTGATCACCGCGCGCACCGCGGGCGGGCTCGAGGAACTCGAAGACCGCATTCACGAAGCTGGCGGCAGCGCGACGATCGCGCCGCTCGACCTGGCCGATGGCGACAGCATCGCCCGCCTTGCGAGCGCGATCGCCGAACGCTGGCAACAGCTCGACATGCTCGTGCTCAATGCCGCGATGCTCGGCACGTTGACTCCGGTCGCGGCGATCGACGGCAAGGAATTCAACAAGCTGCTGACGCTGAATTTGATCGCGCAGCAGGCGCTGATCGCCAATTTCGACCCGCTGCTGCGCCGCGCGGCGAATGGCCGGCTGGTCGCGCTGTCGAGCAGCGTCGCGCGCGAGCCGCGCGCCTATTGGGGCGCCTATGCGGCGTCGAAGGCGGCGTTTGAGACGCTCGTCACCAGCTATGGCGCCGAAATGCGCAATATCTCGACCGTGCGCACCGCGATCCTCGATCCCGGCGGCACGCGCACGCAGATGCGCGCGCGCGCCTATCCGGGCGAAGATCCGCAGAGCATCAAGGACCCCGCCGCGGTTGGCGAATTTGTCGCCGGGCTGATGGTCGAGGGCTTCGACAGCACCGCGTTCCATGCCTTGCCCAAGGTCATGGAAAAAGCTTAACGCCATCTTCGCTTTCCTGCGCTAAGAGACCCGCACAAGAGGGTTTGCGAGGGCGCGGAATGACCAAGGATATCTTGCGATCGGCGATCGCCGCGATGATCGGCATCGTCGTCGCATTCGGGCTGATCTGGCTCGCACAATATGCAGGCAGCGAAATTTCTCCCGATGTCTATGACCCGGACAGCGGCGAGATACTGATCCCGGTCGGATCGACGGTAGCGTTGATCATCGGCTGGTTCGTCGGCACTTTCGCCGGCGGCTGGCTGGCAATGCGCGTGTCGGCAGGCACCGGTGCCGGCTGGATCGTCGCCGGATCGATAATCGGCGCGGCGCTTTATCGCGCCGTCACGCTTGCCGACACATGGTGGATCATGGCGCTGGGCGTCGCCGTCCCGCTCGCTGCGGTCTGGCTGGCCCAGCGCGCAACGGCCACAGCCGTCGATTGAACAAAGCGGCGTTTAGCGCCCCGCCTCCTTGTCCACCGCGGCCTGCACGCTCTTGTAAAAGGCCTCACGCGCCGCACCGACACCCTCGGGATCGGTCGCCGTCGGCCAGTTGCCGTTCGAGGCGATCACGAGCTTGCGCTTGGGATCGATGAAGATCCCCTGCCCGAAGATTCCCTGCGCGGCGAAGCTGCCGTCGTCATTGGTCCACCATTGATAGCCATAGCCGCGGCCGGGTATGTCGATTCCCGCCTGTTTGGTCGTTGCCGACGGCAGCCAGTCATCGGGAAGCACCTTCTTGCCGCCCGCAACGCCGCCGTTCAGGATGAACTGACCGAAGCGCGCATAATCCCTGAGGCTTGCGGACATGCAGCAGCCGCTGATCTCGTGCCCCGTCGGCCCGAGCATCCACACCGCGTCCTGCTCCATGCCGAAGGGTTTCCAGACCTTTTCAGACAGGTAGGCCGACAGCGTCTTGCCCGTCGCGCTCGATACCAGCACGCCGATCAGATTGGTCTCGCCGGTCTTGTACACCCACTTCGACCCCGCAGGCGCTTCGCGCGGCAAAGTCTTCATATAGCTGACCGTTATGTCTTCGCCTGCAATCGGCTTCTGCAGGTTGAACTGCGCGACGTCGGACTTGGGATCGGTATAATCCTCATTCCATTTGACGCCCGATGTCATCGTTAGCAGTTGGCGCACGCTGACGTCGTCATAGGCCGAGCCCTTGAGCCCGGGGATATAGGCGGTAACCTTGTCGTCGAGGCTCTTGATATAGCCGTCCTTCACCGCGGCACCGACGAGAGTCGAGGTAAAGCTCTTCGCGACCGAAAAGCTTGTCCAGCGTCCCGCAGCGCCGTAGCCGAGCGCATATTTCTCGAGCCGGATCTTGCCATCCTGCAAAATGATCAGCCCGGCGTTGCGCTGTTTCGCCATATGGCCGTCGACATCGGTGCCGAGATCGAGCGGCTTGCCCTGCGGCAACGGATAGGTCGGCCCGCCGGCCTCGACCTTGTTCACGACGACCTTGGGGACCGTCTCCATCGTGCGGAAGGCGGCGTCGCGTTGATCCTGGGTCCAGAACAGCACATTCAGATCCTTTGGCAGTTGATTTGTCGTTTCGGAGGTCGCGGGCGCGCCGCACCCCGCCGCCGCAGTGCACAGCAGCACCGCCGCCAAAAATCGTCGCATGTCATGTCCTCCCCTGTTTTCGGGCCCTGTTTTCAGGCTGTCTTTTCGAGCGTCACCTGCGCGACGTCGATGCCGCCGCCGCGAAAGCCGCCTTCGCAATATTGCAGATAATAGCGCCAGAGCCGCACGAAGCGCGCATCGAACCCCGCCGGCAGCTGGTCGGCCGCGACCGCGGCGTCGAAGCGCTCGCGCCACTGGCGCAGCGTTTCGGCATAGTCGCCGCCGAAGTGCCGCACATCGCGCCACGCGAGGCCGCGTGCCTCGGCCAGCGCGCGAAAGCGGCTTTCGGAAATCAGGCAGCCGCCGGGGAAGATATAGGCCTGGATGAAGTCGCTGCTCGCCGCGTAACGCTCGAACAACGCGTCGTTGATCGATATATATTGGATCGCCGCCTTGCCTCCCGGACGCAGCAGCCGCGCGATCGCGTCCATATAGGCGGGCCAATAGGCCTCGCCTACCGCTTCGACCATCTCGACGCTGGCGATCGCATCATAGGGACCCTTGGCATCGCGATAGTCGCAAAGTTCGATCCGCGAACGATCCGACAGGTCGACCGCCGCGAGCCGCGCGTCGGCGATTTCGGCCTGCGCCGGCGATAGCGTGATCCCGGTGTAGAGAACATCGTGCCGCTCGACCGCACGTTCGGCGAGCGCACCCCAACCACAGCCGATTTCGAGCAGCCGGCTGCCCGACCGGAGGTCAAGCCGGTCGAGGATCGCATCGACCTTCGTCGCCTGTGCCTCCTCCAGCGACTGGTCCGGGCGGGTGAACAACGCACTCGAATAATTCATGCCCGGATCGAGCCACAAGCGATAGAAATCATTGCCCAAATCATAGTGGGCATGAATGTTGCGCCGCGCTCCGCGACGGTCGTTGCGGTGGAACGCGTGGATCGCCTTGTTCAGCCAGCGCCAGGGGCCATGCGCGCGCCCCACATTGCCGAGCGCCTCGCCATTGCGCATGAACAGGTCGAAAAGCGGCACGGGATCCGGCGAGGACCATTCCTGCGCCTCCCAGGCACGGTACCAGCCCACCGAGCCCGACAGCGCGAGCCGTGCCAGCGCCGCCCAGCTGTGAAGATGGACGATCGCAGTCGGCCCCTTGCCGCGACCGCCGAGCAACCGCACGCTGCCGTCGGGCAGATGACCTTCGATCGTGCCGAGCGTCAGTCCCCCGTCGATCCGGTCGAGCATGCGATGAAACAGGCCCGCAGGCGCCAGTCCGATCAGCCGCGCCATCACGCCGCCGGTGCGATAGGCTCGATCGGCGCGAAGCAGTTCCTTACCGCGGCGCGGGCTGACATGCGTGTTCATTGACACCTTCCTGCCCCAAACGCGCCGCGCTGACAATTGGTTGAAACGTGCGCCGCCATGACGTCACACGCCCCCGATCATTCGGGATGGCTCGCGATATCCGGCGCGGTGAGCCGGACCTGGAACCGATCCTGCGCAAGCGGATGCATGAAGCGCTGGTCGCGCAGCAGCAGCGCGTCACCATCCCTTTGCGCGACAGGCATCCGCGACCAGAACAGGAAGGCCCGCGCCGCGGGGTCAGCCTTTGCCCAGCCTGCAAGCCGGGGGTCATCCATGCCCGTCGGCGCACCTGCCGGATCGACATTGCCGCCGGCACCGACCGCGAAACTCGCGGTGCCGTACCGGCCGGCCGTGCGCCAGAAGATGTCGCGCCTCCAGAACGCCAGCGGCGGCGGGCTCGCGACGACGAGCGCGTTCTTGCGGCCTCCCGCATCGAGCGCGCGCGAGGCCATGCCCTCGGCGGCGCCGGTGATCAGACCATTGGCGAAGATATAGGCGCACACCGCCGCGAAACCGGCCCATGCCGGGCGCTGCCAGTTCGCGGCGCCGCTCCGCTCGCGGCGGAGCGACAGCCAAACCGACACGCCCAGCGCGAGCCATATCCAGAGGTCGATAATGAAGATGCTGTCGCCATAGAACCAGCGGTGGCTGAACGGTTCGAGCAGGCGGATGCCGTAATTGTTGAGCCAGTCGAGCGCCGGATGGCTAAGGCAGCCGATATAGGCAAGCGCGAGCAGCCAGCCCCTGTGCACCGGCAACCGGCCTGCCGGGCGCTTTCCACGCCCTTCCTGCCACCGGTCGAAGGCCAGCATCAGCCCCCACAGCAGGATCGGCAGCAGGACAAGCGCGATCGGTCCGTGCGTGATCCCGCGCCGCATCGACAGCGATTCGATGCCGTAAACCGCACAGGCCGCGTCGATATCGGGCAGGTTCGCCGCAATGATCAGCGTTGGCATCGCAAGGCCGGTCTTCTTCTTGAGCCCCATTTGCCCGAGAAGCGCGCCAGCAAGGCTGTGCGTCAGATTATCCACGGCGAGCGAAGGTCAGAGTTCGGGCCCGCTTTCGGTCACCGTCCAAGTCTGTCCCTTTTTAAGCAGGCTCTGCAGGTCGGCGGTCTTGCCCTCGGCCGCCGCCTTGTTCTGGCGCACGACGTCGGCCTCGAAGGTCGGGCGCGGATCGTCGTAGAGGACGCCAAGCGCCATCGGAAATTCGCCGAAGCGCATTTCGACGAGCATATGCGCGACACTGCGGTTGGTCACATCATGGACGATCACGCCCGCCGCCTCCCAGTCGCCGTCGACGACGTCGACGACCTTGAGGTGCAGTTCCTGATTGTCGAGCGCGATACCCTTGGTGCCCTTGGCGAACAGCATCGGCTCGCCCTGCCTGAGCCAGAGCTGGCGATCTTCGGCACCTTTCGGCGCCGCGAAGTCCTCGAACACATCTTTATTATAGACGATACAGTTCTGGAAAATCTCGATAAACGCTGCACCCTTGTGCGCGTGCGCGGCCTTCAGCACGTTCGGCAGCTCCTTCGACACATCGAAGCCGCGCGCCACGAAGCGTGCGCCGGCACCGAGCGCAAAGGCGGCGGGCTGCGCCGGGCGGTCAACCGAGCCATAGGGCGTCGACGGACTCGTCGTGCCGACGCGGCTCGTGGGAGAATATTGCCCCTTCGTAAGGCCATAGATCTCGTTGTTGAACAGCATGATCTGGCAATCGAGATTGCGGCGGATCAGATGCATCGTGTGGTTGCCGCCGATCGACAGGCCATCGCCGTCGCCGGTAACGATCCAGATGTCGAGGTTCGGATTGGCGAGCTTCAGCCCCGTCGCGAACGCCGGCGCGCGGCCATGGATCGTGTGGAAGCCATAGGTTTCCATATAATAGGGGAAGCGCGACGAGCAGCCGATGCCGCTGACGAACACGGTGTTCTCGGGCGCGGTGCCGATCTCGGGCATCGTGCGCTGCACTGCCTTCAGGATCGCATAGTCGCCGCAGCCGGGGCACCAGCGGACTTCCTGATCGGTTTCCCAATCCTTGAGCGTCGTCGGGCGCGCGATGGTGGTCATCTCGTTCATCAGAGGGCTCCCTCGATCGCAGCTTCGATTTCGGCGATGGTGAAGGGCTGGCCCGACACCTTGTTCACGGGCTTCGCGTCGACCAGATACTGATCGCGGAGCACGGTCTTGAGCTGTCCGGTGTTCATTTCGGGCACGATCACCTTGTCATAGCTCTTCAGGAGCTCACCGAGATTGGCGGGCAGCGGCCAGATATGGCGGATGTGGACGTGGCTGACATCCTTGCCCTCGGCGCGCTTGCGACGCACTGCCTGATGGATAGGGCCAAAGGTCGATCCCCAGCCGACGACCGCGAGCTTGCCGCCCTCGGCGCCGAGTTCGACGACCTGGTCGGGCACCCTGATGCCGTCGATCTTGTCCTTGCGAATGTCGGTCATCGCCTGGTGATTGCCCGGCGAATAGTTGATGTGGCCCGTGTCGACCTCCTTCTCGATCCCGCCGATGCGGTGGAGCAGGCCGGGGGTACCAGGCTTGACCCACGGGCGCTTCAGATTTTCGTCGCGACCATAGGGTTTGAAACCGTCCTTGGGCACTTCTTCGAGGAACTGGACCGGAAACGCTTCATATTCCGCAAGGTCGGGCACCGCCCACGGCTCGGCGGCGTTGGCGATATAGCCGTCGGTCAGCAGCATCACCGGGGTCATATATTGCACCGCGATGCGGCACGCCTCGATCGCGCATTCGAACGCGTCGCCGGGCGAGCGTGCCGCGATCACCGGCATCGGCGCATCGCCGTTGCGGCCGTAGACCGCCTGATAAAGGTCCGACTGCTCGGTCTTGGTCGGCAGGCCGGTCGACGGACCGCCGCGCTGCGAATTGACGATGACGAGCGGCAGCTCGGTCATGATCGCGAGGCCCATCGCCTCACCCTTCAACGCGATTCCGGGCCCCGACGAGCTGGTCACGCCGAGCGAACCGCCATAGCTCGCACCGATCGCCGAACAGATGGCGGCGATTTCGTCCTCGGCCTGGAAGGTCGTGACGTCATATTCCTTGAGTCGCGACAGATGATGGAGGATCGCCGAGGCGGGGGTGATCGGATAGCCGCCAAAGAACATCGGCAGCTTCGCGAGTTGCGCCCCCGCGACGAGACCAAGCGCGATGCCCTCGGCGCCGGTCAGCGTGCGGTAGAGCCCCGGGGCGACCGGCGCGGGATCGACATGATGCTGCTTGAGCGGGCCCGCAAGCTCCGCGGTCTCGCCATAGGCATGACCCGCATTGAGCGCCGCGACGTTGGCGGCGGCGAGGTTCGGATCCTTGGCGAACTTCGCATTGAGCCAGTCGATCAGCGGCTGGCGATCGCGATCGAACATCCAGAGCGCGAGCCCCAGCGTCCACATATTCTTGCAGCGCAGCGCTTCCTTGTTGCCGAGGCCGAAAGGCTTCACCGCATCCATCGTAAGCTGGCTGATATTGAGCTTGAGCAGCTGCCATTTCGCGAGGCTGCCGTCCTCGAGCGGGTTGGCGTCATATTTCGCCTTGGCGAGGTTGCGGTCGTTGAACTCGCCCTCGTCGGCGATGATGAGCCCGCCCTGCTTCAATTGCTGGACGTTGGTCTTGAGTGCCGCGGGGTTCATCGCGACGAGCACGTCGGGCGCGTCGCCCGCGGTCTCGATCGCCGAGGAGCCGAAGTTGATCTGGAAGGCCGAGACGCCGAACAAAGTGCCTTGCGGCGCACGAATCTCCGCCGGGAAATCGGGAAACGTCGCGAAATCATTGCCTGCGAGCGCCGACGAGAGGGTGAACTGACCGCCGGTCAGCTGCATCCCGTCGCCACTGTCGCCTGCAAATCTGACTACCACCGCATCCGAAAGGGGGGACTGCCGATCGTCGGCCCGGTCCTCTACCGCTGTCGCCATTTTTTCCTCTGCCTCGATTTTTTGCGAACCTGTGACATCGGCCTAGGCCCCTGCGCGCCAAGCCGCAATTGAGAAAAAATTGTGCGCCGCAAAGGATGAAGCGCAGGTTAGTTTCATTTCGGGATTGAATTTGGTCTACCGATACCGAATAGCATGGCGAAAATATCGATCAGGGAGAGATGCAAATGACCGACGGCACCGCCCATTTTACCCGCCCCGATGTCGCCGCCTTTCTGGCCTTCCTGAACGCACAGGAAGGCCCGAAAATGGAGGATATGCCGCCCGAGGGCGGGCGCGAGATGTTCCGCGTGATGGGCCAGCTCGCCGACGTGCCGCGCGGCGAGATCGCGCATGTCGAGGACCGGACGATCCCGGGCCCTGCGGGCGACATCGCGATCCGCATCTATGACAACCGCCCCGGCCGCGAGACCGGCCCGGTCATGGTCTTCTACCACGGCGGCGGCTGGGTGATCGGCGACCTCGACACGCACGATCCCTATTGCGCCGAGGCCGCGCGACTTCTCGACATGCCGGTGATCGCGGTCGACTACCGCCTCGCGCCCGAACATCCCTTCCCTGCCGCGCCGATCGATTGCGAAGCCGCGACGCGCTGGGTCGCCGACAATATCCCCTGCACCGGCCTTGTGCTCTCGGGCGAAAGCGCCGGCGGCAATCTGACGATCGCCACCGCGCTCACGCTGCGCGACAAGCCGGCCTCGAAACCGGTCGTCGCGATCCACCCGATCTATCCTGCGGTCACGACGCACGACGACTGGCAAAGCTATCGCGATTTCGGCGAAGGCCATTTGCTCACCAAGGGCAGCATGACGTGGTTCGGCAATCATTATGCCGCCGATCCCGCCGACTATCGCGCCTCGCCGCTCGATTTCCCGGCAGAGGGCCTGCCCCCCACGCTGCTGATCACCGCGAGCCTCGACCCTCTGCGCGATCAGGGGCGCGCCTATGCCGCAAAGCTGGTCGAAGCCGGCGTGCCGACAACCTATCGCGAGGCGAAGGGCACGATCCATGGCTATATCAACCTGTCGCAGGGGATCCCGAGCGCCAGGGACGATATCCGCGGGGCATTGACCGTATTGAAGGCGATCGTTGCCGAAGCTAACGGGGCGGCATGATCGACCATAGCAAACTCCCCTATCGCCCCTGTGCGGGCGTCATGCTCGCCAATCGCGACGGCCGCATCTTCGTCGGCCAGCGGCTCGATACCTCGACTGAGGCCTGGCAGATGCCGCAGGGCGGTATCGACGACGGCGAAGATGCCGAAACGGCTGCCATCCGGGAGCTCGGCGAGGAAACCGGCCTCCATGGCGGGCTGGTCGAGATCATCGCACGCAGCCGCGAGGAATATTTCTACGACCTGCCCGACCATCTGATCGGCAAGATGTGGGGCGGCAAATATCGCGGCCAGCGCCAGCACTGGTTCCTGATGCGCTTCATGGGCGAGGACAGCGACGTCGACATCCATACGAAGCATCAGGAATTCCGCGCATGGAAGTGGGCGGAGCTGAACGAGATCGAGAAGCTGATCGTGCCGTTCAAGCGCGCGCTCTATCGCGGGCTGGTCGAAGAGTTCGGGCCGCTCGTCTGATCGCGGAGCGCGATCGCAGCGCGAAAGACATCGGCGAACATTTCCGCCGTCAGCCGTCCGGTGTTCGTATTGTAGCGCGAGCAATGATAGCTATCGACCAGATGTCGCCCACCGGGCAGCCCGTGAACGGCAGCGTGCGCGAAGGGAAATGCGGCGAGCCTCGCGCCGGCGGCACGTAACGTCGCGTCGTGCGCGATCCGCCCGAGCGCGATGATCACGCGAAGCTTCGGCAGCGCCGCAAGCTGCGTTTCGAAGAACGACCGGCAATTCGCGATTTCCGCCGGACTCGGCTTGTTCTGCGGGGGCAGGCATTTGACGCTGTTGACGATGATTGCTCCCGTCAGCGTCAACCCGTCGTCGATGCGCGCGTCGTAGCGCCCCCTGCTGAGCCCGAATTCGGCAAGCGTCGCGAACAGGAGGTCGCCGGCATAGTCGCCCGTGAACGGCCTCCCCGTCCGGTTCGCGCCGTGCTTGCCCGGTGCGAGTCCCGCGAACGCCAGCCACGCATCCGGGTCGCCGAAGGCGTGGACCGGCGCATTCCACCAGTCGGGATGTTCGGTCTGGCATTCGCGCCGCAGCGCGACGAGTCGCGGGCAGCGCGGACAATCGCGCGGAGGCTCGGTTCCGGGCAACGGGCTACCAATTTCCACCTTTCTGCGATAGGCGCGCGGGCATGAGCAACGCAAGGCCGCTTCCTCTCTACGCCATCGGTCTCGGATCGAACCGCCGCCACGTGCGCCACGGCGACCCGCGCGCGGTGCTGCTCGCTGCGCTCGCCGCGCTGGAGAGCGACGATATCGAAGCCGTCGACGCGAGCCCGATCATCGCGAGCGACCCGCTCGGCCCGTCGCGCCGCCGCTATGCCAATGCGGTCGCGCTCGTCGCCTCGGAACTCAGCCCGCCGGAGATGCTCGAGCGGCTGCAGGCGATCGAGGCGCGCTTCGGCCGCCGCACCGGCCAGCGCTGGAGCGCGCGCACGCTCGATCTCGACATATTGCTCTGGTCGGGCGGCGCCTGGTCCGACGCCGCGCTGACCATCCCGCATCCCGCCATCGCCGAACGCGCTTTCGTGCTCGGCCCGCTCCGCGCGATCATCCCCGACTGGCAGCATCCGCTCACGGGACGCAGCATCCGCCAGCTCGCTGCACGCCTGACGCGTCCGAAGCCGGTTGACCAGAACGCATTGGCGCACTAGGGCGGCGGCTCACTTCGCGCGCTGCAACATTCCGGCGCCGGATGGGCCCTTAGCTCAGTCGGTAGAGCAACTGACTTTTAATCAGTAGGTCGCTGGTTCGAACCCAGCAGGGCTCACCACCTTTTTCACGGCTGGTGCGATCAGACAGCATAAGGTCCGTCAGCCCCGATCACCGCGCCCGCGCGGTCACGGCGCTTTCGGCTTGCTGCAACCGGACGCCGGATGGTGGCGCAACGGCGGCTACCAGCGCAGGAAACGGGGCAGGATCAGACGGCCGGCGACGGCCGAAAAGAGAACGGCGCTGCCGTGCCAGAGCGCGATATGGACAACATCGTCGCTGGCGCAGTGCAGCGCGACGATCGTCGCGCCCGCTGCCCCCGCCGCGATTCCGATCACCCAGCCCGCTCGCGTCGGCGATGTCGGAGCACTCGCCCGAAGCCAGAAAAACAGCGCGGCGCCGACCCCCAGCCCCGATGCGAGCCCCTGCACAAGACAGCGAAGGCCGAAGCCGTGCCGCGCCGCTTCCATCGCGGCGTGGCCGTCGGCAATGCAGGCAGCGAGCGCCGCGAGCGGCAGCGACAGCGATGCCCCGACCGCCCAGCGCCAGCCGCCATAATCGCGCCCGACGCCGGGCAGGCCCATGCGCAGTGCGCTCCAAGTCGCGGCGAGCCCTGTGGCGGCCGTAAGCCAGAACGCAAGCATCGAGAGGGGCGGCATTCCGCGGACCGCCAGATCCTCGCGCATACCGAAAATCCAGATGAGCGCGGCCGCGCCGCCGACCCAGCCCGCCGCAACCCACAGCGATCCGCGCGCAACACGCCGCGGACGCACCGGGGTAAGGTCACCTGCCAGGTCGTCGATCAGATTATCGATCGATGCGTCCTTCATCTCATTCACTTTCAATCAGTTCGGCGAGCTTCTTCAACCCGCGATGAATATTAACCTTGACGAGCGATTCGCTCTGCCCCGAGATTTGCGAAGCCTCGGCGATCGAAGCGCCCTCGATCTTGACGAGCGTAATCGCCTGCGCCTGCTTCGGAGGCAACAGGGCGAGCAGATGATCGATGCTCAGCCGTGCGTGGACGGCTTCGTCCCCGGCGCCGACGGCGGCGTCATTGTCGCCCAGCTCGGCCTCGTCGCGCTGACGGCGCAGCATGTCGATCCAGCGATAGCGCGCGATGGCCGCAAGCCACGGCAGAAAGGCGCGTCCCGAATCCCATGTCGCAAGTTTGCGATGCATCGACACCAGCGTTTCCTGCACGAGATCGTCGATGTGGTGCGGTGCGATGCGACGGGCAAAATAGCGTTCGAGCCATCGTCGACAGCCGACGAGCAATGTACGGTAGGCGGCGCGATCGCCCCGCTGCGACGCGGTCATCAGGCGCGCGAGCGATGGTTCGTCGAAGCTCATCGCGCGCACGCCCCGAACAGGCGTACCGGGAACGGCAATGACAGGCGCGGTTGCAAACAACGATCCCTTCATGACGCGGGTGATGGCGTTTCATGACCTGTTCGCCGATATCGCCGCGAAGGTTACACCGAAACCGGGCCATGTCGGCGGACAATGATTTGGCAGCATATCGCGGATAGAATAGGGCCGCGAGCGAATGGCTACGCACGAACGGAGGCAGGGTCGACGCATGAATATTCTTTTGACGGGCGGAGCAGGTTATATCGGCAGCCATGTCGCGGCACCGCTTGTGTCGGCCGGCCACAATGTCGTGTGCTTCGACAATCTGTCGAACAGCGATCCGTCGGTCATGGACCGGCTCGAAGCGATCACCGGCCACGCCGTCCCGCTGATAACCGGCGATATCCGCGACGGCGAAGCCTTGCGCCGGGTCATCCGCGATCATGCGATCGAGGCCGTGATCCATTTCGCCGGACTCAAGGCGGTGGGAGAGTCGGTCGCGGAGCCGATGAAATATTACGACAATAATGTCCGGGGCACCTTGTCGCTGCTCGAGGCGATGGCCGATTGTGGCGCGAAGACGCTCGTCTTCTCGTCGAGCGCAACGGTCTACGGCCAGCCGCAATATCTGCCGCTCGACGAAAACCACCCGACCTCGGCGACCAATCCCTACGGCCGCACCAAGCTGATGATCGAGGAAATGCTCGCCGACGTTGCCGCCGTCGACACCGAATGGCGCATCGCGATCCTGCGCTATTTCAATCCCGTCGGCGCGCACGACAGCGGGCTGATCGGCGAAAATCCGAACGGCATTCCCAATAATCTGATGCCCTTCATCAGCCGCGTCGCCGCGGGACGGCTCGCCGAATTGTCGGTGTTCGGCGATGATTATGACACGCCCGACGGAACCGGCGTGCGCGACTATATCCATGTCGTCGACCTCGCCGACGGCCATGTCGCCGCGCTCGATGCGATTGCGAAAAGCGACCGGCCGCTGTCGACCTGGAACCTTGGCACGGGACAGGGATATTCGGTGCTCGACATGCTGAAAGCCTTCGAGCGCGTGAACGGGGTCCCTATCCCCTATCGCATCGCCCCGCGCCGCGATGGCGACGTCGCCAGCTGCTTCGCCAGCCCCGAACGCGCCGCGAACGAACTCGGCTGGACGGCCGAGCGCGATCTCGACGCCATGTGTTCGTCGAGCTGGCGCTTCGAACGCATGCTCGCGACGCGCAACGCCGATTAGCCAAGCCAGCCCGCGGTCTGCACGAGCACCCAGAGGCCGATCACGAGGAAGAGCCCCGCGGCGACGAGCCGGACCTTGGCAAGATCGACACGCTTCAGCAACTCGTGGCCGAGGAAGATCGCGGGCACATTGGCGATCATCATCCCGAGCGTCGTGCCCGCAGTGACCAGCAAGACATTATGATATTGCGCGCCGAGCGCGATCGTCGCGACCTGCGTCTTGTCGCCCATCTCGACGAGGAAAAAGGCGACGAGCGTGGTGAGGAAAGCCCCGAAGCGCGGTTTCGGCGCCTCATCGTCCTCGAACTTGTCGGGGATCAGCGTCCAGGCTGCCATCGCGATGAACGACGCGCCAATCGCGTAGCGGAAGATGTCGCTGTCGAGAAACGCGGCTGCCGAGGCGCCGAGCAGCGCCGCCAGCGCATGGTTCGCCAGCGTCGCGACCAAAATACCGAGGATGATCGGGACCGGGCGGCTGAATCGCGTCGCGAGCAGGATCGCGAGCAGTTGCGTCTTGTCGCCGATTTCGGCGAGCGCGACGACGGCGGTCGAGGTGAACAGGGCTTCCATGAACAAACTCCGGGGCCGGACGGCTTGCGATACCAACGGACATCAACCCGCCGCCCGGCCCGGACGAAGGTCGATGCCATTGGTCTCGCCCAAGCGGTGATCCCGCTTCCACCGCACCATGACCTCTCGGCCAAGTATGTTGACGCGGCGGCCCGTCCCGAAGGACGGCTGGCTACTCCCCAGATGACGGAGGCGCGTTAGCGGGCTTCGGCGGCGCTGGCAAGTCCCGCGCGGAGGCCGCTTTCTCCGACTCCGCGATGTCGGCGTCCATGGCCCTGGCGCGCACCTCGATTTCCTTCGCCGCCTTGTCGTAGCGCGCATCGAAATCGGGCTCTTCCTTGCAGGCGGCGAGCAGCAGCAACGGCACGAGCAAAGCGGCGCGCATCAATAATCCTTGCGGTAACGGATGCTGAGGTTCGACTGCCCCGATCCCCCTGCCTGGCTCAGCAGTGACAGCGCTGGCGTCAGGCTGATCTCGAGCTGGGTCGCGGTATAACCGCGCGCATCGGTGATCACCTCCAGATAGATATCCTTGGTGATATATTGCCCGGCGGCGAGCGCCGCACCGCGGCCGATCGTATCGTCGGGCCCGAGCACGCGCAGCCGGTCGATCCCCGTCGCCGACTGGAGCGAACCCAGCGGGCTCAGCCCCCCGCCCCCGCTGCTCAGCGTGTTGAGCGACGAAGCGAGCTGGACGGCCTGCAGCGGCGACAGCGTCGTGATCGAATCGCCGAACAGGATGCGCGAGACGATTTCGTCCTGCGGCAGGCCGGGCACGCTCGAGAAAGCAATCTGCGGGTTGCTTGCGCGACCGGTGACGCTGACGTTCACCGTCACCGTTTCGATCGTGTCGCTCGCAACGAGCCGGATCGCAGGATCGAACGCCTCGCCGGTCGGGAAGGTCACGCGCCCTTCCTGCAGCTCGAACGAACGGCCCGCAAAGCCCAATGTGCCGCGCACCAGCTCGATTTCGCCCGTCACGCGGGGATCCTGCGTCGTACCGCGCAGCACGACGTCGGCCTTCCATTCGGATTCGAGCCCCATGCCGCTGACATAGATTTCGTCGGGCGCCTTCAACGCGATGTCGAGGCGGATGAGGTCGAAGAGGCTGCCGCCGACTGCCGCGAGCCCGTCGCCGCTGATCCGCTGACGCCCGGCCGGCGGCTTGCGCCGCACGCCGGTCAGCACCGGAACCTGCGCCGCGCCCTCGCGAACGATGCGATAGCGCGTTTCGGGAAGACGCAGGCTGCCCGAAAGCAGCGCTGTCTGCCCCGCAGCCTTTTCCAGCGTCAGGTTGCCCGTCGCCCGCGCCGCGATATTCTCGCTTTTGGCTAGGCGCGCATTGTCGAGCGTTGCCGAAATATTCATCGGATAGCCGTCAGCCGAAGCAAGGCTGATAAAGCCTTTCGCGTCGACCGTGCCCTCGCCCGCCTTCGCCGTCAGCTGCTCGATCTCCAGCCGGTTGCCGGTGAACCGACCGTTCACGACCATGCCGGTCAGGCGGGTGCCGTAGGTCTGGTTTTCATAGACCATGTCCTTGCCACGCAAGACGCCCTGCAGGCAGGGGTCGGAGACGCTGCAGCTGAAATCGGCCGCCACCGCGACCGGCCCCGACACATGCTGGCTGGCGGGACCGAAGAAGGAATAAAGCGTGTCGGCGGGGCCATTGTAGCGGATGCCGCCGCCGAGCGGCGCAGCCATCAACCGTTCGGTCCAGCTGCCCGCGCCGGCGCCCAGCGGACGCAGCGACGCCTGCAGGCGCCCGATGACGCTGCCGCGCTTGCGCATCACGGCACGCGCCTCACCGCCGTCGGCAAGCAGCTTGCCCGCGAAATTGACATCAACCGGCTGGCTGACCGATGCGGCCGTAGTGCGAGTGAAGCCTGTGATCGTCAGCCGCGCGTCGGCGCGCGGGAAAGCGTCGGTGTTCGCCTGTTCGAAGTCGAGGCTGCCCGTCGCGCGGCCACCGAGCCCCATGTCGGGATATACGGCGTTGAGGATCGCCATGTTCACCCGTTCGAGCCGGCTCTGGATCATGATTCCGTCGCCGAAGCGCCCCGCGACGCGCGCGCTGCTGCCGCGACCGAGACTGACGTTGGTCGGCAGCAATTCATAGCCGTCGGCGCCGGGAATGATGCGCGCGGGCGAGGTCGTGCGGAAGTTGATGCCGGTCGCACGCCCCTGCACCGAGGCACGCCAGAGTTCGGGTTTGAGATCGGCGTTCGCCGCGATGCGGAACGGCACGCCGCTCGTCCCCTCGACCAGCGCCTGCGCGCGGCCCGCACCGTCGCGATAATCGATCTTCACGCGCCCGACGGCGATGTCATAGTCGCGGATCTGCGTATCGGCGATCTGGATGTCGGCAACGACATGCGGCGTGTCATAAAGCGTGACATCGGCGTCGACGATCGCCGAACCCACCGCAAGCTTCGCTGCGCCCGGAAGCACGACGTCGTTGGCGCGCACATTGATCGCCGCCGCCTGATACTCGCCGGCGGCCGTCAGGCGAACGAGCCCGCCAAGCCCCTGCCCCGACGCGTTGAGCTGGCCGACGAACGGCCCCGCATCGCTCTTCACCAGCCGTCCGTTGAAACCGATGCCCGACAGGTCGCCGCGCTCGACGTCGATCGTCAGCGGACCCGAGGCGGTCAGCAGCACGACGTCGGCCGACAACGGCCCGTAATCGGTGTCGCCCGCCGCCGCGAGCCGATAACCGTTCGGCGCGCCATTGATGCGCGCGACAAGGTTGGCAAGGCCGATGCCCAGCCCCGGCCGCGCGGCGGTCACCACCGCACGCGGATCGCTGATCGTTCCCGCGAGCTGGACGCCAACGGGGCCATAGTCGGTCGAATGCGCGCGCGCGGTCAGGCGGATCTGGCCGTTCGGTGCATAGCTGCCTTCTCCGCCGCTCACGCGCAGGCGCGGCGCCGACAGGCGGAGGCCGGAGAAACGGATGATGCCATCGGTGCCATAGCGCACCGCGCTCGATGCGGTCGCGTTACCGCCGAGGAAGTCGCGCACGCCCGCGTTGAACAGGCGTGTCGAGCGCGCGCGGACGTTGCCGACGATCTCGAACCCGCCGCGCGGCGCGGTCTTGAGGTCGGCATCGGTATCGATGTCGAAAATACCGACGCTTTCGATCCGGTAATCGTTGATCCGCCCGTCGATCGCACCGGTGTAGAAGCCCTTGTTGAGGTCGGCGATGACGATCGCCTTCGCATCGATGCGCGGCGAGCGCAGGCGCAGATTGTCGCTCAGGATACGGCCATTGCTGTACGCGAGATCGCCGTCGAGCCGCACCTGCACCAGCGTTCCGCCCGCGACGGTGTCGAGCCCGCGGATGCGCGCCGCGCGACCGGTGACGGGAATGACAATCTGATCGGCATCGACACGCGCCTTGCCGGCGAGGACGATCTGCTCGACGATGATGTCGTTGACCACGAGACTGTTCGCGTTCGCCTGATAATCGACCGTCGGCAAGGCAAAGGCACCGTCGAGCTTCGCGGTCGCACGGAGGCCGTTCGCCCGCACCGCCGGCGCGATCGCACCCGGGCGGAGGATATTGGCGGCGAGTTGCAGTCCATCATAACGATTGGCGCCGAGATCGACCCCGCCACTGATCCCGAGTTGCGCCGCGTCGGACGACAGCCGCCCGTCGATCGCAGCCTTGCGCTCGTCGAGCCGCGCGGTCAGGTCGATCGCGGTTTCGCGGCCCAGAAGCTCGGCGACCGGCCCCGCGGCCAGCATACGCGATACCTGCGCCGTTCCCTTGGCGGCAAAGCTGCCGTCACGCCCGGTCAGCGCGACATGCGCCAGCGGCGCCGTCCCGAGGTTCGCGGTGAGATTACCGTTCCACACCTTCCAGTCGCCGCGCCCGTCGAGCTTTGCGGTCAGCGTCTCTTCGAACCCGCCCATCGCGGCGAGTACGCCGCCCTTGGGCGCGGCGAGGTCGAGTGTCATCGCGAGCCGGTTCTGTTCGGGCACCGCATCGAGCAGCAGCTTCAGCGTATCTCCCTGCCCGCTGCCGCCCGCTATGGTTTCGGCGTTGGCGGTGACCTGCGCGCGGCGGTCGGCAATGGCGATCTTGCCATTCAAAGTTGCAACCTGCCGTTCGCCGGCGACGGCGGGCTCAAAGACGAAGCGGTCGACGCGAACCAGTCCGACGTCGATATCGAGATCGGGCAGCAGCGGCTCGCCGGTATCGGGAACGGGTTTGAACGCGGGGATTTTCTCCATTACCAGCGTCTTCGCGGTCGCCGAGCGGACGTCGATATGGTTCGCCAGATAGCGGATCGGCCGCCAGTCGACGCGAACCTCCGGCGATCGCAGGAAGACGCCCTTCGGGTCGGACAGCGTGAAATCGCGGACGATCATCTGGCCGTAAAGCGACCCATCGAGCCGGCCGATGCCGATCTTCATCCCGTTTTCGAATTCATATTTCTCGATTTGCGTGACGACGAAACGCCGCCCGGCGTCGCTGTTGAGCCCGATCAGGAACAGCGCGAAAAGCAGGACGAGCCCGAGCAGGCCCAGGCCGATCCAGCGCAATATGGCGAGCGGCCACGAGCGTCGGGCCTTTGCCGGCGCGGCGGCGCCCTCTTCGGCGAAGGGCGTGTCGTCGGCCATCAGAAGGCCTGCCCGATCGAGACATAGACGCTCACCCGCGCCTCGCCCGGCTTCCGCCCGATCGGGGTCGCAATGTCGAACCGCATCGGGCCGAAATTGGTATAATAGCGCGCACCGATCCCGGCACCGAAGCGCAGATTCTGGAAGGTCGGCGCCGAGGAGCGATAGACCTGCCCTGCGTCGACGAAGCCGACGACGCCGAAATTGCCAAAGCGATAGCGCGTTTCGAACGCCGCCTCGGCGACGCTGCGGCCACCGATCGGATCGTTGTTCGGATCCTTGGGCCCGAGCTCCTGATAACCGAAACCGCGCACCGAGCCGCCACCGCCGGCGTAGAAGCGCCGCGACGGCGCGAGCCGCTCGCGCGCGGCACCAAGGATCGACCCGACGCGCACGCGCCCGGCAACCACGATGCTGTCGGTCACCGGATAATAGCCGCTGATGTCGGTCCGGAGGCGCGCATAGGGCGAGAAGCGCCCCGCAAGCGAGCCTTCGGGCTGGATCAGCGACATGATGCGGAAGCCCTTGGTCGGATTGAGCAGGCTGTCGGTCCGGTCCATTCCGACCTGTCCGGTCAGTCCGAGGATGGTGTAGAAATCATAGGAGCGTTCGCCCTTGTCGAAATCATAGTCGTCCTCGCGCGTCGCGATCAGCTCCGCACCATAGGCATAGGTAAATTTCTTCTGCCAGATCGGCGTCGAATCATAGCTGACACGCGCTCCGATGCGGCCGGTGATCGCGTTGAACGCCTTGTAATCGCTGCGCGTCGCTTCGGCGACGAGTTCGAAAGTCCGATCACGGCGTCCCGCATTCGACCGGCGCAGCGTCGCTCCCAGCCCCTGCTCCTGCGTTCCGATCACGCCGCGGAAGGTCAGCGCGCCTTCGGGTGGCAGCAGGTTGCGATGCGTCCAGCTCCCTTCCAGCCGGATACCTTCGCCAGTGCCATAGCCCGCGCTGGCGGCGATCGTGCGCGGCGGCCCCGCCTGTTGCGTCACGAGCATCGTCACATATTCGGTATCATCGCCCGCGCTTTCGCCGGTCGGCTGCGGCTCGGCCGCTACAGTGGAGAAAAGACCCGTCGCGACGAGCGCCTGCCGCAGATCGTCGACCTTGCGGCTGTCGTAGAGATCGCCGCGCTTGAACCGCGCAAGCACCCCGACATGTCTGGCGTCGAACGCAAGATCGCCCGTCGTCTCGATCCCGCCGAAACGCGACCGCTTTCCGATATCGACCGGCAGCGTATAGACGCCGTCGCCCGTCGCGCCGTCGAGCAATATGTCGCGCTGCCCGACCTTGGCGAAGGGATAACCCTCCTGCGGCAATTTGAGCGCGATCGCGGCCTCGGCGCCCTGGATACGCTGAGCAACGATCGGTTCGCCGACGCTGAGCGGGAAATTGTCGGCGATCAGATTCGGCGGGACGGTCGGCGCGGCGTTGATGATGATGTCCGACAGCGTGTAGCGCTTGCCGGGCTTCACATCGATTACCGCCGTGATCGGGCGGCGCTGGCGCTCCTGCCCTTCCTCACGTTCGCCGCGGTCGATCCGCGTGTCGACCACCGCGTCATAATAGCCCTCCGACGCGAGGATGCGCTGCATCAGTTCGCCATCGGCCGAAAGGCGCGCGCGGATCATCGCGGTATTGTCGGCCTTCCCGTCGCCGTCATAGAGCGCCGACAGATCGCCGAACAGGTCGGCCAGGTCGACATCGGTACTGTCGTCCGCAGCGTCGAGCCCGTTGACCTTCACCGAATAGGCGACGTCGACATCGTCCTTGTCACCCTCGGCCTCGGCGAACTGGACCGGCTCGACATCGAAATTCTCGAGCGGCGGCAGCGGCGCAGCGAGTTCGCTGTCGCTGATCGGCGCATCGCCGATCGCCTCGACCGCGTCGCCATCCGCGAGCGCCGGAACCGGGACACCGTCAACCACCGGGGCCTGCGCGTCGGTGGTCGCTTCATCCGACGCTCCGCGTTTCGCGGCCTCGACCGCCTGACGCTTTTCGAAATCGGCGATCGATTCCAGCGGGCGGTCGAGTTCGGGGTCATCGTCGGCACCGATCGGCGGGATCGCCTTCTCGAACTCCTCATCCTCGATGATGGGTTCGACTTCGGGCAACGCCACGTCGGGCGGGGGCGGCGACGGAGCGGCGATCGGTTCGGCCGACGGCGCTACGACGGTCGGAACCACGGCCGGCGGAACGACCTCCTGCGCCTTCGCCGCGCCTGCCCAAGCCATGCACAGAAGGGACGTCGCCCCGATCAGAAGCGGCCGCATCCGCAAGGATCGGCGCCGTGAAAACACACTGGAATTTTCAGATTTTTTCATCTGCTGGCCACCGATGCGCACTTGTGGCTCGCGAGATTTGGCTGCGCAACCCGTTTCTCCCCATTTTCAAAGCTAACTCTCCGACTATGGGACAGTTCCCGGCAATGCGGCGAGTTGCGCGAGGGAGAAAGGGTCAGCTGTCGGCCCCGAACAGGTCGCGGCTGTAAACCTTCTCGGCGACGTCGACGAGATCGCCGGTTACGCGGTTCGCGATAATGACATCGGCTTCGGCCTTGAAGGCGTCGAGATCGCGGACAACACGCGAGTTGAACAACCGCTCATCCTCGACCAGCGGTTCATAGACGATCACCTCGATACCCTTTGCCTTCACGCGCTTCATCACGCCGAGGATGCTGCTGGCACGGAAATTGTCCGATCCCGCCTTCATCGCGAGCCGGTGGATGCCGACGACCCGCGGACGGCGCTTGATAATTTCGGACGCGATGAAATCCTTGCGCGTCGTGTTCGACGACACGATCGCCTGGATCAGATTCTGCGGCACGTCCTGATAATTGGCGAGCATCTGCTTGGTATCCTTGGGCAGACAATAGCCGCCATAGCCGAAGGATGGGTTGTTGTAGAAGCTGCCGATGCGCGGGTCGAGGCAGACGCCCTCGATCACCTGTCGTGAATCGACACCGTGCGCCGCCGCATAGGTGTCGAGCTCGTTGAAGAAGGCGACGCGCATCGCAAGATAGGTATTGGCGAACAGCTTGATCGCCTCTGCCTCGGTATTACCCGTCTGCAATATCGCCGCGTCGGGCTTGAGCGATCCTTCGAGCAGCAGCCGCGCGAACTCGCCGGCACGCGGATGCGTGTTTCCGACGATGATCCGCGACGGATGGAGATTGTCGTAGAGCGCGCGTCCCTCGCGCAGGAACTCGGGTGAAAAAACGACGGCGTCGGTACCGAGTTCGGCGCGCATCCGCTCGGTAAAACCTACCGGAACGGTCGATTTGACGATAATCAGCGCGTCGGGCGCCTTCGCGAGCGCGTCGGCGATGACGTTCTCGACGCTGCTCGTGTTGAAGTAATTGGTATCGGGATCATAATCGGTCGGCGTCGCGACGATGACGAAACGGGCATCCCTGTAGGCCATATCGCGATCGGTGGTTGCGACGAGATTCAGGGGCCGGTTCGCCAGATATTCCTCGATTTCGGGATCGGCGATCGGCGACTGCCCCGCGTTGATCTGTTCGACCTTGCGCGCATCGATATCGAGCGCGACGACTTCGTTGCGCTGTGCCAGCAGGACCGCATTCGATATTCCCACATAGCCGGTGCCGACGACGGTAATCCTGACCGGAGCCGCAGCTCCGGCCGTCTGCTGTATTTGGAGGTCGGACAAGTTTTTTTCCTTCAGGCGGGCGGCGCGGACACTCACCTAGCAATCCCCGCCGATGCGCTCAACCGCGGCGGCGCTCAGGTCCCGCAGAAGGTCTTGTAGGGCCCCGAATCCGCAGGCGCAGGCTCTGCGAAACCGGCCCATTCGGGACGCGCGGCATATGGATTGCGTATGACTTCGAGAAGATCGAGCCAGAGCGACATGTCGCCGGCCTCGGCCGCCGCGAGCGCTTCCTCGACCTTGTGGTTGCGCGGAATATAGAGCGGATTGACCCTGTCCATCGCGTCGGCCCGATCGAGCGGCGCGTCGGTTTCGCGCGCCACCCGCTCCCACCAGTCGAATATCCACGGCGCCATCGCCTCGGGATCCGCAGACAGGCTTTCGATCATGCTGCCATCGCCGCGCAATATCATCGCCAGTCCGCGGAAAAAGAGGGTAAAATCGATCCGGTGCTTTTCGAGCTCGTCGAACAGCCCGTCGATCAGCAATTCGTCGCCCTCGGCAGCTTCGAAGAAGCCCAGCTTCCCACGAGTCCTTGCCAGCCATTCTGCGCTGAAGCGGCTGGGTATCGCCTCGACCATCGCCTTGGCCGCGTCGACACCGGTGGGACTGACCGCATGGATCGCGGGCAGCAAGGCTTCGGCGAAGCGCGCCATGTTCCAGTGCATGATCTGCGGCTGGCGGCCATAGGCATAGCGGCCATCGGCGTCGATTGAACTGAACACGGTGTTCGCCGCAAAGCGATCCATGAAGGCGCAGGGACCGTAATCGATCGTCTCGCCGCTGATTGCGACATTGTCGGTGTTCATCACGCCATGCACGAATCCGATACCGAGCCAGTGGGCGACCAGTTCACACTGCAGGCCGATGACCCTGTCGAGCAGCGCAAGTGGCGGGTTCTCGGCATCGACGAGATCGGGAAAGTGGCGGCGAATGCTGTAGGTCGACAACTGGGCAACATGATCGGCACCGAAATGCGCCGCAAAGAACTGGAAACTACCGACACGGATATGGCTGCTCGCGATGCGCGTGAGGACAGCGCCGGGATGCGCCCGTTCACGCTGCACACGGTCGCCGGTCGCCACCGCCGCGAGCGCCCGCGTCGTCGGCACGCCCATCGCGGCCATTGCTTCGGAAACCAGAAATTCGCGGAGCACGGGGCCAATTGCCGCTCTGCCGTCGCCGTTGCGCGAGAAGGCTGTCGGGCCCGATCCTTTCAACTGGACATCGAAGCGCGCGCCATCGGGGGCGACGATCTCGCCCAGCAGCAATGCGCGGCCATCGCCGAGTTGCGGCGAGAAGTGACCGAACTGATGCCCGGCATAGGCAAGCGCGAGCGGATCGGCCCCTTCGGGCATTTTCTCGCCCGAAAAGATCCGTGCGAGTTCGTCGTCGCCTACATCCGAGACGTCGATGCCGAGCCGCCCGGCGAGCGCGTCATTAAGGATCAACAGCTTCGGCGCCGAAGGCTTGGCCGCTTCGGCAGGCGCGTAGAAGCCCTCCATGGAATCGTGGAAGCTGTTCTCGAAGGCGAAATCCATGCCCGTCTATGTCTCGCGTTGACGCCATGAATGCAAGCGTGCGCGGCGAAAATAGCCGCGTTGTCCAAGCCACGGCAGCCAAAGCGGCGATCTCCCTCCTGTCGGCGAGCCGCCGCCTGTTTTCGGCGCGGGCGCGTCGGGATCGAATGTCACGAGCTGCTTCACGGCGCGAACCTTGCCGGAAGGGTCAGGCAAGATTCTCGTCGAACAGTGCGACCATTTGCCGGGCCACGTCGTCCCAATCGCGCGGGATGATGGCGAGCCGCTCGGCATAGTCCGGGGCCCACCCCGCCGACAGGCGCCGGCGCAGTTCGCCGATCGCGCCATCGAGGCTTGCGGCGCTCGACGGATCGAAATAGATCGCGGCGTCGCCGCACAGCGAGCGGGCATAGGGCCGCTCGGCGACGAGAATCGGCAGCCCCAGCATCATCGCCTCGACTAGCGGCAAGCCGAAGCTTTCGTCGAGCGACGGGAAGAGCAAGGCATCGGCCCCGGCATATTGGGCACGCATGCCCTTCGCATCCTGCAACCCGACGGGCGCAAGCGGCGGCGGCAAGTCCCTTCCGCCAGCATCGAGCGTCAGAATGATCTGCACCCCGCTCCCCGCGCCGAAGCGGGCCGCATAATCGTCCAGCAGCCCATGATTCTTGTGCGGATAGGGACTTGCCGGATAGAACAGGCGAAGAGGCCGCTCGCCGGCCCAATCCGTCCGGGCGCGGGCCGCTCCGGCAAGCCATTCCGGCGCCGGCTGCGGGATAATCCGGATCCGGTCGCCAAGCTCCGGAAAATTGTCGCGCAGTTCGCCGGCCATGACGTCCGACTGAACGATTGCCCGATCCACGCGCGACGCGTTGCGGCGGAACAACCAGCGGCTGACCGCAACCTTGGCGTTGCCCGACACCGAACCCGCATCCGCTCCCGACACCATATGGGGTCGATGGACGAGAAGAACCTGCTTTCCCGGCACAGCCAGTGGCACATCTCCCAGCACGAGCATATCGCCCGCGACCGGATAATAGTACGACGAGGCGAGGCATTCGATAACGCGCGAAACCGCATTGGGCAGCCGGCGGCGGACCACGGCTGTAGTCAGCCCGAGGTCGGCCGCCAGCGCTCCCAGCGGCCCCGTATCGGGAACGAAGACCGTCCCGATACGCTCGCGAGCAACTGTCGCCAGCGCCGGAAGCAGCGACTGCACAAGCTGCGAGGCACCGAGGCCGTGAATGTTGGACGCGGCGACGTGGATCGGCGCCGTCACGACGCGCCGCGCTCCATGTCCCTTGCAAAACGTCTGGCGGTCACCGACGGCAAGGTCAGTTCACGCAGCCGGTGGATGGCGTGCGACGGGTGCGTCAACATCTTGCCTACTCTGGCGCCGCGCAGGAATTCCATGACGTCACCTTCGATGGGCGCATCCAGAATTTCGGTGTGTATCCGCTGATAGTCGGCATCGAACCGCCGCTGATGCGCCTCGCCGAGTGCGCCGCCGGAAATGCCGCCCGCATAAAGACGGAAGGCGCCGAAGCGATCGTCGACCATGGCGAATGGCACCTCGGCCGCCGCGAACCGCGCGAGCAACTCATAGTCCCACGTCGATCGATTGGCCGCATTGAAGCCCCCCACCGCGCGAAACGCATCCATCGTGAACGAAAAGCCCTGCTGCACGATCGTCGCCCCGCCGCTTGCCAGCGTCGCGCGATCGTTGGGGGTCGGCAGCAATTCGCGTTCGACGCTGCCATCCTCGCGGACGCGCCATGCGCGTCCCAGCAACAGGCCGATACCGGGGTGAGCGGCCCATTGTCGCTGCAACGCGGCCACCGCGCCGGGGACAAGGAAATCGTCGCTGTTGATGAAATAGCCGATCCGTCCGGTCGCAGCCGCGAAGCCCTTGTTGAGCCCATCGGCAGGTCCCTGATCGGGATCGAGAATGACGGTATCGATTCCCGCGCCCAGTTCGGCGATGATGTCGCGGCTGCCGTCGGTCGAGCCGGGATCGACGACGATAAATTCGACCGACCCGTCCTTCTGCGCGATCACCGATTCGAGCGCCTGGCGCAGGTAACCGGCCTGATTGAACGACAATGTGACGATCGAGAGGAAGGGCTGCGGCGCGCGCCCTGCCCCTTCAGACGAAGACGGGTTTGACATCGGGTTTCCAGTCGACGCTCGGATGATCGGAGCCTGCACGCGGCAGATCGCGCTCGAGCATCGGTTAGCCGAGTTCCAGAAAGGCGCAAGCCATCACAGCACTCCGTGCTTGATGAAGAGACCGTCGAAATAAAGCACATTCCCGTCGCGGCCCAGCCGCTGGTCGAACGTGCCGCAAAAGGCAAAGCCGAGCGCGCCGAGTTCGGCATAGATATCGCTGAAGCGCGATGTGCCCTCGTAAAGTTCAGCGACCTGCACCTCTACGATGCAGCCGACCGCCGCGCGAAGCGTTTCTCGCGCGCCGCGGATGACGTGCGTTTCATAGCCCTGCGTGTCGATCTTCACGACGAGGTCGGATCTGATGCCCAGGCCCGGTGCGACATCGTCGAGGCGGCGGACTTTCGCCACCCGCTCTTCGGTGCGCTCGAGCTGCGGGAAGGCTTCGACATTCGCCTCGGTTTGCGCAAGAAACGATGACGAAGCCTGAAAATCGACATTGACGAAGAATTTCAGTTCGGCTTCTTCTTCGCCGAGACCGAAATTATGCGCGACAATTCTTCCGTTGCTGCGTGCGGCAACACCGGCAAGCAACGGAAATGCATCGGGTGACGGCTCGAAACAGTGGATCGTCGCATCCGGAAAGGCCGGTGCAAGGACGTCAGCGGCGAATTCGCCACGCAACGCGCCGATGTCGAGCACGGTCCTGACCGGTAGCCGCGTCAGCCCGCCCCATGTCTCGGTCGCCTGCTGCCACTTCGGTACGACGGAATAGCCCAGACGGTCGAACAGGGCCTTGGTCGCGCGAGCCGGCCAGCGGCCGCGCCATCTATCGACTATCATGCTCATGGGTGACTATTATTTTCCTCAGCTCTGCCGGTTCCGACATGATCGATGTTACCGGCGATCGCGATCAAATCGTGCCACGGCGTCAGAATGACGACGAGCAGACCTGCCAACGCGGTACCGGTGACGGCCGTGACCCCGATCGGAAGCACGCCTGTCGCGGCCATATACAATTGGCCCGTCAATACCAAGAGCGTCAGCGATATCAGCCAAATGCTGCGGCTGAAGCGAGGCGCGGCAGGGTCATTTTCCGTCCAGGGTTTGTCGGTCCAGACCAGCAGGACACCGGACGAAGCCGCAACCCCCGCCATCGCACCCGTTATAGCGCCGAGGAAACCTCCTCCGAGGCCTCCGAGAAATCCGAACGCCAGCATGCCGCCTACCATTACGACGTGCGAATAAGTCAGCATGCGAAGACGCCGGTGCCCGAACAGCATGAAATATTCGGTCGACGTTATCAGATTCGCAAGCCAGCCCACCGCAAGAATCGCGGTAATCAGTGCGGCATCGATCCCCGTCTGCTCGATAAATATCCAGCCGGCCAGATAGGCCCCGCCGATCGTCGCGGCCATCATCGAGACGCTGAGCGGCACCACCATCGCGCGCCCATGGTCGAACAGCCGCCGCTGTTCGTTTGCGGGGGCGTGCGTAGCGCGAGCAAAGGCCGGCACCATCGTCTGGCCGATCGCCCCCACGAAGGTACGCGGTATCTGGCAGAGTCGCGAAGCAAAATCGACGATACCGACGCTTTCGAGCCCCCCGAAGTGATTGGCGATCAGCCGCAGGATGGGTTCGGTCAAGAGCTGCATGGCGCCGAGACCGATCGCCTTCGACCCGAAACCGGCAAGCTGCAGGATCATATGGCGATCGAAAAGACGGAAGGCGGTGTGACGCATCATGCCAAGGTGAAAGACAGTCAGCGCGAAGACGAGCATCGCGACGCCCTGCATGATCTGCGCGACGACCATTCCGGCCAGCCCGTAGGCGGGCGCGAGCAGCAGCGTGCCGACCAGGAAAATCACGCTGCCGCCGATCGTCTGGACCGCTTTCAGTGCAGGGCGCTCGAAGCCCAGAAATCCCAGCTGATAGACGCCGCCGACCGAATTGAGCCAGAAGCTTATCAGCATCAGCGGAAGGATATCGGTGAGCAGCCGTTCGGCCTCGTGATCGACAACAAGCGCCAACCCCCACCACAGCAACGGCGCGGCGAGCAGCGTGACAACCGCATAGCCTGCCGCCCCCGCCAGCGCCGCGGTCGATACGTAGGTCGCGGCCGTTCCATCGCCTTGCTTCACCCGCGCCTGCGCGACAAAGCCGCTGACCCCGCGCGACCAGACGTCAACGCTACGGGCAAAGGCCATGACCGAACTGACGAGCGCCCAAAGGCCCACCGTCGCAAGGTCGGTGATACGGACGATCACGGCATAGGTCAGGAAAGCGAACAGTGCGTTGACCAGGGTTTCCGACAGCACGATTCCCGTGCGCGACCGGATGCTCGCGCGCAACGCGCTCACGGGTACGCCTCTTCCGGTACCGCCTGGTGCGCGTGAAGCATCACCCGATCCTCGACAGAATCCGGTCGGCCACCGACTCCCACCCATGCCGCTCCAGCGTGGCCTTCTGCGCGGCCTCCGCCATGTCTTCGAGACGGCCCTGCGGCATCGCATAGGCGGCAAGTACCGCTTCGGCGAGAAGCTGCGGCGTCGCGCGTTCGATCAGGAAGGCGTTGCCTCCTTCGTCGGTGAGCTCGGGGAGCGCCCGGTGGTTCAGGGACACGACGATCGCCCGCGACTTCATCGCTTCCAGATAAACCTGTCCCCAGGGATCGCTGAGCATGGGCTGGACCAGGAAGGATGCGCCGTGGAATTTGGCGACCAGATCGTCCCAAGGCACATAGCTGTGCGCCGTGACCCCCTCGATGCCCCGCGCACGCTCGACCGCCGCCTCGCTGCCGATCAGTGTCAACCGCGTCAGCGGACGCCGCGCCCGGATCCCGGGCCAGGCTTCGAGCAGCAGATCGCCGCCCTTCTCCGAAAACTGGTGCTTCGCGACAAACAGCAGGTCCCCGTCGGCGTAGCTTTTCACGCCCTCGAACGGCGGGATCGGGCCGCTTCCGCAACCCACCGCGAAAACCTTCTCGCGCGGAACGCCATAATGGTTGACGACGTCCTCGCCGACATGGCGCGAAAAGGGCAGCACATGCGCCGCCGCCAGAAAGGCCGCCCGGTCGAGCGCATCCACCATCCTGGCAGCGCGGCCGGTGAAGCCCGGCGCCATCGGCATCTGTTCGAGCAGATGCACCGTGTCGTCGATCCAGATCGAATAGGGGATCGCGGTCGGAGCCGGCGCGTCGATCGACGAAGTGCAGAGGATGTGATCGACACCCGCTGCTTCTGCCGCGGCTGCCACGGCGCGGCTGCGAAGTGCCCGGATCCCGTCGAAACGGCTTATCTCGCGGGCCGGCAGGCCGCGTACCAGATTCCACGCCGCCGCCATGGCTTTGCCAGGTTTGCCGACGACGCGACTGTCGAACGGCACGATGTCGACGCCTTTTGCGATCAGCGCGCGTCCCAGATTGGATGGCGCGGACGACCAGGTCCTGGTGTCGAGAGGATCGCCCATCGGCGACGTGAGAAGGATACGCATCAGTTGTCCGTCGTTTCCGATAGCGACGACGCGGCTGCCGAGCGGATATTGGCCAGGAACGTCAGGATGAACGTCAGCAGCGTCAGGCGAAGCGCCATGTCCATGCGATGCGGCCCGGGGGAAAAGAGCACGTCCCAGATTGTCGTGCTGGCGACAAACAGGACCACCGGGACGATGGGATGCCGCCAGGTCAGCCCTTGCATGATCGCCAATATGCTGATCACCAGCACCGCCAGCCAGGACAGGCTGGCGAGGATACCGCCGTCGACCCACGCACCGAAATAATGGCTGTGGCTGGGCAGCCCGCCCTCCCATTCCTGATAGAATGTATCCTGATAGATGGTCCGGAAATCGGTGCGCTCTCGCCAGTTCGCTGTCAGCAGGTCGATATAGTAACGCCAGATGATCGGATCATAGGCCGTCGACCCCCAACCGATCCAGGGCCGCTCTGCGATCGCACTGAGCGACGCCGCCGTTTCCGGGCGCGCGGTCGCGGCGAGGCCATATTGGCTATAGACCTGTGCCTCGGTCCGTTCCTGGACCTCCGCCGGAAGAAGCCGTTTCTCGGTCGCCCATATCAACGAGGAATAACCTGCCGCGATGCCGAACGACAAAATGCCTAGCACGATAAGGAAACGCTTCACCGTAACCTTCGCCGGAACTGGCTTGCCGAATATCGAGGCATATGCCGACGCGACAAACACGAACAGCGTGAACAGCGCGATCGAACGGCTGCCCAGGACGATATGCAGCGCGGCGACAGGAAGCAGAATTGCAAGGCTCACAAGATACAGTCGAGGCAACAGGCTCAGCCCCAGACATATTGCCAGTGTAAAGGCCCAGCCGAGACCGAGGCGCCACGGATTGTCCTGATAGAATTCGGCCGCACTCGTCCCGACGAAGTAGATGAAGAGCCACGACAGGCAATAACCGGCGAGGATCCATCGCAGCCGATTCCATTCGGCGAGCGACAACAGCTTGCACGCCAGCAGGATCGCAATGAAGATCACATAGGTGCCGACGCGCTTGACCGTGCTGTCCGCATAAACGCCGTTGAATATATCCGACATTGTCTGACCGATCGCGGTCAGCACGAAAAGCATCAGCAGGATCTTGGTGAGGCGGTCGACATAGTTCCACGCGCGGTGCGCGTTGACGAACAGGAAGAGCAGCACCGCCACTTCGACATAGCGAAGCTGGCCGAACAGCTCGAATGCGGGACCGTAGAGCGCGAAAAGACCGAAAGCGGCCAGATTTGACAGCAGATTGCTTCGCGCGCGCAGCCCTCCGGCTGGCGGAGTCACGGGGGACGGCGTCGCCGGCGCACCGTCGGATCCGGGAGTTGCCACGATGCTCGTCACGTGAGCCTCCGCATCAGCGTGCCGAACTGCGCGACGACGGCGTTGCGCGTATAGCGCGTTTCGACAAGCCGGCGCGCGTTGGCGCCCTTGACCGACGCCGCTCGCCGCCCTTCCGGCGTCGCGATCTCCTCGATCAGCGTCCGGAGCGCAACCGCATTCGCCGGGCAGTACCAGCCCGCGTCGTCGGCGCGAACTGTCGCGCTCAGGGTCGAATCCTCCGCTCCGACAGAAATGATGGGGCGCCCAGCGGCCATGATATTGTACATCCGGCTGGGAACCGAAATGCCGGTCATCCCAGGCGGCAAGGCGATAATCGTTGCCGTCGCGCATGACAACAGGTCAGCGAGCTTTTCCGCAGGCTGCCGCGGCAGGACGACGATATTGCCGGCCTCCCTCGCCGCCGCTTCGACGACAGGCATCTTGCCGCCCTCACCAGCGAACAGGAACAGGATGTCTTCGCGCTTGTCGAGCTGCCGCGCGGCATCGAGCACCAGTTCGATATCATGCGTACGGCCGATATTGCCCGAATATTGGATGATCGTCTTGTCGCGCGCGTTCAACTCCCCGGCGAGTTCGCTGGCAGAGAGGTCGACGGCAGCGATCGCGTCGACATCGCCCCAGTTCGGGATGATCGACATTCGTTCCCCTGCGACACTGCGCCGCCCGGCGATCAGCCGCGCCATGTCATCGCCCAGCACGACGACATGATCATAGGCCGCAAAGGTCGCCTTCATCACGCGGCTCATCGTGCGCGCCAGAAGCGAATCCGGCGACGTCATGCCCACCGCCACGAGCGCCTCGGGATAGACGTCGTGCACCAGCAGCACCGACTTGGCACGACGCAGGCGCAGGACCAGCGCCAGCAGGGGAGGAACCGACGGAGGGTTTGTCACTGCCAGCACGCGGTCACCTGCCCGAATGTGGAACAGCAGGAACCAGAAGGTCGCGAGCGACAGCGTGACGACATTGAGCAGGCGCAGGAACAGGCGATCCTTGGGAAACCGCGTGCCGCGCATCCGATAGATCGAAACGCCGTTCCGCTCCTCGCGCCGCGGCGCCACGACGCCCGCGCTGCTGTAGGTCGGCTGGCCGCATACCGCCCGCACGTCGAAATCGGCAGCGAGTCCCTCGGCGATCTCGGTCAGGAAATAGCCCGTCGACGTCTGCTCGGGATAATAGAGTTCGGAAACCACCCAAAGCCGCGGCCGCGCCGTCGACGGCGGATTCGTCGATCCGTTCATCGCCGCACCATCGCCGCGATGTCCGACCGGAGACGGCCCGGCAGCCCCATCGTCACCGCCAGATTTTGCCTGTCCGAAAGCAGACTGTCGGAAAAAAGGGCTTGCGCGGCATCACCGCCGATCGCTTTCATCGCCCGGATGACCCGCTGCGGCAACCGGACCAGCCCCGCCCTGCCCCCGGCCGACCGGATCACCTTCTGTGCCATCGCATAGCTGAACGGCTCGACATCGGCAGCCGCGACGGCACCCTGCGGCGGCCCCGCGGCAAGCCGGACGAGCAGCGAGGCTGCCAGATCATAATGCATCATCGCGCGCGCCACGTCGCCTTTCGGCGCTGGCCACCACCCGAGCTTCACCCAGGCTCCGATGAGACGCGCAAGCTTCGAATCACCCTCGCCATAGAGCATGGGCAGTCGCACGATGCTGACCGATCCCGCCTCCGGTCCACCAAGGAGCGCGCGTTCGCCCTCGGCTTTCGATGCTCCATAAGGGCCGGTCGGTCCGATCGGCGTGGTGTCGTCGATCCGTTCGGCCCGGCCATGGACCGCGAAGGACGAGACGTGGACGAAATGCCGGACTCCCGCTTCGACGGCACGCGCAGCAAGCTGCACCGGCAATTTTACATTGGCGTCATCCAGCGCCCCGACCGCACCCTTCACCAATCCTGTGCAGTTGACGACCGCGTCGAAGCCGGTGAAGTCCTCTGCCGTGGCGGCATGATAGCCGGGCACCGAAACGATTGCGTCGCCATCCGCCCTCCCGCGCACCATCAGGGTCGCCGGCGGACAGGCACGGGCGATGGCTCGCCCCAGCCTCGAATTGCCGCCGATGATCATGAGACGCATGCCGGATGCTGTCAGGCGTAGTGTTCGAGGAACCACTGATAGGTCGACGCGATGCCGTCCTCCAGTCCGATGCGCGGCTGCCAGCCCGCCCCGCGCAGGCGGTCGGCGCTCATCAGCTTGCGCGGGGTGCCATCGGGCTTCGACGCGTCGAAGACGAGCTCACCCTCGAAACCGACCGCGGCGCGCACCATGCCGGCGAGTTCTGCGATCGTCACATCATCGCCCGACCCGACGTTGACATGGATATCGTCCGAATAGGTCTTCAACAGGTGGACACAGGCATCGGCGCAATCGTCGGCATGCAGGAATTCGCGCCGCGGCGTTCCCGTACCCCAGACCGTCATGGCGGCGTCGCCGTCAAGCTTCGCCTGATGCGCCTTGCGGATCAGCGCCGGCAGAACGTGGCTGCTCTGCAGGTCGAAATTGTCGCCCGGACCGTAAAGATTGGTCGGCATCGCCGAAATATAATCGCGGCCATATTGCCGGCGATAGGCCTGGCACAGCTTGATCCCGGCAATCTTGGCGACCGCATACCATTCGTTGGTCGGCTCGAGAGGTCCGGTCAGCAAGGCCTCTTCGACGATCGGCTGCTCGGCGAACTTCGGATAGATGCAACTCGACCCGAGAAACAGCAAGCGATTGACATCCGCGCGATGGGCAGCCTCGATGCAATTCGCCGCGATCGCCAGATTCTGATAGAGGAAATCGGCCGGATAGGTGTCGTTGGCAAGAATCCCGCCGACCTTGGCGGCCGCGATGATCACGACGTCGGGCCTCTCGCGCGCCATCCATTCGAACGTCGCCGCCTGATCCTGCAGGTTCACCACGTCGCGTCCCGCAAGCAGCAGTTCGCAGTCCTCCTGCCGGAGGCGGCGCGCCAGCGCGCCGCCCACCATGCCGCGATGACCCGCGACAAAGACCTTCTTGCCCGCGACGGACAGGTCGCCCATCACGCTGTCGCCTTGCGCTGGCGCACTTCAGCCAGATCGGCCTCGACCATCTCGCGCGCCAGGTCGCGCGCGCTGGTCTGGTGTACCCAGCCCAGTTTCTCGCGCGCCTTGGTCGGGTCGCCGATCAGCAGATCGACCTCGGTCGGACGGAAATAGCGCGGGTCGATCTCGACGATGCAGCGGCCGCTCTTCTGGCAATAGCCCTTCTCGTCCACCCCGCTGCCCTCGAAGCGCAGGTCGATGCCGGCATCCGCAAACGCCCACTCCACGAAGGTGCGGACGTGCGTCGTTTCGCCCGTAGCAAGAACATAGTCGTCGGGCGTGTCCTGCTGCAGCATCCGCCACATGCCCTCGACATATTCGCGCGCATGGCCCCAGTCGCGCTGGGCGTCGAGGTTCCCGAGATAAAGCTTGTCCTGCAGCCCCTCGGCGACCGCGGCCGCAGCACGCGTGATCTTGCGGGTCACGAATGTCTCGCCGCGGATCGGCGATTCATGGTTGAACAGGATGCCGTTCGAGGCGTGCATGCCATAGGCTTCGCGATAGTTGACGACGATCCAGTAAGCATAGAGCTTTGCCGCGGCATAGGGCGAGCGCGGGTAGAAAGGCGTCGTCTCGCGCTGCGGCACTTCCTGAACCAGACCATAGAGTTCGGAGGTCGAAGCCTGGTAGAAACGGCAGCTTTCCTGAATACCGAGGATACGGATGGCCTCGAGCAGCCGGAGCGTCCCGATGCCGTCGGCATTTGCCGTATATTCGGGCGTTTCGAAGCTCACCTGGACGTGGCTCTGCGCGGCGAGGTTATAGATTTCGTCGGGCTTGGTTTCCTGAATGATCCGGATCAGGTTGGTGCTGTCCGTCAGGTCGCCATGATGAAGGTGGAAACGCGCCGAGTCCTGGTGCGGATCCTGATAGATGTCCTCGATACGCCCGGTGTTGAAAGACGACGACCGACGCTTCAGGCCGTGCACGACATAGCCCTTTTCAAGCAGCAGTCGCGCCAGATAGGCGCCGTCCTGGCCGGTGACGCCTGTGATGAGTGCTGTTTTGGTCATATTTACCTTCGCGTTTTAGGGAGATGCTTGTTTGCAACCCAAGTCGTTGTTGTCGGATATTTTGTCAGCACTAGACCGTTTTTGAAGCGGCGTCGCCATTGCCTTTTCCCATAGCGGTTTGCCAGAGGATCGCGATGTCTTTCGCAAGGCTCCAGTCGCCCATATAGCCCGCGTCGGATACTGCCAGCCGCATCGGGTCGGACATGTCCAGCCCTGCCACCTGCGAGACGCCGGTGATTCCCGGCTTCATCCGCAGGACACCGCTCTTGCGCCGTTCTTCGGTCAGCACGGTTTGCGACGGCAGGTGCGGCCGCGGCCCGACAAGCGACATCGAACCGGCAAGTACATTCCACAGCTGCGGCAATTCGTCGACCTTGAGCCTGCGATACAGGCGGCCACTGGCCAGGAGGGTCGACACGCCGACCTCGTGCGAAGCCCCCTCGCGCGTTCCCGGAGCCATGGTTCGCAACTTCAGGATCGCAAAGGGGACGCCGTCGCGCCCGACGCGGATCTGCCGGAAAAAAGGCGTGGCGCCGCCGGTTTCGAACAGGATCGGGATCGCCGCGAGCAAACATACTGGCACCGCGACCGGCGCCAGCGCCAGCGCGACGAACAGGTCGAACAGCCGCTTGCCGCGGTGATGCCCGGTAGAATCGACGGGGACGGGATGACTGGTCATCGATCGCAGGCCTTGTTCAGGGCCGGGCAGCAGCAACCGGACGGACAGACAAATCCGAAAGCGTCCACTGGACACCGCTCGCGGAACTGTCGATTCGGGCCTGCAAAGCCAGATTCTGCGCAGTGCAACCGGCCGGAACATCGAAGTCGACCGCCACCGGCCGCCCCTTTCCGTCCGTCCGTTCGGCCGAAGCGGTCGCCAGCTCGGTTCCCTGCAAGCCAGGGCAGCTGATGGTCCAGAACAAGCCTCCGGGCTCGGTCCGCGACACACCCGCACCGTCCAGCGTGTTCGTCGGTCCGGTTTCGTCGGAGGCTTCATTGACGGTCCGCCAGCTCAGTCGATACCGACCGGGACCAAGGAACATCAGCTTGCTCGCGACGCCGCCACTCGCGCCGGATTCGGCGTAAACGACCAGCTCGGGCTTGTCGCCACGCGCCATCTCGGCCCCGACCGCGCCGTCCGACTGCAGCGCCCAGGTAATGGGCCGATAAGCCATCTGCTTCGGTGCCGGCAAGCCAGCCGACGCCATGGCCGAGCGATCGGCTCCGGGCAAACGCGGATAGAGCCGTCGCACGACGTCATACTGCCCTTCGCGTGCCAAACGGCTCAGAACCTCGTCATAGTGCCGCCGCTGCTGTTCGCTGTCGGGCAGCGCGGGAACTTCGGCCAGATATTGCCCATAGAAACGGACGGAGGGCTCGCCGGACATGATTGCCGCACCGAGCGAGCCGAACCAGGGGTTCTTCAGGTTCGCGTAAGGGATCATGGCCTTGCGGAACTTCGGGTCGCCGAGCGCCAGGCCCATTTGCTGCATGAATCGCGCGCTCGCGGCCGGCATTGTGCGCAAAAGGGCGTCGAAATGCGATAGCGTAGTCGAAAGGTCTCCGCGCCGCGCAGCCTCTTCGATAAGCCACGCCTCGGTCACACCATCGCGCCGCGACAAGCGGTCTGCAAGGCGCATCAGCTGCAACGCCTTTGCATCGACGGTGCTGGCCAGCGCCAGATTACGGATCGCAACGGGATTTACCGCCCCCATGTCGATCGCCGTGCGGGCGAGGCGCACGGTCTGCGCCCGGTCGTCAAGCTTGCTATCGCGCCCCAGGTCGCGCGTGACCGGCGCCTGCAGCGCGCGCGACGAACAAAAGGCCGGGTACCGGATGGGACATGCCCCCGCGGTCTTGCTGATGTGGGCGAAGCTGTTGAAGCCGACCGCGCCGGCCAGAATCAGAGCGACGGGCCCCGCGACCAGCCACCGGCGGTCGAAAGAGATCGCCGACAGGCTGTCCCGGACCGTCGCCAACCCTTTTTGCCTTCCACGGCGTCGAGCGCTCGACCGGCTCGTCATGACGCGTTCTTCCACGACGACGCCGGCTCGGCCTTTGCCTCTTCATCGCGGCCATAACCATAACCATAGCCATAACCATAGCCATAGCCGGTATGCTTCGCCCGATATTTGGTCAGTACGACGCCAAGCACCTTGCCGCGAGCGTCGCGCAGACGCTGCAGCGCGCTCACGATGCCGCGCGCAGCCACACGCTCGGATTCGACAACATAAACGACGCCCTCGACCGACCGGGCGATCAGCGTCGCATCGGCAAGACCGAGCATCGGCGGGCTGTCGACCACAACATGGTCGTATTTCCCGCCGAGCGTTTCGATCAGCCGCTGCAGGCGGTCGCTCGACAGCAATTCTGCCGCGCTCGGCGGCTGCGGGCCGGCCGACATGAAGTCGATGTTGGCGATCGGCGAACGCTGCAGCAGGTTCCCCCACTCATTGTCGCCGGCCAGATAGTTGCTGAGTCCCTGCGCATTGGTGAGGCCGAGGTTCGCGTGCATCGCCGGGCGACGCATATCGCTGTCGACCAGAACGACCTTGTGCCCCAGTCGCGACAGAACGATCGCGAGCGCCATGCTCGTGGTCGACTTTCCTTCGGCCTCCACCGTACTGGTGACCATGAACGATCGCGGAACACCGTGATCGGTCGAGAAGGCGAGGTTCGACCCGACGGTGAAATAGGCCTCGTATATTGCCGATTTCGGATCGCCCAGCTGGGTCTGATGATCGCCGTCCTCGGATACGGGTGTCGTACCGAGCAGCGACGCGTCGAACATCGTAGCGACCTTGCTCGGATCGATGATCGTTTCGTCGAGGTTTTCCAGGACGAGTACGGTGAGCAACCCGATCCCGAGACCAAGGAAGGTCGCAAGGAACAGATTGAGGATCAGGTTCGGCGACGACGGCTTCACCGGCAGCTCGGCCGGGTCGACGATCGAGACGTTGTTCGCGCCCACGCCCGCGACGCCGATTTCCTTATAGCGTTGCAGAAGGCCGTTATAGAGTTCCCGGTTCGTGTCGACGTCGCGCTGATAGATATTGAACTGGATGAGCGCACGCTCCTGGAGATTCAACTGCCCGAGCCGCGATTCCACACGCGAACGCAGACCCGTTTCCCTTGCGAGCGCGGCATCATAGGTCGACTGGACCGCGGAAACCGCGCGCCGTTCTTCGCGGGCGATGCTCGCGTCGAGCGCCGCGAGCTGATCCTTGAGCGCCTTCGCCGGCGGATAATCCGGTTCGAACTTCGCCAGCATCCCGGCAAGTTCGGCGGACACTTCGGCACGCTTCGAGCGCTGATTGTTGATCGACAGATTATTGAGGGCACCTTCGCTGATGCCGCGCGTGCGCGCGGCGTTCAATGCGCCTTCCGCGGCCACGCGATCGGCGGTGGCCAAAGCGAGCGCGTTGTTCATCGCCTGCAGATCGACCGACGCCAGCGTCTGCATTCCGGGCCCGGATTGCGTCTTGCCGGTGCCGGCCGTTTCAAGGCGGACGATATTGTTCGCGGCCGCATAGCGTACAAGCTCGCGTTCCGAACTCTCTAGCCGCGTGCGCAGGTCGTCAAGGCGACGTTCAAGGAACTGCCGCGCATCGGCCGTCGACGCAAAGCGCCGGTCAAGATTGCTCTGGATGAACTGACGGACCCAGGCGTCCGCCACGCGGCGCGACAGCGCCGGATCGCCGCTGGTGTAGCTGATATCGAACAACGCCGATCCGCGCACCGGATCCGCCGACACATGCTTCAGCAGCGTGTCCACCACCAGCCGCTGGCGGCGCTGCGCACTCGTCAGCGTCGCTCCCGCTTCGGCGGCGCGCGCAGCACCTTCGTCGGCTGCCTCGGGGTCGATCCCGTGCGCCTGAAAAAAGGCGTCATTGCGGGCGAGATTGAGCTGGCGCGTCACGCGTTCGGCCAGCGAACGTGCGACGAGGAGCGCGTTCTGCGTGGCGTAGAACTCAAGATCGCGTCCGGCGTCCTCCGGCTGCACGCCTTCGACCGAGGTAATGTTGGCTTGCTCGCGCGCGACCTCGATCCGCGACTTCGCCGTATATTGCGGCGCCGCCAACAGGGTCAGAATCAGCCCGGCCACCACGGTAACGGCGACGATCGTTATGATCAGAAGCCGCCGGTTCCATACGACATTCCAATATTGGCGCAGCATCGGAATGGCCGTGCTGGCAACGCCACCGCCGGCCGCCGAGCCGCCCACAGGATTGATCAGCGTCATCGAATTCATGGGTTTGACCTATTGGATTATCGGCGCTGGATCAGCGCAACGACGGGACTGACGAGCAGGGTGCCCGCCTGGACAATCTGCTGGAACATACGGCGATTGCGCGCCTCGCCGACGACGATCACGTCGCCCGAGAAGACTTCCGGGTCACGATAGGCACCGCGCCGGATTGCACCGAGGTCATAGAGCGCGACCATCTGGTCGGCGCCGACCGTTCGAAAAATGACAACATCGCTCAGCTTGGCGAATTCACCCGCCCCCTCGGCGCGCGCGACCGACTGCATCAGACTGGTCTTGCCGACAACGGGATAATTCCCGGGCTTGGCGACCTGGCCATCGATCGTGACATAGCGGCTGCGCGCTTCACTGAGATTTATGGAAACCAGCGGTTCGCGCACATAATTCTGCCGCAGACGGAGCGCAACCTGCTGCCCGAACTGATCGGCGGTCTGGCCGGCAGCATTCAGCGTCCCCGCAAGCGGAATCGAGACATTGCCCGCCCCGTCGAGCTGGAATTTTCGCTCCTTGAGCTCGTCCACACCAATAACGTCGACCAGAATCTCGTCGGAAGGGCCGAGAAGATAGGGACGCTGCGGATCGCTTGTGTTGACGCCCGCCGGCGCCGGCATCTCGGTCGCGTCAACGACCTGCAATCCCTGCCCTGACTCGCCGCCCAGCGGCGGCGTCCCCGCGCAGCCGGAAAGCAACGCGAGCGCCAGCGCGCCGGACATGATTTTCACCCCTGAAGAGCGCTGAATCATGCCTTTGAACCTTCCTCTATGCTGCCAACTTCGTCGCGCTGACGGGAGTTTGAAACGGCGCGCTCGCCATAACCATGGCCACGAAATGCGTCTAGTGCAAATACCACAAATCCCGCGGAGACAGCGGCCAGAGCCATCAACGACGGAATGCGCAACGGATAATCGAACAGGCTGCCGACGCCGAGCATGCCAAGGATCGACAAGCCCACGAAACCGAACCGGATACGCTCGGCGGCGGGCGACTGGGTGCGCGAAAGCACGGCGCGCAGCGACCAGAGCCGCTTGGCCGCGATGAAATACATGATCAGTGCGGCAGCGATCAGGGCGAGACCGAATGCGCCGTACTCGGCAAAGACCTCGAGCAGGTCGTTGTGCGCGTGGTTCAGGTAATTTTCCGAAAGCAGGCTGTCGGGCTCGATGATCCTGTAGGCGGTCACGAACGATCCGGCACCCCATCCGAACGGGAATGCGTCGAGGCCCATCTGCCAGATATGTGGTAACGCGGCGAAACGCATATCCTCTGCCACGCTTTCGTTCGCGAGGCGATCGATCGCCGTTCCGCGACTGGTCAGCGAAAGCAGCATCACCACAAGGGTCGCGACGACAGCAAGACCGGCGGCGACAAGGCCGCGAACCTGCTTCGCACCTCGCACGACGGCTCCCTGCTCGGGACGCCGATAGATGAGCATCGCGGCGACAAGGCCGATCGCCCCGATCAGGATGCCACCGCGCGATTCCGTGATCAATATCATCGGCAGGAGCGCCAACGCGCCGATGATCGCAACGAAACCATATGCCCGCTGCTGTTGCGCCGACCCTTTCAGACCCGACGCCCAAGCCGCCAAAAGCGGAAAACCGCACGCGAGGAACATCGCGTTATGATTGCGATTGGCAAACAGGCCCGTCGCGGATTCCCAATTGGTGATCCGATAAAGATAGAAACCGTTGCTCGGCCCGCCGATGACCTGGAGGACACCTAGAAAGGCGCTGACAAAAACGAGAATGCAGAGCAGCTTGCCCATTCGCCCGCTCACATGTTCGCCGCCCGCCGCCATGATGACAAGCGCTGCCGCCGGAACGACCATCGCGAACAGACTGTTCCAGCCGACAAAGGGATCGATGCTCAGCGGTTGCCAGCTTTTGGCAATTCCCGTTGCGTCGAAAATGCCCGAAACGATTTCGCGCCCCGGAAGTGCCGACCAGATGGCGGGAGGCAGCGGCAGCAGATGCAGCAGGACCAGTCCGGCCGAAGCGCCGCCCAGCCACCACAGGGGCTTGAAACGGCGGCGACCTTCAGTCGTCAGTGCCAGCAGCCCGAACGCCAGGACGATCACAGCGAGCGGACGCAGCAAAAGCAGCGAGGTGACGTCGGATCGCCCGCTCCCGCCCAGTACAAAGACGGCGCCGATAAAGAAAAGCAGCACCGTGCTGGCTGAGAGGAAGCCCCGGCGCGGATCGACCTCGCTCCGAGAGAATGCGCGAGCCATTATCTGAATACTCCCAAATTGATCAGTTTGCGGCCCGAAGGCCCGCTTCGCCCGTCTGCCGCAATTGCCGGAACGCGTCGCTCGGCTGATACGCGGGCACGATCGCCCCGACCACCGCCACAACCGTCGCAACATCGCCCCGGGCCAACGCGTCCTTCAGAAGGCGCAAATTCGTTTCGAGTTCGGCCCAGGGAAGCATCGCCTCTTCGGCCGAATATATCCGCGCGTGAGCGGTCGGCTGGGCGGAACTGTCGATGAGCAGTTCCTCGAACAGTTTCTCGCCCGGGCGCAGTCCCGTCTCGACGATTTCGATATCGCCATCCGGATTGCCTTCATTGCGGACGGTCAGTCCCGACAGCCGGATCATGGTTTCGGCCAGCGCGATGATCCGTACCGCCTCCCCCATCTCGAGCAGGAAAACCTCGCCCGATCGCGCCATCGCGCCGGCCTGGATCACCAGCTGCGCGGCCTCGGGAATGGTCATGAAATAGCGCGTGATCGACCGGTGCGTGACGGTGACAGGCCCGCCTTTTTCGATCTGCCGGCGAAAATGGGGCACGACCGAACCGCTGGAACCGAGCACGTTGCCGAAGCGAACCATGGCGAAGATCGTGTCGCGCGATTCTGCCGCCATCGCCTGGAGTATCAGTTCGCAGATGCGCTTGGTCGCGCCCATGATATTCGTCGGCCGGACTGCCTTGTCCGTGCTGACGAGAACGAAACGCTCGACGCCGCAGGCGCGGGCCGCCTGTGCGGTTGCGAGTGTCCCCAGAATATTGTTCCGCGCCGCCGACAGCGGATTGGCCTCCAGCATCGGCACATGCTTGTATGCTGCCGCATGGAACAGGGTATCGGGCCGGTAAAGCGCCACCACGCGGCCGATCGATTCCTCGTCCGCGCAATTGCAAAGCTCGACATGCATATCGAGCTGGCGACTGCCGTTTGCCGTTTCGACCCCCGCCGCGAGAATTTGCTGCTCGATTGCGAAAAGCGCCGCTTCCGACACGTCGAGCAGGATGAGCTTCCGCGGATTGAGCTGCCGTGCCTGACGCGCCAGTTCGCTGCCGATCGAACCGCCGGCGCCCGTTATCATCACGACCTTGCCCGTGATCGACGAGGACAGGAGATGCATGTCGGGCGCAACCGGTTCGCGCCCGAGCAGGTCTTCGACCTTGACTTCGTGGACGTCCTTCACGGTTATCTGCCCCTTGAGCAGACTGCTCATGTCGGGAACGGTCCGCACATGCACCGACTGGCGCTCGAGCATGCTGACGATCTCGGCGCGTCGCGCCCGATTGACCCGGGGCAATGCCAGAATGACTTCGTCGACCGCGTTGCTGCGCAGAACATGGCCAAGATTCTGGGCGCCCCAGACAGCGACACCATCGACCCGACGCCCCTGCATGTGGAGATTATCGTCGAAGAAGCCGGCCAGACGCATCTCGGGGTGCGACCGCATCGAAATGGCGAGCTCCTGCCCCGCCTTGCCGGCACCGTAGATGAAAATCGTCCGCTGCGCACGCCGGCGCGACCGTGTCGGCAGGAGATCGGAAATGATCACCCGCATGATCGCGCGGCTCGAAATGACCGCGGCTGTAAACAGGACGACGTGGATGATGGAAACGGTACGCGGAATGCCCGGAATGGCGAGTGCAACCACCGCGACCACAAGCACGACCCCGTGAATGAATGACGCCGCGACAATGTCCGCAACCGTCCGGATGCCGGCATAGCGGATGATCTGGCTATAAATTCCGAAGATCTTGGCCGCGACAAACCAAGCGACGATGGCCATCGCAAAGAATATCGCCACCGGCGCGAGGGCGATTTCCCATGTCCCGAGGCGAAGCCAGAAGGACAATACTGCCGAACCCGCCGCAACAAGGATGTCCAGCAAAGCCAGTGTGGTCCGCTTGACCGCCCCGTTGGCGAGCATGAGGCGCCGCAATTGATTGACAAAATATTGCATGCGCTTGCGAAAACTATCCTTGGCAGGTCGAGGCGACAAAACCCATTGCCACCTGCGCTCTTGCCGTATTCGTTCGTTGCGCGCAACTAGGGCCGTGGCGCCCGGTTGGCAATCCACAAAGCATATCCGCACCCGTCGCAACCCGGTTCGCCGCAGCGCGATTTGCAAGGCCATATGCGGAGTTGCGGCTATCCGCCACGGCCGCGCATCTTGTATGCCCCGGCTGCCTTGCACATTGCCGGCAATATCGACATTAACCATCCTGCAAGATTGACGCTCTAGGGGCCGGACGACCAGCCCCGGTCCGCTGGCGCTTGCGGTGTCGCATCAAGAGGCGGAGAATTATTGTCATGGCGACAATCCTGGTCACTGGCGTGGCAGGCTTCATCGGCATGCACGTCGCCGGGCGATTGCTGGCGCGCGGCGACAAAGTTATCGGGATCGACAATCTCAACGACTATTATGATGTGCGGCTGAAGCGCAGCCGGCTGGCCGCGCTTGAAGAGACGCATCGCGACGGTTTCCGATTTCATCAGTCGGATATTGCCGATAGCCGCGGCCTCGAAGCGGCGCTTGCATCCGAACGCCTCGATTCCATCGTTCATCTCGCCGCGCAGGCAGGCGTCCGCCATTCGATCGAAAACCCCCATGCCTATGTCCAGTCGAATCTCGTCGGACATCTGAACATCATCGAGATCGCACGCCACCGCGGCGTCGGCCATGTCGTCTATGCATCCAGTTCGTCGGTCTACGGCGCCAACGAAACCATGCCTTTCAGCGTATCCGATCGCGTCGACCATCCTGTCTCCCTCTATGCGGCGACGAAAAAGGCCGACGAATTGATGAGCGAAGCCTATGCGCATCTCTACCGCATCCCCCAGACCGGCCTCCGTTTTTTCACCGTCTACGGCCCCTGGGGACGCCCCGACATGGCGATGTGGCTCTTCACCGACCGCATCCTGTCGGGACGGCCGATCGACATCTTCAACGAGGGCGACATGAAGCGCGACTTCACCTTCATCGACGATATCGTCGCCGGGGTCGTGGCGTGCCTCGATTCACCGCCTGTCGACGACGGCCGCCCCAAACCCGGCGGCAGCCCGGGACCGCATCGCATCTACAATATCGGCAACAATCGCGCCGAGCCCCTGCTGCGGCTGATCGAAGTCCTGGAGGATGCTTGCGGAAGGAAAGCCGAGCGACGCCTGCTCCCGATGCAGCCCGGCGACGTCAAGGAAACCTACGCCGACATCGACGCGATCCGCTCCGATCTCGGTTATGAACCCTCGACCCGCATCGAAGACGGCGTTCCACGCTTCGTCGACTGGTTCAGGGCCTATCACGGAATTGGCTGAACCCGGCCGGGTCAAACCGTCTCGGGAAGCCCCGCCGTCTTCAGATAGCGTCGTTCGGCCCCTTCGAGCGCGATCGCCGTAAGGACCCCCGACCGGTAGGCGCCGGTATCGATCCCGATCCGGTTCGGCCACTCCTCGACATCTTCGCTGATCGTATGGCCGTGAACGATCATCAGCCCGTGATCGCCGATATCGTCGAGAAAGTCCTGACGAATCCAGCGGAGGTCCGCCAGCGACTGTTTCTGAAGCGGCACGCCAGGCCTGATACCGGCATGTACGAAGGCATAGTCACCGATTTCGATGAAATCCTCCCCCTCGCCGAGGAACCGCACATGCGCCTCGGGCACCAGTTCTGGAAGCCGCTTCGCAACATGATCGAAACTCGCGTCGGCAAGATCGGTCGGGTCGTTCCAGTAACTGCGCACCGTGGCTTCGCCGCCGATCCGCATGAAATAGCGCAAACGGCGCACATCACCCGTGAGCGCGGCCAGAAAACACTCTTCATGATTGCCGACAAGCAGGCGCATGTCCTCGAACTCGTCGCGCAGGCGGATGGCCCGCTCGACGACTTCGGCCGACTGCGGGCCGCGATCCACGAGGTCGCCGAGAAGAATCAGGGTGACGCGCGCTGGTCCGCGCTCCGCATTGTCGGCGTGGATCAGGCCGATCAGTTCGGCAAACAGATCGTCGCGCCCGTGAATATCGCCGATCGCATAGACGCGTTGCCCCGCAGGGATGGCAAAGCTGTTCCGCTCGGCGGGAACCGACTTGCTCTTGCGCTTCCAGAACATGAAAAGGGTCCAACTTCCAAATAATTTCGCCGGCGACGCGGGAAAACCGGGCCAACGCGCGTGAGCCGCCCCCTAGCGTCCCTGTCGCCAGGAGACAACAACGGCTTTGGACGGCAGACGTTGCACCATTCGGGCAATCTCTTTCCCCGCGCGTCCGGGCCGGTTTAAGAGGGCCGCAATATTTACTGCCTAATCAGGCATTAGTCACCCGCTCATCACCCCATTGCTGGGGCGTCCGGCGGCCAGAGGATCAAAAGATGAAGGTCATGACAGTCTTCGGCACGCGCCCCGAAGCGATCAAGATGTTTCCCGTCATCCACGCCCTGCAGGAGCAGGACGGGATCGACGTGCGCGTCTGCGTTACCGCGCAACATCGCGAAATGCTCGATCAGGTTTTGGAGATCGCCCGGATAGTTCCCGATATCGATCTCGATGTCATGACGCCGGATCAGACGCTCGACGCGCTGCTGGCCCGCCTCGTCACCGGGCTCGGCGAAGCGTTCGACCGCGAAAGGCCCGACCGCATCCTCGTTCATGGCGATACGCTGACGACGATGGCGGCGACGCTCGCCGCCTATTTCCGCAAGATTCCCGTCGGCCATGTCGAAGCAGGCTTGCGCAGCGGCAATATCTACCACCCCTGGCCCGAAGAGGTGAACCGCAAGGTCGCAGGCGCCGTCGCCGACCTGCATTTTGCCCCGACGGAAACCGCTGCAACGGCGCTCCGCGCCGAAAACATCCCCACGAACCGGATTCATGTGACGGGCAATACCGTGATCGACGCACTGCTCGCGACCAAGGCGCGCATCGACGAGGAGCCGTCGCTGGCAGCCGGGCTCGATACGCTGGCCCGGCGCTTTGCGGACAAGCGTCTCATCGCGGTTACCTCGCATCGGCGCGAGAATTTCGGTCAGGGAATGCAGGCGATCGCCGACGCCATCGCCGGTATCGCCGCGCGCAACGACGTTGCAGTCGTCTTTCCGGTTCACCCCAATCCGCATGTGCGCAGCGCGATGGAGCCGATTCTCGGCAATCTTGCCAATGTCGCGCTGATCGATCCGCTCGACTATCCGCACTTCGTCCGCCTCCTCGGGATGAGCACGCTCGTCCTCACCGACAGTGGCGGGGTGCAAGAGGAAGCGCCGTCGCTCGGCAAGCCCGTCCTCGTCATGCGCGAGACGACCGAACGCCCCGAAGGCATCGAGGCGGGCACGGCGCGGCTGGTCGGCACCGACAAAAATCGCATCGTTTCGGAAATTTTCAGCCTTTTGGACGATGAAGGCGCCTATAACGCCATGGCCCGCGCGCATAATCCTTTCGGGGACGGCCGCGCGGCGACACGAATATCGGAGATTGTTGCGCGTGCTCATTGATAGCGAACAGAAAGTCACGGTCCTCGGGCTCGGGTATATCGGCCTGCCGACGGCGGCGCTGATCGCGCGGTCGGGCAGCAAGGTCACCGGTATCGACGTCAGCCAGCATGTCGTCGACACCGTCAACAACGGCAAGGTGCATATCGAGGAAGTCGACCTCGACGGGCTCGTCCAGGGTGTCGTGTCGCGCGGCGCGCTCGTCGCATCGACCGAGGTCGCGCCCGCCGACGTCTTCGTCATCGCGGTGCCGACGCCCCACGACGAGGAACATCGCCCCGACATCGGCCATGTCCTGTCGGCCGCGCGCGCGATCGCGCCGAAGCTGGAGGCTGGCAATCTCGTCATCCTCGAATCGACCTCGCCGGTCGGCACGACCGAAAAGGTCGCTGCACTGCTCGCCGAGCTTCGTCCCGACCTGAAAGTCCCCGGTGCCTGCACCGGCGCCGCCGATATCTTCGTCGCCTATTGCCCCGAGCGCGTCCTGCCCGGCCGCATCCTTGTCGAGCTCGTCGACAACGACCGCTGTATCGGCGGCATCACCCCGCGCTGCGCACGTCGCGCAATGACCTTCTACCGCCAGTTCGTGCGCGGCGCCTGCGTCACCACGTCGGCGCGCGCCGCCGAAATGGTGAAACTGGTCGAGAACAGCTATCGCGACGTCAATATCGCCTTCGCCAACGAGCTGTCGATGATGGCCGAGCATATGGGCGTCGATGTGTGGGGAGTGATCCGCCTCGCGAACCGCCACCCGCGCGTCAACATCCTCCAGCCCGGCCCGGGCGTCGGCGGCCATTGCATCGCGGTCGACCCCTGGTTCCTCGTCCATGGCGCGCCCGGACACAGCCGCCTGATCCGCACCGCGCGCGAGGTCAATCTTGCGAAGACGGCGCATGTCATCGGCGCCGCCGAAATGCTCGTGTCGCAGCATCCCGAAGCGCGCGTCGCCTGCCTCGGGCTCGCCTTCAAGCCCAATATCGACGATTTCCGCGAAAGCCCGGCGGTCGAGGTCGCGGCTGCGCTCGCGCGCCGCTTCGGACCGCAGATCCGGATCGTCGAACCCTATGCGCGCGGCCTGCCGATGGAATTTGCGGGCACCGGTGCCGAACTCGTCGACCTCGACAGCGCGCTGGCCCAATGCGACCTGCTGATCGTCCTTGTCGACCACGACCTTTTCAGGTCGATCCCGATCGAGGAACGCGGCGACAAGATCGTTTACGACACGCGCGGCCTGTGGCCGGACCAGCCAAACGGCGCGGGCGGCAATCGTTTGCATAGAGCCGCCTGACGCTCTTCGCTTGACCCGGTGCGAACGGGCTCGCATTTGGGGCCCATGCTGACACGTCTCGAAACCATCGTCGTCGAAAAGCCTTGGGGCCGCACCGACATCCCCGCGGATTTCGGCGATTTCGGCGGCCGCCGCATCGGCGAAATCTGGTTTTCGAACCCTGCCGGCGACGATGCGCCGATCATGGTCAAATTCCTGTTCACCTCGGAACGGCTGTCGATTCAGGTTCACCCCGATGACGCGGCTGCGCAGGCCGCAGGATACCCGCGCGGCAAGGAGGAATGCTGGCTGATCCTCGACGCGCAGCCGGATGCCGAACTCGGTGTCGGGCTCAATACGGAAAGCACACGCGAAGCGCTCCACGACGCCGCGCTCGACGGCTCGATCGTCGACATGATCGACTGGCGTCCATCGAAGACCGACGATTTCGTCTATAATCAGGCGGGTACGATCCACGCGATCGGCCCCGGCCTGACCGTCGTCGAGGTGCAGCAGAATGTCGACTGCACCTATCGCCTCTATGACTACGGCCGCCCGCGCGAACTGCACCTCGATGAGGGGCTGAAGGTCTCGAACCCCGGCCCTGTCCACGATCCGCGCGACACCGTCGTCGATCCGCGGACCAATCGCATGCTGGTAAGCGGCCCGTATTTCCACCTCGCGCAACTCGCTGCGCCTCTTGATCCGGCCATGCTCGAACGGGCGGCCGGCGAACTTACTTTCGTTCCGCTTTCGGCGGGATGCCGCGTCGCGGGCGAAGAGGTAAAGCTCGGCGAAGCGGTACTCCTCACCGACCCCGCGACGATCGGGATCGACGACGGCGCCCGCGCGCTCCTGACCTGGCCTGCCTGATCGGGGCTCGCCCTCCCCTTGCGGGCCGCGGGCCCATCGCCCATATCGCGCCGCATGACCAATCCTCATGCGCAAAGTGCCGCGCCCTGGCACGGAACAACCATCCTTTCCGCCCGCAGCGCCGACAAGGTCGTCATCATCGGTGACGGCCAGGTGTCGATGGGCCAGACGGTGATGAAGCCCAACGCCCGTAAGGTGCGCCGCCTTCACGACGGCAGCGTCATCGGCGGCTTCGCCGGCGCCACCGCCGACGCCTTCACCCTTTTCGAACGGCTCGAGGCCAAGCTCGAACGCCACAACGGCCAGCTCCTCCGTGCCGCGGTCGAACTCGCCAAGGACTGGCGCACCGACAAATATCTCCGCAACCTCGAGGCGATGATGATCGTCGCCGACAAGGAAGTGACGCTTGTCATCACCGGCAACGGCGACGTACTCGAACCCAAGGGCGGCATCGCCTCGATCGGCTCGGGCGGCAACTTCGCCCTGTCGGCCGCACGTGCGCTCGCCGATTATGAAAAGGACCCCGAGGTACTGGTGAAGAAGGCGATGGAGGTCGCGGCCGACATCTGCGTCTACACCAACGACCAGTTCACCTCCGAAACCATTGAAATCCGGAAATAAGAATGAACAAGGATCTGACTCCAAAGGCGATCGTGGCCGCTCTCGACACGCATATCATCGGCCAGAACGCGGCGAAGCGCGCGGTTGCTGTCGCGCTCCGCAACCGCTGGCGTCGTCAGCAGCTCGCGCCCGATCTCCGCGATGAGGTGAGCCCCAAGAATATCCTGATGATCGGCCCTACGGGCTGCGGCAAGACCGAGATTTCGCGCCGCCTGGCCAAGCTCGCCGACGCGCCCTTCATCAAGGTCGAAGCGACGAAGTTCACCGAGGTCGGCTATGTCGGCCGCGACGTCGAGCAGATCGCGCGCGATCTCGTCGAGGAAGCCGTGCGTCTCGAAAAGGACCGTCGCCGCGAAGCCGTACGCGGCGCCGCCGAGGAAGCCGCGATGGAGCGACTGCTCGACGCGCTTACCGGCAAGGGTGCCAGCGAGGCTACGCGCGAAAGCTTCCGCCAGCGCTTCCGCGACGGCCATCTTGTCGAAAGCGATGTCGAGATCGAGGTCAGCGACACGCCGTCGATGCCCTTCGAGCTGCCCGGCCAGCCGGGGCAGGTCGGCATGATCAACCTGTCCGACATGCTCGGCAAGGCGCTTGGTAACGCGCCGAAGAAGCGCCGCCGCATGAAGGCTATGGACGCGTGGAAGCGCCTGCTCGAGGAAGAGCAGGACAAGCGCCTCGACCAGGACGATGTAGCGCGCGTAGCGCTCGCCGATGCCGAAGCGAACGGGATCGTCTTTCTCGACGAGATCGACAAGATCGCGGTCAGCGACGTCCGCGGCGGCTCGGTGAGCCGCGAGGGCGTCCAGCGCGACCTCTTGCCGCTCATCGAGGGCACGACGGTCGCGACCAAATATGGCCCGATGAAGACCGACCATATCCTCTTCATCGCGTCCGGCGCCTTCCACGTGGCAAAGCCGAGCGACCTGCTCCCCGAACTGCAGGGTCGTCTCCCGATCCGCGTCGAACTCGGCGCGCTGACCGAGGAGGATTTCGTCCGCATCCTCAGCGAGACCAAGGCGGGGCTGCCCGAGCAATATGCCGCGCTGCTCGGCACCGAGGGCGTGACGCTGAACTTCACGCCCGACGCGATCGCGCGCGTCGCCAGACTGGCGGCGGACGTGAATGAAAAGGTCGAGAATATCGGCGCCCGCCGTCTGCAGACGATCATGGAGCGGCTCGTCGAGGAGATCAGCTTCACCGCCGAAGATGCCGGCGGCACCACGCTCGACATCGACGCCGCCTATGTCGACAGCCAGCTTTCGGACGTCGTCGGCGACACTGATCTCAGCAAATACGTCCTTTGACCGGAGCCTCCCCGTGCCAACGGCACGGGGAGGCTCCGCAGACCGTCCAACAGTCTCGAATCTGCATCTTTTCAGCCGCCCGTTTACCGAACTTCATTTGACTTTCTCGCGCCGTCAATGCGATGAACGAGTGACACGGTCGAACCTGGGTCAAACGGCCGGCACGGAGACAGCAATGACGGATGAGGACGTCGCCCCCGAGCAGGGCGAGCTGGCGATTACGCGCACCGGCGATCGGCTTCGGCTGGCGCGGGAGGCTGCGGGTCTCTCGCTCGCCGACGTGGCGACGCGGACGCGCATCACCCAGCGCCACCTCGCCGCGATAGAAAAATCCGATTTCTCGGAACTTCCGGGCCGGACCTATGTCACCGGTTTCGCGCGCGCCTACGCCCGCGCCGTCGACCTGCCCGAAGCCGAAATCGGCGCCGCCGTTCGCCAGGAACTCGAAGAGGACGCCTATGGCTCGCGCCCGCTCTACGAAGCTTATGAGCCGACCGATCCGGCGCGCCTGCCGACCGCGCGGCTGACCTGGACGCTCGTCGTCGTCGCGCTGATACTCGTGTCGGCCTATGGCGTCTGGCGTTTCCTGTCGGTTGAGCCCGACGAAGCCCTGATCGCCGCGCAGAACCGTGCCGCCGACGCATCCGAGGCACCGCAAAGCGAAGCTGCGGCGCCCTCCGCGACCAAGGCCGGTGCCGCTGCCGTTCCGGCGAACGCACCCGTCGTGCTCACCGGCATTTCGGAAGTCTGGATCGGTTTCGACGACGCGAAGGGCAAGACCGAAAACTGGCGCACACTCGATGCGGGCGAAGCCTATGAGGTGCCGCCTGCCTATATCGAACAGTTCACACTGCGCACGAGCATTCCGCAGGCGCTCAAGGTCACCGTCGGGGGCCGTGATGTCGGCTCGATCGGGCCGGCGGACACCCTCGTCAAGGGCGTCTCGCTGAAACCTGCCGACCTGGTAGCCCGCGCCGAAGTCAGCGGCACGGCGCCCTTGGCAGCACCGCGCCCCAAGGGCTGAACGCCGGTCAATCGAGCGGGCTGACGCCGCAGTGCGCCGAAATGGGTTTGCGCTGCGGCGCTTTGCCGCGTTATGAACGGCAAAACTGGTTAATAGCTGAGGACCTAACGGCAGATGATGACGCGTCAGATCACTTTTCTCGGGGCCGCGACGATCGCCCTTGCCGCGGCCATGCCCGCGGCCGCGCAGGACAATACGGTCGTCAAGCGGGTCGAACGGCTCGAAAAGGAAATGCGCGCAGTCCAGCGTTCGGTCTTCCCGGGCGGCAGCCCCACCTTCTTCGAGGGCGAGATCGCGCCCGACAACACCCCGGGCGAACGGTCGCGGACCAACGCGCCGGTGATCGACCTGACCGCGCGCGTCGACGCGCTCGAATCGCAACTGCAGGCACTGACCGGCCAGACCGAGCAGAATGCCTTCCAGCTTCGTGAGCTCGAAAAGCAATTTACCGCCTACAAGGCCGAGATGGACAAGCGCTTCGCCGATCCCGCGGCGGAGGCAGCGCCCTCTGCGACGCCGGCGAGCCTCGTGCCGACGGTCAAGCCCCCCGTTACGACGCCAACGGCGACAGCCGCTCCGGTGAAAAAACCGGCGACCGCGCAGGCGGCCAAGCCCGCCACGTCGGATGCCGCGCGGCTCGCGCTGGTCAAGAAGGTCGAGGTTCCGGCAAGCGGCAACGAGACCAAGGACGCCTATGACTATGGCTACCGGCTATGGGAAGCCAAGCTCTATCCCGAGGCGCAGGCGCAGCTGAAGACCGTCGTGACCAAATGGCCGAAGAGCAGCCAGGCGAGCTTCGCGCAGAACCTGCTCGGCCGCGCCTATCTCGACGAGGGCAAGCCCAGCCTCGCCGCGGTCGCCTTCTATAACAATTACAAGGATCGCCCGAGCGGCGCACGTGCGCCGCACAGTCTGATGTACATGGGCGTCGCGCTCGACAAGCTCGGCCGCAAGGCCGACGCGTGCAAGGCGTTCCGCGAACTCGACGAAGTCTATGGCGACAAGGCGCCGCAGGATGTCCGGACCGATGCTGCCGCCGCAAAAGCAAAAGCAGGCTGCTGATCGCGACGTCGCCGGCAGACTCGCCGGCGACCTCCTCGCGCTCACGGGCCCCGACTGGCATCGCCTCCACTATGGTGTCGCCGTTTCGGGCGGGCCCGACAGCATGGCGCTGCTCTGGCTGATGGCGTCGCTGCTGCCCGGGCAAGTCTGGGCGGCGACGGTCGATCACGGATTGCGCCGGGGCTCGGACGAGGAAGCGCGAATGGTCGCAGGCTTCTGCGAGCGCGAGCATATCCCGCATTCGACGCTGCGCCCACCCAAGCCGATCAAGGGGTCTCAACAGGCCGCGGCGCGAACCGAGCGATACCGTCTGCTTGAACAATGGCGCGAGGCCAACGCGCTCAACCATATCGTCACCGCGCATCATGCCGACGACCAGCTCGAGACGGTCGTGATGCGGCTCAACCGGTCAAGCGGAGTCGGTGGCCTTGCCGCGATCCGCGCAAGGAACGGCACAATCCTGCGGCCCTTGCTCCATTGGCGCCGTCGCGAACTCGTCCACCTCGCGCTCGAAAACGACCTGCCCTTCGTCGACGATCCGTCGAACGGCGACAACCGCTTCGATCGCGCGCGCCTGCGGCACGCGCTGCAATCGCAGACTGCGCTAGATCCGATCGCCACGGCGAAATCGGCCGGCTGGCTTGCCGAGGCCGATGAGGCGCTCGACTGGGCCGTCGAGCGCCTCATCGCGGCTTGGCCCGACGCATCGGACGTCGCGGTGATCCGCAACGACGACTATCCGCCCGAGATATTCCGCCGTATCGTCGCGCTGCGCCTCCACGCCAATGCACCGCAGCTCGCCCTGCGCGGCGCGGCGCTCGACGGGGTGATCACGGCAATGCACGAAGGCCGCCGCGCGATGGTCGGCGCACTGCTGATCGACGCCGTGCGCGGCCTCGAGGGGACGATCTGGCGCATTTCCGCAGCGCCGCGCCGGAAAGCGACGAAAAAGGCCTGATTGCCTCATTGTCATTTAACCCGATTATCCTATCTTGTTCGGGACAGGAGCGCAGTGCTGCGCCGTTGAGGAAAGAATCCGAATGCAGGACGACAAGGAACCGCAGGGCAATCCCTGGATGAAGAGCGTGATGATCTGGAGCGGCATCCTGCTTGCCATGCTCCTCGTCGCCTCGATGTTCGGTGGCGCTTCGCAGCCTGCTGGCAACCCGCTCGCCTATTCGGAATTCCGCCAGAAGGTCGAGGAAGGCAGCGTGAAGGACGTCGTCCTCTCCGAGGACAAGGTGACAGGCACGCTGTCGAACGGCGATCGCTTCACCGCGAATGTCGTGCGCGACCCCGACCTCCTCAAGATGCTCAACGACAATGGCGTGAAATATGACGGCAAGCCCGCCGAAGTGCCAAATTTCTGGATGTACATGCTCGTCCAGTCGCTGCCCTTCCTCCTGATCCTCGGCATCGCCTTCTTCGTCTTCCGCCAGGTGCAGAAGAACAACGGTTCGGGCGCGATGGGCTTCGGCAAATCACGTGCGAAGATGCTCACCGAAAAGCAGGGCCGCGTCACCTTCGACGACGTTGCCGGCATCGACGAGGCGCGCGAGGAGCTCGAGGAAATCGTCGAGTTCCTGAAGGACCCGACCAAATTCTCGAAGCTCGGCGGCCAGATTCCGAAGGGCGCGCTGCTCGTCGGCTCGCCGGGCACCGGCAAGACGTTGCTCGCCCGCGCGATCGCGGGTGAGGCGGGCGTTCCCTTCTTCACCATTTCGGGTTCGGACTTCGTCGAAATGTTCGTCGGCGTGGGTGCGTCGCGCGTCCGCGACATGTTCGAACAGGCGAAGCGCAACGCGCCGTGCATCGTCTTCATCGACGAAATCGACGCGGTCGGCCGCCACCGCGGCGCCGGCCTCGGCAACGGCAATGACGAGCGCGAGCAGACGCTGAACCAGCTGCTGGTCGAAATGGACGGTTTCGAGGCGAACGAGGGCATCATCATCGTCGCCGCGACCAACCGCCCCGACGTGCTCGACCCCGCCCTTCTCCGCCCGGGCCGCTTCGACCGCCAGGTCGTCGTGCCGCGCCCCGACATCGAGGGCCGCCAGAAGATCCTCGAAGTGCACACGCGCAAGAAGCCGCTCGCACCCGACGTCGACCTGCGCCGTATCGCGCGCGGAACCCCGGGTTTCTCGGGCGCCGATCTCGCCAATCTTTGCAACGAAGCGGCGCTGCTCGCCGCGCGCAAGGGCAAGCGCCTGATCGCCTCGAACGAGTTCGAGGAAGCGAAGGACAAGGTCATGATGGGCGCCGAACGCCGCTCGATGGTCATGACCGAGGACGAGAAGAAGGCGACCGCCTATCACGAGGCCGGCCACGCGCTCGTCTCGCTCCACGTCGAGCATAACGATCCGCTGCACAAGGTGACGATCATCCCGCGCGGCCGCGCGCTGGGTGTGACGTGGAACCTGCCCGAACGCGACCGCTATTCGCAGAATATGAAGCAGATGAAGGCGCGCCTCGCGCTCTGCTTCGGCGGCCGCATCGCCGAGCAGCTGATCTATGGCAAGGACGAGCTCAACACCGGGGCGTCGAACGACATCCAGCAGGCGACCGACATGGCCCGCGCCATGGTCATGGAATATGGCATGTCCGAAAAGCTCGGCTGGCTACGCTATCGCGACAATCAGGACGAGGTGTTCCTCGGCCACAGCGTGTCGCGCGCGCAGAACATGTCCGAAGAAACCGCGAAGCTGATCGACGCCGAGGTCCGCCGCCTCGTAGAGGAAGGCGAAAAGGTCGCGCGCAAGGTGCTGACCGACCATCTCGACGAGCTCCACTTGCTCGCCGGCGCGTTGCTCGAATATGAGACGTTGTCGGGCGAGGAAGCGAAGCGCGCGATCAAGGGCGAGGATATCGGCCGCGAGGACGATGCCGACAAGCGCGGCACCCCTGTTTCGGGTCACGCCGGCGGCATTCCGCAGATCAAGCGCAAGCCCCGCCCCTTCGGCGACGCCAATCCGCAGGGCGCCTAGGCCTATCGCGCCTAGCCCCTTCGATTCAGGGACTATTCATTGGGTAGAGGCAAGTTGCGGCATATGACCAATAGGACATATGCGCGCCTCTTGCCCGCCCTGCTTGCCGCTCCTTTGCTTTGCGCGATGGCGCCGGGCGACATGAGCGTCGCCGCGTTCCTCGCGCGCGCAGCATCGCTCGAACGGCTCGGCCCGCTCGCGCTCGCGACCCCGCAGGGCAACCAGCTCAAGGGCGAAGTTGTCGCCGCGGGCAAACGCTACAAGGCGCGGATCGACGCCGAACGCCGCGCAGGCCGCAAGACGACGAGTTGCCCGCCCGAATCGGGAAGCCTGACCCCCGATCAATGGCTCGCCCATCTTCGCAGCTATCCTGCGCCGGTACGCAACAGGGTCAGCGTCTATTCGGCATTCGATGCGCTGATGAAGAAACGCTATCCCTGCCCTGCCTGATGCGCCAAAGGTGCGACACGGACCAAAGGAGAGCAAGATGACGGGCAAGGCGTGGATCGTTCTGGCAATGGCGTCTCTTGCTACTGCCCCTGCGGCGGCGCAGGGCGACGGAGCGCTGGCCAGCACGATCGAGCTTGAAAAATCGATGCCTGGGGCTGCGGGCGAACCGGCCCAAAAAGCCTATGTTGCGCCCGATGTCGTCGTTCCCGGCGACCGGGTCCGCGTCACGCTCACCTTCACCAACAGGGGCGCCGCCCCGGCATCGGGTGTCAATCTGGTCAACCCGATTCCCGAGGGCCTCGTCTACGACGAGACCGCGGATGCGGCAGGCTTCGGCGTGTCGACCGACGGCGGCAAGAATTTCGGCGCGCTCGCCTCGCGGATCGTACCGGTCGAAGGCGCAGCTTCCCGTCCTGCCACCGCTGCCGACGTTACCCATGTCCGCTGGCAATGGCCCGACGCCATCGCGCCAGGCCAGAGCCGATCAGTCGCCTTTTTTGGCCGCGTGCGGTAATCCCCGGAAATGACAATCTATTGCGATGAATCAGGCGGCCTCAACGCAGGCGCGATGACCTTCTCCGCGGTGATGCTGACGCCGAAGGCCGCAACCGAAATCCATGAGCGCTTTCGCAGTGTCACCGGACTGCGCGGCGAGCTGAAGGGCAGCCGGATCAGCATCGTCGAACGCGCCTATCTGCTCGAACTCTTCGACCGCGCCGGCGGCCGCGCATGGGTTGCTGTCGCCGAGCGCGAAAAGCTGGCGCAGAATCCCGGCGGCACGCTGCCAAGCGATCTCGCGCTCTACGGCGCATTGCTCAACAGCGCAGTCGGGCATTGGCTTCCCGAAACGGGCGGCGTCTGCACCGATGTCGTGATCGACGACGGACGCTACGATCCCAAGATTCTCGCGCACGTCCGCGAGGAGATTCAGGCGGGGCTCGGCCAGTGGGGCCGTGCCTCGCTTGCCGACAGCCGCCGCAGCGACGGCGTCCAGATCGCCGACGTGATCGCGAACAGCCTGTTCAACATCACCATCGGTTCGCCGCGCGCGCACCGCATCGGGCGCATCCTCGAACCGATGCTCGCGTCAAAGGCGATCCGGATCGCCGAACTGACGCACGTCGCATAGCAAAAGGGCCGCGGTTTCCCGCGCCCCCCTTGGTAATCGCCTGTCGCGCGACGCTTATTCGAAATCGCTGCCACCGCCCGCAGGGCTCCGCGGCGGCGCCGCGGCGGTCAGACGGAGCGCCTCGGCCGAGCGGCTGATCGAGCTGATTTCATCGGGGGTATCGTCATCGTCGACGACGACCTTCTGCATCGAACCGACGAGCGTTTCCTGCAAATCCTTCGGCCGAATCGTCTGCTCGGCGATCTCGCGCAGCGCAACGACGGGATTCTTGTCGCGGTCGCGGTCGACGGTCAGCTCCGAACCGCCCGAGATTTCGCGGGCGCGGTGCGCCGACAGGAGCACCAGGTCGAAGCGGTTGGGAACTTTGTCGACGCAATCCTCGACGGTAACGCGGGCCATATTGTTTCCTTAGATATAGGAGAGGCCAGCTTTGGGGCTGGCGGCAAGCGCTGCGCGCTAGCAGCCCGGCCCGTCGATGTCAATCAAAGCGCTGCTCTTGCCGCGCCCGCAGCGGCCAGCCTATGAATTGAATGATGACCGCTCCGCAGACCTCCGTCGACCTGTCGCAAAGATTGACGGCGGATGTCGCCGGACACCGGATCGCGCTGATCTTCGATGGCGGCGAGCGGCTGGCACGCTTGCTCGATCTCATCAACGGCGCGATGCACAGCATCGACATCATCATGTATATCTTCAAGGGCGATGCGTCGGGCACGCGCATCGTCGACGCATTGCTCGTCGCAGCGAAGCGCGGAGTCCGCGTACGCGCGGTTATCGACAGCTTCGGTTCGGGCGACACCCCCGACAGCCTGTTCACGCCGCTGCGCGCGGCGGGCGGCCGCGTCATTTTCTTTTCGCGGCGCTGGCGCTCGACCTATCTGATCCGCAATCACCAGAAACTCATCCTGATCGACGAATATACCGCGATCACCGGCGGTTTTAACATCGCCGACGATTATCTGAGCCCGCCGCGCAGCGACTGCTGGTTCGACATCGGAATGATCGTCAGGGGACCGACCGTCGCGCGCGCCGCGCAATGGTTCGAGGAAATTTACGATTATACGGTCAACGACGACGGCAAGGTTCTCACCCTGCGCCGCCTGATCCGCGAATGGCCGATCGACGGCGGGGTGGTCTCGTGGCTCGTCGGCGGACCGACGCAGCGCCTCTCGCCTTGGGCGCGCGCCGTACGCGCCGACCTCACTGACGCGCGGCAGCTCGACATGGCGATGGCCTATTTTTCGCCGGGTCAGGGCATGCTTCGCCGCCTCGGGCGGGTGGCACAGCGCGGCCGCGCGCGCTTCGTGATGGCGGGCAAGTCGGACAATCCGGCAACGATCGGCGCGTCGCGGCTCCTTTACGGCTATCTGCTGCGAAAAACGGCCGACGTCTGGGAATATCGCCCGTGCAAGCTCCATATGAAGCTGATCGTCATCGACGATATCGTCTACATCGGATCGGCCAATTTCGACGTCCGCAGCCTGTTCGTGAATGTCGAGGTGATGGTGCGCATCGCCGACGCGGGCTTCGCGGAGAAAATGCGCAATTTCCTCGCCGCGCTCCGGCCCGACTGCGAAATCATCACGCCCGAATCGCATAAGGCACGCGGCAGCTGGCTGACGCGGCTGCGCTGGACGCTCGCTTGGTTCGTCGTCGGCGTGGTCGACTATACCGTATCGCGGAAGCTCAACTTCGGGCTCGGCGACCCCGACCCGGAGGTCTAGTCCTTCCAGCCCCAGAAGAGGAAGCACGGCGGGACGTTCACCCACTCGAACGCATTGTCGATGCGGTTGAAATGCGCCGCGAGGAAATCGCGCGCGCGGGCGCGGAACTGATAGACGAGAAAGGCGCCACCGGGGCGCAGGACGCGGTGTGTCGCCGCGGCGATCGCCGGGCCGACGCCAGCCGGCAGCGTCGAGAAGGGCAAGCCCGAGAGAACATAGTCGGCCTGCTCGAAACCATGCGCGCGGACGATCTCCTCGACGTCGGCGGCCGATCCGTGAACCGCGATGAAACGGCTGTCGCGGATATCCTTGCGCAGATAGTCGATGAAATCCTCGTTCGTATCGATCGCGATCAGGGTCGCGTCGCCCGCCATGCGCTCGAGCACGGGCCGGCAGAAAGTGCCGACACCGGGCCCATATTCGACGAACAGCTTCGTGTTCTTCCAGTCGACCGGACGCAGCATGTGGCGGATGAGCGTCGGCGACGACGGCACGATCGATCCCACCATGACCGGATGCTTGATGAAACCGCGGACGAACATGCCCCACGGTCCGAAAAAACGTTTGAGGCCCTCGCCAAGCCGGCGGGCCAGCGGGGCTTTCGTTTGTTGGGCCTGCGCCCGCGGATTGGTCATGATGGCTTTCGCGTTGTTGCGGTTGGTCAAATGCGTGGCAAAAACGTGACGGTCGCGCAAGGAAAGAGTCTGTCTTGACTCTGGACAGGCAGGCAGTCGCGTGTAGGGAGAGGCAGCGTTACCGACCATGAACAAGGAGGGGGCGGGCTTGGCGACGACATCGCATTCCATCCCTTCGGACCGCATGGCTGTGCTCTTTGCCGTGATGCTGGTTGCCGCGGCGGGCAATACCGCGATGCAGTCGATTCTCCCCGCAATCGGCGCGAAACTGCATATCCCGGACGTCTGGGTCAGTCTTGCCTTCAGCTGGTCGGCGTTGCTCTGGGTGCTGACGGCGCCGCACTGGGCGCGCCAGTCGGACAAGCGAGGGCGCAAGGCGCTGATGGCACTCGGCGTCATCGGCTTCCTCTCGTCGATGGCGCTGTGCGGCCTCATGCTCTGGCTTGGCCTGTCGGGCTGGCTCGCGGCCGGAACCACCTTCATCCTCTTCGCGCTGTTCCGCAGCCTCTATGGCGGGCTCGGTTCGGCAGCGCCGCCGGCGGTGCAGGCCTACGTCGCCGCACGCACCGACCCCGAGCAGCGGACACAAGCCCTGTCGCTCGTATCCTCGTCATTCGGGCTGGGCACGGTGATCGGTCCGGCGATCGCGCCCTTCTTCATCCTTCCCGTTGTCGGCCTCGCCGGGCCCCTGCTCGTTTTCGCGCTGATCGGTCTCGGCGTCCTCATCGCGCTCCGGTGGCGCCTGCCCGACGATGTGCCGCGGTTTGCCGCGCGCGGCGCGATCGTTTCCTATCCGACGACCGGCGCCTCCCCCCAGACCGCCGCGGAAGAAGCCGAGGAGCAGGTTCTCGATCAGAGCGAGCCTCACCCTCCCCTGCGCTGGACCGACAGGCGGGTACGTCCCTGGCTTCTCGCCGGATTTCTGGGCGGCCAGGCGCAGGCGATGGTGTTGGGGGTCATCGGTTTCCTGATTCTCGACCGGCTGCACCTGCGCCTGCGGCCGGACGAGGGGGCCGCTATGACCGGAATCGTGCTGATGGCGGGCGCCTTCGCGACCTTGCTGTCGCAGTGGGGACTGATCCCGATCTTGAAGATGTCGCCGCGCACTGCAGTGCTGTCCGGCGCCGCACTGGGCGGAACCGGAACCGTCCTGACCGGCCTGTCGTCCGATTTTCACGGCATCATCATCGGTTTCGCGCTGGCTTCGCTCGGTTTCGGGCTGTTCCGTCCGGGCTTCACCGCGGGGGCGTCCTTGTCGGTGCCGCGACGCGACCAGGGCAGCGTCGCGGGCATGACCGCTTCGATCAACGGCTCCGCCTATATCGTTTCGCCCGCGGTCGGCGTGCTGCTGTATAACTGGCACCCGATGGCCGCCTACGGCCTGATGGCGGGCTTTTGCGGCTGGCTGGTCCTGTGGGGCTGGTCGGCGCTGCAGCCGAACCAGCCCGTCGGTTAGCGAAGGCTCAGTCCTTCGGTTCCTCATGCTTGCGCTCGCGCGATGGCTTGAGCATGCCGGGCGCAAAGAAACCGATCGGATCGACGCTCATCGCGGCCTGCTTGATCTCGCCCTGGATCTTTTCATAGTCCTTTTCCATCGCCTCGGTCACCGACGCACGGGTGTCCTTCAGCGCCGTCTCGAAATCCTCCATCGTCACCGTCTCGCTGCTCATCGAGCGCTTGAGCGCTGCGAGGCCGGCGCGGCGCGTCAGATCCTCAAGGTCGGCACCGGTGAAGCGATCCGACCGTTCGGCCAGCGCGCCAAGGTCGACATCCTTCGCCAGCGGCATCTTGCCGGTCTGGATTTCGAGGATGCGCTTGCGCCCTTCGGCATTGGGGACCGACACATAGATAAGCTCGTCGAGCCGCCCCGGACGCAACAGCGCGGGGTCGATCAGGTTGGGCCGATTGGTCGCGCCGATGACGACCACCGACTGCATTTCCTCGATCCCGTCCATCTCGGCGAGGATGGTGTTGACGACGCGCTCGGTGACCTGCGGCTCGCCCGACGTGCCGCTGCCGCGTGCGGGAACAAGGCTGTCGAGTTCGTCGATGAAGACGATCGTCGGCGCCACGGCGCGAGCGCGCTGGAACAGCCGGGCGATCTGCTGCTCGCTCTCGCCATACCATTTGGACAGGAGGTCCGACGACTTGATCGAGATGAAATTGGCGTCGGATTCGCGCGCCGCCGCTTTTGCCAGCAAGGTCTTGCCGGTTCCGGGCGGGCCGTAGAGCAGAAAGCCCTTGGCAGCGCGGATGCCAAGCCGGCGAAACGCCTCGGGATTCTTCAGCGGCAGCTCGATCCCTTCGATCAGCTTGTCGCGCGCCGCGTCGAGCCCGCCGATGTCGCTCCAGCGCGTCTTGGGCGCCTGCACCATCACTTCGCGCATCGCCGAGGGCTGAACGCGCTTCAGCGCATTGTTGAAATCCTCGCGGGTGACGCGCAATTCCTCGAGCACTTCGGGCGGGATCGTTCCGGCCTCGAGGTCCAGCTTGGGCATGATCCGCCGCACCGCCTCGATCGCAGCCTCGCGCGTCAGCGCGGCCATATCGGCCCCGACAAAGCCGAACGTCGTGCGTGCGAGCTCGTCGAGATCGACATTCTCGCCAAGCGGCATACCGCGCGTGTGAATGCCCAGAATTTCGCGGCGCCCTTTCTCATCGGGAACCCCGATCACGATCTCGCGATCAAAACGACCCGGACGACGCAGCGCCTCGTCGATCGCATCGGGACGGTTGGTCGCCGCGATCACGACAAGGTTGGTCCGCGGCTCGAGCCCGTCCATCAGCGTCAGCAACTGTGCGACGATGCGCTTTTCGGCCTCGCCCTGCACCTGACCGCGCTTGGGCGCGATCGAATCGATTTCGTCGATGAAGAGGATCGAGGGCGCCGCCTTTGTCGCCTGCTCGAAGATATCGCGCAGCCGCTTTTCGGACTCGCCATAGGCGCTGCCCATGATTTCGGGCCCGTTGATCAGGAAGAATTGCGCTTCGCTCTCGTTGGCCACCGCCCGCGCGAGCCGGGTCTTCCCCGTTCCCGGCGGGCCGTGCAGCAGCACCCCGCGCGGCGGATCGACGCCGAGGCGGCGGAAGAGCTCGGGGTAACGCAGCGGCAGTTCGACCATCTCGCGCAGCTGGTCGATCGTCTCGCCCAGCCCGCCGAGATCGTCATAGGTGACGTCCGTGCGACGCGCGTCCTGTGGCTCCTGATATTCGGGGAGCAGTTCGATTTCGGTGTTCTCGTCGATGAAGACGACGCCCTTGGGGCTTGCCGACACGACGAGCAGGCGGAGTTCGGTCAGGGCGTAGGCCGGGGCATTGAGCATCTGGCGCAGTTGCGGCGGCATCTCGCCCGACGACAGCTGCTGCTGTCCCTGCGTCGCGACCGTGTCGCCGGCGATCAGCGGACGGCCGAGAAAATTGCGCTTGAGTGCTATCGTCGAGCCCTGCAGCCGCAAATTCTCCTGTGCCGGAGCAAAGACCACGCGCGTCGCCGGGCGCGCGTCGACGCGCGCCAGCGTCACCATGTCACCCGCGCCGGCCCCCGCATTGGCACGCTGCAGCCCGTCGAGACGAATAACATCGAGCCCTTCGTCTTCGGCATAGGGCAGGACGACGCGCGAAGCGGTGTCGCGCTTGCCGCTGATCTGGACGATGTCACCCTCGGCCAGGCCGAGTTCGGCCATGGCCGAGCGCGGGATGCGCGCAATGCCGCGGCCGCTTTCCTCGGCGCGCGCGCTGGCGACCTGCAGTTTAACCTGTTTTTCCTTCACCGCTGCATCGGCCAAGACCTGTCTCCCGCAAAATCATCAGAATGCGAAAGATAGGATGGTAGTTCCCGTTTTGCGACCCCCGGAACCATCTTTGACCCATGCGACCTTATGACGCACTGCACAAAATTCTGGCAAGTCCGCCAGCCACATGGCATCATCGGTAACCGATATGCCACGCCTTCCTCCCCTCAGCAGCATGGAAGCCTTTCTGGAGGTCGCCCGCCACGGCACGGTGAAGGCGGCCGCAATCGAACTCGGCCTGTCGATGCCCGCACTGTCGCGCCGCATCCAGACACTGGAGCATGCCGTCGGCCGCCCTCTTTTCAACCGTCATCATCACGGGCTCAGCCTGACCGAAACCGGGCGTACGCTGCACGAGCAATTGTCGCCGATTCTGGACGAATTGCGCACGGTGATCGGCCACGTCGGGAGCCCCGACGCGTCGCTTCGCCTGCACCTCAACGTCCTGCCGCTCTTTGCACAGCAGCGGCTCTTCCCGCGCCTTCCCGAACTCCGGCGCCAGCATCCCGAATTGCACATCGACATCGACACAATGTCGCATGCCGAAGCGCGGCTGGGTGACGGCATCGATGCCGCCATCGCGCTCGCCCGCTCGATCGATCCGGCGCTCTATGCGGCTCGGCTCGATCAGGACAAGGTATTCCCGATCGCTTCGCGGATGCTTGCCGACGGCAAGCGCGCAATAACGGTTCCCGAACAGATGCAGCGGATGACGGTGCTTCTGCACCGCGAAATGCCCGAAACCTTTGCCGAGTGGAAAAAGGCGATCGGCATGCCTTATCTGGAGCCCGCCGGGATCGACTATTTCGATTCGGGCCCGCTGATGCTGGAGGCGGCGGCGCAGGGAATCGGCGTCGCCTTCATGCACGGCCATCATTTCGACGATGCCCACGATCCGCGGCTCGTCCGCCTGTTCGATTTCGACGTCGACAGCCCTTACAGCTACTGGTTCGTCTGCCGCCCGCGCGCGCTGCGCCAGCCCGCGGTGAAACTCTTTCACGACTGGCTGCTCGGGGCAAAGATCTGAGAAGAAATGGTGCTGCTGGACAGGATTGAACTGTCGACCTCGTCATTACCAATGACGCGCTCTACCACTGAGCTACAGCAGCAACCGGATCGCCCCCGAACGCATGTTCGCCGGGCAGGCGCGGCCTATGGCGGGGTGCCCCGCGCCTGTCAAGGTACGAGGCTTGACGATACGGCGATTTCGCGAGATTGGCCGTTCATGAACAAGACGCCCTCTCCAGCCGACATCGAACGCGAGCGCCGCCTCGCCGAGGCGCTGCGCGACAATTTGCGCAAGCGCAAGGCGCAGGCGCGCGACGCCAAGGCAGACGCCCCGCCTAAAGACTGACGGTCACCGTCACCTCGTCGCCTTCGGCTATTCCCTCGGCCTTGCGCACCGCAGCCTTGACCGGCAGCAGCCAGCCGCCGCTTTCCCTGTGCGGAAAGACCGAGGTGCTCCAGCTGGTGCCGCCGATCGTCGCCCGCACCTTCGCCGATCCGAAACCCTTGCGCCCGTCGAGCCATTGTCCGCCGATCGCCGCGAGCCGAATCGCGTCGGCGATATCGCCGGCGATGGTGATGAAGAACCAGGCCGCGGGCGCCGTTGCCGACTGCCAGCGCCAGAGCGGGGTCGTGACCGTGAAATCTTCCAAGCGCGTTATCTTGCGATCGCCGGACGCACGGGCACCGGGACATTGCAGATGTCGGCGCCGCCGGCGGGGCGGATGAAGAAAGGATCGCGGCGATTCGCCCGCGCGTCGGCATAGCGCGCAAAGCTGTCGCTGTCGGTCGACAGATATTCGAAGCGCGGTTGCTGCGCGGCGGGCAAGTCGGTCGCAACGCGAATGGAAGTGATGGCCACGCGTTCAGCCGCATTCTCGTAAAAGCCCAGTGCGCCGGTCCCGCGCGGCAGGCTCGACAGATGCTCGATCCCGCTGATGACGCGGCCGACGACCGCGATATTGCGGTCGAGATGGCGTGGGGCGTGTCCGATGACCGCATACAGCTCAGCCCCGCTGCCCGTGTCCGGCGACATATTGCGACCGACCCCGACCGCGCCATAGCAATGGAGTGGCCAGCGGCTGTCCGGCACCTGCCCGGCCGAATAGCCGATCGGCCATCCGGCTTCGAACGTTACATTCGGCGCATAGGCATCCGCCATCGATGTCCCGCCGAAAATGTCGCTCTTCCGTAACTTTTCGTCCCGCTTCATCCTTCGCTCCGCCTCGTCTTTCGACAGCCGGATCACCTGCCTGCCCTTAATGGTCGTTTGGCTGCTTGCCGGGTCGGAAGCCGCATATCCGTCCTCCGGCACCGTCGCCAATCCCGCGGGCAACGGCTTTTTCTCCGTCGCATCGCCCCATTGCGCGACATAATTGTCCTGCACGCGGTTTATGCTTGTGCCGTCCCACCAGTGCGCGGCGGCAAGCTTGCGGATATTCCCGATCCAGCCTTGGCTGAACGGTGCGGGCATCAGCTGGATGACGACGCGGCGCGCCTTGCCCTTGGCGTCGGGCGCAAGATCCATCACCAGCAGGTCGGAGGGCGCAATGGTGACCCAATCGCCGGCGGGCGAAGCGGCGGCGATCTCGCCGGGCGACAGGACAGGCGCAGGTTCTGCAGCAAATGCCGGAGGGACAAGCGACGCTGCGGCGGCGGCCATGAGCAGATATTTCATGACCGGTGTCTGCCACGCCCAATCGGCTTGCGAAAGCCCCGCCAAGCGATTAGGGCGCCCGTTCCAGTGCATGCGGAGCGGTGGCCGAGTGGTCGAAGGCGCTCGCCTGGAAAGTGAGTATACGTCAAAAGCGTATCGAGGGTTCGAATCCCTCCCGCTCCGCCACCGGAAACAATTCAATAAATCAATAACTTATAGCGAAAATCTGGCACAGGAATTGCGCTGCCTTTTTGGCGTCTTCCGTCAATCCTTGCCTTTTCGCCCACATCGCGATCGAGCCCCGCAAACCCGGCTGGTACGGCAAGGCAGGCCAAGCCGCATGTTCTGGGCTTGGCCGGCAACCCCGCCGTCGCACGGACCATCGCACGCCTCCTTGTTGCGCCGCTCTACTGGCGGGGCTCGGCGCGCCCGGGCCCGTCGCTCCGGATCGCACGACCGGCGCCGTGGGATGATCGACGAAACGCCGACCTGTGAAGAAGCCTATGCGCTGGCCGCTATTGCCGGCGCCGGGCTCTCGCTCGCACCGGTCCTGAACATGCGTCAGTTCTCGACAGCGCGCCGGTAGTGCGGCAGCGCTACCAGCAGCAACGCGACGATCAGTGGCAGCACGGCCGCGCCGGCGATCGCGATCGAATAGCCGAGCGCCGCCTGATCGCCGAAGCCGAAATCGGTGATCGCGGCAATGACGCTGGCGCCGAGGCCCGTTCCGATCAGATTGACGCACAGCAGCGAGATCGCGGTGACCTGACCGCGGAGCTGGTTCGGCGTGACATCCTGGATCGCGGTGAGCATCACGCCCTGCGACGCCTGACCGATCAGCGTGCCGATCGCCATCATCGTCAGCGACAGGAAGGCGGTCGGCATCAGCGGCGCGATGATCAGCGGCAGCCCTTTCAGGATCGTCGCGATCAGCACGACGCGCATGTTCGCGTCGGCGCGCCCGCCCTGCATCAGCCGCCCCGCCAGCCAGCCGCCCGACAGCGTGCCGACGGTGCCGCAAACAAGCATGACCAGCCCGTAGGAAAGCCCGACTTCGGTGGGGGTCATGCCATAGCTGCGGATGAGGAAGGTCGGGAACCAGAGCGCGGTGCCGATCGCGAGCAATGCGATCAGGCTCAGCGAACCGATCAGCGACCCGAACAGCGTCCAGCGCTGCCTGATATAGTCGAAGCCTTCGCGAAGGCTGCTCTTCGCCGAAATGTCCGCTGCGACCTCCTGCCGCGCGGGCTCGCGGATCGTCATCATCAGCGCGGCGATGATCAGCCCCGGCGCCGCGGCGCAGAGGAACACCGCCTGCCACGGCGCGAAGGTCCCGAGGAACGGCAGCGTCCAGCCCCCCGCCTCGGTGAAGTGGCCCAGCAGCCAGCCGCCGAACAGCAAGGCGAGCCCGCCGCCGATCGGATAGCCGATCGCATAGAAGCTGATCGCCAGCGCGCGGCGCCGGCGCTCGAAATAGTCGCTGATCAGCGAATAGGCGGTCGGGCTGAGCGTCGCCTCGCCCACCCCGACGCCGACGCGCGCGAGGAACAGCCCGATAAAGCTGCTGGTGAAGCCGCACGCCGCAGTCATCAGCGACCAGAAGAGTACGCCCCATACGATCAGCGTCGCGCGCCGCTTGGTGCGGTCGACGAATCGCCCGATCGGCAGCGCCGCGACGCTGTAGAGCAGCGAAAAGGCGAAGCCCTGCAGCAGGCTGATCTCGAAATCGCTGAGGCCGAGATCCTTCTGGATCGGCTCGACCATCAGGGTCAGCACGCGCGCGTCGATCGCACTGAAGCAATAGCCGACGAACAGGATCGCGACGACGAGCCAGCGGTAGACGCCGCGCGAGGGCGCAACAGCACCTGCCGGTGCGTCGGACGCCGCCGCGGTTACCATGCCGGGGGCGGGTCCCGCCGCGCCAGTATCTGTTCGGTGCGCGCCGCGATCAGCACATCATTCTCCCCGCTCTCCGGCAGCAGCCAGAAGCGCCCCGCGCGCACGCCGTCAAGCGCGAAGGCCGAAACCTCGCCGGGCTCGGTCAATTGGAGCTTCAGCCCGGTGGTGCGGACCAGATCCTCCATCGTGCGATAGGCAACCTTCGTCTGCGCCTCATTCTCCACATAATCCGCGGGGCGGACTTCGCCCGACGCCATGATCGCGGTGTTGACCGTGTGCGGACCGGGGAAGAGAACCGCGGCGCGCAGCTTGCCGCCCTCGCGCAGAAGCTGTTGATGCAGGACTTCGGAGATGCTGGTAACCGCGGCCTTGGTCGCGGCATAGATCGGCGTGTTGGGAAGCGAGCGCAGCCCACCGTTGGTCGAGCTGGTGTTGATCACAACACCCTCCTCGCCCGCCTCGAGCATCCGCGGCACGAACGCCGCGATCCCGTGGACGACGCCGAGGACATTGACGTCGATCCCCCAGCGCCAGTCGCTGAGCGGCAGCGTCCAGATCTTGCGCTGCGCCTCGCCGAGCCCGACGCCGGCATTGTTGAAGAGCAGGTGCACGGTGCCGAAGTGCTCGAACACCCGGTCGGCGAGCGCGCGTACCGACGCTTCTTTCGTGACGTCGCACGCGATCGCGAGCACTTCCGCGCTGCCCAGCGCGTCGATCTCGGTGCGCACCGCTTCGAGCCGTCCCGGATCGATGTCGGCGATCACGACATGCGCGCCGGCGCGGGCGAGGTCGGCGCACAGACATTTGCCGACCCCGCTCGCCCCGCCGGTCACCACGGCCACCCGGCCCGAAAAATCCTGCATCAGGCGGCCTTCCGCGCGCCGAGTTCGAAGCCGGTGTTGCGCGGGTCGTCGTGGCGCCCGACCCAGTGCGGCGCGATCCATTCGCCGGGCACCTTGCGCAGCAGCGTACCGCCGGTCGCGGTGCCGCCTTCGACATATTCCATGCCGACAAGGCGGCGGACGGGGATGTCGGCGAGCGGGTCGTACGCCGATTCACGCAAGGTGATCGTCCCCGTCATCGCGCGGCGCCCGCTATAGTTGCGCTGCCAGTTGAGACGCGTGAGGAAAACGTCGCCGTCGAACTCGCCCGGCGTGTCGATCGACGGCATGCCCTTGTAGCAGAAGAGATGCTCCTCGAACGTCAGCGGCGCGTCGATCGCCTCGCCGATCGTGCCCTCGATCTCGAAATAGGCGACGCCGTGGCGCGAGCAGGTCGCGCGCAGATGGTCGCCGTTGCGCTCGAAATGCGTCTCGGCGATCTTCTTCGGCTCGCCGAAGCGTTCGCGGCCCGAGGTGACGACGGTTTCGCCCTCCATCGCCATGTGGAAGCAATAGGCGCCCGGCGCGCCCTCGTGGGTGCAATTGACCCCGACGGTCAGCGCACCGATCTCGACCGTGTCGGTCTCGGTGACGTGCATCGCGACATGGACCATCTGCAGCCAGATTTCGGGGCGTTCGACCGCGACGAGCGGCTGCGGCAGCAGCGCCGCGATCACTTCGGGATCGGTCTCATAGGTGGCGCGGATTCCATAGACGGTATTCTTGAGCATCCCCGGCGCGCGCGTTTCGACGGGTCCCTGGACATAACGCAATCTCGACATCGCAATTCTCCCGATGGCGCCCGCGGGCGCAATAAGCGGATCGATCCGCATGGAACGAAAATGGGCTGTTATTCGGCCGCTTCGACGAGGCGGCTTCCGTCGGGCCCGTCGGCGTAAAATTGCTCGAAATAGCGACGGAAACGCAGGATCGGACCGTCGCCGTCGCACAGATAGGGCCGCGCACGGTGGATCTTGTTGTGCCAGATCGGAATGTCGCCCTCGACGCCCTTTTGCCCGCACGTATTCTCGATCGCCGCCTCGATCGCCTTTTCTTCAGGCGAACCCGGCGCGACTTTCGGGTGGGTGAAGCAGAAGCGCAGCTCGACATCGTCGGCCTCGACCGGGGTCGCGATGACGAGCAGCGACAGCTCGACCAGCCCGCTCAGCCGCGTGAATTTCTGCCCCGCGCCATTCTGGACCGTCTCGACCGAATAGGGGAGCTGCTTGCGCTCGCCGGTCGGCAGGTCGATCGTGCGGTGGCCGCGCGCGACGCTGCGCCGGCGCACACCCTCATAGTCGGTCTCGCCCTCGGGCACCGCATCCATTGCGTGGACATAGGCGAAATGCGCGACATCGACGCCATTCTCGGCGATTTCCTGGGGGTTGCTGGCAAAGCGCCATTCGCGCTTGACCGGTTCGGCAAAGGTCGGATCGGTGAATTCGGGATAGTCGATGACGTCGAACATAGGCGCGACGTCGTCGGGATGATACCATGCCCAGATCACTCCGCTACTTTCGGTCACGGAGTATGATTTCGCCAACGGCTCGCGCTTTGCGCGCGGCGGGAAGGCCTTGGCATAGGGGATCTTGCTGCAGAAGCCATCGGGGCGGAACGCCCAGTGATGGAAGGGGCAGCGCAAGCTGTCGCCCTCGACCTGCCCGCCATGCCCCATATGCGCGCCGAGATGCGGGCAATAGGCATCGAGCAGCCCCGCCTCGCCGCTCTCGTTGCGGAAGAGCACGAGGTCGCGCCCGAAATAATGGACCGGCCGCACATCGCCGACGCCGAGCTCGGCACCATAGCCGACCCCGAACCAGCCATAGGGGATGGGCATCGGAAAGCGTTCAACCTTTGGCAACGTCAGTCTCCCGGATGGCCGTCCTTTCCGGGCGGCTCTTGTCCGGCGAGTGTATCGATTGCGCCGCGCGAGGTAAGACCCAAATGGCGTACAGTTTGTGCGCGGTGACGAACAATGCGTCGCGCCGGCGCCAGCATCGCCTGGTCGCGGTCGGTCAAGGCCCCGCGTCCGCCGGCACCGCGGGCGCCTCCATAGCGACGAGCATTTCGCCGAAAGCACGTGCTGCCGGCGATGCCGCGCCGCCGCTGCGGATCAGCATGAAATCGGCGCCGGGCAAGGCCGGGAGGCCATAGTCGCCGTCGAGCAGGCGCAGTCCGGGCTCGAGGTCGCTGCGCATCAGCACCGCGACGGCCAGCCCCGACCGAACGGCGGCGCGGAGGCCCTGCTCGCTCGGCGAGGTGAAGGCGATGTGCCAGTCGATCGATGTCGCTTCCAGCGCGGCAACCCCGACCAGCCGGTTGATGCAATTCGGCGGATGAAAGGCGAGCGGCAGCGACGCACCCTCGGACAGCAGGAAATTGTCGGCGGCGACCCACGCGAAATCCGCCCGCCGCAACCGGATTCCGCCATCCTCGCCTCCGGCGGTCGAAAGCACGACGGCAAGGTCCAGCTCCTCTGCGGCGATCATCGTGCTCAGGTCGAGATAGGTGCTGACATGGACGTCGAGCCGCACCGCCGGAAAGGCGCGCGAGAACTGGCAGAGCAGCGCCGGCAATCGCTCGCCCATGAAAGCTTCGGGAGCGCCGAAACGCACGACCCCCGTCACCGGCGACGGGCGGAAGCGTTGCGCTAGCGCGTCGAGACCGGCGAGGATTTCGCGCGCGTGCAGCAGCAGGTCTTCACCGTCATCGGTCAGCGTCAGCCGGCGCGTCGTCCGGCGGATCAGCGCCCGACCGACCTGTTCCTCGAGACGCCGGATCTGGTGGCTCACCGCCGGCTGGGTGAGATTCAGCCGCCGCGCGGCCCGCGTGAAGCCGCCCGTCTCGCTGACCGCGACGAATGCGCGCAGAAGGACCGGATCGATGTCCATGGCCAACAATTAATTATGACTGATCATGAATTCCAGAAAATAAAATCATTTCCGTCATCTCTCGCCCTTCCCCAGATAGCGCACCAACCGGGCAGACGGGCCCGGACATTCGAAAGGTGCCGCCCATGTCCCTCCCCCCTGCCCGCAAGAACATGCTGGCCCTGATCGCGGTGTGCCTCGGCGCGCTGATGTTCGGCCTCGAGATCACAAGCGTCCCGGTGATCCTCCCGCGCCTCGAGGAAGTGCTTCGCGGCGACTTCCGCGAACTGCAGTGGGTCATGAACGCCTATACGCTCGCCTGCACGACCGTGCTGATGGCGACCGGGACGCTGGCCGATCGTTTTGGCCGCAAGCGCCTCTTCCTGATCAGCGTGGCCGCCTTCGGTGCGACCTCGGCGCTTTGCGGCCTTGCCGACAGCATGGCGCTGCTCATCGCGGGCCGGCTGCTGCAGGGCCTTGCCGGCGGGGCCATGCTGATCTGTTCGATCGCGCTGCTCTCGCACCAGTTTCAGGATGCCCGTGATCGTGGTCGCGCCTTCGCGACCTGGGGTGTCGTCTCGGGAATCGGCCTCGGTTTCGGCCCGATCATCGGGAGCGCGATCATCGCGCTGGCCGGCTGGGAATGGATATTCCTTGTCCACCTTCCCATCGCGCTCCTCACCTTCGCGATCGCGGCCGGCACGATCACCGAATCGCGCGACCCCGATGCCGGTCGCCTCGACGTGGCGGGAATCCTCACCCTCTCGCTGGCGGTATTCGGACTTGTCTATGTGATCACGCAGGGAGCCGCGCTCGGCCTGCCGGGCTCGATCGCGATCGCTGCCGTGATGGCCGTCAGTTTCGCCGCATTCCTGTTTGCCGAACGGCGACAGACGCATCCGATGTTCGATTTCTCCGTATTTCGGAACCACAGCTTTTCGGGCGCCATCCTCGGCTGCATCGCAATGAATGTTAGCTACTGGCCGTTCATGATCTATCTGCCGATCTACCTCCAGGCCGGTCTCGGGTACGATACCTTCGCCACCGGCCTGTGCCTGCTCGCCTATACATTGCCGGCGCTGGTCTTTCCGCCCTTCGGCGAGCGCATGTCGCTGCGATACGGGCCGGGTGTCGTCATCCCGTCCGGCCTCGCAACGATCGGCCTCGGCTTTATCGCGATGAAGTTCGGGAGCATCGCCGCACAGCCCGGCGGGCTGACGATGCTGCCCGGCCTGCTTCTCGCGGGCATCGGGATCGGCATCACCAACACACCGGTGACCAACACCACGACGGCGTCGGTTCCGCCGAGCCGGGCCGGAATGGCGTCGGGCATCGACATGAGCGCGCGGCTGATCACGCTGGCCGTGAACATCGCACTCATGGGCATCATTCTCGTCGAAGGGATCGTTGCGGCGCTGCAACGGACCGCGCCTAACGGTATAGAAATCGCCGGGCTGCGGACTGCGGCGGAGGCGGTCGCAGCTGGTCAGGCGATCGCCTACCTGCCGGACGCGGCCGTGCAGCACGCACTAACCGCCGGCTTCGGCCTCGTGATGATCTATGGCGGTGTCGCGGCCGCGATATTGGCCATTTTGAGCTTGGCCCTTTTCCGGCGCGAAGCCCCTCGCCTGTGCCCGGACGGCGGAACGGGTGGCGGCTATGCGCTCTAATATCGCGCCGCGAGCGACGCCGCCATCGAGGGGCGAACCTTCACGCGCGAGAATTGGCGGACCAGATAGTCGATGAAGGCGCGCGTCGCGACCGACATGATTCCCGGCGAATAAACCACCCAGCATTTGCGGTCGTAAAAGGACCATTCGGCGTCGAGCGCGAGCATCCCGCCACTGGCGAGGTCCTGACGGACGATGCTGACCGGCAGGCAGGCGATGCCGAGCCCCTTGCGCGCCGCGCTGCGCAGCGCGATGCCGCTGTTGCTCATCCAGCGCGGATTGACCTTGACGCTGACGTCCTCGTTGAAGCTCATCGTCGCGCTAAGGTCGGTCAGGCAGTCATGTTCGAGCAGGTCCTGCGGGGTTTCGGGCCAGCCGCGCGCGGCGACATATTCGGGGGCGGCGCAGAGGCAATAGGACAGATAGCCGAAGGTGCGCGCGCGCAGGTTGGAATTGGGCAGGATGCCATAGCGGATGACGACGTCGAAGCGCTCCTGTACGATCTCATTCTCGTTGAGATAGGCGATCGGTTCGATCACGATACCCGGATGCTCGGTGCTGAATTCGGCGAGCAGCGCCGACATGAAGTCCGACCCGAAGATATCGCTGAGCCCCACCCGCAACCGCCCGACGGGTTCGGTGCTGTAACGCCCGACCTGCTTTTCGACCTCGCTGAGGCGTGTCTGCAGGTCGGCGCATTCGCGGTGGAAGCTTTCGCCGGCGCCGGTCAGCGACAGGCGGCGGGTGGTGCGGACGAGCAGCTGGACCCCCAGCCGCTCCTCCAGTTCGTGCACCGTCTTGCTGATATAGGATTTGGAAACCCCCAGATGATCGCCTGCGGCCGTAAAACTGCCCTGCTCGACAACCGCCAGAAATTCCTCGATTCCGCGCCAGCTCGACATCATCCCATCCCCAAAAGGCCGGGATGCTCTATCAAGCAGGCGCCCGATTGCAATTGGCTATCGGCCCTCCCCCGAAGGGGAGAGGCGTGTCAGCTTATTCCGCCGCCTGCTTGACGAACAGCTCGCGGCGCGGACCGATTTCGCCCGCGACCTTCCACAGCGCGTCGGCATCGACATCATAGACATCGAGCGCGTTGATCCCGAGCATCGCCTGGATATCGTCGTCGGGCAGGCCGCCGAGGCTGACCGTCATCTTTTCGAGCGTGCTCGGCCATGTACCTTCGGGGTGCGGATAGTCGGTGCCCCACAGGATGCGGTCGACGCCGATATCGTAATAGGCCTGCGTCGTTTCCTCGTCGGGTAGCGCCGAACAGCCGACCCAGACGTTGCGCGCGAAATACTCGCTCGGCTTCATGCTCATATTGGCATAATAGTCGCCGAGCTTGCCGCTCGTGTGCTTGGCCGAGGCGCGGATGTCCATCAGCTGCATCACCCACGGGAACCAGAATTCGCCGCCCGCCTCGGTGAAGCAGACCTTGAGTTGCTTATATTCCTCGAACACCCCGCCGAAGGTCATCGACCAGAGCGGCCGGGTCATCCAGAAGGCGAATTCGCACAGATAGGTGCCGATCCAGCCGGGCTGCGTCGTGTCATAGGCCGGTGAGCCCCCCGAATGGAAATGCAGCGGCATATTGAGATCCTGGAGCATCGCCCAGATCCGGTGATATTTGGTGTGGTTGTAAAGGTCGTATCCCTCGGTGATCGCGGGGAAGAACACGCCCTTCAGGCCATTCTTGCGCGCCCATTCGATCTCCTTCGCGGTTTCGTCGAGATCGTAGAGTGCGGGGATCACCGCAAGGCCGATGCGACGGTGCGGATCGTCCTGGCAGAATTCGGCGAGCCAGCGGTTGTGCGCACGCGCGCCCGCCCATTGCAGTTCGGCGCGCGCAGCCGACGGCCGCAGCCCGATGTCGGCACCGAACGGCGGCGCATTGCGCTCGGTGATACCGTCGGGGAACAGCACCTCGGCCGCGACCCCGTCCTGGTTCAGCACGCGGTTGCGGATCGTGCCGTCCCACGCGCCTTCGAGCCCGTCACCGACGCGCGCGCGCCACTTGGTGTTGAAGTCGTCGATCAGGAAGCGCTTTTCATGCTCTTCGCGCGCCTTGATCTCGATCTGGACGGTCTCGTCGAACTGCTGATGATATTTCGATTCGAGATAGTCGCGATAGCGCTCGGGCGGGAGGCCGACGTGGCCGTCCGACGAAATGACAAGGTAACGATCCATATTTCCTCTCCGCTTCATTCTTTCCATGCGCGCCCTGCCCGGCCACTCTCGCGGGGCGGATCGGACGCATGACGATGGTCCGACACTATGCGCTTCGCGCGCGGGAAAAAGCGGCCCCGCGGCAACGCACTATCGCTCGTCATGAACAATGGCCGGACCGGACGGGGTCCGGACCAGATGGTCGAGCAGCAAGGCGCCGCAGATCGCCGCCGCGATCGCGAAGGGCGCGGGCCGCCACCCCTGATAGGCCATCGACGCGAGAATCGGCGGCAGCGTGATCGACGCGCCCGAGATCAGCGTGATGGCAGAGGCGATGCCGACCTGTTCTTTCGCCGATCCCGCGAGCGACGCCGCCGCGCTGAAGCCCGGCCGCGCCAGCCCGTAGCCGAAGCTCGCGAGCGCGAAGCCGGCCGCCGCCGCCCCGACGCCGCCGAGCATCGCCACGGCGTTGCCCGCGCAGGCCAGCGCCGCACCCGCGCGCATCATCGTCCGCGGCGACAGCGACAGGAGCCGTACCAGCCCCCATTGCGCGAGCAGCGCGGAAATTGCGCCCGCGGTCATCGCAATGCCGATCATCTGCTGCGCGGCTGCGGCACCGGTCGGCATCCGGTCGATGATCACGAAGCCGATTGTGTAGAGATTGATCGCCTGCGCCGAGCAGAGGAGCAGCCCGAAATTGAGATGCCGCCCGATCGCCTTGCTGCGCCACACGTCGGTCATGGTCGGCGCGTCGGGGTCGGTCGACGCGGTCGCGGTCACCGGCGAAGCGGCCGGAAGGAACAGCCACGACCCCGCGAGCGCCAGTGCGCCGAGCAGCGCGAAGCCGAGCATCGGCCCCAGCGGCCCCAAGGGGTCGATCATCAACGCCGGGGCGATGGCGGGGCCGATGATCGTACCGAGGCTGAGCGCCCCCGCGAGACCGGCGATCGCGTGCGTACGCTGCGCCCCCTCGGTCCGCGCCGCTACCAGCGCCTGCGTCGCGGTCGCCGCCGCCGAACCGAGCAGGCCATAGACCGACCGCAGCACGGCAAAGCAGCCGAAGGTCGCGACCGGCGGCAGCAGCGCGAGCAGCCCGAGCTCAACCGACAGCGCGCAGCCGCCCATCGACAGCACAAACCCGACAAGGCCCGCGCGGATGTAGAAGGCCGGCCCGGCGCGCCCGATCCGCGACACCCAAAAGGGCGAGCTGACCGCCCAGGTCAGCGCCGAAACCGAAAAGATGCCCGCGACGAGGAAATCGGGGATGCGCAGCATCCGGCCAATCGCCGGCATCACCGACACGAGGCCGATGTTGCCGATCGCGGTCAGGAAGGTCACCGCCCCCAGAAAGGGCAGCACCCATCGCGACCCCGCGAGCGACGGGGACGAAAGCGCCGGCACGCGAACCACCCGGTCAGAAGCGGACGCGCAGCTCTCCGCCGAAGCTGCGCGGATCGCCGTACTGGCCGAGCGTGAGGACGCCGAGGTTGATCGCGCTGACCTTATATTCCTTGTCGGTCAGATTCTTGCCCCACAGCGCGAGTTCGGCCGTCGTGCCGCCGCCAAGCTCGATCCCGGCGAGCGCGATGCGCCCGTCGAGCAGCCCGTAGGACGGCATCTTCGCAAGCGGGTCGGGGGTGATCGATGAATATTGGCTGCTGCGCCAGCTGTAGTTCAGGCTCGTCTCGAGCCGCGCGCCGCCAAGGTCGTGGCGATAGAGCGCGCCGACCTGGTAGTTCCACTTGGGCACGCGCGACAGCACATAGGTGTCGGTGACGTCGGTGCCGTCGGGCAGGATGAAATCAGTGTAGCGCGCATCGACATAGCCGCCCCCGAAATTGATCGTGAAGCCGTCGACCGGACGCAATGTTCCCTCGACCTCGAACCCGGTGAATTTCGCCTTGCCCGCGTTGATGATGTTCGTCGTCACGAGCGAGGGCACGAACACGCCGGCCTGGAAATCCTTGTAGATCGAGTGATAGACCGCGGCGCTAAGGTTGAGCGCGTTGCCGAGCCCGGCATATTTCATGCCCAGTTCGAACGACGTCAGCTTCTCGGGATTATAGGCCGTCATGAAAGCGGTGTTGGTCGCCGCGGTATCGTTGATGCCGCCGCTCTTGAACCCCGTCGCAACGCGCGCATAGACCGAGAAATCGGGCTGGATCTTGTAGAGGATATTGAATTCGGGGTTGAACCGTTTCCAGACTCCCGAATTTTCGAGCGGGGTCAGGTCGGTATAACCGATGCCGCCCGCGCCCGGCCGCGCGCCTGCGGCGGGCCCGCCGCTGCGGGTCACCGGATTGCCGTTCGCGTCGCGCAGGAACACCCCCGAGCCCGGCGCCGCCGGATTGGCGCGATAGGCCGAGTTCGACAGCAGCAGTTCATAGGCGTGCTTCGATTCGCGCGTGTAGCGAAGCCCCACCGATGCCGTCAGCCGCTCATCGAGCGCGCGCGGCGTCCACGCGATCTGGCCGTAGCCGGCATAGGATTTCGAACGGCCGCCGCGCTCGCTGATATCGAAGGCGTTGCCGCCGAACTGGAAATTCCAGCGCGGGTTGAACACATCATATTCGTCGTCGAGGTAGAAGGCGCCGAGCGTGTATTTGAAGTCGCCGACGGTTCCGATCGCCTGGAATTCCTGCGTGAACTGCTTGTAATTATTGTCGAGAATGATGCGCAGCAGATCGAGCGGGCTGCCGTCGAAGTCGCTCGCCGACCGGGTGATTGCGGTCCGCCGCGCGGTGATCGACTTGAGCGTCAAATCGCCGAGACCCGGCTCCCACTCGAGCGTCAGCGCATGACCGTTGGTGCGATAGTCGCTGCGGAGCGCGCTTTGCGCCCCGATCTCGCGCGTCCGTCCGGAGACCACATAGGGCGCCATCAGCGCGTTGACGAAGGCGGTCGCACCCGATCCGGTGACCGCGGTCGCGGCGAGCTGGTTCGGTGTGCCCTTGCTGTCCGAAATGTCATAGCTGTAAAGCGCGCTGAAGCTGCCCGACGGGCGCCACAAGAGGTCGGCGCGCGCCGCCCACAATTCTTCCTCACCGAAATTCTTCTTGCGCACCGAGTTGCGGTAATAGCCGCCGTCGAGCTTGGTGATCACGCCGACCTTGGCGCTGAAGCCCGCGACCTCCGGAAGGTCGACCGAAAGGCGCTGGGTGAACTGGCCCCAGCTTCCGGCGCCCGCGAGGAATTGTCCGCCGAATTCGCCGCTCGGCTTGCGCGTGATCAGGTTGACCGCACCGCCGATGGTGTTCTTGCCGTAAAGCGTTCCCTGCGGCCCGCGGAGCACCTCGACGCGTTCGAGATCGACGGTGTCGAAGGCGGCGCCGGTCGATTTTCCGATCGGCACGCCGTCGATATAGAGGCCCACCGGCTGGTCGCGGGCAAGGCTGGTGTCGGCGGACGGCGACAGGCCGCGGATCGTGATCAGCGGGCCGAAGCTGTTGCCGATCGTTTCGTTGATCTGGACGTTCGGCACGATCGTCGCGATGTCCGACACGTTGCGAACCTGCGCACGGTCGATCGCCGCGCTGCTGACCGCGGAGACCGAGATCGGCACATCGACGAGCCGCTCCTCGCGACGCTGCGCAGTGACGACGATATCGCCCTCGGCGGGCGCGGCGCTGTCCGCCGCGGTGCCTTCGGCTGCCTCCTGCGCCATCACGACCGATGAATTCAGCGCCGTCGCGGCCATGACCGCCCAAAGGGCAGTTTTCCGAAATACCATAATGCCTCCCTCTCCGACTGCGACCTCTTCGAGCCGCCGATATCCGGGCTTCTTCCGCTTGGCCCGATTACGGAGCGGGACGATAACCAACCTTCCGTGGCGATAAAGCGCGCCATCGTAACTACACTGTTCACCCATGTGGCGAATAGCCGCTGATCCCCAAAATGACATCCGGCGGCTGCGCGAGGACGGCGAGCGACCGGCCAACATGCCGGGTGACGCGGACCTTGCAGGCTTTCGCACCGATTATCCTGAGACATTTCGACCATCGGGCGGCCGCAAATTTTCCCGTGAGATGGAACGGGCGGACCGAGCGGCGCTTTGAGCGCCGATAGCTAAACTACGCTTGACGACGACATCTCAACCAATAAAGTTGAATTACCGGTCTGATCCCGACCGGCGAGATGTTTTCGGGATTCGCGGCTTTTGACCGGGAAGCAGCTTGCTCCGCGTTACCAACGGCTAAAGCGCGCGATGCTCAGGCGACAGCGCCAGGTATCGTGTTCCCCTCAGACATGAGGTGAGACGATGCACATCCCCCCGCCGCGATAGCAAGCGCGTGCCGATAGAGGCGCGCGGTCTCTGACCCGGAGCGCTCGCCGAATTCGATATGCGGTCCTCCGCCATTTCCCGGCATCGCGATACGCGATGGCCGCCACCCTTCTGCAGCCAACGACGCGGTCGCCACATCGACCACAAGGAACCCGAACATGACCATCCAGACACTCGAACGTACCACCGCAAGCGCCCTCTTCGACATCACTCCGCTTCAGCCGAGCCTCGGCGCCCTGATCACCGGCATCGACCTCGCCACGCCGCTCGACCAGCCGGCCCGCGACGCGCTCCGCGCAACGCTGCTCAAATATCGGGTCATTTTCTTTCGCGACCAGCATCTGACGCGCGAACAACATATCGCGCTCGGCGCGGCGTTCGGCGATCTCGAGGAGCATCCGGTCTTTTCGCTGCCCGATTATCCGCAAATCCTGCCGCTGATCTCGGAGGAGCTGAAGGGCAAATATCGCCAGTCGACCGACAGCAATTGGCACGCCGACACGACGTTCCGGACCGAACCGTCGGCGGCGTCAATCCTGATCCAGCGCGTCTCGCCCTCGCTCGGCGGCGATACCGTCTTCGCCAATGCCGTGGCGGCATATGAAACGCTCGACGAAGAAACGAAGGCGCGGATCGACGGCCTCACCGCGATCCACGACCCGAGTATCTTCATCCAGTTCCTCGATACCGAAGAGAAGAAGGACGCACTGCGCGCGAGCTTCCCGCCGGTCGAGCATCCCGTGGTGCGCATCCATCCCGAAACGGGCGAGAAGGTGCTCTACGTCAACTCGGTGTTCACGCGCCACATCGTCGGCCTGCCCGAGGCGGAGAGCAAGGCGCTGCTCGCGCGCCTGTTCGACCAGGTCAAGCGCCCCGAATTCCAGGTGCGGTGGAGTTGGCAGCCCGGATCGATCGCCTTCTGGGACAACCGCGCGACACAGCACTACGCCGTCCCCGACTATAGCGAGGCGCGCCATATGGAGCGCGTGACGATCGTCGGTGATCGCCCCGCCGGCCCGAACGCCTGACCCGGCGCGACAGATGAAGCTCTCCCTCACGCCCCTCCGCACGCTCGTCGCAGGCGCCTTTCTGTCGCTCGCGGCGTGCGGCGGCGCGGCCGACAGCGGCACGACGATCAAGATCGGCGACCAGCTCCACGCACTCAAATCGTCGCTCGACGTGTCGGGCCAAGGCCAGCCGACCGATTACAGGATCGAATGGGCCAATTTCGTCGGCGGCCCGCCGATTATCGCGGCGCAGACGGGCGGCTCGCTCGATGTCGGCTGGATGGCCGAAACGCCGCTGATCTTCGCGCAGGCCGCGGGCAGCCCGGTGAAGGTCGTCGCGGTCAGCAAGACGGTCGACGGCGGCGGATCGCCTTATGCGCTCGTCGTCAAGCCCGACTCGCCGATCCGCAGCATCGCCGATCTCAAGGGCAAGTCGGTGTCGTTCATGAAGGGCACGGTCCTCCATTATTTCGTCGCACGCCTGCTCGACAAGCACGGCCTGTCGCTCAGAGACATCAAGCAGGTGCAAGCTACGGGTTTCGGCACCGGCCTGCTCGACAAGGGGTCGGCCGACGCGATTACGATCGGCGAGCCTTATCTGACGCAGGCGCTCGACGCCGGGAAGGTGCGCGTGCTCGCCAGCGGCGCGCCGCCGAACACGCCCGGCTTCTTCTATCTCGTCGCGTCGGACGCGGCGCTCGCCGATCCGGTGAAGGCAAGGGCGATCGGCGACCTCGTCGCGCGCACGGCACGGGCGACGCGCTGGCAGCGCGAAAATCCGGCCAAGGCCGCGCCCGCGCTCGCCAAACGGTACAATGTCGACGCAAAGATTGCGGAAAAGATCGTCCAGCGCACGCCCTACAGCTATGCGCCGATCAACGATGCGATCATCGCGGCGCATCAGGACGAAGCCGATTTGTTCTTCAAGGAAGGGCTGATCCGCAACAAACTCGACGCGTCGCAGATCTTCGACAAGCGTTACGACGATATCGTCGCGGCGCAGGAGGTCGCGAAGTGAACGCACCGACGCCGATCGCGCTCGCCGGCGCCCCCACCCGGCTCGTCCAGCCGGTCGTCCGCAAGGCGGGAAACCGGTCGGGGCGCTTTTCCTTCGCACGGCGTGCGACGGGGCCGCTGATCATCGTCGCGCTCTGGGCGATTTCGACGAGCGCGGGATGGATCGATCCGTCGATCCTCCCTTCGCCCGCCGGGCTCGTCGCGGGGTGGCAGCAATTATGGACCGAACAAGCGCTCGCCTCACAGATTGCGACATCGCTGACGCGTGCGCTCGTCGGCGGCGCCGTGGGAATCGTCTTCGGGCTGATACTCGGCACGGTCGCGGGACTGTCCAGGCTCGGCGAGGAATTGTTCGACGCGCTGCTCCAGATGCTGCGCACCATCCCCTTCCTCGCACTGGTACCGCTGTTCATCGTCTGGTTCGGGATCGGCGAAGCGCCGAAGCTGCTCCTTATCGCCCTCGCGACGATGTTCCCCATGTATCTCAACACCTATGCCGGTGTGCGCAACGTCGACCGCAAGGTGATCGAGGCAATGCGCAGCTTCGGGCTCGGCGGCCGCCGCCTGATCCTCGAGGTCGTGCTGCCGCTCGCGCTGCCGCAGATCTTCACCGGACTACGCTTCGCGCTCGGCGTCTCGGTGCTCGTCCTGATCGCTGCGGAGCAGATCAACGCGTCGGCCGGGCTCGGCTATCTTCTCAACAGTGCGCAAATGTACCAGCAGGTCGACGTCATCCTGATCTGCATCGTCATCTATGCCGTGCTCGGCCTCGGCGCCGACCTCATCGTCCGTTCGCTCGAGAAACTCTTCATGCCGTGGCGCGCCAGCGTCGCGGTCCGCTAGGAGGCATTCCCCATGTCGGTCATTTCCTATAATTTTGCCGCCGCTCACGAGGTGGCCGAGCCCGACTTCTCGCACCATCCCGTCGCTGTCGATGTCCGGGGCGTGACTCGCAGCTTTTCGGGCAATGTCGTCCTCGACGCGCTCGACCTCACGATCCACGCGGGCGAGTTCGTCGCGCTGCTCGGCGCCTCGGGCAGTGGCAAGACGACGCTGCTGCGCATCCTGGCGGGTCTCGACGCCCCCGATGACGGCGAAGCGTGGGTGCCCGAGGCTCGCACGGTGGTGTTTCAGGAACCCCGGCTCGTCCAGTCGAAGACAGTCTGGAAAAATGTCGTGATCGGCCTCGATGGCGCGGCGGCGACGCGCTCGCACGCCAAGGCCGCACTGACCGAGGTCAATCTCGCGCACCGCACCGATGCCTGGCCGGCGACGCTCTCCGGCGGCGAAGCGCAGCGCGCGGCGCTTGCCCGCGCGCTCGTGCGCGAACCCAAATTGCTCCTGCTCGACGAGCCCTTCGCTGCGCTCGACGCCCTGACCCGGCTCAAGATGCAGCGGCTGATCGGCGAGCTTTGCCAGACACATGGTCCCGCGACCCTGCTGGTCACCCACGATGTCGAGGAAGCGATCCTCCTCGCCGACCGCATTCTCGTCCTCAACGAGGGCCGCATCGCCTTCGACGAACGGGTGCGTCTCGCGCATCCGCGCCGCGCCGGCGGTGCCGACTTCGGCGCGCTGCGCGACACCCTGCTTGCCGAACTCGGAGTTCCGCAAACAGAATAGTTCCCTTTCCCGCCCATCGCCCCGAATCCTTCCGCGGCGATATCGGCGTGCCGAATCCCGATGCGATGGCGGCCGAAGACAGTCGCTTGCCGATGCCTGCAGTCGAGCGAACTCCGCGAATTCGCGGTGCGCTTTCATGTCGAAGTTTCAAAAAGTGGCCAACAGACGTCATAAACGGACCCGAATCACAATCCTGCTGGCAGATTTGTGCGCTGCAGCGTAAAGGCGCGACCATGAGAATCGCGATCATCGACACCAGTACGACGCGCGCCGCCATCATCTCCGATGGTTTGCGCGAGGCCGGACTCGACGATCTCGTGCTTATCGATCCCGACGGGCCGCTCGTCGCACAGGTCGAGTCCGCAAAGCCCGAAGTGGTTCTCATCAACCTTGAAAATCCGAGCCGCGACCTGCTCGAGGATTTCTTCGCCATGTCGCGCGCGCTCGCGCGCCCGATCGCGATGTTCGTCGACCAGAGCGACGCCGAGGCGACAGGTGCCGCGATCGACGCCGGCGTCTCCGCCTATGTCGTCGACGGCCTGTCGAAGCAGCGGATCAAGCCGCTGATCGACCTCGCCGTCCGCCGTTTCCAGGCCTTTTCGCGGCTTCAGCGCGAGCTCGACGATGCCAGGAATGCGCTCGCCGAGCGCGCGGTGATCGACAAGGCCAAGGCGATCCTGATGAAGCGGCGCCAGATCGACGAACCGGAAGCTTATGCACTGCTCCGCGGGCAAGCGATGCGTACCAACCGCCGGATTTCGGAGATTGCCGAAGCGATCGTGACGAGCGAAGCGCTGATGGGAGACATGGAATGACCGGCGAGCGCTTCCGTATCGGCTTTCTTCCGCTCGTCGACGCGGCGCTTCCGGTTCTCGCACACGAACTCGGCTTCGCTGCTGCCGAAGGCCTCACCATCGACCTCATCCGCGACATGACTTGGGCGACCGTGCGTGACCGCCTGCTCTACGGCCATACCGACGCAGCCCACATGATCGCGCCGCTAGCCATCGCGACGACGCTCGGGAAGGACCGCCCCGCCATACCGCTCGCGGTGCCCTTCGTCCTCGGCCTCAACGGCAACGCCGTGACATTTTCGACCCGGTTGGCAGCGGAGACGGGTTTGACCGGCGAGCTGGGCGACCCGACCCGGATCGGCGCGGCGTTGAAGAAAGCGGCAGATGCAAGGGTCGCAGCGGGCAAACCGCTGCGCTTCGGCGTCGTGCACCGCTATTCGAGCCACAACTACATGTTGCGTTACTGGCTCGCGGGCATCGGCATTCGTCCCGATCATGATATCGAGATCGTCGTCACCAGCCCACCATTCGCCGCCGACGCGCTCGCCGCAGGCGAGGTCGACGGTATATGTGTCGGCGAGCCGTGGAACTCGATTGCGGTCGACCGCGGCGTCGGCCACATCGCGCTCGCGACGGCCCAAATCTGGCGCCGCGGCGTCGAGAAGGTACTGGCGATGCGCGAGACGGTTCTCGACGAACGTCGCGAGGAAGTAGAGGCCTTGGTGCGCGCGCTGCACGCGGCGGCGGCACATTTCATCGAACCCGACGCAGCCGCGGAAAGCGCCGATATATTGGCGCGGGCCGAATATCTCGACGCGCCGCGCGATGCCGTGCTGCGTGCGATCACCGACCGCATCCGGCTCGTACCCGGTGGTGATCCGGTCCACTATCCCGATTTCATGTTCCAGTACCGCGAGGCCGCAAACTTCCCGTGGCGTAGCCAAGCCGCGTGGCTTTATTCGCAGATGGTGCGCTGGGACTATATGGCGTTCAGCGGCGGCGAGGCGGCCGCAGCCAGCAACGTCTTCCGGCCCGACGTCTATCGCGCCGCGCTTGCGGGGTCTGGCGCGCCCCTGCCCGGCGCGAGTTCGAAGCTCGAAGGCGGGCTCGACGAACCGATCGGCGCAGGCTCGACGCAGGGCCGTCTGCTGCTCGGCAGCGACCGGTTTTTCGACGGGCGCGCCTTCGATCCCGACGATATTGAGAGCTATCTGGCTGAACTTCCATAGCTTTCGGCCTTATGCTGCACCTGCGAAATAACCGCTTGCAGCAAACTCGCGAATCAGGCAGCTTAAACGCACTCGGCAGGGCTGCCGGGGCAGGATAAAGCGGCGACGGCTCCAACGAGGGGGCCGAACCGCAGGCGGACGGGGAGCCATTTCCCCGATATCCCAACAGGCAATGAAGCCGTCAGGATGCGCCCGCGTGGCCGCCGTCCTGGCGGCTTTTTTATTGCCCGTCACACACAAGGGGACGGACGATGACGACTGCAACCACGGGCGCCGCGGCACCCAAATCGAGCTTCTGGGCGAGCGGCCACTGGCCGACCCTCGTCGCTGCCTTTCTCTATTTCGACCTCGCCTTCATGGTGTGGGTGATCCTCGGCCCGCTGGCGCCGTCGATCTCCGAAGACCTTGGCCTCACCCCGGCGCAAAAGGGGCTGATGGTTGCGGTGCCGACGCTGGCGGGCGCAGTGCTGCGCGTCGTCAACGGGCTGCTCGTCGACCGCATCGGCCCAAAAAGGTCGGGCGCGATCAGCCAGCTCATCGTCATCGCCGGGCTGTTCACCGCCTGGGCCATGGGCGTCCACAGCTTCGCGGGCACGCTCGCGCTCGGGGTGATCCTCGGCTTTGCGGGCGCCAGCTTCGCGATCGCCCTCCCCCTCGCCAGCCGCTGGTATCCGCCCGAGCATCAAGGCAAGGCGATGGGGCTCGCCGGCATGGGCAATTCGGGCACGGTGCTCGCCGCGCTCTTCGCCCCCGGCCTCGCCAAGCTGTTCGGCTGGAACGCGGTGCTCGGCCTTGCGTGCATCCCGCTGACGATCGTCTTCTTCGTCTACCTGTTCATGGCCAAGGACGCGCCCAATGCGCCCGCGCCCAAGAAGCTGGTCGACTATTTCGAACCGCTGAAGACCACCGACGCCTGGTGGCTGATGGCCTTTTATTCGGTAACCTTCGGCGGCTTCGTCGGGCTCGCCGCCTCGCTCCCCATCTATTTCACCGACCAGTTCCACCTGACCCCGGTGATGGCGGGCTATTGCACCGCGGCCTGCGTCTTTGCCGGATCACTGGTGCGCCCGATGGGCGGCGCGCTCGCCGACCGGATCGGCGGGGTCAAGGCGCTGATGATGGTCTTCGTCGTCGCCGCGCTGGCGCTCGCCGGAGTACCGCAAGCCGCGAACCTTCCCGCCGCGCTCGGCCTGTTCGTCATCGCGATGCTCGCGCTCGGTACTGGCAACGGATCGGTGTTCCAACTCGTGCCGCAGCGCTTTTCGGCCGAGATCGGCGTGATGACCGGGCTCGTCGGCATGGCGGGCGGGGTCGGCGGCTTCTACCTCGCGTCCTCGCTCGGCTTCGCGAAGCAGTGGAGCGGCAGCTTCGCGCCGGGCTTTTACGTCTTCGCAGGCCTCGCGGTGATCGCGCTCGTCGCACTGATCTTCGTCAAGGGCCAGTGGCGTGCGACCTGGGGCGCCGCCGAAGGCGTGCGGATCTGAACATGGACCGCACCGTCATCCTGCTGCTGGCGCTCGCGCCGGTCGGCGCCGCGCACGCCGAGGAGGTGGCACTGAGGCCCCTCGGCGAAGTCCGCCTCCGCTACGAGAATGTCGATCAGGACGGGCTTGCTGCCGACGCCGACGCGCTCACCCTGCGCGTTCGCGCCGGGATCGAAGCCAAGACGGGCAACTGGTCAGCGCTGGTCGAAGGCCAGGGCAATCTTGCGATCGTCGATGATTATTTCGACGGATTGCGCGGCGGCACCACCCGGCCGCTGGTGGCCGATCCCGAGAATATCGCCCTCGCCCGCGCCCAGCTCCGCTACGCCTCGCCGACCTTCGCGCTCACAGCGGGGCGCCAGCGGATTGCGCTCGACGACGAGCGTTTCGTGGGCGCCGTGCCCTTCCGTCAGAACGGCCAGAGCTTCGACGCGGTGCGCGCCGAGATCACCCCGGCCAAGGGCGTGAAGGCCGACCTGACCTATGCATGGAGCGTCCGCACCATCTGGGGCATCGACGGCGCCGGTGCGCGGCAGCAAGCGGTGTCGGGCGACAATCTCTTCGGCAATCTCAGCGTGGCCACGCCGGTCGGCAAGGCGGTCGCCTTCGCCTATCTCGTCGATCAGGACGAGGCCGCGATGCAGGGATTCCGCATGTCGAGCCAGAGCTATGGCGTTCGGCTCGACGGCAGCCAGCCGATCGGCAAGGCGAAGATCGCGTATCAGCTCAGCTATGCACGCCAGTCCGACTGGCACCGCAATCCCAGCGACTATGCCGCCGACTATTGGCTCGCGGACGTCGCGGTCGATCTTCGCGGCCCCCGGGTCGGCGCCGGGTACGAGATACTCGGCGCCGACAAGGGCGTCGCGCTGACCAGCTTTCAGACCCCGCTCGCCACGGGCTTCAAATTCCAGGGCTGGGCCGACAAATTCCTCACCACCCCGCCCGACGGCGTGCGCGACCTTTATGCGAGCGCCGGCTGGGGCTGGAAGGCGATCGGGCCGCTCAAGGCCGTGACCTTGCAGGCGGTGTATCACGATTATCGCAGCGACCGCGCCTCGCGCTCCTACGGTGACGAGATCGACCTGCTCGCGAGCGCCAAGCTGGGCAAATGCACCGCTTCCGCCCGCTACGCCCACTACGACGCCGACGCCTTCGCGACCGACACCGACAAATTCTGGCTGCAACTGGACTGGATGCTCTGATGGAACACCGCCCCCTCAAACCCCAAGCCGACACACGCGAGCATCTCGTCGTCATCGGCAACGGCATGGCTGGCTGCCGCGCGGTCGAGGAACTGCTTGCGCGCGATCCGGCGCGCTACCGCGTGACGATCTTCGGCGCCGAGCCGCGCGTCAATTACAACCGCATCATGCTCTCCCCCGTGCTCGCGGGCGAGAAATGCTTCGACGACATCGTCATCAACGACGCGAGCTGGTACGCCAACAACGGCATCGCGCTGCTCGCGGGCGATCCGGTGATCGCGATCAATCGCGAAGCGAAGACCGTCACGACGCGCGGCGGCGTCAGCGAAGCCTATGACAAGCTGCTGATCGCCACCGGCTCCGACCCCTTCATCATCCCCGTCCCCGGCAAGGACCTGCCCGGCGTCATCGCTTTCCGCGACATGGATGACGTCGACACGATGCTCGCCGCCGCCGATGCGGGCGGCGACGCCGTGGTTATCGGCGGCGGACTGCTCGGGCTCGAGGCCGCGCATGGCCTCACGCTGCGCGGCATGAAGGTCACCGTCATTCACCTGATGCCGACATTGATGGAACGCCAACTCGACGAAGCGGCGGGCTGGCTACTCAAGAACGCGCTCGAAGCGCGCGGGCAGACGATCCTGACCGGCGCCGACACCGCCGAGATCGTGGGCGACGACAGGGTCGAGGGGGTGAAGCTGAAAGACGGAACGCTGATCCCCGCCAGCCTCGTCGTGATGGCGGTCGGCATCCGTCCTTCGGTCGCGCTCGCACGCGACGCGGGTCTCGCGGTCGGACGCGGCATCCAGGTCGACGACCATATGATCACCAGCGACCCCGCAGTGCTCGCGGTCGGCGAATGCGTCGAGCATGACGGACAGGTCTACGGCCTCGTCGCGCCCTTGTGGGACATGTGCCGCAGTCTCGCCGACGGGCTCGTGGAACAACCGAGCGGCTATCGCGGCTCGGTGACCTCGACCAAGCTCAAGGTCTCCGGCATCGACGTCTTCTCGGCGGGCGATTTCTCGGGCGGCGACGGGTGCGAGGACATTGTGCTGCGCGACGCGAGCCGCGGCGTCTACAAGCGCGTCATCGTCAGGGACGACCGCATCGTCGGCGCCGTGCTCTATGGCGATACCGCCGACGGCAGCTGGTATTTCGACCTGCTCAAGAAACAGGAGGATGTCTCCGACCTTCGCGACCTGCTGATCTTCGGCCAGGCCTTCGCCTCGGGAGGGGGCGCGGCGGACCCTAAGGCGGCCGTTGCGGCGCTTTCCGACGATGCGGAAATCTGCGGCTGCAACGGCGTCACCAAGGGCCAGGTCGTGTCGTGCATCGGCAAGGGGGCGCACAGCCTCGACGCGGTGCGCGGCACTTGCAAGGCGTCAGCGAGCTGTGGTTCGTGCACCGGCCTCGTCGAGACTCTGCTCGCGCTGACGCTCGGCGACGACGTGCAGAGCGGCCCCAAGACGATGTGCAAATGCACCAGCTTCGGCCACGACGACGTCCGGCGCGAGATCGTCGCGCAAGCCATGCGCTCGATCCCCGAGGTGATGCAGAAGCTGCACTGGACGACCCCCGACGGCTGTTCGTCGTGCCGCCCGGCGCTCAACTATTACCTCCTCTGCGCGCTGCCCGGCGAATATGTCGACGACCAGCAGAGCCGTTTCGTCAACGAGCGCCTCCACGCCAATATCCAGAAGGACGGTACTTATTCGGTCGTGCCGCGGATGTGGGGCGGGCTCACCAATCCGACCGAGCTGCGCGCGATCGCCGATGTCGTCGAGAAATATAACGCGCCGATGGTCAAGGTCACCGGCGGCCAGCGGCTCGACATCTTCGGCATCAGGAAGGAGGATCTGCCCGCTGTGTGGGCCGATCTCAACGCCGCCGGGATGGTCTCGGGCCACGCCTATGGCAAGGCGCTGCGCACGGTGAAGACCTGCGTCGGCTCCGAATGGTGCCGCTTCGGCACGCAGGATTCGACCGGGCTCGGCGTGAAGATCGAACGGATGAGCTGGGGCAGCTGGATGCCGCACAAGTTCAAGATCGCGGTGTCGGGTTGCCCGCGCAACTGCGCCGAGGCGACGATCAAGGATTTCGGTGTCGTGTGCGTCGACAGCGGTTACGAGCTGCATGTCGGCGGCAACGGCGGGATTCACGTGCGCGCGACCGACCTGCTGTGCAAGGTCGCGACCGAGCAGGAGGCGATGGATTATTGCGCCGCCTTCATCCAGCTCTATCGCGAGGAAGCCCGCTACCTCGAACGCACCGCACCGTGGATCGAGCGCGTCGGGCTGGCGCATATCGTCGCGCGCATCGTCGACGACGAACCCGGCCGCGAGGCGCTCCGCGCGCGCTTCCTCTATTCGCAAAGCTTCAGTCAGGACGACCCCTGGGCGCAGCGCGCCGAGGGCGCCGAGGCCGAACATCATGCGCCGATGGCGCGCTTCACCCCGCAGGAGGCTTTCGCATGACCACCGCTGAATGGCTCGACATCGGCTGGGTCGACCAGATCCCCGTGCGCGGCAGCCGTACGGTGCAGGTCGAGGGCGGCGACGACATCGCACTCTTCCGCACCGCCGACGGCAAGGTCTTCGCACTGCTCGACCGCTGCCCGCACAAGCACGGACGGTTAAGCCAGGGCATAGTCCATGGCGGCGCCGTCGCCTGCCCCCTCCATAACTGGCGGATCAGCCTGTCGACCGGCGAAGCGCTCGGCGAGGACAAGGGTTGTACCCCAACCGTGCCGGTCAAGATCGACGGTGGCCGCGTCCTCATCTGCCGCGCCGGCACATTGAAGGCCGCCGCCTGATGGTCGAGGCGGTCCGCACCACCTGCGCCTATTGCGGCGTCGGCTGCGGCATCCGCGCGACGGTGACCGGCGCGCGGAGCGTCGAGATCGCGGGCGACCCCGATCATCCCGCCAACCGCGGCCGCCTCTGCTCGAAGGGAACGCATCTGGGCGAGACCGTCGGGCTCGAAGGCCGCCTCCTCCATCCGATGATCGGCAACAAGCGCGCGAGCTGGGACAAGGCGCTCGATCTCGTCGCCAAGCGTTTCAAGGAGGTGATTGCGCGGCATGGTCCGGGCAGCGTCGCCTTCTACGTGTCGGGGCAGCTCCTCACCGAAGATTATTATGTCGCGAACAAGCTGATGAAGGGCTTCATCGGCACTGCGAACATCGACACCAATTCCCGCCTCTGCATGTCGAGCGCGGTCGCCGGCCATATGCGCGCGTTCGGCGAGGATGTCGTCCCCGCCACCTATGACGATCTCGACACCGCCGACCTCTTCGTGCTCGTCGGGTCGAACACCGCGTGGTGTCATCCGATCGTCTATCAGCGCATCCGCGCGCGCTGCGAAGCGGGCGCCAAGCTCGTCGTGATCGACCCGCGCCGCACCGAAACCGCCGGGGAAGCCGACCTTCATCTGCCGATCCGGCCGGGCAGCGACGTCGCCCTAATGAACGGCTTGCTCCAGTATTGCCGCGAGGCCGGCGTCGTCGACGAGGACTATCTCGCCGCGCATGTCGCGTTACCCGCCGAATTTTGGGACCAGCTTGGAGAGGGGAATGACCTGTGGTCGGTGGCGCGTATTTGCGACGTCCCCGCCGCCGACCTCAGGCATTTCTACGAACTGTTCGCCGCGAACCCGCGCACCGTCACTTTGTTCAGTCAGGGGATCAACCAGTCGACCGCCGGCACCGATCAGGTCAATGCGATCACCAACCTCCATCTCGCCACCGGGCGCATCGGCAAGCCCGGCGCCGCGCCCTTCTCGATCACCGGCCAGCCCAATGCGATGGGCGGGCGCGAGGTCGGGGGGCTCGCCTCGACCCTCGCCGCGCATATGGACTTCGCGCCCGAGAACCGCGCCCGCGTCCAACGCTTCTGGGCGTCACCGGCGATGGCCGAAAAGCCGGGCCTGAAAGCGGTCGACCTGTTCCGCGGCGTCGGCGAAGGCCGCATCAAGGCCTTGTGGGTGATGGCGACCAACCCCGCAGTGTCGATGCCCGACGGCAATGCGGTGCGCGACGCGCTCAAGACATGCCCCTTCGTCGTCGTCAGCGACGTCATCGAAAAGACCGACACCGGCGCCTTCGCGCATGTCCACCTCCCCGCCGCGGCGTGGGGCGAGAAGGACGGCACCGTCACCAACAGCGACCGCACGATCAGCCGCCAGCGCGCGCTCTTCCCGCTGCCCGGCGAGGCGATGCCCGACTGGTGGATCGTCAAGGAGGTCGGTCGGCGCATGGGGTGGAAAACCGCCTTCGCCTACGACCGCCCCGCCGACATCTGGCGCGAGCATTGCCGCCTCTCGACCTATGACAATGACGGCGCGCGCCTCTTCGCCCTGCCCGGCGCAGCGCAGGGCGGCACCGCCGCCTATGACGCGATGACCCCGTTCCGCTGGGGCGGCGACCACCCCTTTGCCGACGGCCGCTTTTCGACCGGGGACCGCCGCGCGCGGCTCGTCCCCGTCGCGCAAAAGCCGCTGCCCGAACCGCTCGCCAAATGGCCGCTGACCCTCAACACGGGCCGCTATCGCGACCAATGGCACAGTATGACGCGCACCGGCCTCGCGCCCAAGCTCGCGCGCCACCGTGAGGAGCCGCTGGTCGAAGTTCATCCCGACGACGGCGCGCGCCTCGGCCTCACCGACGGCGGGCTCGCGCGGGTCGACACGCCGCAGGGCGACAGCCTCTACCGCGTCGCCTTCCATGGCGGCCAGCGCCCCGGCGAATTGTTCGTGCCGATCCACTGGACCGACCGCACCGCGAGCGGCGGGCGCACCGGCCTGCTCCCCCGCCCGCTCGTCGATCCGGTGTCGGGCCAGCCGGGGTTCAAGCGCACCCCCGCCACGATCGCCGCGATCACCCCCAAATGGCGCGGCTTCCTGCTCCTCGCAAGAGAGCTTGCCGATGCGCCGCACTGCCTGTGGGCGACGCGCGTGGCGGTGCCGTCGGGGGTGATGTGGGAGATCGCTGGCAACGGCGACCCAAAAGCCATCGAGGCGCTGCTCCCCAGGGGTGAACGCATCGAGGCGCAGGACGCCGCGCGCGGGACGAAGCGTATCGCGATCGTCGCGAACGGCCGCCTCGTCGGAGCGTTGTTCGTCACCGAAAGCGGCGATCTCCCGCCGCGCGACTGGCTGATCGCGCAATTGGCAGCGCCCGAGGTCGCCCCCACCCTGCTCGCGGGCCGCGCGCCGGGGGCGCAGGCCGACCGCGGCCCGATCATCTGCGTCTGCTTCGACGTTGGTCTCAAGACCATCGTCGCAGCGATCCGCGACCAGAACCTCGCCGACGTCGCCGCGATCGGCGGCGCGATCGGCGCCGGCACCAACTGCGGCTCGTGCCGCCCCGCGCTCGCGCGCATCCTGACCGAGGAGACGAGCAATGCAGCCTGATGATTTCGCGCCCGGCAGTGTCTGGCTCGTCGGCGCGGGTCCCGGCGATCCCGGGCTGCTGACAATGAAGGCCGTCCATCTGATCGGGCGCGCCGACATTGTGTTCCACGACGCGCTGGTCGGCGACGGCATACTCGCGCTGATTCCGGCGGCGACCGAAGCGGTCAGCGTCGGCAAACGGTCGGGCCGGCACTCGAAAGACCAGCGCACCATCGATGCAATGCTCGTTGAGGCTGCCGCCGCCGGCAAACGGGTCGTTCGCCTGAAAGGTGGCGACCCATCCATCTTCGGTCGTTCGTGCGAAGAACTGACCGCACTGCGCGAGGCCGGATATCCCGTTCGTATCTGCCCCGGCGTCACCACCGCCTGCGCCGCCGCGGCGTCAGCGGGCATCTCGCTCACCCTTCGGGGCGCAGCCCGCGACGTCCGATTCATCACCGCGCACAGCCGGCGCGGCGTGGCGCTTGACATCGACTGGCCGTCGCTCGCGCACGGGGGATCGACCCTCGCATTCTACATGGCGCGCGAGGCAGCCGGAGCAATCATGCGGGGGCTCATGCGAGCCGCAATGCCCGGAGACACGCCCGTGATGATCGCCTGCAATGTCAGCGGGTCCGACGAACGGCGGCTGGCGACGCGGCTCGACCTGCTCGAACTTGCGACCGGATCGTTCGCCTCCGATGCGCCAACGCTGATCCTGATCGGCGCCGCGGTGATGCCGATCGGGGTCGCGCCTGCCGCATCGGAGAATAGCGAACGGTCGGCGCGGTGACCGGCTCGGCACGAATGACCGATGCGGCAGTTGCGCCGTTTCGATCCGCTTCGGCGACCGCCGCCGCCTTTTAACCGATGTGCAGGTCGTTGATATGCGGCCACCTCCACCCCGTATGGAGACCGATTGGCAGCGCACGGAGTTCCCGCAATTTCCTTTGGGTTTTTCGGGATATCGGAGGCGGTTGGCTTGTGCCAACATTCTCGCTGGACGAACAATCGGACGGGTGCGTTCCTACTCCGCAGTTCCATCTGTTTTTCCGGGATCAGGGGCTTGGGCGAAGCATGGGTTTTCCCGCTTTCGTACAAAATGTGATGGTGCGGCGCAGGCTGGTCCGCGACAGCTTGTCGGTTCAACCCGACCAAGCCGCCTGGTTATGGCGCCGCTCGGCGGAAATCGCCGGCGGACATTCCCCGGGCGCTTTCGTCAAACGGGTCCGCTTCCTGTATTCGGGATGGAAACATCAGGATCTTCTGGACCGGTTTCTCGGCGGCGGGCAGACGCCCTGGTTGGGACGACTGGTCAACGAACGCCCCGACATTCTCAACGTTCTGGTCGCTCCCTATCAATCGGCCAACTGGGACGTTCGCACGCGCCTCAACAAGCTTCACGCGCATTACGAGACAATGGAGGAGCTGGGCTGGCTGTTCGACCCTCTTGCCGAACGCGAGGTCGAGTTTTGCAGACTCCCCGCCGCGCATCCGGATCTGCGCCTCGTCCTCGATGATGCGATCTGGTTCAAGGACGAGGGACCGCTCGTCTTCAATCTCTTTCTCGACGACACGCGGTTATTCTCCCTCGCCTTCGCATTGCGGTTCGAGCAGGACGGCCTGATCGCGCATGTCGGCGCGGTGCAGGGACGCAACACCGCGGATCTGCCGGATGTGAAGGATATTTATCGCGAATTGACGCGCGCTGCCTTCGGCATGCGGCCACGCGACCTGCTGATCGAAACCTTTCAGCTGGTTTGCCAGCACCTTGGTGTGGAACGCATCCTGCTCGTGTCGAGCGACCATCAGCAACGTCGCGACGCCTTTTTTGCCGTGACGCGGCACGACGTGCATGCGAACTACGACGCCATCTGGCTCGAACGTGGCGCTTGGCGGCTGGACGATTCAACATTCGAACTGCCGCTCCGGGCGAGACATCGCGATGCCGCCGACATCCCATCGCGCAAACGCCGGCAATATGAGCGCCGCTACGCAATGCTCGCCAGCGCGTCGGACCATATCGCCGCAACCTTGCGCGCGCGGCGGAGCGACGCGCCGGCCTCTTCCGGAAAGGGGCAGGAATTTGCTGACAAGCCTGCGTAAACGCAATCTGACCGCGCGCATTCGCCAGCCCGTCGACGAACTCTGGGACCGCTATCTCGGCGTACGCACCTTCGGCTATCATCCGGGCAGCGGCAGCCCCGGCGACCGCGAATGGTACATGCACTATATCCCGTCGTCATACCGCGATGTCTTCGCCGTTCTCGACAGGGTCGGCGTCGGCCCCGACGATATCGTGACCGATCTGGGCTGCGGACTCGGGCGTGTGGCGTTCGCGGCCGGTTATCGCGGCGCCGCGCGCGTGGAGGGTGTCGACCTGATCCCGTCGCTGATCGACTCCGCAAAAGCCAATCTGGCCGGCAGCCGGCTAAAGCATCGCGACATCCGTTTCCATGCGCGCAATGCTCTCGACCATGGTCTCGGCGACACGACATGCCTGTACCTCTTCCACCCCTTCGGACCTGAAATATTGGGCGAAGTCATGGAAAAGGCGCGTGCCGACCGCCGTTCCGCCGGTATCCGGCGCCCCCTGCGTATCGCCTATGTCAATCCGGTCGGAGAGTCGGTTCTGAACGAGGCGGGCTGGCTGCGTCCCGCAGGCGATATACCGCCCCGGCACGAGCTTTTCTCCAGCGCCCTGCATTATCGGACCGCATTCTGGGAATCGACCGACGTCTGATTCCCGATATTCGGCGAAAACCCTGCTTGCAGGGGCAGAATTCGGACGCCTCGCGCAAGATGTCGACCGGCGCGCGAGCGACGTGCGAACAGCGTGCGAGCGCCCTGGCAACAATCGACGATCGCGGACGTGTGCTCGCGCACTTCCGACCGGCTCGCCGTGCGGCACCCGCCCCAAAAAACGAATCACTTCGGCGTGGTTCGGTCCGACCGCGACAGATATGGTAATTCAAGCCCGCGCCGCGGGCTATCTTAACCATTATTTATGCTCCCAGATTGAAACAATCCGCAAGTGAGGAAAATTTATCGGGCACCGATTTGAACCCGCGAATCGCTGCCCGACGGCCGATATCCGGCAACATCGCCGCTGCTCACGCGCATGCGAATCACACAAAATTCGCATTTTTCAGAGAGTCAACATGATTTCTCCGAAGTTTACCATTAACATTAAAATATGTTTGCTGGCGACCCAAATCCGCCATGCCCGGCATTATTTTTTTCGTGACTCCCTCCCCCTCCTTGGACACTCTCTTTGTGCGAGGGCAAATTTAACTTCTTTTTTATCACCAGAGGGAGGGACCTATGTCCAGATATACGGAAGGAATACGACTTACAGATCGCGAGTATGAGGTGCTTCGTCTCGTAGCCCTTGGCCTTTCTGCCAAAGAAGCGGCCCTGGAACTGGACATCGCACCGTGCACGGTTGAACGTCATGTCGAGAATGTTCGGCTCAAGACCAGAACGCGAAACCGCGCACACCTGATTGCCCATGTGATCAGGGAAGGGCTGCTTCCTCAGGAACGGTACACCGCCGAAATTGGCGCAGCAGCTGCTCACTAACCGGATGCGCTCAGCAAGCGCAAAAGGATTACAGGCTTGTACGACGAGACCAAGCCATAATCGGGTCGCCCAATTTTAGGGCGCCGGTGCGGTAGCGGCCTCCGCCGAACTGCACCGTCGTCACCTGGTCTCCAGATACGCATTCCACATCCTTTAACGGAATGCCCAAGCCACATCCGCAAGCCTTCACACAGGCCTCCTTGCGGACCCATATCTCGAGAAACTCCCTGGAGCAGCAGGTATCCGGCGACGACGCTCGCAGGACCGCGGATCGCTCTGCCTCGGTAAAATGCACATCCATCAGCTCGGCCGCGTCCTCGATGACGCGAAAGGCTTCGATGTCGACCCCGATCGGCTCGCCTTCGCCGATGCCGATCATCGCAAAGTCACTGCTATAGCTCATGTTGTACTGTATCCCGGGAAACCGGAGCAGGTGCGGCTTTCCGAAGCGGTTCCTGCCGATGTACCGGCTGTCCTCCGGCGGAACGCCGTAACGATCGCGGAGCAGGATGCGCAACGCCCCATGCGCAGCGATATAGCGCCGACGCAATTCGGGAAGCCGGAAGCGGTTTGCCACCACCATTTCCTCGCCCGACAACAGATGTTCGACGGCTTCGACGTCGCTTTGCGCGGCATCGACAAGCCACATCGGAAAGCTGCCGGCCGGAGACGGCAAAAGCCGCGCGTCGAGACCATACCCGCAAAGCGCCGTATCGAATTCCTGCGCGACCTCCACGACCGTCGGGGTGCGATCAGCGGCGTCGAGGCAGGAAGGCCGCGTGACGGATGAAGTCCTGGAACAGATAGGGCGGGTCGGGCTCGGCCACATCCCTTGCCAGTTGCTTGAACCGCGCCAGCGCGTGTGCGACGATCCAGCTGAAATCGGCAAGAATACCGTAGAGCCGCCCGTGATTTTTCAGGAAGTAGCGCCGGCGAGAGTGGAACCAATAGGCCGGCAGGCGACGCAACCTGATCTGTTTGCCGGTGATGCCCGTGCTCTGGCCGGCAATGTGCAGCACCACCGCATCGGGGACATACCAGCATTCCCATCCCTTGCGCATCGCATGGAGGCAGAAATCGGTTTCCTCGTAATAGAGGAAATATTCCTCGTCGAACCGCATGTCGTCTTCGAGCAATTCACGCCGGATGATGAAACTGGCACCGGAAACCCAGTCGACCTTTTCGCAGCGTGGGCCCATCCGGCGCAATGTGGCGCTGTCGCGCAAGAGTCGGGAAACAAAGCCCAGACGCGAACCCCGCTCGATCTCGCCCAGCAGGCTGGGAAAACGAAAGGCATAAGGCCAGGGCTGGCCGTCGGCATCCAGGAGGGCACTGCCGGCTATACCCGCCCCTGGATGCGCTGCCATGAAGCGCGCGAGCGCATTCGCCGCCCCGGGTATCACCCGCGTGTCCGGATTGAGAAGCCAGACCAGATCGGCGGGATCGGGCCGATCGAGCGCCCAGGCGATGCCCAGATTGCTGCCCGCGCCGAATCCCCTGTTTTCCGGCGATCGCATCAGGGTGGCCCAATCCCAGTTGCGCGCCCGGATGACCTCGTCGATCAGGTCGGCAGAGCCATCGTTAGAGGCATTGTCGACGACGATCACCCGCAGGCCCGGGCAATATTGCCGATCCTTGTCGAGGCTCTCAAGACATTGGGCGACGAGCGTTCCGGTGCGGTAGTTGACGATCACGACGTCGACCGTTGCGGCGGTGTGCGGGATATTCGCGTTCATTCTGCCGCCACCACGTCGGCGCCACGGCCGCCCTGCTCGTTCGCGCGATTGTGCCGGTCAGCGCGATCCAGTGCGCTGTCGAGGGCATTCTGGAAATGGCGGGCCAACACGCCGACATGGGGTTCCTGCAGCGCGCTGCTGTGTCCCCCCGGAACCGGAACGAGCGCGACCGGTTCGGCCACCCGTTTCCCCCAGCCCAATGCGACGTCGCCATAGATTTCCTGGTAGGGCATGTCGTCGATTTCCCCGTTGCCGCTGGTCGCCTTGAAAAGGACGACGCTACCGTCGGCGAAAAGCCCTTCCGGCCGGTGAAGCGTGTGCGCCACCTCATAGAGTTTGAGGAAGGAAATCGTCGGCTCGCCAGCCGGCCGTACGCCCGTCGGCACCGGCGTGGCATTGGCCTCGCCAAGTCGCCTCACCGTCCGCCGGTCGCGGACCCTTGCCGCGCGCGATGCGATTTCCCAGCGCAGGGCGTTGACCGACTTGCGTGCCAGCGCAGGAAGCAGTCCCGCCGCGCCGTCGTCCTGTATCAACGCGTGGATGCGCCCGATCCGCCCCCTTGCAATATGGAAACGCCGCTTTGCCGCTGCCACGTCGGCGGCGTCGATGATCCCCACAAAGGCGACGCTTTCCCCAGCATCCTGCAACTGGCGCGCGATTTCAAAGGCGATGACACCGCCCGCGCATAGCCCCGCGAGCAGATAGGGGCCTTGCGGCTGGACGATCCGGATACGCTCGAGGTAGTTGGCCGCCATCTCGCGGATCTGCGTATGGGCAAAACCACCCGTGTCGGTACGCAGCGGTTCGATGCCATAGACCGGGCGGTTCGGGTCGAGCCGCAGCGCGAGCCCGCGATAGAGCAATGTTTCGCCGAGGCCATCGTGGACAAAGAAAACCGGCGTGTCGCTGCCGCCACCCCGGATGGTCACCACGTCGCGCGCCGCGGGTCTGTCGCTCTCCGCGGCCGTATGGCAATCGGGCGTGGCCGCCGCGCCCTCCGGATCGAGTTCGGCGGCAAGCGATGCGACAGTGGGCGAGTCGAGCAGCGCCGCGAGCGGCAAGATCTTGCCGGTTTTCTTGCGCAGGCGGTTGGTGAATTGCACCGCCAACAACGAATGACCGCCAAGGTCGAAGAAATTGTCGTTGCGCCCCACCGGCTGCACGCCAAGCAGGTCGGACCACAGCCCGGCGATCGCCTCCTCCATGGCCGTCACCGGCAGGTCGACAGCGGCATCGCCATCCGCCGCGATATCGCGGCGTGGCGGGCGCGCTGGCGCGCGCAACCGCGCAAGTGTGGCATCGATATCCGAAGGCGATATGATGACCTGCGGCCGCGCATGCCCCCGGAGCAGCGTTTCGATGACCTTCAGGCCTTCCTCCGGCAAAATCGCGTTAGCCCGCTCGACCGGCGCGCCGTCCGCATCGCGGTTCGGCGATGACGAGTGGCCGCCGTGGGGCAGCAGGTCTGAATCGCGCACGCGCATCATCGTGAATTCGGCGATTTCCGCGAGCACCCGACCGTTTTCGTCCGCGATCGTCACGTCGAACACGGCCATCAGCTTCGCGTGCGCCCCGGCCTGCCGGTAACGGATATGGCTGACCATCGCAGCGGTCAGCGGCGCGTGCATGACGAGCCGCCGATAGGCAAAGGGGGCGAAGAAATCGCTGCCCGCGCGATAGTCCGGGATCAGCGCCTGCGCACCCGCCGTAGCGAAGTCGAGCAGTGCGGGGTGCAGAGACAAGCGGCCCAACTCGTCATGGAACGCGGGGTCCATCTCGAGACGCAACACCGCCTCGTTTTCGGCATAGGCAGTACGCCGGACGTTCGACCAGCGCGGTCCGAACCGGAGTGCGGCGCTGGATTTCTCCTTCTCGCCGATCACATGTGGGCAACGCTCTTCCAGCGCGGCGATGTCCATCGGATCCGGAACCGCGAGCAGATTGGGCGCCGAAACCTGGCCGCCGGCATGCTCGACCCAGTCCGCCGCGCCATCGGTCGGCCGCCCCAGAATCGCAAAGCTCCAATCCTCGCCCACGCGCCGTTTGAGATGCACGCGCAGCAGACGTTCGGCCCCATCCGCCACCGCAAAGGGCGTCAGGAACCGGACGTCCGACAGCACGACCATCCCCGGATGGAGCAGGCTGTATGCAGCACGTGCGAGTTCGAGAAAACCGGTGCCGGGTACGACCGCACCCGCCCCTGCGATCCGGTGCTCGTCCAGCAGCCAGTGCCGGTCGGGCGAGAGCGTCGCCGAAACGACGAATTCGTCGGGCGAAAGGATGTGCAGACTGTCGAGGAACGGGTGATCGACGGGCTTGCCTTCAGGCAACCGGTCCGCAAGGCCGTCGTTCCGGCCGCCGCCCAGCGCCGCGGCCATCCCGACCTCGCGCCACGGGCTCCAGTCGACCGCGACCACGCGTGTGCCGCCTGCGCCGTGCCGCGACTGCGCATAGGCATCGAGGAAGGCATTGGCGGCCGCGTAATCGGCCTGGCCAGGCAAGCCTGCAAAGGCGCTGATCGACGAAAACAGCATGATGAATTCGGGTTGCTGCCCTTTCAGCGCGTCTTCCAGCGCGAGGGTGCCCGCCACCTTCGGACGCAGCACGGCCTCCATTGCGGCGCGCGATCTGGTTTCGATCAGCCCGTCGTCCAGCGCGCCCGCTGCGTGAAAAACGCCGGTCACGGCCCCCAGTTTCGCCGTGATACCGCGAATGGCCTCGCGCATGGCGCGCGCATTGCCGACATCGACGGCAACGACCTCGACGATCGCACCCGATGCCTCCAGTGCCATGATCTTGCGGATACGATCCTCGACCCGGGGATCGGCGGTTCCGTCGGCGAGAACATCCGCCCAGCTTTCGCGCGGCGGCAAGGCCGAGCGCCCCAACAGCGCGATACGGGCGCCATGGCAGTCGGCAAGATGACGCGCGATCGTGAGGCCGAGGCCGCCGAGGCCGCCGGTCACGATGTAGGTGGAATCGGCACGGAGAACCGGTGCCGACGCGATCCATCCCGCCTGTGCTGCAGGAACCCTGGCGAACGTCCGGACCCAGCGTTCGCCCCCGCGATAGGCGATGACGCGATCCGTCCATTCCGCCGCGACTTCACCCACAGCAGCTTCGGCCAGAGCGGCGATGCCGCGGGACGACGGCATCGCGAAATCGATACAGCGCATGTGCAGATTGGGATATTCGGCCGGCACGACGCTGGCCGCGCCCATCACCGTGGCCTTTGCAGGCATCAGGTCTCCGTCGGCTCCGATCCGCTGCACGCGATCGGTGAGGACGGCGATGTCGACCGGCTCGTCGCCGATCTGGTGCGCCAGTTCGCGCGACATGGCGATCAGGCTGAAGAAGCCCAGCTCCTGCAGTTTCCGGCTATCCGGCTGCTTGCGGCCCGAACCCGTGACCAGCCAGCAGTGATAGATTTGGGTCGGGAGGCGGTCTTCGGCGCCGAGGGTGTCGAACAGGCGTCCATAGTCTGCCTGACTGGCGGCGTTGACCGAAAACAAGCCTTCGCCAAGCCGTCCGAAACGATCGCCGGCGCGGACCACGACAACCTCCCGCCCCGCTTCGCGCAGCAGACGGGCGATCTCGTGCCCCAGCCCCTGCGCGTCCCCGAGAACCAGCGCCGTCCCTTCCGCCATTGCGGGACCATCGAGATAGGAGCGGGTCCAGACGGGTTCATATTGCCATTCGGCGGGATCGTCGGACCGGTCGGCGGCGTCCCCTGCCCCATCGGACATCGCGAGCTGCGCGCCCGGCTCATACCAGTGACGCTGACGCTCGAACCGGTAGGTCGGCAAGGGAATGCGCAGGCGCTGCTCGTCCTGCCAGAAGGCATCCCAGTCGATTTCCACGCCCGCCGCCCACAATTGCCCCAGCGCATCGAGCCAGGCGGCATCGTCCTCGATCCGCTGGTCCGGATGCCGCATCGAGCTGATGACCGGCTGTTCGCGCGCGCGATCGGGGTGCTGACGCGCGAGGCTGGCCATGCCGCGGCCGGGACCGACCTCGAGCAACGCCCGTTCGCGGTCGTCGAGCAGGCGATGCAGGCCGTCGGTAAAGCGCACCGTCTCACGCAGGTGCCGCACCCAATATTCGGGGTCGGTGACATCCGCCGCCGTCGCCCAGTCGCCGGTCAGGTTCGAGGCGAAGGGGATTGTCGGTGCGCGCAGGTTGATCGTCTGCATCAGCGCGCGGAATTCGGGCAGGATCGGATCGAGCATCGGCGAATGCGCCGCAACCGAAATGCGGACGACCTGCGCTTCGATCTCGCGTGCAGCGAGCAGGTCGCCGAAACCGGCGATGGCGGCAGCGGGCCCCGAAACGACGCAGAGCCCCGGCGCATTGATCGCCGCGATCGACAATTGCGGCGGCAGCAGCGGCCGGAGTTCGTCTTCGGACAGCGGCACACTCAGCATGCCGCCGTCGCGGACGGTCTCGAACAGCCGGCCGCGCGTCGTCACGATCCGCAGCCCTGCCTCCATGTCGATCACGCCCGCCAGATGCGCCGCGGCATATTCGCCCGAGCTGTGGCCGATCATCGCCGACGGCCGGATACCGACCGACATCCACAGCCGCGCGAGCGCGGTCTGGATGATGAACAGCGCGGGAAGCGCGATCGATGGACGCTCCAGTTCGGCCGCCGCCTGCGCGCGGTCCATATCGTTCGGGAACAACCAGCGCCGCACCTCTCCCGCGCCGATCCGGTCGAGGATGGCGATGCCGCTATCGACAGCCTGTCGGAACAATGGTTCGGTATCATAGAGACCACGCGCCATGTCGGCGTGCTGCGGTCCGGCACCACAGAAGAGGAACGCCACCGGGCGCCCGGCAACCGGCTTCGGTTGCGAAACTTCCTGCCCCGCGATCTCGCCAAGGCGCGCGACAGCTTCTTCAGCCGTGCCAGCGACGGCGAAGCGGCGAAGCGGAAGGTGCTGGCGCCCGATCGACAGCGTGAAGGCTGTATCGGGCAAACCGGCATGCGGGCACGCCTCGATGAAACCGGCAAGCGCTGCCGCGTTTGCCTGCAAAGCTGCCGACGATTTCGCCGTGCAAAGCAGCAGTTGGCGACGTCGGCTCGGCCCGCTTGCCGGGCGCGGCGGGGCTTCCTCGATCACGACATGCGCGTTCGTACCACCGACGCCGAGCGAACTGATGCCCGCGCGCCGCGGCGCTCCGTCGGGCTGCGCCGTCCACGGCGTGCGTTCGGCCTGGATGCGGAACGGACTGCCTTCCAGTCCGAGCGCCGGATTGGGCGCATCGAAATTGAGTGAAGCAGGCAGTTCGCCATTGTGCAACGCCAGCGCGACCTTGATCAGCCCGGCGGCACCGGCGGCCGTATCGGTGTGGCCGATATTGGCCTTGACCGAACCGATCGCGCAGTGACCGATGCGGTCGGTCGACTGGCGAAAGGCCTGCGTCAGCGCAGCGAGTTCGATCGGATCGCCCACCGGGGTGCCGGTGCCGTGCGCCTCGACATAGCCGATCGAGCCGGCGTCGATGTCCGCGATGGCGAGTGCCTCGGCGATGACCTTCGCCTGTCCGTCGACGCTGGGGGCGAGATAGCCGACCTTTCCGGCCCCGTCGTTGTTGATCGCCGACCCGCGCAGGACAGCATAGATATGGTCGCCCGCTGCGACCGCATCCTCAAGGCGTCGCAACGCGAGCACTGCGACCCCGCTACCGAACACCGTCCCCTGCGACGCGGCATCGAACGGACGACAGTGGCCGTCGGGCGACAGGATTTCGCCCTCCTCGTAAATATAGCCGTGCCGGTGCGGCAGTTCGATCGACGAGCCCCCGGCGATCGCCATGTCGCATTCGCCGTTGAGCAGGCTTTGGGCCGCCATGTGGATCGACACAAGCGAGGTCGAGCATGCGGTCTGCACATTGATGCTCGGCCCCTTGAAGTCGAACAGGTATGAGACGCGCGTGGTGAGGAAGTCCTTGTCGTTGCTCGTATGCCGCAGCAGGAACAGGCCGACGTCGCGGACCAGCTTCGAATTGGTCAGCAGATTGTACGGCATATAGGCATTGTGGCCCGACCCGGCGAAGACACCGATCACGCCCTCGAAACGCTGCGGCGTATGGCCCGCATTCTCGAGCGCTTCCCACGTGCATTCGAGGAAGTGGCGATGCTGCGGATCCATGATCGCCGCGTCGCGCGGGCTCATTCCGAACAGCGTCGCGTCGAAACATTCCATGTCATCGAGCGGCGCGCCGCGGCGGACATAGTTGCGGTTGCGCAGCGCCGCCGGGCTGACGCCCGCCGCGATCAGTTCCTCGTCCGAATAGGTCCGGATCGCCTCGCGGCCACCCTGAAGCAGGTCCCAATATTCGTCGATGCCGCGCGCCTCTGCAAACCGGCAGGACATGCCGACGATCGCGATCGCCGCCTCGGGAAGCTCGGGTTCGCCGGACGAACCGAAAGCGCCGTGGTTCTGTTCCATCGATCAGTTCCTCGCGAGCGCACGCGCGGCGCCGCGGCGCTGGAGCGCGGCGCGCCGGTTGCTGGCGCGGTCCTGTCCCTCGCGCGCGGCCGCGATTTGCGGCTCTGCAACCGAAAGATGCGCCGCGAGCGTCGCGACAGTCGGAAAGCGGAAGATGTCGGTCAGCGACACCGGCTTTTCCGATACCGTAGAGAGGCGGCGGTGGAGCTGGACGGCGAGCAGCGAGTGACCGCCAATATCGAAGAAATTGTCGCGCAGGCCAACGTTGGACAGGTTGAGGAGATCGCACCAGATCTTGTGGATCTGCGCCTCCATGCCACTTGCAGGCTCGGCGGCTTCGCCCGCCGGGACCTCGATCGCGATGCGTGCCGGATCCGGCAAGGCCTTGCGATCGATCTTGCCGTTGGGCGTCCGCGGTAGAGCTTCGACATGGATGAAGGCCGACGGCACCATGAATTCGGGCAGGCTCTTCCGCAGATGGTCGCGCAACCCGTCGTTCGAAGGCACGTCCGTCGCAGCCAGATAGGCGATGAGGCGCGCGTCGGCAGCGCCGTCTGTGCGATGCGCGACGACGACCGCCTCGATCACGCCTGGATGATCGGAGAGCCGCGCCTCGATCTCGCCGAGTTCGATGCGATAGCCGCGCACCTTGACCTGGTGGTCGAGCCGGCCGAGGAATTCGAGCGTCCCGTCGGCGCGCTGCCGCACGAGATCGCCGGTCCGGTACGCCCGTCCTTCGGATGCGACCGGATCGGCAATGAAACGGTCGGCGGTGAGTTCGGGCCGATTGAGATAACCGCGCACCACGCCGTCGCCGGCGATGATCAACTCGCCGGGCGTGCCCGGGCGGACGGGCTGCATCCTTCGGTCGAGAACATAGGTCTGCTGGTTGAGCAGCGGCCGGCCGAGCGGCGGCACCTCGTCCTCGGCCTGCAGCATATGGGTGGCCGACCAGATCGTCGTCTCGGTGGGCCCGTACATGTTCATGACCGCGCCGCCGACAAGCGACTGCATGTCGCGGGCGAGGTGCGGCGGGAAAGCCTCGCCCCCCACCATCAGGCGCCTGAGCTCCGACAGATGCGGCCGCGCCGCGCCGTCGCTCGCCAGCACATTGAGCAGCGACGGCGTGCACTGGAGATGCGTCACACCATGCTGCGCCATCAGTTCGGGAAGGCTGTTCTCCGCCTCCTCCGCCTCGGCAGCGGCAAGGCGCCGCAGGCGATCGAGCGCAGGCAGGCTCGCGAGCACGGTATCCGTGGCGATACCGAAATCGACCAGACAACCGATCTCGTCGACGCCGATCGCGCGAAGGCGGCGGATCAGCGGCAGACAATCTTCGGGTGTGCCAAACAGGCCGCTGGTCTCGAAATAGCGGTCGAACGCATGTTCGAGCAGCGCGTCGGTTTCCTCGTCGCTGAGGCCCGACAATTCGAGCTCCTTGCCCGCCTCCGCTCCAACGGGCTGCCGGAAGGTCGGAAACGACCAGGCATATTGTTTTAGCAGGTTGGTCGACGTGCGCAGATATTCGGTCAGCGGCCCGTGAACGATCGACCGTACTTCGTCGGCATTTTCGCCGACGAAGCTGTGCAGCATCAGCGTGACCTGCCCCGCGCCGGCATGGCCGGCCGCAGCCCTGGCGCGACGATAGGCAGCGATCTTCTCGGCGACCTCTTCGACCTTCTGCCCGAGGAGGTGCGTCAGCACATTGGCGCCCGAGCGCCCCGCTTCCTCGAACGTCTGGACATTGCCCGCCGAAGTGATCCAGACCGGCAGTTCGGGCTGCACCGGGCGCGGATAGGTCCTGAGCTCGACATCGCCCAGCGGCCCCGGGAAGCTGCGCGCCTCGCCTCGCCACAGCGCGCGAACATCGTCCATGTTGCGCTTCAGCGCGCCGTTGCGGTCGGCGAAATTGGCGGGATTGAAGATGAAGTCGTTCGGTTGCCAGCCTGACGCAAAGGCGATGCCGACGCGGCCGCCCGACAGATTGTCCACCAGCGCCCACTCTTCGGCGATCCGCGCGGGATGGTGCAATGTCGCAACAACGCTCCCTGCGCGAATCTTGAGCCGCGAAGTCGAGGCGGCGAGCGCAGCGGAAATCACTGCCGGATTGGGATAGGGGCCACCAAAGGCGTGGAAATGCCGCTCGGGTGTCCACACCGCCTCGAAGCCATTGGCGTCGGCAAAGCGCGCGCCCTCTATCAGCAGCCGGTAATGGTCGGCCGCGCTCGCACCGTCGGCGCTCGCGAAATAGAAGAGGCTGAACCCGGGCGCCTTGCCGCCGTCGCGCGCGATAACGTCGCCGCGCACCTCGCGCTCGGTCGCGATCACGACATGATAGCCACGCGTGAGCGGCCAGCAAATCTCGAGAACCGAGATATCGAAGCTGAGGCTGGTCACCGCGAGCCAGACCCCGTCTGGCTCGAGCTGCCGGTCCATGCCTGCAAGGAAATTGACCAGATTGCGATGCTCGATCATCACGCCTTTCGGCAGGCCGGTCGAACCCGAGGTGTAGATCACATAGACCAGATTCTCCCCGGTCGCGCCGCCGTCGAAAGGCGCATCGGACAGCGTCGAAAGCTCGCCTGCGATCCGGTCGATACACACGAGATGGGCTGTCGCCGCGGGCAGCTCACCGACGAGCGCCGACTGGGTGACGATCACCGGCATTCCCGAATCCACGATCATGTGAGCAAGCCGGTCGCGCGGATACGCGGGGTCGAGCGGGACATAGGCCCCGCCCGCCTTGTGGATCGCCAGCACGCACACGGCCAGCTCGACCGAACGTTCGACGTTGAGCCCAACCATGACGTCGGGCCCCACACCCAACGTGTGCAGGTAACGGGCGAGCCGGTTCGCCTGCGCGTCGAGTTCGGCATAACTCAGGCTGCGACCGCGCGCGGTGACTGCAATCTTGTCGGGCGTGCGGCGCGCCTGGTCGGCGATCATGTGGTGGACACCCGCGACATCGGCGGGCTCGCCCGTTTCGGCGTTCCACGTCCGGATCACCCGGTGATATTCGGCCTCGTCGAGCAGCGAAAGCCGGCCGACCGGCGTCTCCGGCGCCGCATCGGCGGCGGCCAGCATCGTTTCGAACCCGTCCCACAGGTCTGCAACCGCGGCGCTGTCGATCCGCGCCGGATCGTGAGTCAGGCGGCAGCCGCTGCCATCACTGGCGATTGCCAGATGGAGTACCGCATCCTTTGCTGCGGCAACCTGATCGAGCCGGTCGACCAGCTGGACGGAGACGGGAAAGCCGAAGCCCTCCGAGCCGCGCAGGTCGGGCATGCGGGCGATCACGTCGCGCGCGATTGCGACCCGCTTGTGCATCGCGCCGATCTCGTTCGCAAGCCGGTCGGCGAAGGCGCCGAGCGTTTGCGCCCGATCGATCGCGATGTGCAGCGGCATCTGGTCCGCAAACCATGGCGCGACGTCCTCGAGCCGCGACAGATAGACCTGATCGGAATAGCCGATATCGACCGTGTCACGGTCCGCGACGCGCCCGAGATAGGCGACCCAGGCCGCGAGCAGGTCGGATGCGGTCCGGCCAACAGGAGCCGCCCGATCCGAAACGGCATGCGCTTCGTGCGGGTCGTCGCTCTTCGCCCGAAACTGCGGAAGCAACAGCGCATCGCGCCCGGCGAGACGGCGATGCCACCAGCTTTCATAACGGGCGGCCGCGCCATCGAGCGCACCGAGCGTAATCTGGCGCTCGCCTTCCAGCGATGCAAAGCTCTCGCCGATCCTTGGAACCGACGGTGGCAGCGGCTTGCCGTCGACGTCTGCAAGCCGGTCCAGACGAAGGTCGCGGCTTCCTGTAGCGACGACCGCGGCCTCCCCCTCCGCGACGACGGTGCCCGGCGCGCTGCCGCTGCAACTGTCGAGAAGCGTCACGCCCTGGACGAGAAGCAGCCTGTCGCCCAGCAACGCCTTCGCCATGCCCAGCGGATTGCGATAGGTTCCAAAATCCAGCGCCGACACCTGCCGGACGATATCTTCCGCCGGCGCGTGCCAGTCGATGGTCGCCGCCGCCGCGGGCCTCGCTTCCTTGCCATAGAAGCGCGAAGGCGGACCCGACGCAGGCTGGCGCTGTGTCAGCGCGGCTTCCAGATCGGCCGACAGCGCGGCGAAGGTCCGTGCGCCCGCCTCGAAACATTTGGTGTTGAGCGACAGCGACGTTTCACCATCCTCGATCGCAATGATCTCGGTCGCCAGAATATCGCCGCAATCGACGGCCTCGGTCATCAGGTGCCAGGTCACGCCATGCTCGACCTCGCCCGCGAGCAGAGCCCAGCTCGGCGTGTTGAGCCCGGCGTAAGCGGGCAGCGGACCATCGTGAAAATTGATCGCGGCGCGCGAAGCCAGCGCCAGAACGTCCGGCGACAGAACGGTCAGATTCGTGATGCTGAACAGATAGTCGACCGGTCCCAGACCGGCCTCGACCAGCTCTTTCGAGCGTGCGAAGAGCGGAACGCCGGCGCGGCGCGCCCATGCCGCGGCCGGACCTTCGGGCGCGACCACCGCGACGATCTCGTGCTGCTGTTCCTGCAACAATCGGCCGCATTCCCCGAGCAGGGTTTCGCGGCCGATGAGGATGCAGCGCGTCTTTTGCCGATGCAGGCTGGATTCGATGGATGGCGCCGGTCCCGCCATGATGTTCTCCTTTGGACACATCGTAGGGCGGAAGCAGGCACTCAACTACTTCAACAACTCCGTAGGCAAATCATGTGGTAAAAATGGGGAATGGGGAAATCGCATCCCCGGTCATTTATACTCGATCAGTCGGCGCCGCCGACGCCAGTAGTCGATCTGCCCTTGCAGATGCGGCAGTTTTCCGAGGGTGATGAAGCTGGCCTGCAACGCCCCGCCGCTGCGATAAACCCGCAGCCACAGCAGCGGCCATAGCGGCCAGAAGACCGGGAGCGCCCACAACAGGTTGCTTGCGACCTGATGGCCCAGTCGCGGGTTGTGTTCGCCCCGGCGGCTATAGGCTTCCGCGGTCGCATATCCGCTGCGCCGGCTGCGCTGCCACCATTGCCGAAACTCGGTCATCGCGGCGTCGTGGACGGTCATGTCATGACCGATGCGCCGGATCCGCCATCGGTTCAGCCGGATCCGGTGACAGAGATCGGGCTCCTCTCCCGCGATCAGCTCTTCCGAGAAACCGCCGACCTCGACGAAGGGCTCTACGCGAAACAGCGCATCGCCGCCGCAGGTTTCGGCGATCCCGACCGGCGTATTCCATTCCTGGTCGCACAGCCGGTTATACGGGCTGGCATCCGGCGCGCGTTCCCGTCGGCGCCCGCATACCGCCGCCAGGTCGGGTTCGGCCCACATTGCCTCAAGCGCCTTGCCGAGCCAGCCGGGCACCAGTTCGCAATCGCCGTCGATGAAATGGAGATATTGCAGATCGGGATGGCGTTCGACCAGCCATGCGGCGCCCGCGTTGCGCGCCCGGGCGGCTGTGAAGGGCAAGCCCGGATCCAGATCGACAACCGGCAAGCCGCGGCCGCGGGCAAGATTGCAGCTGCCGTCCCGGGACCCGGAATCGACATAGACGGCGAGCGATGCCGCCTTCAGCACGCTGTCGATACAGGTCGCAAGCCGGTTGCCTTCGTTGCGGCCGATAATGACGAAACCGACCTGGCCCGGTCGTACGGGAGCGTCGGCGCGGCCGCTCATGACTCGCGCTCCGTCCGTATCCAACGCCTTTCGCGACGGGTAAGGAATTGCGCCACGATCGGCAGTTTCCAGAGCATGTAGGCCGGAATTCGCGCCGCGCTGCGCAACGGCAGGATATCGCGCCCCTCGGCACGCCAAGCACAGGCAAGGCCGACGCCGAGCAGGACCAGCGCAAGCGCCAGAAGCAGTACCGGGACGCTTGCACCGAGCACCGCGATCCCTGCCGCGAGCGACAGCAACGCCGCCGCAAGCAGCATGACTGTAGGTGGAATCATCAGGTCGAGCGCCACCACGGCGAGCCGCCAATGCCCGCGCAGCGCGCAGCGCAGCAACGCGGGTACGTACCGCCCCATGGTATGCAGCATGCCATGTTCCCAGCGCCGGCGCTGGCTGGCGGTGCCCCTGTCGGAACTCGCGGCGCTGACGAACCGCGCGGCGTCCTCGAACCGAACCCTCTCACCGGCGACGAACAGATCCAGCCCCATATCGAGATCCTCGACCAGCGAAGCCGTCCGCCATTCGACCGTATCGAAAATCCGGCGCGGGAAGGCCATCCCCGACCCCTGCAACAGTACCGAGCCCGCCAGCCGTTGCAGCGCGCGCTGGCGGACCAGATTCTTGATCATGAAAGCAAAGCAGGAAATGCGGACCCGGGCGGACGCTTCCCGCGATGGCGTCAGAAGATAGGCGCCCTGCACCACGGCATCGCCTTCGATGGCCGCGGCAGCGAGCCGGGCCAGCGCGCCCGGTCCCGCAAGGCAGTCGGCATCGACGATGATCACGACGTCGCCCGGTTTGTCGCGAAGGAAGGCGCGGCCGAACTCGAGCGCATGCCCCTTGCCGCGCAGCGACGGGTCGGAACGCTCGATAACATCGGCGCCATGCATCCGCGCGATACGCGCCGTGTCGTCGCTACAATTGTCCGCGACCACCAACAGCCTGTCGGCGGCTCCCAGCTGCGTCATTACCGACCCGATGGCGGCCGCGATTCCCTGCGCCTCGTCATGGGCGGGCATCAGCACTGTGAAATCCGGTCGCTCGCGTCGTTCGGTCGTCGGCGCCACCCCCTGCGCCCGTGTGCCGAGCAGGCACTGTAGCGCGAGAAAGGCCACCAGCGCTGCAACGCCGATGCACAGCGCCGAGACGATCATTGCCCTCGCCCTCCGAAGCGTCCCCCCTCCGTCATCGCGCTATCCGTTCCTTCGCCGTTGCAGCGCCGGCGGCATCCAGTCGGCCTTGAGATGGTGGAGCATGACCCGCCAGTCGCGCTTGTCCGTGCTGCCAGGCCGCTGGCGGAAATCGGTGGTTCGTTCGATCAGCCCCTGGTCCTGCTCGGCGCCCGCGGTGTAATAGTAAGTCGCGATCGAACGCCGCGAGCGATCCTCCGGGCACGAAAGCGGGTCGGGATGACCATGAAAGGTGTCGCGCTCGGTCGAAAAGATCACCGCCCGGCCGAAGACAGGCGAGATTCGCTGTACCGCCGCCTTCATGCGCTTGTCCCACAGCTCGAGCGCACCGCCATAGTCGTCCTGCCAGTCCTCGTTGAGATAGATCAGCAGGTTGAGCCGACGGATCACGCCCATTTCCTTGTGACGGGGAAAATCGGCATGGATGCTGAGATGGCCGCCCCGCCTCGTTTCATGTAGCCCGGCGCCCGCATGATAGGGGTCGGGAATCAGGCCCTCGATGCCCGTGAGCCCCGCAAGGAAGGACAGAAACGCCCGCGAGTTCAGCTCGGCGAACAGCATGCGCGTCAGCGGCCCCTCGCATTGGTCGGGACGAAACTGGAACTTCAGCCGCTCCTGCTCGCGCATGAAGCACTCCTGATTCCCCTTGTCCGGAAACTCGGCCGCGACAGCGCGCAGAAAACCGGGATCGAGAAAATCGTCGAGCACGATGTGCGGGAACGGATGATTCGCCCTATATTCCTCTGCCCGCAAAACGCCGGCGGCGGCGCACTGCTCGGCATCGAAGCACCGGTATCCCCCCAGATCTGTCAAACCGAGTACATGCATTCCTATCTCGTCCGAGCGCCGACAAGACCCCGGGACGGAAGGGGCCGGTCTTCTGGCCTGCATCAAACACGCCGGCCGGTCCGGAACAAGCCGGGGAAATCACCTTGGGAGTTCTTATAATCGACAGAAAATAACGCCGGGCGTAAAACAGCAGACTGAAACTCCCGGAGAAAACACCAGTGCATGTGGCACTCTACGCTCCCAATTGGCCGCCTGCGGGGGCAGCGAACGGAATCGTCAGCTATGTCTCTACGGTAAGGGAACATCTTATCGCGAATGGGCACAGGGTCACGATATTGTCCGAAGGGCGGCGCTATCCCAGCGATGGCGCCGATACGTCGTTGCTCGAACCGATCGAGACGCTCGGCGGCTTCGACCGGTTGCAACGACGCATTTTACGCCGGCTCGATACCTATCACGGCGGTTTGCCCGGTCTCGGCCACCAACTGGCGGCGCAGGTCAGCGCGGCCCATCGCGCCGACCCCATCGACCTCCTCGAAATGGAAGAGAGCTTCGGATGGTCGCGCACGGTGCAGCGCCTCACCGGAATTCCGGTTGTGACACGTTTGCATGGCCCTCATTTTCTGAAACCGCCCAAGCCGCGAACGGCCCGAGACAGGCTGAGCGACCTTCAGCGTTGCCACACCGAGGGGCGTGCGGTGCGTTCGTCGCATACGCTTACCGCGCCGACGCGCGCGATGATGAAGGTCACGTGCGAAAATTACCGGCGCCCTGCGCAGGAGCGCGACGCGGTCATCCCCAACCCCATCCGCCTGCCACCCGAAAGCGATCGCTGGAACCTCGCGACCTGCGACCGCAACCGTATTCTGATGATCGGCCGCTTCGACTACTGGAAAGGGGCCGACACGATGCTTCTGGCCTTCGAGCGGCTGCTGCGGGATCATCCCGATTCAAGGCTGACGCTGGTCGGACCGCTGAGCGGTATCGAGACGGGGCCCGGGCAGCTCGCCGACTTCGAGGAATATGCGCGCGCGAACCTGTCGCCCGAAACCGCGCGGCGGATCGAACTCACCGGAACGCTGACGCCGACGAAAATAGCCGAACTGCGCCGGCGTGCCTTCGTCACCGTCCTCGCATCGCGCGTGGAAAATTTTCCCTATGCCCTGCTCGAGGGGCTGGCGTCGGGCAGCCCGATGATCTCGACCGACTGGCCGGGAAGCGATGAGATCATCCGGCACGGCGAAACCGGCTTCCTGACCCCGATCGGCGATCCCGAAGCGCTGGCGCAGCGGCTCGTCTGGATGTTCGATCGGCCGGAGTCGGCCGCCCGGGCAGGCGAAAACGGGCGGCGCCATTGCGCCGGAAATTTTTCGGTCGAAACCGTCGGGGCCCGGCTGATCGAATGCTATGAGGCCACCGTACGGAACGGGGCGGAGTGACCCTGGTCCCCGCGTCAGCGCTGACCGATGCTGCGCCGGACGCCGCGTCCTCGCGCCTCCGCAGGTTTCGCGAAATAGCGCTGCGCGACACCAATGTCGTCGTCGTCTCGGTGGTTCTCGCCAACCTGTTGCGCGCATTCAGCAGCGTCGTCCTGACGCGCCTGCTGGTGCCCGAAGTGTTCGGTATTTCGGGCGTCATCGCCTCGATCGTCTTCGCCTTCGGAATGATATCCGACCTTGGTTTTCAGGCGTTCGTCGTGCGGCACCCGGACGGCGAAAAGCCCCGCTTTCTCGACACGATCTGGACGATGGCCGTCCTCAGATCGGTCGTCCTGACATGCGCGATGTTCGCGCTGTCCCCGGCAATCGCCGGACTGTTCGGCAAGCCCGGGCTGACCCCGCTGATCGCCGTGGCGTCGCTTACCTTCGTCATCGAGGGCGTCGCGTCGCTCACGCTTCTCACCGCGCTTCGCCACCGCATGGTACTCCGGCTCTCGCTGCTCGAACTGACCGTTCTCATGGTCCAGATATCGCTCTCTTTCCTTCTCGCCTATCTCTGGCGAAACTATTGGGCGATCCTCGCGAGTATGCTGGTCGGCAGCGCGCTCAAATCGCTGCTCAGCTATCTGCTGTTTCCCGATTCGCTGCGCAGGCCTGCCTTCGACCGGCAGTATATCCGCGAGCTCTGGGGCTTTGCGCGCTTCGTCACGGGGTCCAGCATCATCACGCTCCTCCTCCTGCAAGGCGACAAGTTCGCGCTCGGGCGGCTGATGTCGCTCGACGATTTCGGTTTCTACATTCTCGCGGGCAACCTCGCGACCGCTCCGCTCGCCTTTACGACGGCTTATGCGAGCCGCGTCCTTTTCCCGGCCTATTCGCAGGCCTGGCGTGACGGAGAGGATAATCTCCGCGCGCTATTCTATGCGAAACGGCGCCTGCCGTCGCTGCTCTACAGTTTCGCCGCGGGCGGGCTGATCGGTTCCGCGCCGCTCGTCATCGAGCTGCTGTACGATCCCCGCTACGCAACCTCGGCCATCTATCTCCAGATATTGGCGATCACGCCGCTCTTCGCACTCGCGTCGAACAGCGGCAACGAGACGTTGACGGCTACGGGGCACATCAAGGTGACCTTTCACGCCAGCGTCGCGAAGCTGTTGTGGTTCTGTATCGCCGGGCCCGCAGGCTATGCGCTCGACGGCGTCCTCGGGCTCGTCATCGCGGTCGGCCTCATGGAAATCCCCACGGTCATCCTCAAATGGATCCGGATGCACCGCCTGCAGCTTCTCGATCTGCGCCAGGAACTATCCTTCCTGGCAGCAGGCGGCGCCGGGATAGCGATCGGCGCAATCGGCGACAATCTGATCGGCCGCCTCCTCTGATCACTTTCCCGAGGGGACGGAAGCCGGGCGCATCCCTCCCGGAGGGTCGCGCGACAGACCAGCTCCGGTGCGACGGATGTCTCGTCAGGTCCTGTGGAAAAGCAGAAGCTCCGGCCGGGTGTCGGCATCGGCCGGACTTGTGCTGACCTTCGTGCCCCGCTGGAGACGGAGGAACGCCGCAGCGAAGCCGAACAGGGCGAAAAGGAAAAAGGCCGGCCGGGTTCCGAAGGAAGTGAAGAACAGCATCTCCATCATCATCAGAAGGCAGCCGAAAACGAAGGCGCCCGCCTCCACGTCGCGCTTCGACACGCCGCGGAACCGCCCTCTCCGGGCGATACCCGTCAGGAAAAGACCGAAGGGTGCGACGAACACGGCAAGACCGGACAGCCCGGCGATCAGCATGATCCAGATATAGGTGTTGACGAAGTCGATGATGCCTTCGCCCTGGACCAGATCGGGAAGCAACTGGTGCAACTCCCGCATGGAATAACCCATGACAGGACGCTGGGCGAACAGCTCGAGTCCCCGGTTCAGCAGCAGACGCCGATAGTCCGACGACGCGCTCGACCCACCGGAAAGCCCGAGCGTCTCGGACAGATAGGGATAGAATTGCGCGGCAAGGAACAGGAAGGAGATCGCCCCCACCGCGACAAAGAGCTTCTGCCCCAGCTGGACGTACCGGCCGCGGAGCGCGTCTGCCGCGGCAATTGCAATCAACACCCCGACCCACGCGCCGCGCGACTGGGGCGCGATCAGTCCGATCACCGCCACCGCCATCAGCAGCAGATAATAGCCGCGGCCGCGCATGAAATCGCGCGACAGATGGAGTGCCATCACGCAGATAGCCAGCACCATCGCCACCGACGTGGGCTCGGTAAAGGGTCCGCCGGCACGAATCAGTCCCGCCCGGACCTTTACCAGCATCAGCGTGGGGAGTTCGAAGAGCCGATAGAGTTCCTGATATATCGGCCAGGCTTTCCAGACCTCGAAGATCAGAAGCGCGGCGATGACAACCCCGCCGGCGCCCAGCCAGAGCATCGCCGATTTCAGCTCGTCGCCGGTGCGCAGTCCCCGGCTGACGATGTAATAAGGCAGCGCGAGTTCCAGCGAAACCTCGGTCAGCGCGCGCAGATGGTGCGAGAAGGTGGCTTCGCGCGCAACCGCCATCGCGATCGTGAACACGACCAGCAGGACGACGAAATCCCACTCGATGCGGCATCGCGCTTTGGCCGGGCTCACAAAGATGGCCACCGCCGCGCCGAGCGCCAGCGCATCGTGGACGCCGAATTCGACCAGCTTGAGCGACCCGATTACGAGCGTATGGTCGAGGCCCGGCAAAAGCAGCAGGCTGAACAGATACACGGGCGCGATCAGATTGAAGCGCCATGCGGCAACCGGCACCCACAGGCACATGATGGCGAACAGGAGGCCGAGGCTGGGAATCGACCATGCCAGCACCGGCATGGTCACCGCAATCGCCAGCATTCGCATCTCTATCGGCTTTCGGACGTCGTTCTTCAGGCAGAAAAGAAACAGGACGATCGCCGCGGCGCTGACCGTTCCGGCAAAGAAACTGGGCTTCACGATCAGATAGTCGCCCATCGCGAGGCGAAGGGTGAGCGCAAGACCGGCGACGAGGATGAGAACCACCGGCATCAGCGTGCTCCCGCCTGAAATTGCCGTACTGCACGCAGTTTCGGCGTCTGGTCGAGCGGTTGCCCCGCATATTCGATCAGGCCCCACGAACCATAGTCGGCGATCGGGGCTGTCGACGCATAGAGCGTCAACGTGCTGCGGATGCGCTTGTCCCATTCGGCGAGATAGCGCCGATAGACGTCCGCCATGCGCGGATCGCGCTGCACAGCGCGGGCCAGCACCATGTCCGAGGTGACGAGGTGTTGCCCCCCTTCATAGGCGATGAACCGTTTGCCATGCTTTGCGGCGATGGCCCGGTTTTCCTCGGCGAATTTCATCGTATGCTCGATCGCCTCCGGCATCCCCGCAAATATCCGGTCGAGATCGCCGCTGCCGAAGCCGTTCAGGTCGAACCAGATATAGGGCGCGGTCGCGAGGGCATCGACCCAGCGCGCCGTGTCGGCATCCTCGAGAATGATTTTGGCAAGGTCCGGCCAAGCGTGCTGACTGGCCGCGACCCGGACGAGATGTTCGGGCCTGTCGGCATAGACCTCGGTCCAGATCTTCATCGCCGCCCGCACCTTCTGGGCGTATCGGATCATCTGCGCGCGTTTTCCGTCACCATCGCCCAGCTTCATCATCAGGCCCTCGCGTTGCGCCTGCTGTGCGGCGTCGAACATGTCGTTCCACACCTCGTTGCCCAGCTCGACATAAACGGTCCGGTCGGGGTCCAGTTTCGCGCGAACCAGCCGGGCAAATTCGCGGATATAATTCTCGTCGGCCTTGTACGGCATGAGAAACCACGGGTCGCTTCCGGTTTCATTGGCGACCGCGATCATGTCCTCGATCGACGCCCCCGCGGCCGTCACCTGGCTCGAATTCGATTGCCGGGCGCGGGTTTCCCAACCCACCTCGGCATTGTCGTTGGTCCGCTGCCAGTCGAGAAAACGGACTACCCTGAAGTCCTTCACGAACTTCAGAAAATCCGGATGGAAGCGCGCATCGCGCGGAAAGGCGGGATCGCGGCAGTCGATATCGCGAACAGGGTCCGCGGGATCGGTGCGGATCAGTTCGATCCACGCCCCCTCGTCCGCGGCGCCGGTCGGCGACAGGTCCAGCGTGAGCCACCCTCCGCCTTGCGCCTTGACGCGCGCTACGCCACCCGAGGTAATTTCCCCCTGCCCCTTGTATTCGCACCGTATTTCCACGCTGCGGAAGGGGGCCGGCGGGAGGATCAGCGGGCGTGGCGCCGTCTGCCCCGGACGGAGATTGCGTACCCAGCCATCCTGATCGAGTTGCGACGCCGGCATCAGCTTCCAGCCCTGCCCCTGCGACGAGAACCATTCGCTCTGGGTGATGAGATTCAGATAGACTTGGTGCCGGTTGAAATTGGCCAGCCCGAACAGGTTGATGCCGAGTTCGGTACGCGCGCCCGGCGGCGGGGGGGCGGCCTGCACGACCTGATCGGTCGAACCCGCCCGGCCATTCGCCGCAAAAAAAGCCAGGCCGGCAACGCCGACGACGACCAGAAACAGGCACAGCTTCAGCAACCGGCTGTTCCGCCAAACGAGCGAACGGTTCCCGGCTTCGGGATGCGGCATGTTTCGGTCTCCGGCAATGATTGTGCCTGCGGATGGTCCCGCAGCGACTTTTCCGGCAGTCGATGCCGACAAGGGACGAGTTCTGCGGATCATGCAGGATCCGCCTGTCGAAAGGGATTGTCCGGGCCGTCTCCGCGCAGGAGCTTTGGCCACGCCCGCGAAAAGCGCGCCCATTTGTACCAGGCCCGCAGCCGTCCTTCGTCCTCGCGCCACTTCGTGTCGCGGACATAGGCGAGATAGGTTCCCGCAAACTCGTCCGCGAGATATCGCGGACAATCGATCGGGACCTTCGCTTGCTGCCGGCGCCACTGCGCCATGAAATCGCGTGCGAAGCGCTGGAGCGCGCCGGCCTGTTCGGGATCGAGACCGGCCGCCGTCCAGGGATCGGCCGGCAGGCTGCCATAAAGCGCGATATGGCTTATCAGAGCGATATAATAATTGCCCGTATCGGTCAGATGCACGTCGTCGACGAACAACCGTTCCATCGTCGCACGCGTCGTCGCGCCGCTCAGGCCTTCAATCCCCTCTGTCGACGCCGCCTGTTCGACCAGCGCGGCAAGCGCCTGCGCAGCCGGAATGAGCCGCACCGGCCGCGTCCGGCCCTTTTCCGCGAGCCGGTCGTTGATGGTCGTCGCGGTGCACTGCCAAGCCGGCGTCGCCGCTTTCTCGTAGGCGATCCATCCCGTTGGATCATCGAGGTCGTCGACATTGAGCCAGGCTGCATAGAGGTATGTCTGGCCGTCGGGGTTGGACGCGAAAAAGCGTCCCTCATAATCGACCGCATTGCCGATCGTGTCGTTCCAGATCAGGCTTTCCAGAAGTGTGTGCACTTCGTTGAGCACGAGCGTATCATAGGCGGCTCCATCCGGCCGCGGCGCCAGTTCCTCCAGCACGTTGATCGGCCGACGATCGCGATCGGTCCCGGCGCTGTAACCGTTCGATGGCGACGAACCGTCGCCCTGCGTTCGCGCTCGCAGCGACGATCCCGCGAGATGTTGCATATTCCATTCGAGTGGATGCCCGGCATTGCCGGCGATGGCCGCCAGATAGTCCGGAAGTGGCCGGTCGGTCAGGCTGTGACCGGAGATGAACAGACGCCGCGGCGCATCGGCCTGCGAGCCATAAGATGCCGAGAATATGGCTGTCGCGGATGTCGGAGCTTTTTCAGTCATGCATCCTGCCAGGCCGATGAGCGACAACGCCACGAGGACGCGCATGGCACACTCGTTGCCAACGCCCTCCCGCGTCACGGCCGTCCACCGCGTTTCCAGTCGCGGGCGATCCGGAAGATGCCGGGACCGTCGTATAGATATCTGCGCCACATCCGCGCCGGGTCGGACGCCAGCCGATGGAGCCATTCCATCGCCAGCATACGCATGAACAACGGCGCGCGCTTCTGGACGCCGGTGAGAAAATCGAGGCTCGCGCCGACGCAAAGTCCGATTCCCCGCGCCCCACCCGCCTGCCTGACGCGATAGGCCAGTATTTCCTGCTGCGGCGATCCGACGGCGAGGAAGCAATAGCGCGCGCGCGTATCGACGACGAAGCGCACGGCGCTGGCCACTTCGACGGGATCCCTGATGAACCCCAACGGAGGATCATAATGATGAACGTTCTGCAGCCCGTAGCGCTCGGCCAGCCCGCCGATCAGCTCGGAGTTGCCGCCGACGATCGCGACCTTGTCGGTCGGCCCGATCGCCTGCTCGAAAATCCGCCGTGTCAGGTCGCTGCCCGGAATCACGGGCAATATGATGCCCATTCCGCGGGCGAGGATCGCCAGAATCTTGCTGTCGCACAATGTCGCCCACGCCGACCGGTAGACCGGCCACAGGTCCGATCGGATACGCTGCAACCGCACGACATGGTCGACATTGGGAGTAACCACATAGGCGAAGGGGGCATCCTCCCTCCGCTCGCCCACCATCTTCACCACCGAAGCCATGGTCCTGCGCGAGAAGGCGAGGTCCATGAAGACGCCCGCGTCGAGGTCCATAGGCTCGGACGAGGGTGGAGAGGCGGGCAACGTTGCCAAAGCGGCGGACCTTCTTGCGGGGACGGAGTCGGGCACGCCGACCAGATGTCTGCGAGCCGTGCCGCATTATGCAGATATGATCGTTCAATTCTGCTAGGCGAAATCCCTTCCGATTATGCCCAATGACCCCCGCGCCGCAGGGACGCCCTCCAGCGTAAAAGGACATCTGAAATATCCCACCCCCATAGGAAGGACCGCAATCAGCGAATTTCGGCAAGTGGCCCGGAGAACTAGGATGTTCCCCACTCAGTCGTTCCGGGAGTCGAAATCGTGTTCTCAACACGCCGCCAAACAGCAGGCAATCGATGCAATGCCTTCGCAAGGGCAGGCTTTGGCGCGATCGCCTGCGCCGCGCTGACCCTTCAGACTCCCGCAGCCGCCGAGCCCGGGGCTGCGGTCGCTGCCGCGGCTCCGGGGCAAAGCCAGTATCTGGTCAACGCGGGCGATGAGCTCGATGTCTTCGTGTGGGGCGAAGAGCGAATGCAGCGCGTCGTCCGCGTACAGCCCGACGGGACCTTCTCGTTTCCGCTCGCAGGCAATGTGCAGGCAACAGGCCGCAACGTCACCGATATCGCCGCGGAAATTCGCGAACGCATTTCGGTCAACTATCGTTCGTCCATTCCCGATGTAACGGTATCGGTCCGCGAAGCGACGGGAATGCGTTTCTACGTCGTCGGAAAGGTCCGGACGCCGGGAAGTTACACGAGCGGAAACCCGGTCAATATCCTTCAGGCGCTGAGTGTCGCCGGCGGCGCCGCCGAGTTCGCCGACATCAAGAACGCCGTGATCCTGCGCCAGACGCCGAACGGCCAGATCGTCGAGCCGGTGCAGCTCTCGACTATTCTCAAAGGCGGCCGGGCGATGAACGCCGGTGTCCTGAGCAGTCCGCTACCTATGCTTCTGAGCGGCGATGTTCTTGTTATTCCCTGACCGTGTTTCGGGAAGCCTGCGGCTGTTTGCGATCGGACTATTTGCTCTTGCGGCATCATTTGTCCTTGCAGCCAGAAGTGAGGCGAAGCCCACGGTAACGTTGGAGGTCGATGCGTCGGTGCTGCTGTCGGACAATCCCTTCCTGACGACAGAGAAAAAGAAGGCGACCGGCGCTGTCGAACTCGTCGCGCGCCCGCGCGTCGAATGGCAGATCGATCCGCGAACCGATATCGACTTCATGGGCGAGGTGGGGGTTCGCCAATATTCGCGGCGCTATGGCAATTTCGTTACCGGACGTTCCGACCTGCAGATCCGCCACCGCCGCAACGAACATCTGACGGTTGCCGCCCAGGCATCGTACCGGCGCGATCTTGTGTCGGACTCGCTGACCGACAGTATCGACTTCGCGATCGATCCCCGCAGCATACGCGAGAGCATCGACACACGCGGTTCGGTGGCGTGGAGCCCCGACGCAACCACGACAATCACCGGCGACGGCGGCTGGCAGCGGCTGCGCTATCCGGATTCGGATCTGCTCGAAACCACCAGAGCCTACGACTTCGGCGTCGGTATCAACAAGCGCCTCAGCGAGAAACTGACCGTCGGGGTCCAGGGCCGCCATACATCGAGCCGCATCGTCAACGGCGAGGACACGTCGGTGAATGCGCTGAACGTCACCGCGACCCGCCGCTTCGCAACCTTCTGGTACGGCGGCGCCCAGGTCGGGGTCGAATGGACGAAGCTGCGCGACCCCGTCACGCTGCAGCGCGAGAGCCGGGCCCGGTTCAACGGCAGCGCCAATCTTTGCTACGAACCCGACGGCACGTCGGTCTGCCTCCGGAGCGCACTCCAGAGCGAAGTCAGCGGCCTCGGCGGACTCCAGCGCGAATTCTCGGTCGGCACGGCGATCCGGCACCGGATTTCCGAGCTTGGCACGATCCGCTCCGAAGTCGATTACCGCCGCGCCCGCCTGCCCGGATTTGACGCATCTGCGCGCGTATTTCGCGCTGCGGTTGGCTATGAGCACCGCATCGGGCGCAATCTCTATCTCACCCCGGACGTGGCCTATCTGCAGCGCAACCGGCGCGCGGGCGAAAAGGCCGATGCTTTCATTTTTTCGATCGGCCTATCATTACGAGGAGCAGGCGCATGAGCACGGACCAGGACAAGGAAGGTCTGGGCATTTACCCGCGCGAGATCGTGGCAGCGCTTTATCGCAAGCGCAAATGGATCATCCTGCCGGTCCTGCTGGGCCTGCTGGTTGCGACGACTGCGATCCTGCTCCAGAAGCCGCAGTATCGCTCGACCGCGACGCTTCTGATCGACTCACAGCAGATCCCGACGACCGTCGTCGCCGCCCCGCTCGCCCATGTCGCGAACGAACGGATTGCCAAGATCCGCCAGCAGATAATGAGCCGCGAACGGCTCTCGCAGCTGGTCCAGGAAAACAATCTATTTCCCGACGAACGCAAGAACATGCCGATCGACGACGTGCTCGAAACCGTTCGCAAGGCGATCACGGTCGATCTGGTCGGCGCCAACGAGGGGCAACCCGGCGGCGGCGGATCGACCATCGCCTTCACCCTGTCGTTCACCTATTCCGATCCGGTGAAGGCACAGGCCGTAACGCGCCAGCTGACCGACACCTTCCTCGTCGAGGACAAACGCTTTCGCACCGAACAGGCCACCGGCACCGCCGCCTTCCTAGGCCGGCGCGCCGACGAACTGCGCCGCCAGCTCGGAAGCCTTGAGGAAAAGCGGCGCGAGGTCGAAGCGCGCTATGCCGGTGCCCTGCCCGATCATGTCGCGATGAGCGCGCAGTCGAATTCGGCCCTCCGCGCCGAAGTGTCGCGTATCGATGCCGAGTCGCAGGGCCTTTCGCAGCAGACGAGCCTGCTTGCCGCCCAAGCGGACGAAGACGCGCGAACCCCGCCGGGCGTCGAGGCGCTGCGCAGGGCGGAGGAGCGGCTGGCCCAGCTCACCGCGGTCTACGCCGACAATTATCCCGAAGTGATCGCGGCCCGCGCAGCGGTAAGGCAACAGCGCGCCGCCTTGCGCGAGGCACAGGCGACGCAGGGCAGCAGCGTCATCCAGCGCGAAATCACCGCGAGCAATGCGCGGACGCGCATGCTCGCCGCGCGCCGCGCCGAACTGGTGCAGTCGATCTCCGAAATGGAACGCCGCACGGCGCAGGCGCCGCAGGCGGCCTATGAACTGAACATGATCGAGCGCGAATATGAAAATATCCGCCGGCAATATGAAGCCCTGCGCGAAAAGCAGCTCGATGCCCAAGTGTCGGTGACCCTCCAGTCCGAAGACAAGGGCGAGCGCTTCTCGGTGGTCGACGAATCGAGCATGCCCCACCACGCGCTCGGCGCGCACCCGGTCGCTATCCTGATCGCCGGTCTGTTCGCCGGACTGGTCGTCGGCATCGCCGCGATCCTTGGCTACGAGCTCGTCGCCGGCAAGATACACGGCGCCGAAACGCTGACCCGCCTGCTCAACGCTCCCCCGCTGACGATCATTCCGGAAGCAAACCGCCCGCATCCCTTTGCGCGCCTGACCGCCGGACTCGGCCAGCTCAGGTCGCATGCATATGCGGGCCAATTGACCAACCAACTTCAGAAGCGAGGAAGCCATGCGCGCAGAAGCTGACACCGGCAAAATCGTATCGATCGCTCCTTCAGCCAGCGGCGAGGCGGTAACGGCCGACCACATGCTGGATCCCGAGCTGCTGCGGCGCAATCTCGTCGTCGGCTTCGCATCGGCCGACAGCGAGGATGTCCATCCTTTCTCCGTCCTGCGTTCGCAGTTGCTGAAGCACGTCCGCGCAACCGGCTCGCGCGTTTTTGCGGTCATGTCTGTCCAGCCGGGCAACGGCAAGACCCATGTCGCCCTCAACCTGGCCGCGGCGCTTGGGCGCATTCACCCGACCGTACTCATCGAACTCGACCTGCGCCGCCCTTCGATCGGCCAGTCGCTCGGCCTGTCGCCCATCCGCCCCGGCATCGACGATTGCCTCGGGGGATCGGCGACCCTGCAGGAATCCGGGATGCGGATCGAGGGGACCCAATTGACGGTCCATCGGGTGCGCACGCCGAAGATCAATCCGGAAGCGCTGCTCTCCTCGGGCGCGCTGGCCGAGCTGACCGACGCCATCCGGAATGCCGATGACCGGCCGATCTGCATCATCGACACCCCGCCGGCCGTGATCCATGATGACATCATGCTGATCGCTCCGGCGGTCGACGGAGTCATCATGGTCGTCGAGGAAGCGCGCACGTCCAAACGCGCGCTCGTCAGTACGATCAGGTCATTGAGCCCGACGCCGGTGATCGGAGCGGTACTGAACCGGTCGATTTCGAGCCCGCTTCAGACGTCCGAATATGAATATTACTACACGTCGATGGCGGAACCCAATTCGACCTAGTCTGATATCTCCGGCTGCCGCGTCCGCGCCACATACCTCGATGCGCCCGGATCGGCTCCCTGTCTGGTCGCCTCCATACTCTCCAGTCGGCTTGTGAGAAGATTCCGCGATGCTCAACCAGATGATCGAACGGCGCCGACGCTGGCTCAGGGACCTGCCGGCCCGGATGGTACTGAAGCTCTTCAACCGGCCGCAGGTGCGCATCCTGCTCGGGCGCAAATACAGCGACGCGCTCCGCATCCACCAGCCGACCCTGCCCCGCCTTTCGGGGATAGATGCAAAAATCGTCGCCGGTCTGGAAAAGGACGGTGTCTACGTCACCACGATCGAAGCGCTCGGACTGGCCGACGGCGGCAATGTCGTCGACCAGGCACGGATGCTGAGCGAGGCGTTCGCCCCGGAAGCGCGGGAACGGGTCGCAAACGGCGAGGTTTTTGTGATCGTGCCGCCCGACCGCATCATCGACCGTCCGGCAATCTATTTGTTCGGCCTGCAGGACAGGCTGCTCGATATCGCCGAAAGCTATATCGGTCTGCCGCCGGCCTATGATGGCGTGACGATCAACTACACCGTTGCCGACGGCCGCGAGGTTTCCACCCGTAAATGGCACCGCGACTGGGAAGACCGCCGCATGCTGAAGGTGGCGATATATCTGCGCGACGTGGACGAGGACAGCGGTCCGTTCCAGATGATCCGCCGGCACGACATGCTGCAGAACGACGAAGTCGGATTCAGTTACGAGCTGGCCGACGACGCAGCGCTGGCGGAAAGGCTGGGTGCGTCATACGCCGATGACATCGTCAGTTGTTGCGGCCCCGCCGGAACGGTGATCTTCACCGACACAGCACGTTTCTTTCATCGTGGCAAACCCGCCACGGGACGCGACCGAATGGCCCTCTTCTACAGCTATTTCGCGCACAGCCCACGCCATCCGTTCCTGTGCGAACGGACCGGGATGCAGCGAAGCGACATATCCCGGCTGACCACGCCGCTGCCACAACGGCAGCGGCGTGCCGCCATGTGGCGACAATATCTGTCGATAGCACTGCGGATTATCCCGCCCGCCTCGCTCTGAACTCGACGTTCGGGCGATCCTTCGCGAGGCCAGCTAGAGCCAGGGACGAAGCAGGCCGGCGAGTGTGCGCGCATTGATATCCGGATGATGCGCGGCGAGCACCCGCCGCCGGCCCTCCCGGCCCATCGCCGCAAGCCGGTCACGAGGCGCGTCGAGAACCGCTTTCATCGCCTCGGCCAGCGCATCGACGGACCCCGAGGGCACCAGCCAGCCATTGTCGGCGTCGACCAGTTCGGGAATGCCCGCTACGGCGGTCGACACCACGGGTCTGCCGAGCGCGAGCGCTTCCATCAACACGACCGGAAGACCTTCGGCGAAGCTCGGCAAGACCATTGCGCGCGAGGCCGCGAGCTGCTTGCGAACATCCGTCGAAGAGCGCCATCCGAGCAAGCGGATCCTGTCGTTCAGGTTCAGGCGGTCTATCTGTTCCTCCAGCGCCGCCCGGCCGTCGCCATCGCCGATCACGTCGATCGTGAAATCATGCGATCCGGCAATACGCGCGGCGGCAGCGACCAGAAGCGGCAGCCCCTTCTGCGCGTTCAGTCTTGCGACGCACGTCAGGGTCCGGCTTTCGAGGCCGGCAGGGTCCGCGGCATTCTCGCCGAGGAAATGCGGCGCCACCGCGCAGCGTACGACCTCGATCCGGTCCCAATCAGCGGGGTCGGACCAGCGCATGAGCTGGCTTCTGCCAAAGCTCGATACGCCGGCGACGAAGGCGGCGTCCGCAATCTTGCCCGGCAGATCGAGGGCGAGCGGCGCGTCGAATTCATCGGGTCCGTGCGCCGTGAAGCTGTAGCTTGTCGACGACAGCCGCGCAGCCAGCCGCGCCACCGCGACCGGATTGGTGCCGAAATGAACATGGGCATGGCGGATACCGCGGAGTTCCATCTGCTCGGCCAGCGCCACCGCTTCGGCAAAATAGGCGACCGAGCGTACCGGGCTTCCCGTCTGCCGCAGCGACCGGCCCAGCGCGCCCATGGTCTTGCCGGGCCGGCGAAGGAAGCTGCGAACGACCGCACCCGCAAGCGCCCGCCGGTTTCCGTCGAGCAGCGGCGTCGTCCGCTCCGCCTCGGCCCGGTCTTCGGCGTCGCTGAAGTCTTCGGGCGTGCGGCGAATGGTAAAGCGCGAGACATCGAGCCCCAGCCGCTCGAGCGCGCTGATTTCGGTGCGGATGAAGCTGTGGCTGACCTTGGGATAGACATTCACCAGATAGGCGACCTTGCCCGACACCGGGACGGCCGCGTCGCTTACGCCCAGCGAGCCGGGCGCAGCGATGTCATGATCATCCGCGGGGTCTGCCATCGCCCGTCCTGTTGCCTGAAAACTGGTCAGCATCTTGTCCCCGCCATGCCCGCCACCGTTATGGCGCAAGGGGCATGTCGGCGGCATCCCCACTATATCGAACCAGTTTCGCGTTCCCCTTTCCCCTTATGAATATTCCTCACCGGAAACTCATGACGCAAATCCCAGCCTAGTTTTTGACGATAGGAATGACGCCACGTCTGGCGCAGGCTTCGGGGATAATCGGAGCCTTCAATGACCTGTTTTCCTCGCCTTCGGCCAGTGCCGGCCAAGTGTGACCAGCCGGACTGAGCGCGGGCCATGGCAAGCCTTGCGCCTCCCGGTCAGTCGGCCAGCGGTCCGCCCGATGCCATCGGTGCGCTCTCGCGATGGCTGTCCGGACTGCTGACAGTCCGGACGACGGTCGTCGTCCTGCTCGTTTGCATGGGGCTTGTTCTGATTTTCGCCGACCGCGGTGAACGGGATATGGCAGGGATTGCCAAGCCCGCCCCCCGGGGTCAGACCGCTTCGGCGATGGCCATACCGCCCCTGCCGCCGGGCGCGGAGACGGCCGCGACGACCGGGCCCGCCGCCGACAAGGCCCGGAGTATCAATTCGGGCATCGCCATTGTAGCGGGCGGCCGCGTCGCAGCCACGCCCTTCTTCTGGGCCGGGAGCATGACGGACCGGGAGCGTGCGACCGATTGCCTCGCCGCCACCGGCTATTATGAAGCGGGCACGCGGCCCGCCGATCAGCGCGCGGTCATGCAGGTCGTACTAAACCGCGCTCGCCACCGCGCCTTTCCGCACTCGATTTGCGGTGTCGTCTTTCAGGGCTCGGAGCGCGCGACCGGCTGCCAGTTCACCTTTACGTGCGACGGATCCATGGCGCGACGCCAGCCCTCCCAGGCCATATGGCGGCAAGCGCGCATGGTCGCGGCCGAGATGCTCACCGGCCAGACGGAGCCCGCCGTGGGCCAGGCCACCCACTATCACACCGATTGGGTCCATCCGGTCTGGAGCGGGCAGATGAACAAGATCGCCGCGATCGATACGCATCTGTTCTTCCGCTGGCGCGGCAATGTCGGAGACCCACAGGCATTCACCACGCGTTATTCGGGTTCGGAACCGTTGATCGCGCGGATGGCCGGCCTGTCGATCGCCCATCGCAGGGAGGGCCTGCCACAGGATGCCCCGCCCTCGGCGACGCCTTTCGCGCCGCCGTCCCTCTCCTCCACATTGCGGCCCGAAAACGCTCTCGCCGCCAATCGCGAAATATTGCCCGATCAGGCGCGTGCGCCCGATGCCGACGTCTTTCTCGTCGCGCTCGACAAATCGGGTCCGGACGGCTTTGCCCGTCAGGCCGAACAGGCATGCGCCGGAAAGGCGACGTGCCGGTTCTTCGGCTGGACCAATCCCGCCCAGAAGGCGAACCAGTTCCCCGTTTCGGGCCGGGCGATCGACACCATGTCTTTCAGCTTTGTCAGACAGGGCCCGGGCGACCCCGGCAAGGCGCGCTGGAACTGCGCGGAATTCCCCCGCGGTGACCGCGCCCAATGCCTCCGGCGCGGGGGGTGATCATATGAACACGTTCGCGCACGATTTCCGCAATTCGGTCGTCGTCCATTTCCGGAGCAAGCCCTCCAAGGAGATAGTACGCCTCCGCCTGGTCGTCCTGCTGGTGCTACTCGACATCCTGTCCATCCAGCTTGTCTTTGTCGCAGTGAACCGGATGTTCGTCGGGTCAACCATGCTGCACGGGCTCGGTTTCGCGGTGGGTTCGGTCATTCCAATCTTCCTGATCTGCGCCTTCATGGTGCGCGCCTATTCCGGACCCGGTATCCTTCGGCCAAGCGCCTCCATCGGCGGTGTCCTGCTGGCATTGATGATCAGCGCCACCGTGCTCGGACTGATGATCTTCTCCCTAGGCGCCAGCCCCCACGTATCCCGCCCGGGCGTCGCGCTGACCTTCGCGCTTTCCGCCGTGATGATGTCGCTCGCCCACTTTTTCCACGCGCGATATGCGAACAGGGTCCTCGACGGCTCGCTCTATTCGATCACCGAGCTGTTCGATGGCCCGCTTCCCCGGACCGAACATGATCCGGAAATCGATGCCAACTTCTTCTTCGACCCCGTCAATCCCTCGCCGGCCAGCTTTGACCGGCTGTCGCACGTCATCGGCCGCGTGGACCGCGTGATCGTGCATTGCTCCAACCAGCGCCGCGCGGCGTGGGCCGACGTTCTGCAGGGGATGAACGTCCACGCCGAATTCATGGCGCGTGAATGGACCGATATCCGCCCGCTGGGCATCGGCGAACATAATGGCAGCCGCACGGTCGTCGTCGCGCGCGGCCCGCTCAACCTGCACGACCGCATCGTCAAGCGCAGCTTCGACATCGCCTTTTCGGCGGCGGCGCTCATCCTGCTCGCACCCGTGATGGTGGCCGCGGCGATCGTCATCAAGCTCGACAGCCCCGGGCCGGTCTTTTTCGTCCAGCCCCGGATCGGCCGGCAGAACCAGCTCTTCAGCCTCATCAAGTTCCGCAGCATGCGACAGGATTGTTGTGACAGGGCCGGCGCCCGGTCGACCAGCCGGCACGATCAGCGCGTGACCCGGATCGGCAATTTCATCCGCCGGACCAGCATCGACGAATTGCCGCAGTTCATCAACATATTGAAAGGCGACATGAGCGTCGTCGGACCGCGCCCTCACGCGGTCAGCTCGACGGCGGAGGACCGCCTGTTCTGGGATATCGACAACCGGTACTGGCACCGCCACGCCTGCCGCCCGGGCCTGACAGGCCTCGCCCAGATTCAGGGACTGCGCGGCGCCACCGCCTGCGTGAAGGACCTCGTCGATCGCGTCGAGGCCGACCTGCAGTATCTGCAGTCATGGTCATTCTGGAACGACATCAGGATCGTGTTCCAGACCTTCAAGGTGATCGTGCACACCAACTCCTTCTGACGCCGTCCCATCCCCTGAAATTCCCGCCAACGGACAATCGATGCAAATCTACGAACCAATGCCAGGATTGAAAGTGATCACGCCCGACCGCCGGGGCGATCATCGCGGGTTCTTCGCCGAGACGTGGAACCGCAGGGATTATTCGGACCTCGGCATCGACGTCGATTTCGTCCAGGATAATATGTCCTGTTCGACGCACACCGGAACGGTTCGCGGCCTGCACTATCAATCCCCGCCGCACGCACAGGCGAAGCTGGTCCGCTGCGGCCGCGGGCGGCTGTTCGACGTCGCCGTCGATATCCGCGCCGGTTCGCCCACCTATGGCAAATGGTTCGGCATCGAGCTCAGCTTTGAAAACGGACGGCAGCTTCTGATCCCGGCGGGTTTCCTCCACGGCTTCGTCACGCGCGAGCCCGACACCGAAATTTCTTATAAATGCTCGGACTATTACGCGCCAGCGGCCGAGGGGACGGTGCGCTGGGACGATCCCGATATCGGGATCGCATGGCCGCTCGACGGCGAGCCGGTCCTCAGCTTCAAGGATGCCGATGCCCTTTCCCTGTCCGATCTCGACAGCCCGTTCGTGTGGGGAGACTGAGCGGTGCGGATACTCGTCACGGGGGGAGCGGGTTTCATCGGTTCGGCGGTCGTCCGGCTGGCGATATCGCGCGGCCATGAGGTGGTGAATCTCGACGCGCTGACCTATGCGGCTTGCCTCGACAATCTGGCGGCGGTCGCCGACAGTCCCGCTTACGCCTTCGAACATGCCGACATTCGCGATCGCGCCGCGATCGGCCGCCTGTTCGCGAGGCATCGTCCCGACGCCGTCATGCACCTCGCGGCGGAATCGCATGTCGACCGTTCGATCGACGGGCCCGACGACTTCGTCCAGACAAACATCGTCGGCACCTTCAACATGCTCGAGGCGAGCAGGAAATACTGGCTCGAAGCCGGTCGGCCGAAGACCTTCCGCTTTCATCACATCAGCACCGACGAGGTGTTCGGCTCGCTTCCCGTCGACCCCGCCGCGCGTTTCTGCGAGGAAACGCCCTATGATCCGCGAAGTCCCTATTCCGCATCGAAGGCGAGTTCCGACCATCTCGTGCGCGCTTGGCACGAAACCTACGGCCTGCCCGTCGTGCTCACCAATTGCTCGAACAACTACGGCCCCTTCCAGTTTCCCGAAAAGCTGATCCCTGTGGCGATCCTCAACGCGATATCGGGCAATCCGATACCCGTTTATGGCGACGGCTCGCACATCCGCGACTGGCTTTTTGTCGAGGATCATGCCGAGGCGCTGCTGCTCGCGGTCGAAAGGGGCGAAGTCGGCCGCAGCTACAATATCGGCGGCGGCAACGAGCGTTCGAATCTGGAGCTTGTGAAGGCGATTTGCGCGATCCTCGATGATGTCCGCCCGCGGCCGGACGGTCGGGCCTATGCCGATCTTGTCACCCATGTCGCCGACCGCCCCGGTCATGACGCGCGTTATGCCATTGACGCCTCGCGCGCCGGGCGCGAACTCGGCTGGCGCCCCTCGGTGACGGTGGAGGAAGGGCTCGAGACGACAATCCGCTGGTACCTCGCCAATGAAGGCTGGTGGCGCCCGATGCTGCAACACAGGGGCGTGGGGCAACGCCTCGGCATCGGCAGAGCGGCCGCATGACCGTCCTCGTTTTCGGAAAAACCGGTCAGGTCGCGGCCGAACTGCAAAAGCACGGGGATGTCGTCGCGCTGGCGAGAAGCGACGCCGACCTTGGCGCCCCTGAAGCCTGCGCGACGGTCATTCGTGCCCTGAAACCCCGCGCAGTCATCAACGCGGCGGCCTATACCGCTGTCGATCGGGCGGAGGACGACGAAGACGCCGCCCATCGCGTCAACGCCGAAGCGCCTGCCGCCATGGCCCGCGCGTGCACCGGCCTCGACATACCCTTCGTCCATATCTCGACCGACTATGTCTTTGCCGGCACCGGCGCGAAAGCATCGACACCCGAAGACGCGGCCGCCCCCCGAAATGCCTATGGCCGGACGAAGCTCCTCGGCGAGAATGCCGTACGCGAGGCGGGCGGGCGCTATGCCATCCTGCGGACCTCATGGGTCTTTTCGGCGCATGGCTCGAACTTTGTCAAAACCATATTGCGTCTGTCGCAAATACGCGACGTCCTCCAGGTCGTCGACGATCAGATCGGCGGGCCGACGCCGGCCGACGCCATAGCCGAAGCCTGCCTCGCGATCGCGGCGCGGCTAGCGGCCGACGGCACGACGTCCGGCACCTATCATTTCAGCGGCACGCCGGATGTCAGCTGGTATGAATTTGCCTCGGAAATCCTTTCGCGAACGCCCGGCGCGACGGCGCTGCAACCGATACCGACGCACGCCTGGCCGACCGCCGCGACGCGACCCCGGAATTCGCGCCTCGACTGCACCGCTACCGAGGCCGTCTTCGGCCTCGCCCGCCCCGACTGGCGTTCCGCGCTCGACGGCGTCGTGGACGAACTGGAGCGGGTCGGATGAAGGCGCGCAAGGGCATCATTCTGGCGGGCGGCTCCGGCACGCGGCTCTATCCGGTCACGATCAGCGTCTCGAAGCAGCTGTTGCCGGTATATGACAAGCCGATGATCTATTACCCGCTGACCGGCCTGATGCTGGCCGGGATCCGCGACATCCTCATCATAACAACCCCGCAGGATCAGGCGCAGTTCCGGGAGACGCTGGGCGACGGGAGCCAATGGGGCATCAACCTCGGCTATACGGTGCAACCCAGCCCCGACGGGCTGGCGCAAGCGTTCATTCTCGCCGAGGAGTTCCTCGACGGCGCGCCGTCCGCCATGGTTCTCGGCGACAACATCTTTTTCGGTCACGGCCTGTCCGATCTCTTGCAGGATGCGAACGCCGCCACGACCGGCGCGATCATCTTCGGATATCATGTCGCCGATCCCGAGCGTTATGGGGTGGTGGATTTCGACGCCGACGGCACCGTTCGGGCAATCATCGAAAAGCCGTCCGTGCCGCCTTCCAACTATGCCGTTGCCGGTCTCTATTTCGTCGACGGAACCGCCCCCGACCGCGCGCGGCGGGTCAGGCCGTCGGCGCGGGGAGAGCTGGAGATCACGACCCTGCTCGAGAGCTATCTTCACGACGGGATATTGTCGGTCAGGAAAATGGGGCGCGGCTATGCCTGGCTCGATACCGGAACCCATGCATCGTTGCTCGATGCCGGCAACTTCGTGCGCACGCTGACCGAACGGCAGGGCCTGCAGGTCGGATCGCCGGACGAGGTTGCCTTCAATATGGGCTGGATCGATCGCGAAAAGCTGTCGATGCGCGCTAGGCACTTCGCCAAGAACGACTATGGAATTTACCTGAAGAATCTGGCCGACGCCGGAAACTGAACGCGCCTGATCGATGCTCCCCCGGGCGATCCGGGCTACGCTCGGCGAAGGGAGTATGAGTGCGGGCGCGGTACCATCGCAGCCGCGCGCGCGGCGAAGATGGAATAGCCGCAAAGCAGCCCGTAAAGCGCCAGCCCCTCGACCTGCCAGAACGGCATCGTCGCCATATTGAGCAGGAAAAAGGCAAAATGCGCCGCGAGCAGCTTGAAGCGGTCGGTACGCGCCGACGCGGCAGCCGACGCCATCGCCGTCCAGAGCATGACCATCGCCGCCACGCCGAACCAGCCGAGCTCGTAAAGCGTCGCCACCAGCGTGTTGTGCGGGTAGACCTTGAACACCCCCTCCCAGCTCTCCGGCCCCAGCCCGAACAGATGCTGGAGCGGCGTGCCCTCGGCCCACGCATAGATATAGCTGCTCCAGATCAGCGGCCGCCCCGACATGACCTGCCGTTCGAGCAGGTCGAAATCGCGCGGCGGCTTGATCAGCCCGGCAGGGTCCGAGAGAAAGGCCGCGAGATCGGCGAATTTCTCGCTATAGAACAGCGCAGCGACCGCGACGAGCAGCATTCCCGCCACCGCCGCCGTCGCCGCCATCGGCCCGCGCTGGTCGTGCCGCACGCTCATCGTCAGGCCGCTCAGGAAAACCGCCAGCGCGAGCGGCGCAAGCGCGAGGATCGTCGTGCGATAGCCCGCCAGCAGAATGCCGATGAGGATCGCGGTCAGAAAGGCAATCCGCACCCCGCGCGGCGCCGAACGCGCGAAGCCGCCGACCAGAAATCCGGTGAGCAGCGCGACCGAAAAGGCGGCTTCATGATTATAGCCGCCGATCCAGACCAACCCGTCGCCATCCTCCGCCCCCTTGGGCAGGTTCAGCGCCAGCGACAGCGCCTGAAAGACCAGCAGCGGCAGAAACGAGACCATCGCCCAGCTCAGGAACCGTGCTTCGGGATCGCGGCGCAGCGCCTGGAACACGGCGATGATGATCACCACCATATAGGCATATTTGACCGCGACATTGATGCCCCCCGCAACATCGCCGTTGAGGCTGGCGCTGAACAGCGCCAGCGCGACCAGCGCATAGACAGGCAACAGCCATTTGAGCGCGAGATTGGCGGGCCGTACCACGAAAAGCAGCCCGAACCCGGTGACCGCGATCGAGAGCAGCGCATTGCCCGACAACCCGCCCGCGATCGGCTGGAACATATAGAGGTGATAGGCGCCCGCCGTGTAGCGCAGCCATAGCGCCACCACGACGAACGCCCCCGCCAAGCTGCCCGCCCGCCGCGCAGCAACGACGAGCGGGACGAGCAGGAGCAGCGTCACCGGCAGCAACAGGCCGGGCCCGAACGCCGGGCCATAGGGCAGCGCCTGCGCGGTCATCGCGCTGCCCGGTCAGTCCGCATAATAGGGACGATAGGCCCGCAGGAAGGTGCCGCCGTCGGCGTAGCCAGCCCGCTCCTGCTCGCGCACGTCGACCAGCGTCAGGACGGCGCCGAGCAATTCGGCATGGACGTCGTAAAGCCGCCGCAGCGCCACCGACGCCGCCTTCGACGGCGTCTTGCGCCAGCGTACGAGGAACACTACGCCGTCGGCCATGCTGGCGATTACGCGCGCCTCGTCGACCGGCAGAACCGGCGGCGTATCGAGGATCACGAAGTCATAGCGTTCGCGCACCTGCTCGATCAGTTCGGCGAGCCGCGGGCTCTCGGTGAGGCCGATGCCCTTTGAATCGAGCCGCTGTGGTAACAGGCAAGCGTCCGATACGCTGTCCTTGACGATCGCCTGTTCGAGCGTCGCCCGCCCCGCCAGAACTTCGTCAAGCCCCACGCTGACATTGTCGGCGAACTCGCGGCTGGAGGCGCGTCGGCGCGCGTCGGCGTCGATCAGCAGCACCTTGCTTCCCGCCGCCGCCATCGCGCGCGCCAGCCCCATCGCCGTTGTCGTCTTGCCCTCGCCGGGCACCGCAGATGTGATCGCGACGACGCGGATCGGACGCGCCGCTTCGGCGAACTGGATCGACGTACGAAGGGTCCGGAACGCTTCGGCATAGGTCGATTGCGGCCGCTTGAGCAACAGTTCCGCCGGCGGTGCCGGCAGGCCCGCCTTGCGATAACCCGGCAGCGTATGAGCATCGGGGATCGCCGCGAGCGTGGAAAGCCCGAGCGTTTCCTCGATCGCGTCGTTCGTCTCGAGCCCGCGTTCGAGCAGTTGCAGCAACACGACGAGCAGCACCCCGACGCCCAGCCCGCCGGCCACGGCCATCGCGGCATAGATGAGCATGTTGGGCGAGCTCGGCGCTCCGGGAACGCGCGCGCGGCTGACGATATAGGCGTCGCTACGCTCCAGCCCCGATTGCGCGACCGTCTGGCGATAGCGGTCGAGGAACGCCTGATAGAGCGTCCGCGCCGATTCAGCGTTGCGTTCGAGTTCACCCAGCCGCACCGATGCATTATTGTCGCTGGCGAGCTTGCCCTGCGACTGCGCGACCGACCCCGCGAGCGAGCCCGCGCGCTGGTTGGCGATGCTCGCCTGGATCGAGACGTTGGCAACGATGCGCTGCACCTCGGCGGCAATCGCCTCGTCGGCCGTGCGGAGCTGGCTCTGCGCCTGCAACAGCGCGGGATGACGCGGGCCGTAGCGCTTTTCGAGCGCGGCGACTTCGCGCGCCGCCTCGGCACGCTGGGCGCGGAGCTGGCTGACCACTGGCGAATCGAGCGAGTCGCCAAGCTCCTCGCCATTGCGCCCGCCGCCGAGTTGCGCGCGCGCGGCCGAAAGCCTGGCCTGCGCCGCGGCATTTTCCGCTTTGGCCTGGGCGAGCTGGGTCGTCAGCCCCGACAATTCCTGCTGCGTCACCGTGCTCGCTTCGGAGACCGCGAACAGATTATGCGCCGCGCGATAGGCAGCGACCTCGCGTTCGGCGCCGAGCACCTGCGAGCGCAATTCCTGCAGCCGCTGCTCGAGGAAACCCCGCGCACGCTGCGTCGCATAGGCCTTCGCCCCCGCCTGCCCCGACACATAATCGTCGACCAGCGCATTGGCGATCTGCGCCGCCTGTACCGGCGTGCCACCCTCGTACGAGACGCTGATCGCATAGGAAAGGCCGTCGCGCTTCACTGTCAGCCCGCTCAGCAACGTGCCGATCGCGCGCTGACGCCCGATCAGGTCGGGCTGCGTCGCCGATTGCCCCTGCCCCGCGGCCTCGTTGAACGCCGGATCGGCGGCGAGCCGCAGCCGGTCGACGACCCTTCCGATCAGTTCGGGCGAACGCAAGGCCTGCACCTCGGTGTCGACCGCCGCCGAATCGGGGTCGGTCGTCGGCACCACCGAGTCGACGTTGATCACGCGCTCGGCCGTCCGCTCGAGCGCGACCTGCGCCGTCGCAAGATAACGCGGCTCGGCGACGAGCCAAGCGGCCGCAGCGATCACGATCGCCGCGAGCATCGCCGCGGACAGCACCATCCATCGCCGGCGCAGTACTGCACCGATCTGGCGCAGGTCGATCAGCGCGCCGCGATCGACCTGCGGATCCGCTTCGCGGTGAAGCGGGACGCGTCTTGTGACTGCGTCCATGTTACGCCGCAGCCAGGAAGGCGCGCACCGCCGGCGCGATGTCCGGCCGCTCGAGGGCCAGCGCGAGCGTCGCGGTCACGAAACCGCTCTTGTCGCCGCAATCATAGCGTTTCCCTGCGAAAGTGACGCCGTGGAAGGGTTGTTGGCCGATCATCCGCGCCAGCGCGTCGGTCAGCTGGATTTCGCCGCCGGCACCCTCTTCCTGGCTGCCGAGCACGTGCATCACCTCGGGCTGGAGGATATAGCGACCAATAACCGCGAGGCGCGACGGGGCGACATCGGGCGCCGGCTTTTCGACGAGCCCGCGTACTTCGGTGATCGCGCCGGCCTGGGCCCCCGGGGTGACGATGCCATATTTGTGCGTGTCGGCTGCCGCCACTTCCTCGGTACAGATCAGGTTGCCGCCCAACTCTTCATAAGCCTCGACCATCTGCTTGAGGCAGCCGGGCTCGCCAACCATCAGATCGTCGGGAAGCAGCACCGCAAAGGGCTCGTCGCCGACAAGGCGGCGCGCGCACCACACCGCGTGGCCGAGCCCGAGCGGCTCCTGCTGGCGTACAATGGTGATATCGCCGGGCGACGGCCGCGTGCCGTCGAGCGCCGCGAGCGACTTGCCGCGCCGCGCCATCGCTTCCTCGAGCTCGAAGGCATGATCGAAATGATCCTCGATCAGGCTCTTGCCGCGGCTGGTCACAAAGATGAACTGCTCGATTCCCGCCTCGCGCGCCTCGTCGACGGCATATTGGATCAGCGGCCGGTCGACGACGGGCAGCATCTCCTTCGGCATCGACTTGGTCGCCGGAAGGAACCGGGTTCCAAGGCCGCCGATGGGGAACACGGCCTTGCGTATCTTTCGCATCTTTTCACCCTTTTCTGGTCGCTGGGTTCCCCCCCAAATAACCAGCATTCGGATTTGCAGACACGATCGCCGCGTGCTGACGGGAGCGACGTGCGCCTTTTCGCTGCATTGCAGCAAGAGCCCGGCGCCGAAGCGTGTCCAAAGTGCGCCGGTCCATTCAGAGCTTCGGAGGTGTCCCGGCAAAGGACACTCCGCCGGGGACCGCCCCCCCGCCCCGCGAGCGCACCAGCGGCGTGCCCGGCGGCACCCGGATATCGTGCGAGCCGATGATGATCTTCGCTGCCCCGTTGTGAACGTCGAAGATCGGCCAGCCGCGATCGCTCTTCACCACCAGATGCTCGATATGGATGACCGGCGGTTCGCCGGCGCCCCGCGCGCCCATGATCGAAAAATGATTGGTATCGCCGATGCCGCCGATCCGGATGGGATCGACGCTGGTGAGGCGGGTCGCGCGGATGCTCGACCAGAGGCGAAAATTGCGCGCGTTGCGGCCACCGATGCAATCGTCGAGCAGCGTTTCGGTCGATTTCAGGTCGAAACCGCCGTCGCTGTTGTCCCACGCAGCGCACTGGCGGAACAGGAAGCGGGCATTGCCGCGTTCGGTCGAGAAACCGTCCCCGTTCCAATATTGCTTCGGTTTGCGCTGCCACCGGAACCCGCGCATGACACAACGCTCGATCCGGAAATCATGTGCGGTGCCGTCGAAGGCGATGCCGACCGGCAGATCGGTCGAGCCGGTAGTCAGTATGCCGCTGGCGCTGACGTCCTCGATCACGCCGTCGTGGCTGTCGTAACGGATGCGCGCGAAGCTGCGCTCTAGCCCCGTCGCCGTCGCGCCGCGCACGCGGAGCCCGACGCAGCTCGCGTCCTTCAGTTCGGGTGCCGCGCTATTTTCGATAACCCGATAGCCGCCCGTCACCCGGACATCGGCGATTCGCAAATTGCGGACCGGTTCGCGGATCAGGAACAGCCCGTTGCCGACGTCGCTTGCGCGCACGCCGCGATAGACGGCACCCGATCCCACGACATAGACCGGCTCGCCCCCGGCAGCGATCCGGACAGGCTTCGCCGCGACGCGGGAGGATATGTCGGCCATCCCGCATTGCTAACCGGCGGCCGGTCGCCGGGACAATATGTTGCGGTACAGCGTGGCGCGCCCGGGGTCAGCGCATCGCGGGCGCCGCATCCCCCAGATCATCGTCGCCCTCGCGCGCCGACGGGCGTCGGAAGCGGGACAGCGGCGACCGGCAGACGTGCCGGACCCGGCTGAAACGGCGGAATCCCGCCTCGCCGTCCCCGACATTCAATGTCAGGTCGCGGTCGATTTTTGCCATGGACAGGCCCCGGCCATCGATCGTGATGGCCGAAGACAGCGTATGATCGAGCACACGCCGCCGTTCGGCGGCCTCGCGGCCGAAATAATAGATGGCGATCGGAGGCGGCCGACGATGGATCACGGCGATGGCATCCTCGACCCGCGCATAATTACGCAGCGGCAGGATCGGCCCGCCGATCTCTTCCTGCATTATCAGCATGTCGTCGCTGGCATGACGGACGATATAAAGCGGTGCGCCCGCGCCACGCGGGTCGGCCCCCATCACTTCACCGCCTCGCGCGCGCGCGTCATCGAGCAGGCGCGTCATCCGCTCGCGCCCGGCGTCGGTCGGCGGCGTTCCGGTAGTTCCCGGCCGCATCGCCGCGCGCCACAGCCACGAGGCAACGGCTTCCTCCTGCTCCTCGGGAACGAGAAGATAGTCGGGCGCGAGCGGGGCCCGGCCGCCCTTGAGCCGTTTGCGCGCGACGATATTGTCCGCCGCCTTTGCAAAATCGGCCGAGCGCCCGAGGATCGCGGGCGACTTGCCCGAGCGTGCCATCGTCATATCGCTGTCCTCCTGCGGATCGCTCGTCACCGTCAGATCGCAGCCGGCGCCGGGCAAGACGCCGCCGGCTGCGATCGCGAGTTCGAGGGGATCGAAATAACGCCCGGCCAGTTCACCGAGCAGGTGGGTCACTGTTGGCGACGCCGCGTCGAATTTCAGCATGACCCGGTTGCCAGCGGCAAGCACACTCGCGAGGACATTCGTCATCCGGAGCAACGGCATCGACGCGGGCGCCGAGATGCCGATCACGCCGATCGGCAGATATTCCGTATAGTTCCCGCCCCGTCCGAACCGCGCGAGCAGACCCTGCCCGCTTTCAGGGCGCATCCAGCCGCCGACGCCATCCATCGCGGCGCGCAGTGCGGCCAGCGCCGGGGCCACTTCGGTGAGCCTCGCCGATTCCGAATCCTGATTCGGCTGGTCGGCCGCGAGCGCATCGCACAGCGCGCCGGCATTTTCCTCGATCATCAGCACCGCTCGCCCCAGCCGGTCGCGGCGAATGGCCAGCGACACCGGCAAGTCGGCGAAAAATGCCGCGCGTTGCGCCTCCAGCATCCTTCCCATCCCACAGCTTGTCCCGTCCGACTTCTAATCCGTCGACGACGCGTGGCAAGTTCAAGTCGAAACGTTTCGTCGCAACGCAGCCAATCCACCCCTGGATCGTTTGAGCGAAGTCTCGAGCTATCCCCCTATAAACGATTGCATTTTTTCGAACTGTCCCGTTTTGAATCGCAATCGGAGCGATATTCGTTTCGCCTTTCAATTGCCTCCTCTCAAAGCTGGCAAGTTGACCCCCAACCGCCGGAACGCGATTGTTCGCAGGCGCAGCATAAATCGCCTTCATATAAATAGGGAGCAACGCGTAATGCGTATCGTAATGATCGGGTCCGGCTATGTCGGGCTCGTTTCGGGCGCGTGTTTTGCCGATTTCGGCCATCATGTGACCTGCGTCGACAAGGATGCGAACAAGATCGCCCGGCTGCGCGCCGGGGGCATCCCGATCTATGAGCCCGGCCTCGAAGATCTGGTCGCGCGTAACGTCGCGGCGGGCAACCTGACCTTTACGACCGATCTTTCGGACGCCGTCGGCGCCGCCGACGTCGTGTTCATCGCGGTCGGCACCCCCAGCCGCCGCGGCGACGGCCACGCCGACCTCTCCTATGTCCATGGCGCCGCGCGCGAGATTGCTGCCGCGCTCGACGGCTTTACCGTCGTCGTGACCAAGTCGACCGTGCCCGTCGGCACCGGCGACGAGGTCGAGCGGATCATCCGCGAATGCAATCCGGCGGCCGAGTTCGCCGTCGCCTCCAACCCCGAATTCCTGCGCGAGGGCGCGGCGATCGAGGATTTCAAGCGCCCCGACCGCGTGGTGATCGGCATCGAGGACGCGCGCGCGCGCGCGCCGATGGAAGAGGTCTATCGCCCGCTCTCGCTCAACAAGGCGCCGATAGTCTTCACCCGGCGGCGCACCAGCGAACTGATCAAATATGCGGCCAACGCCTTCCTCGCGATGAAGATCACCTACATCAACGAGATGGCGGACCTGTGCGAGCGCGTCGGCGCCGACGTCCAGGAGGTCGCGCGCGGGATCGGGCTCGACAACCGGATCGGCGCCAAGTTCCTCAATGCCGGGCCGGGCTATGGCGGCTCGTGTTTCCCCAAGGACACGCTCGCACTGATGAAGACGGCACAGGACCATGACGCGCCGCTGCGCCTTATCGAAGCGACGATCGCGGTGAACGACCAGCGCAAGCGCGCGATGGGCCGCAAGGTGATCGCCGCGATGAACGGACAGGTGCGCGGTCGCACGGTCGCAGTGCTCGGCCTGACCTTCAAGCCCAACACCGACGACATGCGCGACGCGCCGTCGATCGCGATCATCCAGGCGCTGCAGGATGCCGGCGCCCGGATCCGCGCCTTCGACCCCGAGGGGATGGCCGCCGCGGATCTGGTGCTCAAGGACGTCGAATATGCCGCCTCGCCCTATGCGGCGGCCGAGGGCGCCGCGGCGACGGTGATCGTGACCGAGTGGGACGCCTTCCGCGCGCTCGACCTCGCGCGGCTCAAGGCGGCGATGGCCGAACCGGTGCTCGTCGACCTCCGCAACATCTATCCGCCGGCGCGCGTCGAGGAAGCCGGCTTCGTCTATGTCGGCATCGGCCGGCCCGACCAGCAGGAAATCCCCAGCGAAAGGCAGGCAGCGTGACGGACCGTAGCCCCATATTGGTGACGGGCGCGGCGGGCTTTATCGGCCACGCCGTGTCCGAACGGCTCCTCGCGCGTGGCGAACGCGTGCTCGGGCTCGACAATTTCACCGACTATTACGACGTCGCGCTCAAAAAGGCGCGCACCGCACGGCTGGTCGACAATTTCAATTTCCGACTGATCGACGGCGACATCGCGAGCCCCGGCCTGATCAGCGAACTGGTCGAAGCGAATGGCATCCGCCGGATCGTTCATCTCGCCGCGCAGGCCGGCGTGCGTTACAGCCTCGAAAACCCCTTCGCCTATGAGCACAGCAACCTGAAGGGGCATCTCGCGGTGCTCGAGGCGGCACGCCACGCGGGCAATATCGAGCATCTCGTCTATGCCTCGTCGAGTTCGGTCTACGGCGACCGACCGCTCGGCGGCACCGGCTTCCGCGAGGACGAGCCCTGCGCCGCGCCGGTGTCGCTCTACGCCGCGACCAAGCGGAGCTGCGAGCTGATGAGCGAGAGCTATGCAAAGCTCTATCGCCTGCCGCTCAGCGGGCTGCGCTTCTTCACAGTCTACGGCCCTTGGGGCCGGCCCGATATGGCCTATTACGGCTTCGCGCAAAAGATTCTGCTCGGCCAGCCGATCGAGGTGTTCGGCGAAGGCCGTATGGCGCGCGACTTCACCTATATCGACGATATCGTCGACGGCGTCGTCGGCGTGCTCGACCGGCCTCCCGCCAGTGGCGAAAACCGGCTGCTCAACATCGGCGACTGCAATCCCGTGGGCCTGATGGACATGATCTCGCTCCTCGAACGCGCACTCGGCCGGCCGGCGGTCAAACTGATGCGGCCGATGCAGCCGGGCGACGTGACCTCGACCTATGCGGACATCTCGGCGATCCAGGCGCTCACCGGGTACAGTCCCAAGGTGCCGCTCGCGCGCGGCATCGAGCGCTTCGTCGACTGGTATCTGAGTGAAATAGAAAATGGTGGAAGAGGGCCGATGGCAGCGGTGGCCTGAGCCGGAGATCCGGCCGGGTGCGATCTGGAGTTTATGATGCTGCAACGGACGAGTGTGCCTTCCGGCGATCCCGCGGGATCGCCCGTCATCTGTGTGACCGGCCTCCGCGGCTTTCCGCATGTGATGGGCGGGATTGAAAGCCATTGCGAGGAGCTGCTGCCGCGGATCAAGGCGCTGTGGCCCGACCATCGGTCGGTCGTGCTCGGCCGCGCTCCCTATCTGCCCGAACCGGAGGGCGAGCATCGTGGCGTCGAGATCGTCGGCATCCCCTGCCCCCGCTCGCAGCATTTCGAGGCTGTCGTCTCCACCTTCCTCTCGGTCCTGTCCGCCCGGAAGCGCGGCGCCGGGCTGATCCACATCCACGCGATCGGCCCGGGCCTGCTCGCGCCGGTCGCGCGGCTGCTCGGCCTGAAGGTCGTCGTGACGCACCACGGCACCGACTATCATCGTGCGAAATGGGGTTTGCTCGCGCGGAGCGCCCTGCGCGCCGGCGAGTGGCTCGCGCTCAACTTCGCCGATCGCGTCATTGCGGTCTCCCCATCGCTCGCCGCGCAGTTGCGACAAAGCTTCCCGAAACGCGCGGAGACGATTGCCTATATTCCGAACGGCACCTCCGAGCTGCCGGGCGATGCCGACCCCGCGCTGATCCTCGAACGGCTGGGTCTGGAAGACGGCAATTTCCTCCTCGCCGTCGCGCGCCTCGTCCCCGAAAAAGGCCTGCACGACCTGATCGATGCCTATGAACGGTCGGACTGCAGGGCGAAGCTAGTGATCGCCGGCTCGGCCGACCATGAAAGCGACTATGCCCGCGAACTGCTCGCCCGCGCCAGCGATCGCGTGATCTTCGCCGGTGTCCAGTCGCGCGCAACGCTGAAATGCCTCTACGAACATTGCGCGCTGTTCGTGATGCCTTCCTATCATGAAGGCTTGCCGATTGCGGCGCTGGAAGCGGCAAGCTGCGGCGCGCGCATGCTGCTGAGCGATATCCCCGCCAATCTCGATATCGGGCTCGATCGGGCGAACTATTTCCCGGTCGGCGACGTCGAGGCGCTGACGCAGCGGCTGAACGCCGATTGCGCCGATTTCGGGATCGATCACGAAAGTGTTCGCGCCCGCTTCAGCTGGGACAAGGCGGCCGAGGACACGCTCGGCATCTATCGCGCCGCGCTCGCCGGTCGACGCCCGGTTCGCCAGCCGTCCCCCAATCCCGGCGTGGTCGAAGCCTAGCCGGAAAGCCGGGCCAGTACGGCCGCGCGGTCCGCTGTGCCAATCGCCCCGCTCCATTCGATACCGGCCGGCGTCTGCTTCGCGCGGGCGATCTGCGGTCGCCAGGCATCGCCCCGCCACTGCCAGCTCCGTATGCGCCAGCGCCCCGGCCCCTCGGAATCGATCGCCAGCGTCGGCCGGCCTGATCGCTCGGAACCCGCTTTTTCAGCGGTGCGCGCGCCGGCCGTTGCGGCGCCGGCGATTGAAGTCAGGAGCGTTCTTCGGTCCATCGAATGACCTCCATATGTAGCGGACGGCAAAGCGGCCGATGCATCATGGCGCGGCAAGCTTTTCAGGCACCGTCTGGTGCGCACGCACGGTGCTGCGGCCGACCGCGCGCCTGATCGCCGCCTTGCCCAGCCGCTGTCCCGGCAGTTCGACAAGCCTGTAGGTCCCGTAAGCGAGCGCGTAGGTGGTCGGCACGACGAACGCCGCCGTCAGCGCAAACCGCCCGATCGCGCCGAGGCCGAGCCCGAACTCGCCGATCACCGCCGCCGCGACGGGCTGCAGGATCAGCAGGTGGATCAGGTAGGTACCGTAGGAAAGTTCACCCAGCCAATAGAAGGGGCGGCTGCCGAACAGGCGCGAGACCCATCCGATCGGCGCAATCGAGCGCAAGTGAACCAGCGCGAAGAAGCCGAAGACGAGCAGTTCGCGCACCGCGAAATGCAGCAGATCCTGCTCGCCTCCGATCGGGATCGCGGCGAGTAGCATCGCCGCGGCGAGGCAGAGCCACAGACGGCCGCGGCTTTCGCCGGGGTGGGCCGCGATCAGCATGCCCGCTAGGAAAAGCTGGAGCTTCAGCGGCAGGAAGGACGGCATCGGATAATCGAGCCCCGCCACCCCGGCGACAAGGGCAATGGCAACGCCTGCTCCCGCCGCAAGAAACGCCGACCGGACCCAGCCGATCCACCGCCCGAGCAGCACCAGAAAAGGAAAGACGAGGTAGAATTGCATCTCGAGCCCGAGGCTCCAGTCGGGTAGCGGCGTGCGGAAGGCGTAATCGGGCAGCAGTCCGAACAGGAAGCTCAGGTGCAGCGCGATATTGGCGAGGCTTCCGTCGGTATAGCGTTCGGGCGGCTGAAGCGACTGGCCAAGAAACGTATCGATCGCCACCCGGTCGGCGTAGATCGCCGGCCCGGCGATCAGCGCCGCCGCCAGCGTCACATAGAAGAGCGGCGCCAGCCGGAAGAAGCGCCGCGTCCAGAAGGCCGCCCAGGTAGCCGGCGCATTCCAGTCCTCGCTCGCAGCACGCAGCCGGTACTGGAACATCATCAGAAAGCCCGAAAGCAGGATGAACAGGTCGACGCCCAGGTCCGGCTTGCTCACCAGCGGCAGCCGGAAGCCGGTCAGGATCATCATATGTCCGACCAGCACCCAGAGCGCCGCGACGCCGCGCAGGCCGTCCAGACACTCGACTCGCCGAATGTCCATTAAATACCTCCGCAAAACGTTCGTCGATGCTCGCCCTGATAGACGTATCGGGGCGCGAAACTCCCTGAAATCGGCCAGCCGCCCCCCGCGGGCGATGAAGCGGGCGATGCTGTGTGCACTGCAACAAATCGCCGTGGTAAGCGTTCTTCCGAAGCGAATTCCGCATCCCATTCCAGCGAGGAAACATGCTGCATCGAAAGCGGATATTGTTCGCGATCAACTCGCTTGCGGGCGGCGGGGCCGAGCGCGTGCTCGTCACCCTGCTCGGCGCGTCCGGACCGTGGCGCGATCGCTACGACATCCACCTTGCGCTGCTCGACGACGAGCCGCGCGCCTATGAAGCGCCCGACTGGGTTACGGTCCACCAGCTCGATGCCCGGTATAAATTGCTGCCGAGCCTGAATCAGCTGCGCGCACTCACGGGGCGGCTCTCGCCCCACGCGACGCTGAGCTTCCTGACGCGCGCCAATATCGCCAATGCTTGGGCGATGGCAGGCCGCCGACGCCCGTGGCTGATCAGCGAACGGGTCAACACGAGCGCGCATCTGGGTAACGCACGCGCCGCCAAGGCGATGGTGCGCATGGTCTATCCGCGCGCGGCGCACATCATCGCCGTTTCGGATGGTGTCGTCGACGATCTTGCCGCAAATTTCGGCGTTGCGCGGGACCGCATGTCGGCGATCGCCAACCCGGTCGACCACCGCCGCATCGCCGAACTCGCCGCCGAACCGCCCGCTTTTGTACCCACCGGCCCCTATGTCGCCGCCGCCGGACGGCTCATGCCGAACAAGAATTTTCCGCTTCTGCTCCGCGCCTACGCAAAGGCAGATCCGCCCGAGCGTCTCGTCCTTCTGGGCGAAGGGCCCGATCGCGGCGCGCTCGCGGCACTCGCCGCGTCGCTCGGCATCGCCGACCGCGTCGACATGCCGGGCTTTGCCGCCAATCCCTTTGCCATCGTCGCGCGCGCGCAAGCCTATGCGATGCCGTCCAATGCCGAAGGTTTCCCGAACGGGCTGGTCGAGGCAATGGCGTGCGGCGTGCCCGTCGTCGCGACAAACTGTGCATCGGGTCCATCCGAAATTCTGGCCGGCCAATCGCGTCACGCCATCGCCGGTGCAATCGATGTCGACGCGGGCGGGCTGGTGCCGACCGACGATGTACCGGCCTTTGCCGCGGCGCTCGGCCGCGTGCTCGCCGAACCCCACCGCAGCCTCTGTGGCGCGCGGGCGCGCGAGCGCTCGCTCGCCTACGGCGTCGAGCAGGCCGCCGCCAGCTACTGGGCAAGGATCGAGGCGGCGCTCGCCGCGCCGTCCGGCATACCCGAAGCCTCACACCGCACAGCATTCCATCCGGGAGTAAGTTCATGAGATTCTACAGGCACATCGCGCTAGCGGGGGCGCTTGCGATACTCGGCGGATGCGCCGGTCAGGCCCCGCTCGCCGGCAGCGGCGACGCGCCGCCGCCCGCTGCCGCGTTCGTTCTGTCGCCGGGCGACAAGATCAAGGTCGCGACCTATGGCGAGGAAACGCTGACCGGCGATTTCGAGGTGTCGCCCGCCGGCACGATCGCTTTTCCGCTGATCGGCGAGGTCAAGGCTGCGGGCCTGCAAACCGACGAGCTTTCGAAGGCGCTCGAGGCCAAACTGGCCGAGGGTTACCTGCTCGAGCCGAAAGTCTCGGTGCAGGTCGCGAGTTTCCGCCCCGTCTATGTACTCGGCGAGGTGAACAAGCCCGGCGAATATCCCTATACGCAGGGGCTCACCATCCGCGGCGCCGTGGCCAAGGCCGACGGCTTTACGTACCGCGCCAACGAGAAACGCGTGTTCCTGAAACGTGCGGGCGAGGCCGGCGAGAAGGAATATCCGATGACTGCCGATTTCGCGGTGCTTCCGGGCGACACGATCCGTTTCGGCGAGCGCTATTTCTGATGGATATCGCGACCGCATCGCTCGCGCCCGCACCGGCGCTCGAGGAGCCCGTATCCGACGAGAGCGGCAAGCCGCACCTGCGCGGCTGCCCGGTCAGCTTCGCCAAGCTGAAGGCGCTGCTCGCCGCCGACCTCTACCGCTATGCCGGACGCGTCAGCCTCGGTGCCTTCGCGAAACATTATGCCTTCACGCCGGGCTATAAATATACCGTGCTGATGCGCACCACCGGCTGGCTCAAGCTCAAGCCCGCGAAGGGTTTCGGCTTCTACATTCTCGCCAAGTGGCTGCTGCTCCGCGCGCGCTACAAATATGGCTTCGCAATCCCCGAATATATGGAGATCGGGCCCGGCCTGTTCCTCAACCGCTTCGGCGGCTTCTATTTCCACGGCGACACGGTGCTGGGCAGCAACGTCAACATCACGCACGGCGTCGTACTCGGCTATATGAACCGCGGCGGCCGCCGCGGAGCGCCGATGATCGGCGACCGCACCTTCCTCGGATCGGGCGCCAAGGTGATCGGCGGGATTCGCGTCGGGGCAGAAGCTGCGATCGGCGCGAACGCGGTGGTGACGAAGGACGTGCCCGAACGCGGCGTCGTCGGCGGCATTCCGGCGAAACTGCTCTCCGATCAGGGATCCGACGGTTATATCAACCGCCTCGCGCCGCCCGAACTGCTCGCGGCGTGCGAAGGCGCGCTGTACGGCAGGCGGAGCGCGCGCTCCGCCTGACCGGACGGCTCACAAGCCCGAGAAGGTGAACCCCACCGACACGCGATTGTCGGCGAACTCGCGGCCCGCCGTTATTCCCTGGCTCGACTGGGTGCGCCGCTGCAGGTCGAAGCGCAGCGCCATCCGCTTGCTAACCAGATACGACGCGCTGCCGCGCCACGTCCAGCGATCATCCTGCCGGTCGATGTTGTTGAAATTGCGCTTTTCGAGTTCGCCGCCGGCGCTGATGATCAGGTTGCGCAGCAGCTCGTAATCGGCGCGAAGCGTCATATTGGTCGCAAGAAAGCCGGTTGCGCCGTTGACGCCGGTCTCGCGGATACCGCGGTCGACTGTGCCGGTGATCGTCACCAGCGGCGTCAGGAAATAGGCAAGCTCGCCGCGCACGAGAAAGCCCGAGACGTCCTCGAACTCGGCGGGACGATAATCCTGATGGAGATAGCCGAGCCGCAGCGACCCGCGCGCCTTGCGGCCGAGCTCGAAACTCGCACCGGCGGCGAGATCGAACCCCTTGGAATCGCGCGCCGCGACGGGACCGATCCGCTCGCGATAGTCGCGTTTGTTGACCGAGCCGGCGACGAACAGCGCGACGCTCGGGCTCAACGCATATTCGCCGATCGCGGTCCCGGTATAGACGGTGTGGTCACGGAAATCCTGATCGATCTCCTCGCCGCCGGGGGTGACGCTGTCGCCGTAGTTGCGGTTTTCGATATCGACCACGCCGCGGACACGCAGCCGGTTGAAGACATGGGTATAGGTCGCCGTGCCGCCGCTCAGGTCGAAGCGGACCGGCCGCGACGCCTGCGTCGGGCTGTCGGGCGACACGCGTTCCTGACTGTAGCGTCCGTGGCGCAGCGTCAGATTGAGCGTGTCCGACTTGCTGATCGTATAGAGCGCGCCCGCGTTCACCGAATATTGCGTGGCATTCTCGCTCGACCGGTCGGCGTAGCGCAACAAGTCGAGCTCGCCATCGAGCGACAGCCTGAGGTCCGGCGACGGTCGCACCAGCGAGAGGCGCGGGCGTATGCGCACATAGGCGTCGCCGATCTCATCGTCGGGCTGCGCATAGAGATTGTCGTCATAGCCCACGCCGATCGCCATACGCGGCAACAGCTCGAGCGTGCCAACATGGATCGGTTCGGGCGTGTAGTCCGGGCGCCGCCGTTCGAGCACGCCGATATTGCGGTCGCGCCCGAAGCTGTTTTCGCTCGACACCGACCCGAGCCCGTCGGTCGCGTCCGATTGCTGCGCGAGCGCAGGCACGGCGACGCCGCAGCTGCCGAGCAGCGAAAGGAGGATCACGCGCTTCATCGGCGCGCCAGCGTCACGAGCAGCGGTCGGTGGTCGGACCCCGTTGCAGGAAGCTGCCGTGCCGACACGAGTCCCCAGTCGGGTCCCGCGTAAAGCTGGTCGATCGGCAGCAGAGGTATGGCGCGCGGCCAACTCGGCAGCGCACGCGTCATACGGGTGAGCGGTGCGAAGGCGCGGTCCTGCTCGCGCATCGCCGCAGCCCAAGGGGTCAGGTTCATGTCGCCTGCAACGATCAGGGGGCCGCGTTCGATCCGTACCAGCGCCTGCGCCACGTCGCGTCTGCGTACCACCTGATCGCGCGATGTCGGCCAAGGATAGTGCAGCGTGGCGGCGGTAAAAGCGCGTCCGTCGGGCCCCGCGATCCGCGCCCAGAGCATCGGAGGGCCGAATTTGCGCCCTTCCGCGTCCTTCAGGAAATAATCGCTGTCGACGATCGGCCAGCGCGAAAAGATGGCGAGCGCGCAGCCCGGCGGGCATTGTGTGGCATAGGGAAAATGCTGGCCCAGCGCCGCAAGCATCGGCGTAAAGCTGCCATCCACCTCCTGCAACATCACGACATCGGGCTTCGCGTCGATGATCGCCTGCGCGGTGTCGGCGGGGTCACTGTTGGCTTGCCAGACATTGTGGGTGAGCAGGCGGACCTGAGGCGCATTCGCAGGTGCGACGGGGATGTTGCGCATGGCCTCTGGCGCAACGCCGATCGCGACCGGCAAAAGGCCGAGAAACACGGCCGCGATCGACCAGCGCGAGCGCCGCCATGCCAACAGCAGCCCCAGCAGCGACGCCAGCCCGAACAGCGGCAGGAACGACGCCAGCACGTCGAGCGCGGGCACGAAACCGCCCGCAAGCGACAGCCATGCGGCGAGGCACGCCCCGCCGGTCAGCAGGACGCCAAGGGCGCGGAGCGGCTTCACGCGCGCGCGCGCAGCCGGTTGCGCAGGGCATGGCCCGATTGGCGGAGCGATGCAGGGATTAGCTTTGCCGCGAGCAGCAGCGCTGCCGTTCCCGCCCCTTCGGGCAGATAGAGATCGCCGAGCCCGATCGCCGTCCGGCCCGGATATTTCATCGCATAGCGCGCATAATGGGCGATTTCCTGGTTCACGAGGCGCCGCAGCAGCGCGGCTTCGCCCGCGGTCGCTTCGGCCATCAACGCGCGCGCGGTCCCGACCAGACAGGGCAGGTCGAGCGTCGTCGTCGACTTGCTGACCTTGTTGTCGCTGTCGCGGTGAAAGACCGCGGTGACGCGCGGATCGTAACGCAGCGGGCCCTTGGCGAGCACGCGCAGCCACAGATCCTTGTCGCCGCCGCGCACCGCGCGCCCTTCGGGAAACAGGCCGGCGTCGAACAAGGTGTCCCGCCGGATCGCGATCGCGCCGGTCCACATCGGGCATTCGCGCACCGCGAGCCAAGCCGAAAGAAAGCCCGCGAGATCGAAGCTCCGTGCCGCCCCGAGTTGCGGTGCGATCCGCTGGAGCTGCGCGCGATCGTCGAACCTGTGTTCGAAGCGCGTAGCCGCCGCACGCGCCTCCGGATCGGTGCTTATTCCCTCGGTCAGCACCGCCAGATGATCGGGAAGCCACAGATCGTCGGCGTCGAGAAAGGCGATCCAGTCGCCGCGCGCCGCGCGAATGCCGATATTGCGCCCAGCATAACCGCCGGGCCCGGGCGTCGAGAGGTCGAGCAGGCTGATCCGCGCGTCGGCCATCGCGGCGACCAGTTCGCGGCCGCCGTCGGTCGAACCATTGTCGATCACCAGTATCTCGTGCGCCGGCACCGTTTGGGCGAGCGCGCTTTCGATCGCCGCGCGGACGTGCGCCGCCTTGTTGTAGAGCGGCATCACCACGGAAAAACGCGGCGAGGGATGGAGAGAAGTCATCAGTCGCGTGCTGCCTTTCTTCCCCCCGCAAGATTGAAATATTCGCCCACCGCCACCCCGGCGAGTTCCAGCGTCAGCCACATCACCGCAATTCGCCGGCGCAACGACAGCTCGCGTGTGATCGCGGCGCGGCGCAGCCGCCGGACCGTGTCGACCGCGGTGATACCGAGGACATGGAGAAGCCGCGGCCGCCGCGTCGTGCGGTCCCAGCGCCCGCCGCTCAGCCGCTGGCGCTTGCGTACCAACTCGGCGCGGCTCGCCCGAACGGGGTGGCGCACGACCATCGCGGGGACATAAACGAGCGGATAGCCCGCATTGCGGATGCGCAGCGCCATCTGCCGGTCGCCCCCCGACTTGAGTGCAGCGTCGAAACCGCCGAGCGCCTTCAGCACCGCGGTCTCGCTCGCCCAGTTGGCGGTCGCACAGTTTCCGCGCGCCGCATGCGCCTGCGGAAAGCTGAACAGGCGCTCATAGTCGCCGAACACCTCGCGTTCCTGCGCGATCTCGTCGAACAGCTCGATCTTGCCGGCGAGCACACCGAATCCCGGATTCGCCGCCGCCGCGCGCAATATCTGTTCGAGCCAATCGGGCGCCGGCTCGCAATCGGCGTCGGTAAAGGCGGTGACGGGCGCCCGCACGCGCCCGATGCCAAGATTGCGCGCGACATAAGAGCCCGGCAGCGGCTCTTCGAGAAGCTCGACACCCGTATAGCTGCGCGCGATCTCGCGTGTCGCGTCGCTCGATCCATTGTCGACGACGATGATCTGATATGCGCTGCGCGGCAGCGTCTGCCGCTCGAGCGCGTCGAGGCAGCGGGCGAGCACGGCCTCGCCGTTCCAAACGGGTATGACGACTGCAACTTCGAACATGAATACGCCTGTTTCAGTGCCCCCGCACCCGTCCAATCGGCCGCTCGCCCTGCCCCGGTCAACCGAATGCTGCACCTGCGAAGACGAGCCGCCCTGTTGACCGGACGACCGGAGGGCGGGCGCCTTCGCTCTCGAATAATTGCCCGCTACCAAGGATCGCACCGGGCCGTTCGCGTGTTCTGCACCGCGCAGACCCGGCATTGGCGGTGAATAGGAGACGATATCCGTGGGTGAGTTCCTGCCCGAATCGGGCGAAGCCGCCGAAATACTGGTGGTGTCGCTCGAATCCGCCGAAGCCCGCCGAAGCGCATTCGCCGCGCGTGCCGCGGGAACGTCGCTTGGCTGGCGATTCTTCGATGCCTGCACCGGCCCCGCGTCGGGAATGACCATCGATGAGCCCGCGATCCGCCGGAACAAGGGTCGGCCGATGAGCAAGGGCGAGATCGGCTGCTATGCCAGCCATTTCTCGATCTGGCAGGACATGGTCGACCGCGGCGTGCGGCAGGCGATCGTCCTCGAGGATGATACGGTCGTCGACTGGGCCTATCTCGAACCGCTCGCGCGCACCGATCTTCACGCCGAGGGCATCGACTATCTCCGCCTCTATGCCAAGCGACCGACGTGGCAGCGCGTGGTGCGGCGCGATTTCCTCCAGCATTCGCGCGCGATCGTCGAGCTGGTCGGGCTCGCCTATGGCACGCAGGGCTATGTGATCACGCTCGAAGGCGCGCGCAAGCTCGCCGACCATTGCCGCACCGTCCGCCGCCCGATCGACGACGAGATGGACCGCTCATGGGCGCACGGCCTCCCCAATCTCGCGCTCTATCCCGCACCGATCCTAGAGGCGGCGATCGTTTCCGACATCGGCAGCTCGCGCTTCGGGCCCAAGCAGGACCCGCTCTATCATTCGGTCCGGCAAAGAGCATGGCGTCAGGTCGAGCGGGCGCGCATGCGCATGCTGAAAGCGAGACGCCTGCTTGAGCGCTGACCTCCCCACCCGCTTCGACGAGGGGTTACGTGCACGCAGCCGCAGTTCGATCGGCTGGACGGTCACGCGTTTCCTGTCGGACCAGATCTTCTCCTTCATCGTTTTCGTGATCCTCGCGCGCCTGCTTTCGCGCGCGGATATCGGCGCCTTTGCCGTGATGGCGGTGACTGCCGAAGCCTTCCGCATCATCGCGACCGCGGGGCTCGTGCAGACGATCGCCCGCAAGAGCGAAATCACCCCCGCCTTCCTCGACACCATCTATCGCTCGCAACAGGGCTTTTCCTTTCTCTCGGCCATCCTGATCATGGCGCTCGCGCAGCCGATTGCAGGCTGGATGGGCGCACCGGATATCGCGCTGCCGCTGGCGGTGATGAGCCTGACGCTGCCGATCTCCTCCTTCGGCGCGACCCACATGGCGCTGCGCCTGCGCGAATTCGGGCATCGTACGACTGCGCTCCGCTCGGTGGTCGGCGGCCTGATCGGCGGTACTGCCGCCGTCGTCGCTGCGTTCGCCGGGCTGGGCCTCTGGAGCCTCGTCATCCAGCGCCTCGTCACCGAGATCGTCGGCGTCATCCTCTCGCGCGCTTCCTATGACTGGAAACCCGGCTGGCAGTTCAACTGGGTCATCCTGCGCGGCAATCTGATGCTCAACGCCAGCCTGATCTATGTTCAGCTTGCTTTCCTCGCGACGGTGCGCGTGCAGGAAATGGCGATCGGCGCCGGCATCGGGCTCGCTGCTGTCGGCGTCTATCGCACCGCGTGGCGCACGGTCGAGCTGATCGGTCGTGGCGCGATCCAGCCCTTCACGCAGGTCGCCGTGCAGACGCTCGCGCGCGTGAAAGACGATCCCGCCGAACTGCGCCATGCCTATCGCTGGATGATTTCGCGCGCCTCGGCACTCTCCTTTCCTGCGCTGGTCGGGTTCGGCGCGCTCGCGCCGATCGCCATCCCGACCGTGTTCGGCGCGAAATGGGCCGAAGCGGGCCAGCTCGCGCAAATCTTCGCCTTCATGGCGGTCCCCTTCACGCTCAATTTCTTCGCCTCGCCCTCGCTCAGCGTACTCGGCGCGTCGCGCAGTCTGATCTCGCTTTCGACGACGCAGCTCGTGCTCGGCGTGATCCTGACGCTCGCGGCGCTCCCCTTCGGCCTCTTTGCCGTCGCCGTCTCCTACGTCGGGCGCGCCTATCTCACGCTGCCAATGCAGATCTGGCTGCTCCGCCGCGCGTCGGGCATCCGCCCGATCGACAGTCTGCGCGCGGTCGGCGCGCCGCTGGTCGCCTCGTCGCTGATGGGCGTCGCGCTCGCGATCGCGATGCGCCTGCTCGATGGCCGTCTCGCGGGCTGGCAATCGCTGCTGCTGCTCACCGCAATCGGCGCGATCTTCTATGGGATCGCCCTGATCGCTATCTCCGGGTCGTGGCGCGGCCGCCTCCTCTCCCTCTCCAGAACCCTCAGAAAGAGCTCGATATGACCAAGAAAAGCGCCGACCAGCTCGTCGGCGAACTCGCCCGGCATTTCGCCCGGGTGCTCGATGCCGCGCTGCCGTCCGGCAAGCTGGCGCTCGTCGATTTTCCCGATCACTCCAATGTCGGGGACTCCGCGATCTGGCTCGGCGAGATGGCCTATCTGCGCAAGAGCGGCCGCCTCCCCGCCTATTATTCCGCGATCGCCGATTTCGACGACGACGTCTGCCGCGCGGCGATCGGCGGCGGGGCGATCCTGATCCACGGCGGTGGCAACATGGGCACGCTGTGGCCGAAGCACGAAGCCTTCCGCCTCCATCTGCTGCGCACGCATCGCGGCCGCCCGATTATCCAGATGCCGCAGTCGCTCCATTATGCCGATCCGGCCGCAGCGGCCGAAATGGCCGAAGCGATCCGCACGCATGGCCAGTTCACCCTGCTCGTCCGCGACGCCCGCTCACTCGCCTTTGCCGAACAGCATTTCGATTGTCCGATCCGGCTCTGCCCCGACGCCGCGCTGATGCTCGGCCGCCAGCAGCGCAGCCCGGCAACGGTCCCGGTCTTCGCACTGCTACGAACCGATCACGAACGCGCGGCGGGCGAGACGTCGCTCCCCGCAGGCGTGGTCGCCGACGACTGGCTCGAGGAGGACGCTGCGCAAAAACGGCGCCTGCGCGTTTCGCTGGGGCTCGGGCGCCTCTTTACCCGCGATCCGATGGCGCAGCGCGCCGCGCGGCAGCAGCGCCTCGCCGAATGGCGGTTCCGGCGCGGGCTAGCGATGCTTTCGGCTGGAGAACTGGTCGTCACCGACCGGCTCCACGCGCACATCCTCTCTCTGCTGCTCGATATCCCGCACGTGCTGCTCGACAATAATTACGGCAAGGTCGCGGGCTTCGCCGATCAGTGGACGGGCGATTATTCGGGGCTGATGCGCGCGACCGGCCGCGCCGAAGCCTTTGCCACCGCACTCGCCTGCCGTGCGCCGCAGGTCGTCGACGGCTGATCCGCCGACTCCCGCCGCGCCTCAATAGGCGTTGCGGTGCACCAGCACCTGCGCGGTGCGGACGAGGATCGAAACGTCGCGCAGCAGCGACCAGCCCTGCTGATATTCAAGATCGGCCTCGAGCCGGTCGAGAATATCGCGCCGGGTGTTGGTCGCACCGCGAAAACCGCGGATCTGCGCGAGACCGGTGATCCCTGGCTTGAGCGCATGTCGGTGCCAATATTGCCGGTCGACGCGCCAGAACAGCTCGTTCCCCGCGGTCGAGCCGAGCGCGTGCGGGCGCGGTCCCACGAGGCTCATCTCGCCCGAGAAGACGTTGATCAGCTGCGGCAGTTCGTCGATGCTCGTGGCCCGGATGATCCGGCCGACACGCGTGATCCGGTCGTCGTCGCGGCTCGCCGAGCGAGCGCCATTCGCATCGCTCGTCTCGACGCGCATGCTGCGGAATTTCAGGATCCGGAAGATGCGATTGCCGCGGCCCATACGCTCCTGCCGGAAAAAGACCGGTCCCGGCGTGTCGAGCTTGATCGCGACGGCGACCAGCAGCATCAGCGGCGCCAGCACGAACAACGCAGGGATCGTCACGGCAAGGTCGAGCGCGCGCTTCTTGACCCGGTTCGCCCGGTTGAGCGGTCCCCACGACACGACCAGCGTCGTCACCCCACCCCACTGGCGCGTCGTGAGCGGGCCGAGTTCGGCGATCTCGGGCATGACGATTTCGCCAAGGATGTTCACGCCCTTCAGCGCGCGCGCCCATTCGGCTTTGTACTCCGGCGCGCAGACGATCGTCACCCGGTCGTAATCCTGCAGCACGGTCCCGAGACGATCGAGCATATACGGATCGTCGAGGTTTGTGCGGAGCCCCGACGCCCGCGCATCGACAATGTCGCGGCCCAGATAGGCGGCAGGCAGGTTCGCGCCGTCGACGATGACCAGCTCGGCCGAAAGCTGACCGAAGGCCCTGCGGACGAGGTAGCAGACCAGCAGCCGCTGCGCGACGAGCAACATCACCGCGGTCACCATGCCCATGCCGAGCGCGAAGCGCGGCACTTTGCCCGTGACGCGAAGCGAGAAAGCAACGAGCAGGAAGACGAGCAGCGTCGTCGCGAAGGAAATCAGCGTCTGGCGGCAGCTCTTGATCGGCCTGGTCAGACATCGGGGGTTATAGGCCTGGTTCTGGAAGGCGATCGCGGCATGGACGAGCAGCGCGCCGACCATCGCGGTCAGCAGACCGTCCGAGATGCTCCGTGGCGCCTCGACGATCAATATCACCGCAAAGCCGAACGCCAGCGCGACAGCATCGAGCGCGATCAGCGACAGGCAGAGCCAGATCTTGGCATTGCGCCGCGCCGCCTTTGCCAACGGTGTCCGGACAGGCGCGCCATGAAGCGCCAGATCGATCTTGGTCATGGGATGGGAGACTCCCTGGGGTTCGCGCGATCTTTATATTGCTGCATCGCAACATGTCCCGATGCCCCCCGAATACAAGCGGACAGCGCGGGCACGTGCCGGATACAGGACGACCCGTTGGCCGGCACGAAAAGCGGCGGTGAACGGTCACAACCGGGCATCGCTCTTGCCCGCATCGCCTGCTAGGAAGACGATCCGAAGGGATCAACATGTTCGACCTGTTCGCATTTCTGGCCATCATCACCCTGTTCGTCCTGCTGCTGGACGCGCGCGGGCGCCTGAAGCGCGCCGAGACGACGCTGGCCGAGGCGGCGAAGCGGATCGGCGCGTTGCAGCGGCAGAGCGTCCCGCCCAGTGGCGAAGAGCAGGAGAGCGCGCCCGCACGCGATATCGAAACGCCCGACCGCACTCCGCCCGTCGCGGCTGCATTGGCACCCCTCGCTCCCGCCATTTCGCCGCCGGAGGCCGAAGTCCGCGAAGAGGTGCGGCCCGACGCCTCGCCGACGCCCGCCCCGCGCACGCCCGAGCCCGCAAAGCGCGCTGCCGCCGAAGAGTCGCCCGCCAGCCTCGCGTCGCGCTTCGAAAATCTGTTCGGCAAGACACTCCCGATCTGGGCCGGCGGGCTGACGCTCGCAATCGCGGGCGTGCTGATCGTCCGTTATGCGATCGACGCGGGCTTCTTCGCGCGCATCTTCACCCCCGGCGTGCAGATCATCGCCGGCCTCCTCTTCGGGCTGGGGCTGATCGGCGGCGCCGAATATGCGTGGCGCAACGAGGAACGGCTGCGCGACGTCCGCGTGCCGCAGGCGCTTTCGGGCGCAGGCATCGCGACGCTCTACGCCGCGATCATGGTCGCTGCGAATGTCTATCAGTTGGTCGGGCCGCTGCTCGCCTTCCTCGCGCTCGCGCTGATCACCGCCGCGGCGCTCGGCCTTTCGCTCCGCTTCGGCCCGCCCAGCGCCCTGCTCGGGCTCGCAGGCGGGCTTGCCGCGCCCGCAATGGTCGGCGCGGTCGAGCCCAATGTACCGCTGCTCGCCGTCTATCTGGGGCTGACGATCGCCGGACTCGCGGGCGTCGCCCGCGCGCGGCGCTGGCCGTGGCTCGCGCTCGCGGCGCTGATCGGAGGGATCGGCTGGGGGATGTGGATGGTGGTCGCGAGCAGCGCGCTCGACATCCTCGCGTCGCTCTCGGTTGGCGGCTTCGTGCTTCTGCTCGCCATCGCGCTGCCGATGTTGACGTTCGAGGGACCGCGATCAACCGCGCTGCGAACTGCGTCGGCCGCCGTCGGTGCGCTCCAGCTCGCGCTGCTCGTCGGCTACGGCGGCTTTGCCCCGCTCCACTGGGGCCTGTTCGCGCTGATCGCCGCCGCGGGACAATGGCTCGCGTGGCGCGAACGCGATTTTGCGATCGTCCCGGCGATAAGCCTGATGCTGTCGCTCGCGCTGCTCGCCGTCTGGCCCGATCCGACCGCCTCCTGGTTCGCCCTGATCGGGCTGTCGCTGGCGGCGATCCACGCCCTGCCGCTCCTCGCGCGGCTATGGTCAGCCCCGGCAAGACTGCGTCCCACGCTGGAGCTTTGTGCGATCGCCCTCGCCCCGACGCCGTTGACGAAATGGCATTTCTGGGATGTCGCCGATGCCGCGCTCGCGCTGGTCGCGCTGGGCGGCGCCCTGCTTCCCGCGATCGCGATCTTCCGCGGTTGGAAAATCGAAGGGCGCACGGGCGACAGACGTCTCGCGTCGCTCGCGTCAACCGGCGGCGCATTGCTCGCGCTCGCCTTGCTCCTCCTGCTGCCCGCATGGCTGGCGCCGCTCGCGATCGCCGCTGTTGCCGCCGCGCTGCTCTTCTTCGGCAAGGCAGCCCTCGATCCGCGCGTCGAGCGCGTTTCAGCCGCGTTCCTCGGCGCCGCGCTTGTCGCGCTCGTGGCCACACACCGCGTGTTCGACGAGCTTCCCCGGCTGACCGAAGGCACGACCGGCGCCGACGGCATCGCGCTCATCCGCTGGGCTGGCCTTGCGGCCGTCGCCCTCCTGTTCGCCGCGCGCAGCGGCGGCGCGATCATTCGGCGGCTGGGCCAGGTCGGCGCGGCGCTCCTAGCTTATGGCGCCTTTGCGCAGTTTGTGCCCCCATCCGTCCTGATGCTCGTCCCGGCGCTGGGAGGCGCGGCCGCTCTCCTCGCTGCACGGCGTACCGGCCTCGCCCGCGTTGACGCCGCCGCCGCAAGCCTCGCCGCGCTCGGGCTCGCATGGGCCGCACTCCCCGCCTTCATCTGGTCGAGCAAGGCCCTGCTGTCGCTCGCCGCGGTCCCCATGCAGCCCGATTCCGCCCTGCTCACCGTCCAGCCGCTGCTGCTTCGTCTGCTTGTGCCTGCGCTCCTGTTCGCAGGATCGGTCTGGGTCGTGCGCGATATCCTCCCCCGCTGGCTGACGATCGCCGCGTCCGGCCTCGCCGGCGTGGTCGCGATCATCGCGGTCCACTCGCTTTACCGCCTCTCCTTCGCCGCCGCGGCGGGAACGGACTTCGTCGCGACGGGCATCGTCCAGAGGCTGATCTGGGAAGCATTCCTGATCGGGACGGGATGGGCTGCGCTGAAGCGCGGGTTTGTTCTGCTCGCCCGCGCACTGATCGTCGCGGGCACGGCGCACGCCCTGCTCTATGGCCTGCTGCTCCACAATCCGCTGTGGGCGATGCAGGCGGTCGGCGGCTGGCCGGCCGCCAACCTGCTGATCCCGCTTTTCCTGCTGCCGTGGATTGGGCTGCGATGGCTTCCGTCGCTCTTTGCGCCGGCGCCGGCATGGCTCGACCGCGCAATCCAGATCGCCGCGATGCTGCTCGTCGCCGGCTTCGCTTGGGCGACGCTCCGCCAGCTGTTCCACGGCGCTTTGCTCACTGCGCCGGGGGTTACCGATGCGGAAAACATCCTGCGCTCGATCCTGCTGCTCGCGCTGGCGCTCGGCTTCCTGCTCTGGGGCATCCGCACCAAACAGCACGACTGGCGTATCGCGTCGCTCGTGCTGATGATCGGCGCCGCGGGCAAGGTCTTCCTCTTCGACGCATCGGGGCTCGAGGGCCTTGCACGGATCGGCTCGTTCGTCGCGCTCGGCTTCAGCCTGATCGGGATCGGCTGGCTCTACAGCCGCCAGCTCGCGCCCGACCGTGGCGGCCCGCCACCTCCGGCGTCAGAACCACAGCTTTAGGCCGGCCACCAGATTGACGCCGTCGGCGTCCTCGCCGCCGGCGCGGGCGAAGCGCGCGGTATCACCGACCTTTCGCGCCCATTCGACGCCCACATAAGGCGCGAATTCGCGGACGATCTCGTAACGGAGACGAAGGCCTAGCTCGACGTCGGACAGGCCCGACCCGATTCCGCTTTCGGGCACGTCCTGCAGCGCAAAATTGACCTCGGCCATCGGCTGCAGGATCAGCTTCTGCGTGATGCGCTGGTCATAACTCCCTTCGAGCCGGGCGAGCAGGTCGCCCTTGTTCGACAGGAACAGCGCGCCCTCGACCTCGAACCAGTAGGGCGCGAGCCCCTCGAAGCCCACCGTCGCATAGGTGCGGTCGGGACCGTGGCCGAAATCCTGCCGGACGCCTGCCTGCGCGTTGAAATAGGGGCCGATCGCGCGGCTATAGAGCGCCTGCACCTCGCCGCTTTCGATACCCTCGCCGAACGCCGTCTCGCCCTCGCTCTTGAGCGTGAACCGGTTGATGTCGCCGCCGTACCATGCCTCGCCTTCCCAGCGGAAACCGTCGCGGCCCTTGCGCGCCTGATATTCGGCAAGGTTGAGGCTCACGAAGCCGACCTTCTGCGCGCCGTTTTCGATCATCATCGCGTGGCGCGAATGCTCCATCGCATCTTTCGGGAAAATGCGGTCGGCGTACCAGTCGTCGGGCGGCGGCGGTGCGGGTGCGTCACCCGGCGGCAAATCGGTGCCGCTGGCACCTGCCGGCCCGGGCATCGTCGCCATGTCGCGCGCGGGCGCCTGTTTGGGCGTGCAATGCCCCATGCTCGCATGTTCGGGGGGACAGTCGGGATCGGACGCCGGTGCGCCATGATCCATTGCCTTCATCTCGCCGTCGGCCTTCGTGTCGGGCGCCTTGCTCGCCGGCGGCGCGCCGTCGGGGGTGCAATGGCCCATCGCGGCATGCTCGGGCGTGCAGGCCGGCGCCTTGGGCGCAGGTTCGGGCGCGGGCTGCGAGCCGTGCATCGAATGATCCATCGACTGCGCGGCGGCCGGAACGGCGAAAGCGAAGGGCGCAATTCCGGCGAGAAGGAGCGCGACGCGGGTCATTCGCCGTCTCCCTTCGGACGAACGCTCACGACGCGCATCATTCCGGCGTGCATGTGATAGAGAAGATGGCAGTGGAACGCCCAGTCGCCGAGCGCGTCCGCAGTGAAGTCGAAGCTCGCGGTCCCGCCTGGCTGGACGAGCACAGTATGCTTGCGCGGCGAGCGGTCGCCCTTCCCCGTCACCAGCTCGAAGAAATGGCCGTGCAGGTGAATGGGATGGCTCATCATCGAATCGTTGATCAGATTGATGCGCACGCGCTCGCCCAGGGTGAAGGGGATCGGTTCGTGATGGTCCGACATCTTCACCCCGTCGAATGACCACATGAAGCGTTCCATATTGCCCGTGAGGTGGATGTCGAGCGAGCGCGACGCGGCGCGCACGTCGGGATTGCGTTCGAGCGCGACAAGATCGTGATAAGTCAGCACCTTGTGCGGGACATCCTCCAGCCCCTGCCCCGGCTCGCCCATACGGTCGACCGGCATCGGCGAGATCGACTGGACGCTCGGATCGCGCTTCACCTGCGGCGCGACGCTGAAGTCGCGCATGCTGTGGTTCATTCCGCCCGAACCATGCCCCATCTCGGCATGGTCGACGGCCGCGCCGTCGGCGGGCGGGGGCGTGCAATGCCCCATCGCGGCATGTTCGGGCGCGCACGACGCATCGTCGCCACCCGCCATCGCACCCATGCCCATGTCCTTCATCGTCGCGAGCGGCCGTTCGCGCAGCGGCGGCACCTCGGCGACCATGCCCGCGCGCGGCGCGAGCGTCGCACGCCCCATGCCCGAACGGTCGTTCGCCTCGGCGACGAACGTATAGGCACGATCCTCGACCGGGGTGACGATCACGTCATAGGTTTCGGCGACCGCGATCTGAAATTCGTCGATTTCGGTCGGTACGACATTGAGCCCGTCGGCCTGCACCACCGTCATGCGAAGCCCCGGGATGCGGACGTTGAAGATCGACATCGCCGAGGCGTTGACGATGCGCAGCCGCACGCGCTCGCCGGGCCTGAACAGCCCGGTCCAGTTGTCGCGCGGACCATGACCGTTGACGAGGAAGCTGTAGGTCGAACCATTGACGTCGGCGATATCGGCCGGGTCCATCCGCATGGCGCCCCACTCGATACGGTCCTTGAGCGGCTGATCCTTGCCAGCGAGCAGCCCGCCGAGGGTCTGGCGCTGCATGTTGAAATGGCCGGGATTGACCTTGAGCTTGCGGAAGATTTCCTCGGGCGACAGCCGGCTGTGATCCGACAGCACGATGACATGCTCGCGGTCGTAGCCGATCGGGTCGGCGCCCGCCGGGTCGATGACAATCGGGCCGTAGTGGCCGAGTTGCTCCTGGAGACCCGAATGGCTGTGGTACCAATAGGTGCCCGACTGGACGACGGGGAATTCGTAGACGAAGGTCGATTTGGGCCTGATGCCCGGGAAGCTGACCCCCGGCACGCCGTCCATGTGAAAGGGCAGGATCAGCCCGTGCCAGTGGATCGAGCTGTCCTCGTCGAGGTCGTTGACGACGGTCAGGCGCGCGGTCTGCCCTTGCTTCAGCCGGACGAGCGGCGCAGGCACCGTGCCGTTGATCCCGATCGCGCGGCTGACCTTACCGTCGATCCGCATCGTCTGGCGCGCGATACGCAGGGCGATGTCGTTCCCCGAAACGGTCGGCAGGGTCGCAGCGATACCGGGCGACACCGTCTGCGCCCAGGCCGGAAACCACGGCGCGAGCGCGGCCACCGCGCCGCCGCCCAATGCTCCGCTCACGAAACGACGCCTGTCTATCTGCATGATCTTCCTGATTGTTATACGCCTGTCTGCAAACCCTTACGCAGCAGCGCGAGTTGCCCCTTGCCATATCCGGAGATTTTTGGCCGGATAATTCGGCTGGAGCATGATCGTCCTGCCTGAACCGTCATCCAGGCGAAGGCGGGCGCCGATGACAATTTTGGCCGATTGCCGACATGCGGCTTTCAGTCACGACAGGCCGGAAGCAGACATTCCCGTACAGGTCGCGCAGTGCCGGCTAATGATGATGCGCTCGGCTGGCTCAACCGGATCCGCATCAACGCGGCGAAGCTGGATTCAGTCAGCGCGCAGGAGCCTGCCCTTTCTTCGCGCCACCGCCGCGCCTATGACAGAGGCATGCCACGCCGAATGACGATCGCCGGACAGATCGAACAATTGATAGGGAACCTCGCCGGCACCCCCATCTGCGACGACTGCATCACCGATCGGCTCAACCTGTCGGTTCGAAGTCAGGCCAATGTCGTCACACGCGAACTCGGCAAGCGCGATGAATATGACCGCACCAAGGCCTCATGCGGGCAATGTGGCGCGCTCAAGACGGCGATTCAGATCAAAATATAGGGTTCAGGCTCAATTTCAGCTGGCCGACCACGGCGAGGCTATCGAAAGCGACTGTGCCTCATGTAAGTCACTCTCGATGCTGTCGACGGGATAACGGTCAAGCGATTTGATCCCCTCCAATATTTCATTCGCTAAAATCGAAAAGGACAACGGGTGGGCGCGATCAAGATTGCGGGCGGCCTGCAAAAGCGCGGCTTGATCCAAGGGGAGTCGCCCATCCCTGAATGCGAATATGATCCGGTTCATCCCAATTTTCATGGGGAGATCGATCGTACATTCGAAATGCTCCCTTATGCGAGCCAGGATAGAGCCGTGCTTCCGGTGATCATCGCATAGGTTGATGACGAGAATGCCGCCGAGATTCAGCCGCGAGTGGCAGTCGCGATAAAACTCGGATGAACAGAGCTGCGCAGGCTGCCCGTCCTTGTCGAAGCCATCGACAAGCAGGACATCGCAGCCCCGTGTATCCTGCCTTACAAACTCCGCGCCGTCATTGCAGACGATCTCGAAACGGTCACTCTCGGGCGGCATGAAAAATTGCTCCCGAACAGCAATAACTTCAGGGTCGATTTCGACGGCAACGATCGACGTATCGGGAAGATATCTGTGGCAATATTTTGCGAGCGACCCGCCGCCAAGTCCAATGATCTCGATGACCCGCGGCGAGGGATTGAACAGGAGGAACCCCATCATCCGGCGGGTATAGTCGAGCATCAGCCTGTCCGGATCGTCGATACTCATCGCGCTCTGGACGAAGGCCCAGTTCGCCAAGAGACTTCGGATATTTCCGAGCTCGAAGACGAGCGGGGCGGCCAGTTCGTCTGGCTCCATCGGAGACGCGTGGCGATGCTCATTCCCATATCGTTCGAAATAGCGCTGATCGCGGTCGATTTCGTCGAGATGATCGAGAAAACGATCGAGTTCGGTCTCCGCCCGGTCGTCGTCCGTGACATCCGTCCATGGTTCAAGCCCGCAAGCCGTGTCGCTGTCGAGCGCGAAATCTTCGACGGACTTATCGGTCATTGTCACGGCGCTTGTTCTGCCGATCATGCGATCGCCCGCCCGCAACGGTGACTCCCACGAACAGGGCGAGCAGCAGGACGGAAACGAGGATGATCAGGAATATCGTCATGATTGTCTCCCGCAAGAAGGTGACGACCGTCCGAATGGCGCTCTGCCGGTCACCGCGAACCGCCAAACGAGCGCTATCCGGGACATAGTGGCCGCGGAGGGGATCATTGGCCCAGTCGCTGCTCGAACTGCAGCGCTTTCTGGTACATCTCCCGCCATGCGACCGCCGCACGAAGGGCGCGGTCCCGGACGTTCGGAAGCGACGCCTCCTGCGCTTCCGTCTGACACGCCTGCATGCGCGCCAGATAGAAGCGGCTGTTTCGCGCGGTCGGCTTGGGATTGTGAGAGGTCATTCCCAGACTCCAGGGTTCCTTCATGATTGCATTGCCCCACCATCAAGAGCCCGGCCATTTTTCGCCGCGCCCGCCAGCGGTTGCGACCAAGACAGGACATCGGCACGGAAAACCTAGCGCTTGCGTACGAACTCGGCGCGCAGGACGAGGCCTCTGATGCTTTCGTGACGGCAATCGATCTCCTGCGGATCGCCCGTCAGACGGATCGACTTGATGACCGTCCCCACCTTGAGCGTCTTGCCGGCGCCCTTGACCTCGAGATCCTTGATCAGTGCGACGCTGTCGCCATCCTGGAGCAGGTTCCCGACCGCATCGCGGACCTCAACGTGCGCGCCCGCGGCCTGACGCGCCGCAAGCTCCGACGCCGGCATCCATTCGCCGCTTTCCTCGTCATAGACATGATCCTCGTCACTCATTTCATTTCCCATCCTGGTCAGAATCGAAATCTCCGGCCGCGCGGCGATCAACCGCCTCGCTGCGATCAAGAAGCACGGTGGCAATCACGAGCAGGAGTGCGAGCACCGCCGCAGGCGCAAAGGATTGGCCCGGCGCGTTCACCGCACTGGCGGCCCCGAACAGCCCTCCCGCAAGGAAAGCGAGCCAGAGCGCAGCGTGGCGAACGAGCGGCAATCTGCTGTCAGCTTTGCCCCCGGCCAGCGCTTCGCCGAGCCGCACGAGTTGTGCCGCGGGCATCAGTGCTTCACGAAGGAACCGCTCGTCCTTGCCGAACAGGCCATGCACGGCGCCCATTGCCATTGCGGCGGCGAAAGCCGCTACCGCGGCGGCGGTCGTCTCGACAAGAAATGCCATTGCCAGCAAGCAGCCGACAACGAGCAGCGGGATCGAGCGGCGATGGCGAGGAAACTGCGCGACGGCGAGCGAAACGACGATCACGCCGACGACAAAGGCCAGGATCAGGCCGCCCGCGAACAAGCCCGCGTGCAGATTATCGATCAGGCGAACGCCGGCAACGATGCTGCCGGCATCGGGCGAAGCCACGAACAGCCTCCCAAAAGCCAGGAAGCCGGTCGCATCCACGAAGCCCGTCAACATCGCCGCGGCCAATGCAAACCACAGCAGCTTGCCTCGCGCGCGTGCCACCATCATTTCGCCTCCGCCAGATCAACCGCGAGCGCCTGCGCGCTCGCATAGTCGGCCGCATAGGAGATGCGGCCCGCCGCCTCACCAAGGCCGATCCGCCCGAGCATCGCCCGCGGCTGGGACTGAACCCCCGAGACGATCACTCGCGCTCCCGCGAGCCGGGCCTGCTCGACAAATTCCCCGAGCGCCTGCGCGCCGCTCGCATCGAGGAGCGGCACGAGCCGCATCCGCAGGATGATGACGCGCGGCGACTGCCCGACGCGGCGCAGTGTGTCGAGCAACTCACCCGCGACACCAAAGAAGAAAGGGCCGGCGATCCGGAACACCTCGACCCCGGGCGGCAGATCGTCGCGCTGGTCGAGATCCTCGGCATCGAGTTCGGCATCGCGGCGGCCGGTCCGATCGACCTCGACCGCTTCGGCCATGCGCGCCATGAACAAGAGCGATGCGAGCGTGACGCCGACCGCGATCGCCACCGTCAGATCGACGAGGACCGTCAGCCCGAAGGTGATCAGCAGCACCGCCCGATCGCTGTTCGGCATCCGCAGCAGCGCGAGGAAGCGCTGATATTCGCTCATGCCCCAGGCGACCATGAACAGAATCGCGGCGAGCGCCGCCATCGGCACATAGGCCATCAGGTCCGTGCCGAAGAGGATGAAGACGAGCAGAAAAGCAGCGTGCATCATGCCCGCGACGGGCGTCTTTGCGCCCGACCGGATGTTGGTCGCTGTGCGCGCGATCGCTCCGGTGGCCGGGAGGCCACCGAACAGCGCCGAACCGAGGTTGGCGACGCCCTGCCCGATCAGTTCCTGGTTCGAGCGATGCCGCGTCCCCGCCATGCCGTCGGCGACGACCGCCGACAGCAGCGCTTCGATCCCGGCGAGGAAAGCGATGGTGAAGGCTGACGGCAGGACGGCATTGATCTTGGCGAGCGAGATGTCGGGAAACGCCGGCACCGGGAGCCCAGCCGGAATGTCGGGAAAGCGCGATCCGATCGTATCGACGGGAAGGTTCAGAAGCGGGGCGGCGAGCGAGGTCGCGATCACCGCGATCAGGAAGCCCGGCAGCCACGGCGCGAATTTGCGGAGCGCGATGATGATCGCCAGCGCGGTGCCGCCGATACCGATCGCGGCCCAGTTCGCGCTGGGCAGCGCCCCCAGATATGCCTGCCACTTGGGGAGGAAGTCGGCGGGCACCTTGTCGATGGCGAGGCCGAGGAAATCCTTGACCTGGCTCGAGGCGATGATGACCGCGATCCCCGCGGTGAAGCCGGTCACCACCGGATGCGGGATATATTTGATCATCTGACCGAAGCGCAGCAGTCCCGCCGCAATGAGGATGATCCCCGCGAGCAGGGTCGCGATCAGGAGGCCGTCATAGCCGTGGCTCGCAATGACGTTGAAGATCACGACGACGAAGGCGCCCGTCGGGCCGCCCACCTGCACGCGCGATCCGCCCAGCGCCGAGATCAGGAAACCCGCGACAACGGCTGTGATCAGCCCCTTGTCGGGCGACGCCCCGCTGGCGATGCCGAGCGCCATCGCGAGCGGCAGTGCGACGATCGCGACGGTCAACCCCGCGATCGCATCGGCGCGGAACGTGGCGACAGAATAGCCCTCGCGAAAGACCGTAAGGAGCTTCGGCGTATAGGCCTCGGTCTTCACCGAATTTCGGGCCGGCTCGGAAATTTGGCGGACAGAAGCGCACGATCGGGCCGGCTGGGATCGGCGCTGGCGACTTCGCGCAGTCGCACGCCACGCCCCGTCCCGACGCTCGACGAATATTCGCCGAGCAGTTCGATGCCGGCACCTTCGAATGCGCCGATCACCTTGACCAGCGTATCGACGACACCGCGGACCTGACCGTTCGACGCCTCCATGCGCTGGATCGTCGGAAGCGAGAGACCGGCGAGTTCGGCCAGTTCGCGCTGGTCGATCCCGAGGAGCGCGCGCGCCGCCCGCATCTGCTGCGATGTGATCATATCAGCCCCTTGATGTTTCATACATCATTTATCAGTCTTAACACCATCATCTTATGCTGTATATATCGATGATGCAATATCATCATGCAGATCACCAAGGCGCGAGGACCTATACGGGAGGACCTTCCCCGCTCCGCGATGGCGAGCGCGGCTGATGCCCGATTTCATGTCGTCGCCCTTCGACCATATCCCGGCAAAGAAGCCGCCCGAGCCCGCAGGCCCCCTGCAGGCGTCGCCGGCGCATGCCGAGCTGCCGGAATCGGGTTGGGGCGCAATCCATCGCGGTATTTGCGGGCGCTGCCCTCGCTGCGGCGATGCGAAGCTGTTTCGCGCCTTCCTCAAGCCCGTGAACCATTGTTCCGCATGCAGGCAGGACTGGACGCATCAGCAGGCCGACGACTTTCCGGCCTATGTATCGATTTTCCTGACCGGACATATCATGGCGCCGGTGATCATCGCCCTCGTTCACGACACGAAGCTGTCGCTGCCCGCCCTCGCCGCGATCATCGTGCCGCTCATGCTCGGGCTGATGATCCTGTTTCTCCAGCCCGCCAAGGGCGGCATCATCGCCCTGCAATGGTGGTTCGGCATGCACGGGTTCACGAAGGAACGGCGCTCCCCGGAAATATCCAACCGCGAAGAGTGAGGCTTGCCCGGAGCGGCAACCGCCCTCTAGATGAGCGGCAATCCCACTCAAAAGGAACGAATAGCTGGATACGGTATCGATCATACTCTTCCTGCTGCTCGCCGTGGTCGTGAGCGGCGCGATATCGCGCATGCTGCCGGTGTCGCTGCCGACGCCGCTGGTGCAGATCCTGCTTGGCGCAGGGATCGGCCTGTCGACCTCCTACCGCGTCGAACTCGATCCCGAGCTGTTCCTGCTGCTTTTCCTGCCGCCGCTGCTGTTCCTCGACGGCTGGCGCATTCCCAAGGACGAGTTGCTAAAGGACATCTCGACCGTCGTCGAACTCGCCCTCGGCCTCGTCCTCCTGACCGTCGTCGGCATGGGCCTGTTCATCCACTGGATGATCCCCGCAATGCCGATGGCCGTCGCCTTCGCGCTCGCCGCCGTCGTGTCGCCGACCGATCCGATCGCGGTGTCCGCCATCGCCGCGCGCGTGCCGATCCCCAAACGGATGATGCATATATTGGAGGGCGAGTCGCTCCTGAACGATGCATCAGGCCTCGTATGCCTGCGCTTTGCGATCGCCGCCGCGCTGACCGGAACTTTCTCCGCCGGCGCGGCCGCACTCAATTTCCTGTGGGTCGCGGGGGCCGGATTGGCGATCGGCGTCGCGGTCACGCTGTCGGTGACGCGCGCCAAGGCGTGGGTGACAAAGCGCTGGGGCGAGGATACCGGTTCGCAAATCCTCGTCAGCCTGTTGATCCCGTTCGGCTCGTACTTGCTCGCCGAACATTTCCATGCCTCGGGCATCCTTGCCGCGGTGAGCGCCGGCGTGACCATGACCTTCGCGGAGATATCGCGGCAGGCGATGGCCGTCACGCGCATGCGACGCAATTCGGTATGGGACACGATCCAGTTCGCGCTCAACGGCATCATCTTCGTGCTGCTCGGCGAGCAATTGCCAGCGATCCTCGCAGACGCGAAGGAGACCGTGGCACTGACCGGACACAGCGCTCCCTGGTGGCTTGGCATCTATGTCATCGCGATCGTCGCAGGGCTGGCGGCGCTGCGCTTCGCCTGGGTGTGGGTTTCGCTGAGGCTCACCATATTGCGCAAGCGCAATGAGCATAATGCCCAGCAAAGTCCCGACTGGCGACTGGTCGCGGCGATGTCATTCGCCGGCGTGCGCGGGGCGATCACGCTAGCGGGCGTCCTGACGCTGCCGCTGGCCCTTGACGATGGCAACCCCTTCCCGGGGCGCGACCTTGCGATCTTCCTGGCTGCGGGCGTCATCATCGTCTCGCTTGTCCTTGCCACGGTAGCATTGCCGCTTCTGCTCAGGGGACTGATCATGCCAGCGGACCAGTCGAAGCAAGCAGAGGAAGACGCGGCCCGTATCGCCACGGCGGAGGCCGCCATCCGCGCGATCGAACAACGGCAGCACGCGCTGGCCGAGACACACGGGGAAGCCGATCTCTATGCGGCGGCGGGCGCACGCGTCATGGATTTTTACCGGGAGCGTATCGAAAGCCGTACGAACGGCCTTTCGGACGCGCGCAAGGCGGAAGAACAGCTTGTGCGCGAGTTCCAGCTTGTCGGCATCAAGGCCGAACGCGAGGCCCTTCTCGGCCTCGGCCGTTCGCGCGCGATCGGCAGCGGGATTGCACAGAAACTGAACCGCGAGCTCGATTTGTCTGAGGCACGCTATCGCGGCTGAGGCCGGTAGCAGCCAGCCAGTTTTCGGGAACAGATCGCAAGAAGCGGACATTGATCGCTCGCCCCATAACTTGCTCGATCCGAACTAGGGCGAGTCAAAGAATCGCTTGCCGCGTACTAATATCAAGCGAAGAAATCGACCGGTTGCGGGCCATTCTGGTGCCAAGCCGTAAGCCCTTCGCCAGCCGATCGGACTCCAAAGACGGACATCTGCTGAATCATAAACGAGACCTTCCGATCGAGTTCGCGCTGGGTGCCGACTGGAGCAGCCACGGGATTTGCGCTTGGAGCGAAAGCATCAAAAGCCCTTGTCTCGGAGCCGGACCACTTTTCCTGAACAGGACTCCTCGACCATCCCGACGCAGGATCGCGCCAGTGGTCAAAACCCTCATACTGGTCATATAGGGCGGGTAGGCGAAAACCGTTGCGGTCCACGAGGTCGCGTAAATATCTCCCGTTCTCGCTGTCGGAGCTAGAGGCCATGTTGGCATTCGAGCTCGGGGGCGAGCCCGCAAAATAGGTGAACGCCGCATCGATGAAGCCAGCCATCGTCCCATCGGTGCGCGTGAAGCTTCCCGTGTTGATCGTCACCACATCACCAAGGGCGACCATGCCATCAGCTGCAGTTCCGGCCAGGCCGAGCGACTGCACGCCAGCGCCTGCCAGCGAGAGGATTTCGCCCTGATTTACGACGCCGTTGCCGTCCCCGTCGCGCCAAAGGCGGAAGTCAGCAAAGCGCGCATCCGCCGACGAAAGCGTGCCATCTCCATTGCTGTCAAAGGCGCTAAGACCGGCCAAGTCTGACGTCGCCCCTTCGACGTCATTGATAAAGCTGAATTCGCCAGTGTTGCTAAGCGTGCCGTTGCCGTCGCGGTCCAGGAAAAGCATCCCTTCGCCGCTTCCCATCCAACTCGTGTCGTCGCCAAATCCGTCGCCATTCATATCGTATCGCGCATTGCTCGCAGATGCCGACAGGGTCTGGACGCCATTGCCGTCGAGATCGAGAATGATCGGCGAGGTAATATTGACCGTCTCGCCACCCTTGAAGACCAGCTGTTCGATACCGATCAGCTGGTCGGTCCCGTCGTTGCCGTCGGTGCCGGTCGCGGTGTCGACGATCGATACATTGCCGCCCGACGTCACGATCGAATAGGTCGTGGATACGCCCGCGAAAACGGCCTGATCCGCCCCCCCGCCACCATCGATCACGTCGTTCCCGGTACCGGCGCTGATCACATCGTCGCCGAGACCGCCGCGGATGACATTGGCGGCGGAACTGCCGGTCAGCAGGTCGTTGCCCGAACTGCCGGTCAAATTTTCCACGTTGGTGATCGTGTCGGTATCGCCGACGGCTACCGTTTGCGCGGTCGTGACCGCAAGGCTCACGGTGACGCCGGTCGCGGCATAGCTGTAGTCGACCGTATCGGTGCCCGAATTTCCGTTGAGCGTGTCGTCGCCCGCTCCGCCCGACAAGATGTCGTTGCCGCTACCGGCGATCAGAACGTCGTTGCCATCGTCCCCCGACAGATCATCGGCGTCGTAGCTGCCGTAGAAGGTGTCATCACCGGACGTCGCGATGGTTGACCTTGTGACCAGCTCAGCATGCGTCCAGATCGTCCCGTCGGCGAAGCGCACCTGCTCGACACGATCGGTGTTATCGTTCAGCGTCCTTTGCATGGTGATGCTGTTGCCGCCCACCGTTAGCACCAGATCGGTCCCGTTCGAGAGCTGCGACACGACAACATCGCCTGTGGCAATCCCCGCGGCGAATTCGATCGTGTCGGCGCCGCCCGAGCCATCGAGGATAGTGTCTTGGCCGTCGCCGAGCGCAAAGCGATAGGTGTCGTTGCCGCCGCCGCCGACCAGATAATCATTCCCCGTGCCGCCGATCAGCACGTCGTTGCCGGTGTGCGCGCGCAGTGTGTCGTTTCCAGCACCGCCCTCGAGCGTCTCGGCGTCATAGCTGCCGTAGAAGACGTCGTCGCCGGAAGTCGGGATGGCCGACCTTGTGACCAGTTCCGCGTGCGTCCAGATCGTGCCATCGGCAAAGCGCACCTGCTCGACACGATCGCTGCTATCGGTCATCGTTCTTTGAATGGTGATGCTGTTGCCGCCCACCGTTAGCACCAGATCGGTCCCGCTCGAGAGCTGCGATACGACAACATCGCCCGGCGCGATGCCCAAAGCGAATTCGATCGTGTCCGCGCCGCCCGAGCCATCAAGGATGATGTCCTGCCCGTCGCCCAGTGCAAAACGATAGATGTCGTTGCCGCCGCCGCCGACCAGATAATCATCCCCCGTGCCACCGATCAGGACGTCGTTGCCGGTGTGCGCGCGCAGCGCGTCGTTGCCGCCGCCGCCCTCAAGCGTATCTCCGTCATAGCTGCCGTAGAAGACGTCGTCGCCGGAAGTCGGGATGGCCGACCTTGTGACCAGATCGGCGTGCGTCCAGATCGTGCCATCAGCGAAGCGGACCTGCTCGACACGATAGTTGCTCTCGGTCATCGTCTTTTGAACGATAATGCTGTTACTGCCCACCATCAGCACGAGGTCGGTGCCGTTCGCGAGTTGCGAAACGATGACATCGCCCGGTGCGATGCCTGAGACGAACTCGATCGTGTCGGTGCCGCCCGAGCCGCCACCGCTATGGGCATCCACGATGACATCCTGCCCGTGGCCCAGCGCAAAACGATAAGTGTCGTTGCCGCCGCCGCCGCTCAGCAAGTCATTGCCCGTGCCGCCGATCAATATGTCGTTGCCGCCATACCCCCGCAGCGTGTCGTTTCCTCCGCCGCCGGCCATGGTATCGTTACCGGACGTACCGTTCAGTGTGTCGTTAGTTCCTGGATCTGCACTGATTGCCAATCGAAAGATATCCGAAGCGGCCAGCAATCCATCGGTTGCCGTGACCTCAATATCGAATATGCCGCCGAATCCCGATGGCGGATTTCCGGCGAAACGGCTGCCGTCGAATGAAAGCCACGTGGGAAGCGGGTCTCCGCCTGCAAGCTTCGCCGAAAGGGTCAACACGTCGCCATCGACATCGTCAAAATGCAAATTGCCGATCAGGAATTCGAAAGCCTCACCACTTCCAAATTCCTGATCGCCAATCCCTGAAAGGACGATCGGAGCATCGTTTACCGCCACGAAATCAAGCGCAAGAAGCGCCGAGGCCGCTCCTGTTCCGCCTCGGGCTGTCAGCTCTACGAAGAACTTGCCATTGAAATCCGTTGGGGGTGTTCCAGAGAGGCTGGTGCCATCAAAGGTCAGCCAGGCTGGCAGTCCACTCCCATCCTGCAACGTTACAGAATAGGTCAGCGCTTCGCCATTCGGGTCCTCGAACCAGTCATTCGATACCGCGATTGAAAAAGCCACATCTTCAGACAGGCTCTGTGCATCGATTTCGCCGACAAGATAGGGCGCAGAAAGACTGAACACCTCGGGTTCAGGCCCTGGCGAGTTGGGATCGTAAAATTCTATCTCGCCGACATTGACGAGATAATCGACCTCAGGCTCGGTTGATGCAATATTCTCGACCTTGAACCAGCGATTCCCAAGAGCTGTAATGACATAGTCTGCGCGCGGGCCATAATAGACGGCCCGATCAACGATCTCCTCGTCGCCGACATCAGGCGCTACCAATGTTCCGATATCGGCAAGTGTCGCCGAGCCGGATCCGACGATGAGATCGTTGCCCACGCCGCCATCGAGGCGATCTCCTCCAGCACCGCCAATGAGATAGTCGTCGCCGGCTCCGCCAGCCATCTGGTCGATGCCGCCGCCGCCGACCAGCACATCGTCTCCTGCGCCGCCGTCGAGATTGTTGCCGAGATCATTACCGACGATCCTGTTTGCGATGCCGTTGCCGGTTGCACTAATCGCGACCCCGGTCAGATAGAGATCTTCGACATTCTCCGGCAGTTCGAAATCGATTGCGGAATTGACACGATCTCTTCCGCCATCGGTATCTTCGATAACGACATCCCCATCATCATCGACATAATAGGTGTCATCCCCGCTTCCCCCCGACATTTCGTCTGCGCCGCTACCGCCATCGAGGATATCGCTTCCACCCCGACCTGCGAGGATATCATCCCCTGCATAGCCAAAGAGCCGATTGGCCCAGCCGTCGCCAGTTAGTTCATCATCACCGTCAGTACCGAGAGCCTCATAACCGTTGGGATTGGAAAAGGCGTTGAAGAACGCCTGAGGTGTATAAGTCCGATCCTGAGCAACAACATAGATCTCATCGAAATCGGTGACGCTCGTTGTGCCGATGATCCCCCAGCGATCACTGATCGTGAGCGTAGGTCCAGAGAGGGTCGCCAGAAGGACGCTCGGATCCCAGGAAATGGTGAGCCGATCGTTCGCTGCGCCGCCTATGTAGTCATGGTCGCCGCGTTCGATGCCGACATCCTGATCGCCTGTTGAAAGGGATTGCGTTTCGAGCGGGGCATTTAATTGCGATTGCAGAGCGCCCCCTCCCGCACGGGCCGAGGTTCCGGGAATTATCGTGACCGGGATATTTCCAGCGCCCCCGTTGAATTCGATATAGGGCTCGCCATGTCCCGAGCCCATCGGTGGTTCATCATAGGTCACATTTTCCGAGTGGACGACGCCATATACGTCATTGATCGTGATGCTTCCACCGTCGGCGAAGCTGATAACAATTGTGCCGCGTTGCAGCCAATAATTTCCGGTATCGCGATTGGGGATATCTTCCGTTATGAGATGGATTTCATTCTGCGACCACGTTACGCTGAGGTCGCTCTCATCATAACCAGAGAAATTAATCGAAATTCTCGGCTGATAAATGTGCAGGCCTTCGAAACTTACTGCCGAATTATACACATACTCCGCTTGCGAAATTTGTGTAATAACATCATTTCCGTCACCTCGCTCATAGTTGTATTTTACAATACCATGGTAAAAATCGAGCGTGACCTGATCATCTCCCGCGCCAGCATCGATATAATAGACCCCGGGATCAAAAGACGGACTATCAAAAAATTCTCCATTGGCATACAGATCTTTAGGAAGCCTAACCAATATCTTGTCGTTTCCGGCGCCGGCATTGATCACGCCCTGATCTGTTCCCCATGAGCCGAAACCTATAGCGCGTTGGGTATTGACATCGAGAATGATGTCGTTGCCGTCGCCGCCACTAATCTGGTCATAGTCCTCTCCGCCGAATATGACGGCATCACCTGAACCGACTTCGACGATGTCATTCCCAGACCCTGCGGTAATTACCTTTTTACTTGAAGTCAGGTCATGCAGATCATCGTCAAAATCCGTTCCAAGAACTGTCGTGTTGAATCCAACGAGCGTAATTTCTCCGCCCGTAACCTTGTCCTGAATATAGGATCTGTCTCCGGAGCTGTCGTTCACCAGCCTGATGCCGTTTCCGAAGTTTCTCGGCAAAATGGTCTGAACGCCCCCAACTCCGCTATATATGGTCAAATTGGATGCATGATCGATCCGGCCGGCAACCGAAAGGACGACCTGACCGGTCCCCAGATGAACGGCCTCGACATCATGAAGTTGGTCCGTTCCGCTTGCATGGACAACATTTAGATGGGGTTCCGATCCCAGCCCCTGATAGGTGAGGCGATACGTGCCTTCCTGCGCCGAATAATATACGGTATCTTCCCCACTGCCACCGCCGCTTTCAGCATCGCCCCAAACGATATTGCTGCCCGATCCACCATTGAACCAATCGTTGCCGGCGCCGCCAACCAGCGTATCGGCGCCGCCACTGCCGAATAGCGCGTCATTTCCGTTGCCGCCGACAATGGTGTCGGCGTTGCTGCCACCCAGCACGATCGATGGACCAAATTCAACTGGGAGATATGTGCTGAAGTCGCTACCGATAATCAGTCTGTATTTGCCCTCGTCGCCGGAGACGTCGGCATTTCCGCCTCCAAAGAATATACCAATTCCATCGACCACATCTTTGATTGAACGCGCTTGCCCTCCGTTGGTGGAGGCAAGCCAGCTTTCGATCTGGTCGATAATCTCTGGATCATAGGGTGATATGAGCGCGCTGATCAGTTCATCTTTTGAATAGATATTATGAGATTCCGCAAGAACATCGTGAAGAGCCCACGTTGACTCCCTCAGGTCGATCGTAAGGGCGGTTCCCACAACGAAGCCAAGCACGCCGTCCAATATATGGGGAGACTGGTCCTTGAGCGCTTTGTTCTGGGCAGCCAGACCGGCATATTCGGTAATCGTTCTACCGATTGCGAGTTTCGCTGCTTCGTCCTGCAAGGCTAACGGCAATCCCGTCCCCGCCGTAACGAGCGCCTCTCCAAAATCGTTGGCGTCGTCAAACAGTGCCCGAATGCCCGTGTCGCCGAAAGGGCGCTCGCCCTCGTCAATTGCCGAATAGGCAATTTTGGCCGACATTTGCGCCCCGACTTCATCTCCCGTAATTCCAAGGGAGCCGGCAATGTCTTCATTTGAAAGTTGGCTTCCGATATATTTGAACGAATCCTTCCAGCCATCTCCTCCGCCCTCTTCAGGCAACTGCTTTTCTCCAAATAATATAGTTGTAAGAAGGGCTTGGCTGTGAAGGGCATTGGCGGAAGCGAAATCGAACAATCCTCCAGAATAGGCTTCGTAATTGGGACGCGTATCGATACGGCCACTCTGGTCGATAGACTGATTGAGCAGGCCATTTCCGATCTGTGACAGGCCAAGCAGAGAAACTGCCACACTTCCGAATGAGAACCCCGCCAGAGCTGCAAGAGCGCCGCCGACGGTTTGATAGGTAGGAATGGGGCCGGCTACTTCGCCATCGATCCGGAAGCCAGACACGGCCGCCCAGTCAGGCTCCATAGCATGCAACTGAACAGCGAACGCCTCTGCAAACTCCTGCACCGATACATCAGAGTTTGAAAAATATGTGGTAGGGAAGAACTCTTCGATGAGTGCCTCCGTAACGGAAGACCACGTCACACCAAGTTCTGCGGCAGTCGCAAGCAGCGCGCGGTGAATTACATTTGAAACTGTCGCTTGAGCATAAGGGATCGGATCGAACGCCACCGTTTGCGCGAGTGCCTGCGACCCTACATAAGCTGCGAGCCCCCCGCCTAAAGAATGGCCGGTCAGGACAACGTTACCAGGCCCTGTCCCTTGGCCCACAGGGAAGCCCGAGCCCGTCACCTCGGCGAAAAACTGCTGTGCGAAGCCCGCTTGCGCATTGGTCCCAATTCCGGTGAACATCGACCACCCGTTCATGATGTCGACAAACGCCGGACTCGACGTACCACCCGTAAGGTCGAAGTTGGTCCCGCGATAAGAAATTACCGTCGACGCGTCGTAGCCTGCGATGCCTGATGTGTCATACGCTGATGCAAAAAAGCCCGCGGCTTCCGAGCCCGAAGGTAGGGTCGTGTTTAACAAGCGAGCATTTCCGAGAAAGGAACCGCCCCCCCCCAAGTTCGCGATTTTCGCTCCGTAGCCACGGTTATATGAATCAAGCGCAAGTATGGCAGTAAAAACATCGCTGTTCATTCGGGTGGCATCCTCACAAAATCGCCATGACGCAGCGTCGCAGAGATTGAAAAGTCGTTCATATCGTGCGTCGAATTCAACGCAGATTCAGGATAGGTTCCTAGCCACGCCAGTCGCTCAGGAAGCTCTGCGATCACGGGGTCCTGCGTAATCTGTACGGTGATCCGGCGAATTTTCACATCCGAGCCAAATTCGGCCGAAAGATTCTTGGGATCGACGAGCATCACACTGGTCGGATCATTAATGTCGCCAAAAGTTACCAGCATCGGATAGTCCTTGGGCTGCAGCACGCCCACATCGCGCCTTCTCGCTAACGCGTTGACGTCGGCGATATACTCGTTCGATCCAACCCACGGCTTCGAGATCAACGCGTCGAACGCATAGGTACTTGCCCCCTCAGCGCTGCCGGGCTTGGACAATAGCGCGAACAATGTTTTCCCGCCTGGCAGATCAACTGCCACAGCCTCTCCCGTGACTTGCGTCGTGACATCGCCCGGCGCTAGCGAATATTCGCTGGAAACATGCGAGGCGACCTGAATGACGCTCGACCCCGACCGCATCCCGTCAGGTGTATCCACTTCCACCGTTAACCGGTAGCGATAGTCGGGTAAATTTGGCGTGCAGCCGATCATGGGTAGCGCAGCGCACCCCAGTAGCAGCAATAGGCATGATCTTCGACCTAATGCCGAGACCGATTCACTCGTGCTCATGTTGTCGACCGACTCCCGACCGAAAGAATTTCTGTCGAGAATATCGATACTTCATTCAAGCAGAATTCACCCCGAGCTGGCTCTTTTGGCGTTTCCGTCCAATGAACTGAGACGAAAAAATCGACGCAGTACCAAAGTCGATCATTTCAACGCTCTATCGCTCCCGTCTTGCCTCATCGATTGCTAAGTCATTGGCGACGACACATATTGCACGATCCGCCTGTCAGCCGCCTTGATTTCGGCCCGCAGAACCACAGGGTTGGACGGTCCTGTTGTCGAAAGGCTTTGGTAAACTTCCGGTGCGAGATTGTGGAGATGACAAAAGCGAACGCGACATGGCCGCTAACAGCCCTTATCCTTGCCATGCTTCCTGCGGTGGCGAGCGCAAAGCCAGCCGAGTTGGCGGCAGATCGGGTAATCGGTACGCCGACCAACCCACCTGAAAACGCGGTCGCCTGGATAAAGTCGCTCGATCTTGCGAACGAAGCCGAAACCTACGAGGGCGGAATGGTGGTGCGCCGAGGCTATCTCGCGGAATCGGAACTCGATCTTGCCATGCTTCCTGCTTTGCATACTGCCGGGTTACAACACCTTTTGAAGCTCAATGAAGAGGGCAGCGGCCATTATTCGCCGGTCGAGATCGCTTGGTTCGAACCTATCGGCTATCCAGGCACTCGTTGCGCTGCACTGTTGCAAACGATGAGTTTGACCCGGACGCCATCGCAAGAATTGCAGCAGGGGTTGGCTGACTATCGGGTAAAATCTCCTGCAATGCGTCTCGGTCCTGATTGCAAGCCCGTTGCGTATAGCGCAGGCGAACGCACAGCTCTCGGTTACGTCGAAGGTAAATCGGGCCGTATCAGCCCTGATATGTCTGCACGCTGCGCAGACTTCCAACATGGCCCAAAAGAGCATCTCATCATCTCTCGTTACACGGCATTCGCGCATAACATCAAACATAACGCAGCGAATGTATCGCGCCTTGGCATCGAAAATGTGGACGACGTCGGACGTTGGGCGACGATTGGTATCAATTCCGGACTTAACGCCCGAAAACTTCCTCACATGGACTATCTGCGCGATGGCTTTACCATAGATCGGCCTACCAACGTCGCGCTCTCCAGCTACATCCTTGACGGCAATGGCCGCGGACAACGCTGCGTTGCGCTAATTGCGACACAGGGCTCAAAGCAATGGGTCGGCATTTTTGATATTGCAATCGACACCCAAGTATCGCCAGCGATTTCGGAGGCGTATCGAGGAGGCTGGGACGCCAAAAAACCACTGGAGCGTCTCGGCAATGAGCTTGCAGCATCTCTCGAGTACAGTACGGCCGACGACTAAAGCCGTGGCGCCTGAGCCCTGAATGGGTCGCTTCAATACGGTGAATTCCCCTGTTGCCAAGAGGCTCAAATGATTATTCCCAGCGAGTTATAACATCGGTCTGCCCGGGAGCCTGAGACCGCCGTTTCTATAATAGCAACCAACGCTGCCCCGGGATTCTCGGGAATGACGAACAGTGGGAACCACGGGGCGCTCGCGCTATCAGTTGCACGAAACGCGCAGGCTTTAACCATAGCTCCTGGCCGCTTGCGGTCGGGCCCCTTGGGGCGCAGATCTCAAAGAGCGGACATTATCCCGATGACGTCGACACTATGGCAGGAAGCGACGGCTGCGGACGTGCCGCACACTAGGAACATGCGGGTAGCGTTAGCAATCGATGCCTTCCGCAAGATCAGTGCATCTCTTTTCGAATCTCAGGCACGGAAATCGAGATTTGCTTCGCCCGACCAACGTGTGCGCACGTGATCTGATCGACAATCTTATCCGGTCCGGACCAAAAGCTTCGGTAGGCGCGAGATGGATCGCTGATCCTGCAATTTACTGATTCAAATAACGAAAGACAGCACAGCCAAGGGCCATCAAAACCGCCGAGGGGGAGGCGCGCGGCCGCGCTCGCGCCCAATTTACCGCGATTGTTCCGATCCGGATAGGGCCGCACAGGACATTATCCAATCGCAGGCGCATAATGTTCGCGACATACATAGCCTGACGCCCGCGCTGCAATGACAATAAAGTCATTTTGCAGATAATTCTATTTCAGTTATAGATATATATAATATATCCCGAGTTGATACAAATACATTGTTAATACGTCTTATGTAACATCGACGCATCGCAACGATTTACTCCGGATTTATTTCCTGAAATAAATCAGCAAGGGAACGCGTCGGATGAACAAACTCTCTAAATACGCCCTGTCTGCAGGCATGATAATGGCTGCAACGACTTTCGCCCCATCCGCCCGCGCAGATATTACGGGCACAATCGATGCCACGATCACCCTCGAAGCCGGCTGCATCATCAACGGACAGAATCTCGACGATGGAGCGAACGGTGCCGACTTCGGCACCGTCGACTTCGGCACGGAGAACACCCTTTTCGCGCAAAGCGACGCTGAGGTGCTCAACGGCGGGGGAGCCCTCTCGATCCAGTGCAGTCCCGGTATCACGCCCGTCCTCTCGTTCGAGGCGGGTGAGAATGATGGCGAGGGTGCAGGCGCCGGCCTGCGAGCGATGGCTCATGCGTCAGCCACTGGGCAATTCGTGACCTACAATCTCTACTCCGATCCGGGTCGCACGACGCCGATTCCAATCGGCGGAGACATTGCTCTGGCTTCGACCGGAGTGGCGCAGACCGTCAATATCTATGGTCGTGCCTTCGGCGAAGACGGGCTGCTGCCTGGAACCTACAGCGACACGATCACCGTCGTCCTCGAGCTCTAGATCAAGAACCCTCAGCCCGGCGCTCAGACTGGCATGGCCCTACCCATGACGGACACTCTGGAACAAAAGCTCCGGGCACTGGCCGCCCTCCTCGTTTTGGTCGCGAGCGGGGGCGGCCTCTCCTTTCCGGCACGGGCCGAGACAACTGCCGACTTTGATGTCACTGCGCGGATCGAGCCCGGCTGCTTCATCGACGGCCTTGGCGGCAGCGGGAATGCGGGCACAATTGGAACGCTCGACTTCGGGAATGACTCGAGCATTTCAACAGCGCCTCACACGGCGACGACGACCAGTTCGCAAGTCATCCTTTTGCGCTGCACGCCAGGTGTCAGCCTGATGATGAGCATAGACGGCGGCGTCCATCTCGCATCTGGTTCCCGCTATCTCCAGCGGGGCGGCGACACAGGTTCGCGTGTTGCCTACAGCCTCTGCCGCGACGCAGGTTGCACGCAGCTTATTCCGATCGGAGGCATCAGCGGGGTCACCGTCACCGCGGCGAATGCGAACGACGTTCGACTGCCGGTCCACGCGGCGCTCACCCTCCCCGGCAGACGGGCTCCTGGCGTCTACACCGACCAGCTCACGGTCACCCTGTCGTGGTGAATGGATTCAGACACATGCGAAACATCTATCTCTCGTTCGCGCTTGCGCTCTTCGCGCTCATGGTAATTTCGCCCTCGGCGGGCGCGCAACAACCGGGTTCGCTTCTCATCTGGCCGGTCAATCCCGTCATCGCCGCCGACAAGAAGGCCGCAGCGCTGTGGCTCGAAAACCCCGGCACATCTCCCTTGACGCTCCAGATTCGCATCTATGCGTGGGAGCAGGCCGAAGGGAAAAATGTCTATGCCGCGCAGGAAGCCGTCGTGGGTACTCCGCCGATCGTTACCATCGCGCCCGGCACGAAGCAGCTTGTCCGGCTGACCCGTATGGGTGCGGGACCCGCCAAGACAGAAATACCCTACCGCGTCATCGTCGATGAGATCCCGGCGGCGGGGCTCGATGCCACGCCCGGCGCTGCAATCTCCTTTCGCATGCGCTACTCGATCCCGCTTTTCGTCATGGGTCCCGCGACGCAGAGGAACGCTCCTGCGCTACAGCCGAAGCTCGTCTGGCGCATCGTCACTCAGGGAGGAGAGCGCTTTGTCGAGGTCAGGAACAACGGCCTTGTCCATGCGCGGCTCACCGCGGCGGTTATCGGCGGCCGCACGCCGCTCGGTGAAGGCCTGCTCGGCTATGTGCTTCCCGACCGTGCCATGCGCTGGCCGCTTCCTCCCGGCGCATCGACTGACGATTTCAGCGCCTCGGTGAACGGTCTCGCCGCTGTTACCCTCGAACGGACAGCGGAATGATGCCATGGAGAGACGCCGGGCGATACGATCGCTGTGTTGCATCGTCGGGACGCTAGCCATGAGCGGACTCGCCTGCCCTTCGCACGCGACCGACACCACCGAGAATTTTGGTGACCTCCCGCCGCCGCCGAGGAGCGCGTCGGTAGCTCCCGACCAGCATCTGCTCCTCGAGATCGTCGTCAACGAGCGACGAAGCGGCATCGTCGCCCCCGTGCTTCTCGCCGGGAAACGTGTTCGCGTCGGGCTCGCCGACCTTCGGAGATCCGGCCTCCAGCTCGGCGCACAGACCGCACATGTCTATATCGACGAGCTGCCGGGGATGGCGGCGACCTATGACGCGCCCTCGCAGCAATTACGCCTGACGGCGGCGCCCGATTTTTTCCCCGCCCAGCGTGTCGGCTTGTCACAGCGCAAGTTCGTACCCGTATCCTATGATATGGGAGCGCTGCTCAACTACGACGTTTACGTAAGCGGCGGCGGTGGTCGCAAACCGCAAGCGTCGGTGTGGCACGAGGCGCGCGTTTTCGGCAGTGCCGGCGTCATGTCGACGACCGGCGTCTTCAGGAGCGGCGCCGCAAAACCCTACGTCCGCTACGACACGAGCTGGCAACGGTCCGACGAGGCGACCGCGGTCACGCTCGAAGCCGGCGACCTCATTACCCGCACCCTGCCCTGGGCGTCTGCGGTCCGGCTCGGCGGGATCCAGGTCTCGCGCGACTTCGCGGTCCGCCCCGACATCATCACCTACCCGCTGCCCGCTTTCGCCGGCCGCGCGGCGCTTCCCTCATCGGTCGACCTTATCGTCGGCGGGCAGCGCGTTGGCGGCGGCACAGTCGACCCCGGGCCCTTTGCGATCGAGAATCTGCCCCCTATCACCGGCGCTGGCGAAGCCAATCTCGTCGTCACTGACCTGCATGGCCGAACCATCTCGACCTCGATGCCCTTCTACGTATCGAGCGCGCTGCTCCGACCGGGGCTTACCGATTTCGCCGTGGCGCTCGGCGCCTTTCGCGAAAGTTACGGCGTCAGGAACTTCGACTATGGCAGCGTCGCCGGATCGGCCTCCCTTCGACATGGGGTTTCAGATGCGGTCACGCTCGAAGTGCGCGCCGAGGTCGCCGACGATATGCAGCTTGCAGGCGGCGGCGCCGTCGTACGCCTCGGGGCCGGGGGCGTGGTGAGCGGCTCGTACAGTCGCAGCTTCCGCGGCGAAGGCGCCGGGGGTGACGGGTCGCAATGGACGCTCGGCTATGAATATCAGGCCCGTAGCTTCTCGGTCGCACTTCGCCACAGCCGCGAAAGCGCCGGTTACGCCGATCTCGGGTTCGTGGGAACGATCCGCGCGCGCGGTGCCCGCGATATAAGCTCGGCGACCGTCAGCCTCTCGCTCGGGCCGGGCGGCACGGTCGGCCTCGGCTATTTCGCGATCCGCGAGGATGGCGGCTCCGACACATCCCTAGCCAATGCGTCGCTCTCGCTTCCGATCTGGCGCGGCAGCCGGATCAACGCCAGCGCATCGCACGAATTCGAGAATAGGAGTTGGTCGGGCGCGCTCACCCTGTCGGTGCCGCTAGGCGGCAACCGCGGCAATGTGGCGGCTGGAATAGCCGACCTTCCAGGCGGCGGTTTCGGCTGGCGCGCCGACTATTCGCGCGCGATCCCGAACGATGGCGGATGGGGCTGGAGCGCGAGCGCTGCCGGCGAGGCCGGCGATGTCGCCCTCAGAGGCGATCTCGCCTGGCGGACCGATCCGATCCTGCTGCGCGGCGGCGCTTACGGGGGCGGCGACGCAACCTGGTGGGCGGGCGCGAGCGGTTCGCTCGTCTTCATGGATGACAGCGTCTTTGCCGCCAATCGCGTTTCGGACGCCTTCGTCGTGGTAAGCACCGACGGCGAAGCCGGCATCCCGGTCCGGTACGAGAATCAGTTCATCGGACGCACCAACGCCGACGGCAAGCTCCTGATCCCTTGGGGGACGGCTTATTACGCCGGGCAATATGAGATCGACCCTCTCGACCTCGATGCGGATGTCGCGGCACCGATCGTCAGCCAGCGCATCGCCGTTGCGCGCGGCAGCGGACACGTCGTCCGCTTCCCCGTAACGCGGATGCGCTCGGCGCGCCTCGTCATCCGCGACGAGCATGGCAGCTTCCTGCCTGCCGGCACCGCCGTGCGGATCGGTGAAAGCTCCGCGGTCATTGGCTGGGACGGACTGCTTTTCATCGAAAACCTGGACAAGGGCGCCGCCGCCGAAATCGAGATCGCCGGTCGGCATTGCCGTCTCGACCTCGCGGTGCCGGCATCGAGCCAAAAGGAGTCGGGTTCGATCGCCGATCTCGGGGAGCAGATATGCGCGCCGCGCTGATGAAGCTGACCGTCACGGCGGCTTTAGCCTTCGCGCCGGGCAGCGCCCTTGCGTGCACCGTTGCGGGCGCGACCACCGACCTTGGCAGTCACAGCAGCTACGTCGTCGCCGCTAGCCCACGAACCGGCAGCGGGTCGGCGGGGCTAAGCTGCGACGTGCTCCTTGCGGTCCTTTCAGCGCATTATGTCGCGCTGCGGGTCGATGCCTCGACTTTCCAGCTCTCGGGTCCCGGCGGTAGCAGCATTGCTTACCAGGCGTCGCTGACTCCCAATGGTACTGCGCTAGCTGCGGGCAATTTCGTCAACCTGTCGTCGTTGAGTGTCCTCAGCCTCTTTGCCGGTACCAACAATAGCGTGCCGATCTATATCCGCACCATTCCGACCTTGGGACTGCGCGCCGGAACCTACACGGGACATATCGATTTGCGATGGTATTATTCGGTCTGCTCGCTGGGGGTCGCGGTCTGCCTCACCCAGTCGACCAGCCCCGGCTTCAACCGCCCGCTGATCGGTCCGATCGACTGGGGCACCGGAACGCCAGTTCGTATTGCGATCGAGCTTCGGATCGAAAATGACTGTATAATCCAGGCGCCCGACGCCGACTTTGGCGCAGCCCCGCTCGCCGGCAGCTTCAATCCGATCACACGCACGATCCAGATACGGTGCAGCGCCGGCGCCGCCTATTCAGTCGGTCTCGATAATGGAAGCCACGCGCTTGGCTCGGTGCGCCGGATGCAAGGCAGCAGCGGTTTTCTCGCATATGAAATTTACAAGTCGGCGACCTCTCCTGATCGTTGGGGCAGGCTCGGCGCCGAGCGTCGGGCGAGCTCGACCGCAGAGCTAAATGCGGGCGTCTACGACTCAACGACGGTCCAGAGCTTCACCTACCGCGCGGCGATTGACCCCGCGCAGTCCACGCCGCCCGCAGGTGATTATAGCGACACGATCCTTCTGGATGTCGAATTCTGACCTTTTGACACGGACATGAACGGATCGCAGCGAAACTGCAGCCGGGCAAGGACCGTTGCCGCATAAGATCGATCCGCTTCGGACACGAAATGCCCCCCGAACAGGGTTAATTTGAGGGATATTTGCGCCGTCACCTTCGTTGGAAAGGTGGTCGATATGGGACAGTCCAGCCTGGCATATGACATGGGAAAGCGGCGCAGCGGAATCACCGGCGATTACGAGCGGCACATATCCTCGCTCCTCCATCAGCTTGAGGAGTTGCTCCTCGAGCGACCGGGCGCTGTCCCGCTTCCCTTCGGATCGCCCGTCATTCATGCGCCTTTCGGGGCGTACCGCCTCGACGAAGATCCCCCCGACGCATCACCGGATCCCAAGAGCTTTCCGCATGGCCGCGCCGCCCAGGCCCGCACGCTAATTCGTCAACGCCGGCTCCGCACCAACTTCCTTCCTGCGTCGCTCTTCGGCGAGGCCGCCTGGGATATGCTCCTCGATCTCTACGCCGCTCATTATGAGAGTAAGCCGGTGTCCGTATCGAGCCTCTGCATCGCTTCGGCTGTTCCCTCGACAACCGCGCTTCGCGCGATCGATGCCATGGAACGCGAAGGCTGCCTCGTTCGCGAACCCGATCCCTCCGACAAGCGCCGTATTTTCCTGAAGATCAGCGATGCGCGCCGCGCCGAGCTCGACGCCTATTTCGATCAGCTCGGCGGCTGAACGCCAGGCCAAGCCCCGACACTTCGGGACGGCGCACGCCGGAAAAGCCGTACGACTCCCTTTTCCCCGTCCGTTAAAGGCATAGGCCGCGCGATTGCCGTCTGGCAACATTTGGGATAATCTGAAAGCCGGGGATGGGTGACGCGCGGACGCAATATGATATTCACGATCAAGTCCAGTGCGCCACGTGCGGGGAGCGGATCAGTCGCTGTGGCCGACTGGCAAATGCAGATGAAAAATAACAAAAAAATCTCAAAACGAAGGCCATGAAGCTTTTCAGATTATGGTTGCCACAACCTTTGCTTGGGGCGTCGTCAGATTTCATGTTAACTTATTTTGTGGCTTTACTCTCCTCCTCGGGCCTTAGGAAGACGCTCCTGATTGGGTGGGATGGGTGCGATGGTACGGAATAGGGACAGAAGCGGGGAGTTCGACTTTGTCACACAGAAGCAGGTGGAAGTCCTCGACCTGCTCGCCAACCATCGAACGAGCAAGGAAATGGCCTATCAGCTTGGCCTGTCGGAAGCAGCGGTCAATCGGCGTGTCGAGGCCGTACGGCAGCGCCTGGGTGGAATTTCGCGCCCCGAACTCGCGCGACGCTACAGCAACTGGGTTGCCTCGCGCGCAGCGCCCTTGCCGCCCAAGCTCCTGGAATCCGGTGATTCCCGATGTGTAGAAAGTGGGAATAAAATTCTCCCGCTGGCCGAAATCGCCTATTCCGGGACAGAAAAGCCCCGGGACGATAAGGTCGCCTCCACCGCCTTCGAGGACCCGGTCGCGATGTCGATCGAGCCTCCCTGGAAGGACTGGAAAGAGCCACGAATCGTCCCCAGGGTGCTCGACGGCGAAAATGCCACGCTCGCCCGCGGTGCAACGATCGCGATCCTTTTGATGGCGATCGTCGCAAGCCTCGTACTCGCTCTTGCGGCGGCGAAGGCACTCGCGGACGCGGTTGGCTAGCCGCCCCTGATTCCTGGAGTGACTGCGCGGATGGCGAGCGCCGCGGCATGGGGGTAAACAATGACCAGCAAAGCGACCGTTCCGGTCCCCGCCTATATGGCACGCATCCGCAATCAGATCCGCAACGCCGAAGCAAAGGCCGACGAAAGCCTGCTGGCAAAGCTCGACGTCATGAGCTCGATCCTGCGTGCTCGCCAGACCGAGGACATCCCGGCGCCGCACATCGGCCAGGAAGCGATCGTCCGCATCGGCCGCGCGATCCAGTCGGACATCAGTTCGACCAACGACATGTTCCGCTCGCACGATGCACTGGTGGACGCGAAAACGAAGATCACCGGCGGCCCCGGTCACGGCGACACCTTGGCCTTTGTCGAGAGCGACGACGGCCAGCAGGCGGCGGCCTGAGCTTGACGGCGTCGCCCGACAGGATCACCGTCGTGACGTGGATCCGGTCCTTATCATAAATTTCGTGTTCGTTGGTCTCCTCGGCGCCGCAACGCTGCGTTGGGGGGCCGCGCCCGAAAAGATTTGCGTGGCGACGCTCTTCGCGGTGACCTTTGGCGATCCCGTTTATCATATCCTGATCGAACGGGCCCCGGTCTACGGATCGGTAGACTTGGGTCACCTTGTTATTGACGTGGGCGTCGCAGCGATCTTCGTCGCGGTCGCCCTCCGGGCGAACAGGGTCTATCCGCTATGGCTAGCGGCGTTCCAGCTGGTTTCGGTGTTGTCGCACTTCGCGCGCGAGGTGACCGCCTCCTTTCCAAAGCTCGCATATGGACTCATGAGCTACGGCCCCTTCTACATCATCCTGGTGATCATGACGGGAGGGCTCGTCTTCCATGCGAGACGGACGAAGTACCTGGGGCGATATCGGTCGTGGCGGAACTCCTCCGGCCCTTCGCTGGCCGCCGGTCGGGAGCCGCGGCCGATCGGCTGATCGGCCATTTCGGAGGGCTCGGGCGCGCGCTGGCCGCGACGCGCGAACAACTTCACGCCGCGCTGCCAGACGACCGCGACCTCGTCGACCGGCTGGTCGCCGCGCGCCGGCTGATTGGTGCGGGTCTCAATGAACAGATGCGCCGGGCGCCCGTGTCGCCGGGTGACCCCAGCTATCGCGACTATCTCCGCCACTGCATCGGCAATTCGGCGGTCGAGTGTCTGCACGCAACCTTCGTGACCGCCGATTGGGGGTATCTGGCAGACGATCGCATCGCAATCGGCAGCACCGGCCATGTCGAACCCGACCTGCGCTTTCTGCTCGGGCGGGCTTTCGACGTGGGTGCGCACGGGATTCTACTCGCGCACAATCATCCATCGGGCTCGGCGGAACCGAGTGCAGCCGACGTAACGATGACCCGAAGCCTGGCGGAGCTTACACGCGCAGTCGGCATCACTTTGCTCGATCATCTGATCGTCGGCGGGGCGACGATCGTCAGCATGAGAGAAAGAAATCTGCTATGAGGGGCCAGCCATACAAAAATGGAACCGCGCAAGAGATCGAACGCGGCCGGTTCGTGCCCGCCAATTCACCGCAGCCGGCCGTGGCGGCCAGGGACCAGAGCGATTGTGAAGACACTGATATCGCGGGCCGGCTCGCCGCGATCGCCCAAGCCGAATATATCGGCCGCCGGCGGCGTAACACGCTTTTCCGCAAATCCCTCTTTGCTGAGCCCGCATGGGACATGCTGCTCGACCTCTACGTCCAGCGCCACCATGGACGCCAGGTAAGCGTCCACAATCTGTGCGTCGCCGCCGCCGTTCCCCAGACGACGGCGCTTCGCTGGATCGGCAAGCTCGAAGCGAGCCTGTTGATCGAGCGCAGCCCCTGCCCTTACGACAATCGCGTCGTCCATATCGCACTGAGCGCCGAAGCGCTCGCGCTCATGGAAGATTATCTGCGCGGACAACTCAGCCACGCGGCCGCAACATTCAGCTGAGGGCTTGGCGGCGTGCCGAGTTATCAGGTGACCGCCGTCCGCCCCGACGACCGCGACCGCGACCGGAGGATCGACGCGCTGCAGATCGAGGGTACTCTCTGGCCGATCGACAAGGTCATCGATTGGGTGCGGACGGGTGTCTATCATTTCTGGGTGCAGGTGGACGACCGCCGGGTTGGGGTCATTCTTCGTCGCCACTGGGTGTCGGGCCGTCATTATCTCACTACCGAAGGCGAGAGCTTTCCGCCGAACAATCTCCTAGCTCTGCGTCACGTGCATTGAGCGGGCTATTATAGTTGATCCATAAGGATACCAATTGCGAGCAAATCGGAGATCGCGGCTTATCGATGTAAAGAGGGTCATATGGTTGGATATGCGATAGCCGTGCTCGCCGCGCTCGGTTCTTTGCTCGATAGCGGACCAGTCGCCGCGCATCCCGGCGGCCTCGTCGCCGATGGCTGCCATCGCGACAGCCGAACCGGAATGCGTCATTGTCATCGCGCCCCCGGACGCGCGGCGTCGCCCGCCGATCATCCGCAAAGGCTGGCCGGCGATCGCGTTCATTATCCCAATTGCTTGGCCGCTCGCGCGACGGGCGACGCCCCTGTGCGCCAAGGGTCGCCTAGCTACGGGCGCGACCTCGACCGGGACGGCGACGGCATCGGCTGCGAATGATCAACCCCCTACGACACGCAGGAAGCCGGGGATGCCAACCACCGCCTCGGCAGGACTGCCGAACAGGAAACCCTGCGCCTGCGGGCAGCCTTCCTCGAGAACCATCCGTCTTTGCTCTTCGGTCTCGACGCCTTCGGCGACGACCGGCAGGTCGAGGCTTTTCCCCAGCGCAACGATCGCGCGGATGATCGAGCGCGCCGACTGGTCGTCGGTAACATGGCTGACGAAGCTGCGGTCGATCTTGATCTTGTCGAACGGAAAGGCCTGAAGATTCGAGAGCGAAGAATAGCCGGTCCCGAAATCGTCCATTACGATCCGCACGCCCAGCGCCTTCAGGCGATGCAGCGTCGCGAGCGCCCCGGCGCGGTCGCGCAGCATCACGCTTTCAGTGACCTCAAGCTCGAGCCGCGACGCGTCGAGCCCGCTTGTCGCGAGCACGTCCTCGACGATTGCCGCGAGATTGGGGAGCTGGAATTGGACCGCCGACACATTGACCGCGACACTGATCTCGTCGGGCCATTGCATCGCGGCCGCGCAGGCCTCGCCGAGCACCCACTCGCCGATGGGGATGATTGCCCCGACGTCCTCGGCGATCGGTACGAAAATCTCGGGCGGCACCGATCCGCGCGTCGGATGCGCCCAGCGCAGCAACGCTTCATAGCCGACAATTTTCCCGCCCGCGGTAGCAACGAGCGGCTGGAACATCAGGCTCAGCTGGCGGCGCGCGATCGCATGACGAAGATCATGCTCGAGCTCGCGGCGCTCGCGCACGGCCCGGTCCATCTCGAGATCGAAGAAGCAGGCCATTCCGCGCCCCCGCTCCTTGGCGCGGTAGAGCGCGACATCCGCGTTGTGGCGTAGTGCTGCTGGATCGGCGGCATCCGCAGGAAAGAGCGCGGCCCCGATGCTGACGCCAACCGCCATCGGATCGCGCGTGATATCGAGCTCGCGAGCAAAACTCGCAAGGATCGTGCGTACCAGTTGCTGCGCGTCCTCCTCGCCTGCGATGTCGCGCTGCAGGATCAGAAATTCGTCGCCGCCAATCCGCGCGACGAGATCTCGCTCGGAGACGGCGTCACGAAGCAATGCCGCAACGCGGCAAAGAATCGCATCGCCCGCCGTGTGGCCGAACAGATCGTTGACAGCCTTGAACCGGTCAAGGTCGAGCGCGAGCAGCGCGAAGCTTTCGCCCGACCGGACAAGCGTGTCGAGCACCGCGGTGAAACGCGTACGGTTGGGAAGCCCGGTGAGTCCATCGTGGGTGGCGAGATGCTCGACCTGGAGCTCGGCGCGCTTGCGGGCGGTAAGATCGCGTACCGCGAGCACCTCGCAACACCGTCCGCGATACTCGACGGCGTGAGCGGCGACCTCGACGATGCGCGTCTCTCCGTCGAGTCCGGTAATGAGCGCCTCAACGGGCTGTTCGCGCGGTTCGGTCAGCGGGCGGCCATCGCCCGGCGCAAACCAGATGGTCGGGTCGGTGCCGGCAAGCTCTGCCGGAGCTACGCCGAGCAAATCACCAAGCTGACCGTTGGCCTCGACGATCCGCCCCTCGTTGAGGATAGCAATCCCTTCGAGCGTCGCATCGGCGAAGCCCCGCAAGTCGGTGAGCATACGGTCGAGAAAAGCGCCAATAAAGACAAGGGCGATCAGGCTGAGCGCGGCGACCACGATGGCGGTGACGAGCCAGCCGTGCCCGGCGCCTGCCTCGGCCGCTTGGCGCGTCGGATCGGGCGCGAGCACCGTCGCCGACATGGCGGTGAAGTGCAACGCGACCACGCCGAGCACCGCCAGCGACGTCGGGACCGTGATCCGCAGCGCCCCCGTGAGGCGCCCGAACGCCGCGAAAGCGGCAAAGAAGCAAAGGGCGTTGATCGCGACCGCGACGCCAATCGCGGGCATGTCGTAGCGCACGACAGCGGGTGCCTCGATCGCGGCCATGCCGGTAAAATGCATTGCAGCAACCCCAAGCGCGGCAATTGCGCCGGCGGCGAGGCTCGCGGCCGCCCCGAACCTCCGTCCGGCGGCGTGGAAGGCGAGCCAAAAGCCCAACACCGCAATGGCGACCGATAATATCGTCAGTCCAGGGTCGAAGTGCAGCGGCATCGACCCGTCATACGCGAGCATGGCGATGAAATGGGTTGCCCAAACCCCGATCCCCGCCGCGATAGCCGCGACCGCGAGCCATTGGCGACGCCGGTGCTCGACGCAATCGATCGAGCGCTTGAGCAGGAAGAAGAGCGATGCGCTGCCGAGCAGCCACACCAGCGCCGCGAGCACGACAAGTCTCAGATCATGCTGTCCAACGATACATTCGATTACCCGAAACATGGTCACCCCCGTTCAGGCAAACATTCTGCCTGAACGGGTAAAGACGCGCCTTAGCCATGTCGAAGAACCGTGTCCGCATCGGACCGATCCCGGATCAATTCGCGGAGCCTGCCACATGCGGCCGCGCGCCGCTTCTCAAGGCGTCAAGGCAAGCCGCGATCGCTTGCCACATCGCGACGCCGTCAGCATCGGCGGCGAGCGCAAGCGCGCCGATCCGCTCGGCGACGCACAATGGAGCGCCGGCTCCATGTAAGCGCTCGACCGCGACCGCGCACGCCCAGACGTGTTGTTCGTGAGTTAGCGCCATCAGACAGACATCAGCGCAAGACCCGATCAGGCCCGAGACGAGTATGAACGCCGTCAGCAGCCCGACGAACCAGAACTCGACGACGATCGCGCGATCGCGTCAGCTCGGCTTCTGTTTCTCCATCGACACATCATGCCGATCTTTGGCGCACGCATACAGGGCCAACCGGCTCAACCGGACGGTGTCGAGCGAGGCCAATGTCGCTGCGCGGAGCAGCCTGGAGCCGGCAAAGGCAAGAGAATTATTAGCGGCGGCGTGACACGGCGCTGAACGCGACGCGTACTCGCCGCGAGGGGTCGGGCTAAGCCCTTGCAGTGCGACCCCGCGTGGGCTTTGCCGCAGGCTTGCGACCGCCACCACGCCCCTTTGTGCCCAAACCGATTTCCTTGGCGAGCACGCGACGCCTTTCGGCGTAGGCGGGCGCGACCATCGGATAATCCTTCGGAAGGTTCCACTTGGCGCGATAATCGTCCGGCGTCATTCCGAAATTTGTCATCAAATATCGGCGAAGCATCTTCAGCTTTTTACCATCCTCCAGGCAAATGATATGGTCGGACTTCACCGAAGAACGGATCGAAACGGCAGGCTTCAGCTCCGGGATCGGCGGTCCTGAAGGTTCGCCAAGTCCCGCGAGCGCGGCGTGGACACGGCCGATAAGATCCGGGAGATCGGCCATCGCCACATTATTGTTCGAGACGTGCGCTGCGACAATATCAGCCGTAAGAGTCAGCAGCATATCATTGGCACTTTCGGTCATTGCGCTTCTCCTTGCCCGCTTCTCTAGAGATTAATCCGGATCGGACCAAATATTATTTCATTCGGAACAACCCAACCCAGCACGAGCACAGCACGCGCAGCGGTGATTTTTCGGGAAGCCGTAGTCGCGCGCACCCACCAGCCCTGGCTCACCTGAAAGCGCTATTCTGGATAATGACGACAGTGCTGCAGTGAGACGCGCCACGGTTCGTGGCTCGACCATGAGATAAACCTCAAGTCCAATTGGCCGAAAGTAGACTGGCAGCTTTTGGAACGCGACACCGGGAAAGCGGCCGCCCCTTCCGCTTATCCTGCCGAAGGTGCTTGGGATCAATGCAAACGACGTAGCGATCGACAGTGTGGCAACGATCGTTGAACTCATCCGGCGCGAGACAAGCTAGAAGCGCACCGGACGGGAACTTGTGTTAACCCGTCTCATCGAAGTTCTGCTCGCCGAAGCCTTGCGGTCGGTTAAACCGGACATGCATGCCACGGGGTTGCTGGCCGGACTCCAGGATCGGCAGCTCGCCGCCGCACTGCATTGCATTCACACGGAAACCGCAACCCCTGGACGCTCGCGGTGCTCGCCCGGCATTCGCCCGCGAGACGGGGCGTTCCCCGAATGAATTCATCGTGGCGCCACGTGAAAGCCTCACGGGTACCAACCAAGGTTGCGTTTCGCGAGCGAACGCAAGGCGGCAGATCATATCAAGCTTGGCGGTTTGTGCGCCTCCATGCCTGCGCCGTGGCGCTTGCTACATTTGGCAATACCGACCGCTGGCAAGGAGGCCGCTTTCTTCAAACCGATCAGTCGTCCTGGCTACGTAGTTCACCTCGCATTGCGACCCGATCTCTTGTCTCGGCCAGCAACAGGTCTGAGCTCTTCGGAAAGCTCTGTTCCCGCGCCCTGCTGATCATGCGCTCGCGCTCCGGCCCGCCGAGACCCGCCATCTGCTCGATTTCGTTCCGTCGCCGGGCATAGTCATTATAACGCCCATCCCACTCGGCGTCCTTCTTCAGCATGGCGGAAAGCCGTTCCGCCTCCTGATAGTCGACCACTCCGTTCAGGCGTTGCCGAATGGCTTGGTCGCTTGTGCCATGTTGCCGCAAGGTTGCGATGGTTGCCATGACCGTGGTCGGCCACAGGCTGGCCGCCTGCGCGCGCTTAACCTCAAACGGCAATTGCGCTTCAAGCGCCGCAAGGCTTCGCCGCTTTTCGCCCTCGGGCGCTGCCGAAGCCAGAATCTCGCTGCGTTTCAGGGCAATTTGATCGAGACGATCCTGCTCGCCAAACCAGTTGCGCGCCACATCGGCGCCAAGATGTTTTTCGCGCAAGGCCCGGCGGGTGTCGAGCCTTTGCCGCAGCGCCCCGAAATCCGTTGCCGGGGGAGCGTATTGCGGGCTCCGAACGGGATCGGTCCGATAATTCAGCCTTGCCGCTTCATTCAGATAGGCAGCATAGTGCCCAAGCAAGACACGTGCTTGCGTGAGGGCGGGATCGACCAGCTTCGACGCCAGATGGCGGCTCGCAATCGCGTGTTTCTGATCTAGCGACAGCTCCTCGGTCGCTGTCAGAAAATAGTCGAACGTAGCCTGAAGCCCGCGATCGACAATTAATTGCCCGTTGCCATCGACGCGGATACCGTCCGGCACGTCGGTCCCGGCCATCGACATCGGAAGCTCTCCCGCGCGCTCGGTCCGTGCTGCGCTGTCGGTGTTCCCGGCCAGCACGACATATCCGTCCTCTCGATCAGATGACGTACCGCTTTCCTCCCGGACATAGGTGGTGCCAATCCATGCTGCTGCCATGGCAATCGCGCCGACAGCGCTTGCGACCCGCGTGCGAGTCATCAAAGGCCGTCTTGCTTCAATCGATTGGCATGGGTGCGGAGTATGGTGACCGGGTTCGCGCCAAAAAACGGAACGAGCCCGAAGAGATGGTTGATCTCGTCGGCGTGATTCCAGTTGTACACGCCGACCACTTTGCCGAATTTCGCGCCGCAAACCGGAATGCCGCCGTCATTATCCCCGCCGCCGGCCAGAGCGGTGGTCGCTCCCAAGGCGGCAAAGACGGTGTCCGACGGGTCGATTGCCGTCGTCACCTGCGATTGCCCGGTCCACGAATAGAGCCTTTGCACATTGCCATCGCGCACGTCCTGATCGGCGCTGGTGGCGCAGTTATGTGGCAGTCCAGCGCTCGGAACCCGCGCGTTGAAGGCTGCAACGCCCGCGGGCGAAAGATGGTAGGCAGCCGCGTAGGGATCCGTTGGGTGCGCATCGCCAATGAAAACCGAGAGGAAGCTGGTCAGCGTACCCACCGTCGCTGGCGTAAGGATATTCAACGCCGGCAGTCCGTGATGCGGCGTGCCGATCGTCGTGACCGAGGCGACCGACCCTGGTATCGCGGCGGCGGCGAACCGTACCGTGAGGCCGCCCTGACTGTGTCCGATGAGGTTGACCTTGCTCGCGCCCGAAAGCGCCTTGACCGTGTTGATATAGTTTACGAGTTCGAGCCCGCGGACATCTTCGTCGTTGAACGCCGACACGTCGGCCACATAAACTTTCGCACCGTATCTCTCGAGATCCTCGCGCATGCCGTACCAATAGTCGGTGATGCCGAACCATTTTTCACCGCCCGAGAAGCCGTGCACCAATATAATCGGGTATCTGGTTCCAGCATATTCGGACGCCGCAGTCGCCGCAGCGGCATTCGGCACGGCCACAGGCGTGAGCAATCCCGCCGCCAAGATCGCGGCAAGTTTCCGAAGCATCATAGCCCTCTCCTATCGATCTTGTTTTTAATTTCTTGATATAGAAAGATTTTATTAGGTTTGCCCGAAGGCGTGATGACTGCATCACGAGGCTATGCACGGCCCGATCGCGAGTCCAATTCCTTCGCTGGCGGGCCCATTCCTGCGGGGAATGCTCGCGGGTTCACAACGGACGGACCAGTAGCGCTTGGCTTGCGAACCGCTGACACGCCTTCTTCGACGCACACGCCTCGCTGGCGAACAGACTGAGGAGAAGAGCTGAAAAGTCGAACGCCACCCGATAGGCCCATAACTATTCCTCGTAGGCATATGATGTCATTAAAATGAATTGGACTGCCCTCGAGATTTCCAACACCTTCCGGACCAATCGCACCAGCCGTCACAACGGCGGACAAAGGCGATGGGTTTGGAGAGCTGAATGCTTGGAAGCAATTCCCCCTGGATGAATGAAGAATTGTCGCTGCTTCGCGATGCGGCTTCGCGTTTCCTCACACAGGAAATGGTGCCTCACCGCGAGCGCTGGGATGACGAGCATGTCGTCGACCGCGCATCGTGGCGCAAGATGGGCGAAGCCGGTCTGCTCTGTGCGAGCATTCCCGAAGCCTATGGCGGTGCGGGCGGCACCTACGCACACGATATTGTCATATTCGAGGAGCTGGCGAGGGCCGGACTCGGTGGCGGGTTGGGCGGCGGAATCGCTGTGCATGCCGGCATCGTTGCGCACTATATCCTCACCTATGGAACCGAGCCACAGAAGCGCCGATGGCTCCCGCATCTTGCATCGGGCGAAAAGGTCGGCGCGATTGCAATGACCGAGCCGGGAACGGGGTCGGACCTTCAGGCGGTGCGGACGACGGCAAAGCGCGATGGCGACCACTATGTCATCGACGGGTCCAAGACCTTCATCAGCAACGGCCAGAACGCCGACATCATTATCGTCGTCGCCCGGACCAGCACCGAGGCGGGGGCCAAGGGCATTTCGCTGATCGTGCTTGAGGCCGACCAGCCCGATCAGGCTGAAGGCTTCCGGCGCGGGCGCAACCTCGCCAAGATCGGCATGCACGCACAGGACACGTCCGAACTCTTCTTCGATGGCGTTCGTGTGCCCGCCGAAAATTTGCTGGGCAAGGTGGAAGGGCAAGGCTTCAAGCAGCTGATGGTGCAGCTCGCATGGGAGCGGCTTCAACTCGCGATCATCGCCGCAATCAACATGGAACAGGCGGTCGCGATAACGACGGCCTATACCCGGGAACGGGGGGCGTTCGGTAAAACACTCTTCGAATTCCAGAACACACAGTTCAAGCTTGCCGAATGCGCGACGATCGCGACCGTCGCGCGCGCCTTTGTCGATAACTGTATCGTGCGCTTGCTCGCCGGCGAACTCGACAGCGACACTGCGGCCAAGGCAAAACTCTGGACCGCCGAGCAGCAGTGCCACGTCATCGACGAGTGCCTGCAGCTGTTCGGCGGCTATGGCTATATGACCGAATATCCCATCGCGCGGCTTTACGCAGATGCCCGGGTCGGCCGCATCTTTGGCGGCACCAGCGAAATCATGAAAACCATCATCGCGCGCTCGCTTTGACGCGCGCCCTATTAGCAAGTGGACAGAAAAATGACTGAACAGCTCCGTTACGATAATAAGGTCGTCATCATCACTGGCGCGGGCGCCGGGCTTGGCCGCCAGCACGCTCTGATGTTCGGTGCGCGCGGCGCGAAGGTTGTCGTCAACGACCTCGGCGGCGACATCGCCGGTGGCGGCAAATCGTCCGCCGCGGCCGACGCTGTGGTCGAGGAGATCAAGGCATTGGGCGGCGACGCCGTCGCCAATTATGACTCGGTCGAGGATGGCGCAAAGATCGTCCAGACCGCGCTCGATACGTTCGGGACAGTCGATGTCCTCGTGAACAACGCCGGCATCCTGCGTGATGCAAGCTTCGCAAAAATGACCGACGCCGATTGGGATTTGATCCTGCGCATTCATCTGAACGGGACCAAGGCCGTCACCCACGCCGCTTGGCCGATCCTGCGCGACAAGGCGTATGGCCGCATCGTGATGACAACGTCGGCGGCCGGCATTTACGGTAATTTCGGCCAAGCCAATTATTCGGCCGCGAAGCTGGGCATTTATGGTCTCGCCAACACGCTGGCCGAGGAAGGGCGCGCGAAGAATATCTTCGTCAATACGATCGCGCCAATCGCCGCGTCGCGCCTCACCGAAACTGCCTTTCCCGAAGAATTTCTTGCCAATCTCAAGCCCGAAGCAGTCAGCCCGCTGGTCGGATGGCTCGCGCATGAGAACTGCACCGAAACCAAGGGGCTGTTCGAGGTCGGCGCGGGTTATATCGCGAAGCTGCGCTGGGAACGCACGCGCGGATACAGCTTCGGCGCCGATCGCGCGTTCACGCCCGACGATGTCGCCCGGCAATGGAACAAGATTACCGATTTCGCCGACGCCGAACATCCCGTGACCGTCAACGACACCTTCACCGCGGTGATGCAGTCCGTGCACACAAAGACTTTCGGCGGCAATGAATTCATCGACCTCGACGTTGCGATGCGCGAGGAACTGGTGCTCGAATCGGCCTATGACGAGCGCGACCTTGCCATCTACGCGCTGGGCGTCGGTGCCGCGCGCGATCCGATGGACGACGACGAGCGCAAGTTTGTCTACGAGCTCGGCGACTTCCATGCGCTGCCAACCTGGGGCGTGATGCCGCAATCCAATGCGATGCTGGCGCTGGCCAAGGACGGCGGCCTGAAACTGCCGGGAATGAGCTATGGTTTCGACCGCGTGCTTCACGGTGAGCAATATACCGAAGTGCGCGGACCGCTCCCCAAATCGGCTAAGCTCAAGCATATTTTCAAGTTCAAGCAAGCCTATGACAAGGATCCCCATGCCGTTGTCGTGTTCGGCGTCAGCACGGTGGACGAGCATGGCGAGGAAATCGTCTATAACGAGATGACGTCCTTCGTGAGGGGCGCTGGCGGCTGGGGCGGCGAGCGCGGCCCCTCGGCGGACATTAATGTGCCACCGGCGCGCAAGCCCGACGCCATCGTCGAGGAAGCGACCGATGCCAACCAGACCTTGCTCTATCGCCTGTCGGGCGACTGGAACCCGCTCCATGCCGACCCCGCGTTCGCCAAGGCGTTCGGCTATGACAAGCCGATCTTGCACGGCCTTTGCACCTTCGGCCATGTCGGCCGTCATGTAGTAAAGGCGATGCTCGGGAATGATCCTCGCAAGTTCAAGAGCATCAAGGTGCGCTTCGCCGAGCCCGTCTTCCCCGGCGAGACGCTGGTGACAAAAATGTGGAAGGAAGCCGGCAACCGCGTGATCGTCGAGACGAGCGTCAAGGAACGCGACAAGGTCGTGATCAAAAATGCCGTGGTCGAATTTTACGACGAGATACCGGTTCGCAAACCGAAGGCCGCAAGCGAGGACACCGACGCGCCGGCTACGGCCGAACCCGACAAGGTCCTCCCGCAGGACGTGTTCGCGGTAATCGCGGATCATGTCGCTGAACATCCCGAGCTCGCCGCCAAGGTCAGCACGGCCTTTCAGTTCAACCTCAACAACCCCGAATCCCACTGGGTGCTCGATCTGAAGACCGGGGCCGATACCGTTCGCGAAGGCATCGCCGACAAGGCCGACTGCACGATCGAACTCGATGCCGACCTGTTGCATACCGTCGTGACCGCCCCGCTCGCCGACGTGCAGAAGCTCTTTTTCGGAGGTCAGATGAAGGTGGGCGGTGATGTCATGGCATCGAACAAGCTGACCGAACTCTCTGTGATTGACCCTGATCGGTACGACAAGGCCAAGGCAAGACGGCTCGCTGGTAATGTGACATGATCCGCATGCGTCAAGGACAGGAGACGGACATGGCCGCCAGCGAGACTGAAGTGGAAGCCGCCCTGCGGCGAATCTTCCCAATCTACCAGCATGCCGGCCTGGCCGTCGAATCGGTGCGTGACGGCATCTATCGGGTCCGCCTCCCGCTGAATCGCGAGAATGGCAACCACATGAACACCGTGCATGCAGCTTTGCAATGGGCAGCGGCGGAGGTCCTGGGCGGCCTGGTGGTCATGGCCGTTTTCGGACTGGAGCAACTGGACAAGATGTACGGTGCCGTCCAGTCGGTATCGATCGATTTCCAGCGCCCCGCCCGATCATCGATCGTCGCCGAAGCCCTGTTCGGCGAGCGCGAGGCCCGGCAGATCAAACAGATGATAAGGGACGGACAGGATGCGACGTTTCGCCTTAACGCGGTCGTTCGGGACGAAAGCGGTGCAACAGTGGCGGTGACCGAAGCCGCCTATATCGTGCGCCCCCTGCGCCTGGCCAAGCCGGACGCGCCACTGGACCATGTGGCAATGTAACGCGACAAAGCGAAGGACCGGACCGCCACAAGAGCGGCCGTGGAGAGGAAATATATGTACCTGACTCAAGGCGTTCATCGATCGGTCCAGATCAACGGCAACGGCACCGCGACATCGTTCCAGGGACGCAAGCGAAACTGGCGCGAGTTTGGCGACCGTGTCGCCCGTCTTGCCGGGGCGCTCCGTACGCTCGGCGTGGGCCCCGGCGACCGGGTGTCGATGCTGGCGCATAATTCGGATCGCTATGTCGAACATTATTATGCGCTGTTCTGGATCGGCGCCGTCGCGGTTCCGGTGAACACGCGCTGGAGCATGGCGGAAATCCTCTACTCGCTTGACGATTCGACGCCGTCGGTGCTGCTGTTCGATGACGCCTTCATCGACCAGGCAGCCTCGCTCCGCGGGCAGGCCCAGTCGCTACAACATTATATTTTTGCTGGCGAAGGCACCGCCCCGGACTGGGCGCAGGATTATGAGCGGCTGGTTGCCGACGCCGCCCCGATTGAAGACCTCCGGCGCGGCGACAACGCGCTGGCGGCGATCATGTATACCGGCGGGACAACGGGTTTTCCAAAAGGCGTCATGCTGAGCCACGCAGGACTTATCTCCAGCGTGCAGTCGATGGGCGCGATAACACACCCCGGTCGTCACTCCATCACCTTGCATGCCCCTCCGCTCTTTCACATGGCGGCGGCGGCGATGATGTTCTCGGCGACATACTTCGGCGGATGCCATTCGATCATCCCCGGATTTGTCCCTGCGCTCGTCTGCGATGCGATCGCTGCTGACCGGATCACCGATATCCTGCTGGTTCCGACCATGGTGAAAATGCTGCTCGATCATTGCGATGAGCATGGCGGGGACCTGTCGTCGATCCGGACGCTTGTCTATGGCGCCGCACCGATGCCCGAACCGATATTGCGCCGAGCCATATCGGCCTTGCCCGACGCCCAGCTTTTTCACGGCTATGGCCAGACCGAGCTATCGCCGGGAGCGACGGTCCTGTCGCCCGAATATCAACGGCTGGACGGTGACATGTCCAAACTCGGCTCGGTCGGCCATGCGCTCCCGGGGATCGATGTGAAAGTTGCGGCGGACGACGGCAGCGAACTGGCGCGCGGCGAGGTGGGCCAAGTCTGGGTTCGCGGCCCCAATATCATGATGGGATATTGGAACAAACCCGAGGTCACCGCCGCGACCATCATCGACCATTGGGTGCTGACCGGCGACGCCGGCTATATGGATGCTGACGGCTTCCTGTTCATCGTCGACCGGGTCAAGGACATGATCATCTCGGGCGGGGAAAATGTCTTTTCCGCCGAGGTCGAGAATGCGGTGCTCAAGCATCCCGCCGTTGCGGATTGCGCGGTGATTGGCGTGCCCGACGATCGATGGGGCGAGCGTGTTCACGCGATCATCGTACCGCGTGCAGGACAAAGCGTCACCCTCGAGAGTTTGATCGCGCACTGCAGGACGCTGATCGCTGGTTACAAGTGCCCGCGCTCATGCGACCTTCGCGAACAGCCGCTCCCATTGTCAGCGGCGGGCAAGGTGCTCAAAACCGAATTGCGCGCGCCCTATTGGACGAAGCAGGACGCAGCGTGATGCCCGACACACTCTTGTATGCTCTTGACGGCGATGTCGCGACGATCACGTTCAATCGTCCCGATCATTTGAATGCCCTGACTTTCGACATGTTCAAATATCTGTCGGCGCTGCTCGATCGCGCGGTCGAAGAGGGCGCGCGCTGTCTGCTGCTGACGGGAAGTGGTCGCGGCTTCTCGACCGGCGCCGACCTCCAGGAGATGGATATGGACGCCTTTGCGCGCGACATAGACCAGATGTTCGTCGATGAACTCAATCCTGGCTTCGAAAAGCTCGCGAACTTGCCCATTCCCATCGTCACCGCGGTGAACGGCCCGGCGGCGGGCGCGGGTTGCTCGCTTGCCCTTTATGGCGATTTCGTCATCGCCGCACGATCAGCCTATTTCTATCAGTCGTTCGCCAATATCGGCCTGGTGCCCGACGCCGGTGCAACATGGATCATCCCGCGCCTGATCGGACTCCAGCGCGCAGCCAGGATGCTGTTGCTCGGCGAAAAAATCACCGCCGAACGGGCATATGAGTGGGGCATGATCCACGCCTGTGTCGATGACGCAGAGCTCTCCGAAACAGCACATGCTCTGGCGGATCGCCTCGCCAAGGGGGCGACGACGTCCTACCGGCTGATAAGGCACGGCATGCGCACCGCGCTGAATCAGAGCTTCCCGGAGGCGCTGGCGATGGAGGGGCAGAATCAGCATGTAGCGGCCCAGACCAGGGACTTCCGGGAAGGCGTGACGTCTTTTCGCGAACGCCGCCCGCCGAACTTTTGCGGCTCATGAGATCGGCGCGATCCGATCTCGTGATATGACCCTCAGGAATAACTCAGCAGCAGTTTGAATTGGACGCCTTGCAGCCGGCGCACGACACTCAACCTCGAAAAAAGAAGATCATCGAGGGAGAGGATATTGCTCATGAGGAAATATTGGCTGCTGGCGAGCGCATCGCTGCTGTGTCCCGGGACCGCATTGGCTCAAAGCCAAATCGATCCGGCCCCGCAAGGATCGACTAGCGCGCTCGCCGACGAGATCATCGTCACCGCCACCAAGAAGGGCTATGGCGAGAATGTCCAGGATGTGCCGATCGCGGTGACCGCTTATGGCGAAGCGCAGCTCGACGCCAAGTTCGTCCAGAATCTGCAAAGCCTGAGCTATGATGTTCCCAATGTCCAGCTCGAGGATGTCGGCTCGACTCCCGGCTATGCGAACTTCTCGATCCGCGGGCTTGGCATCAACAGTTCGATCCCGTCGATCGACCCCACGGTCGGCGTGTTCATCGACGGCGTCTATCTCGGCATCAATGCGGGGGTCGTGTTCGACAATTTTGACCTCGAGGGACTGGAAGTGCTGCGCGGCCCGCAAGGGCTGCTCTTCGGGCGAAATGTCACCGGCGGTGCGGTCGTCGTTCGCACGTCGCGGCCGAGCTTCGATTTCGGGTTCAAGGGCAAAGCTTCGGTCGAGACCGGCCTCAAAAAGACCGTCAGCGGCGTCGTGACGGGGCCGATTGTCGACGATGTCGTGGCCGCAAAACTGGCGGTCTATTACAGCGACGACAATGGCTGGTTCCGAAATCGCTTCGACGGCAAGAGCTTCGGCAAGGCGAAGGATCTGATCATCCGCCCTGCGATATCGATCCGGGGCGGCGACGATTTCCGCATGGATATCCGCTATGAGCATGGCGAAACCAAGGGCGACGGCCCCGCAGGCCAAAATCATGCCTTGTTCAGCCGTGACAGCTTCGACTTCTCGGTCAACAATCCCGGTTTCTACGACAACAAATGGGATCAGGCGAGCGTCGAGACCAATGTCGATGTCCGCTTCGGCGAGGGCGTCATCACCAATATCGCGGGCTATCGGCGCTATCGATCCTCCGCGTCATCCGATATCGATGCGACACCGCTGTCGCTGTTCAATGCGGACATCGAGATCGCGCAGAGCCAGCTCAGCGACGAACTGCGCTATGCCGGAAAATTCGGCACAGTCGACGTCACCACCGGCCTCTATTATTTCACGCAGGACATTCGCTATGGCGAGCGCCGCACCCTGCTTGGTGGCCGGCAGCTCGTCTCCGGTGGCGGCGCCCAGGATCAGACGACCTGGGGCGTGTTCGCTTCGGCCGACTGGCATTTAAGCGACACGCTGACGCTAAACCTCGGCGGTCGCTACACCTGGGAGCGCAAGGCCGTGCAAGTGTCGACGCTCCGGCCCAATGGATGCAATCTCGACACGATCATCTGCACGACCAACTTCGCCGACAGCGACAAATGGAAGGGCTTCACCCCCAAGATCGGCCTGCAATGGCAACCCGGCGACGATACGCAGGTCTATGGCCTCTACACGCGCGGCTTTCGCAGCGGCGGCTATAATCTGCGCAACACCGATCCAAGCGTTCCACCCGGACCGTTCGACCAGGAAGTGCAGGACAGTTTCGAACTTGGCGTGAAACAGCAGTTCGGCCGCAACCGGATCAACGTCGCGGGCTTCTACAACCGGATCAAGGATCTGCAGCGCGAGATCGTCCTGCCGGGTCCGCTCGGCGCAAGCCAGGTGATCCGCAACACCGCCGATGCGACGATAAAGGGGATCGAGGCCGAGGGACTGTTCTTCATCCTCCCGAACCTCGCGCTGTCCGGGCAGCTCGGTTATGTCGACGGCCAATACCGCAATGTCCAGTTCGACCTCAGCGGTGACGGCGTGATCAACGGCATCGATCGCGGCCTGAAACTGCCCCGCCTGTCACCCTGGACCTATGGCGCCGGCCTGACCTACGACCAGCGCCTCGGTTCGCTGGGCACGGCGACAGCGCGGGTAAGCTACAACCATCGCGACCAGGCCGCCTTCACCGACAACAACGTCGGTTTCCTGCAGGGTGCGGATATGCTCGACGCAAGTCTGACGCTGGCGACCTCGGACAAGCGTTGGAAGTTCTCCATCTATGGTCGCAACCTGCTGAACGAAGCTACGATTGGAAGCGACGTCCAGCTCCCGGCCGCCTTTGGCGGGGTGGGTGCCAGCTTCTCGCCACTCAACAAGGGGCGCGTGATCGGTGGCGAGGTAGCCGTAAGCTTCTGACGCACCTGAACGAGGCGCGGCCGATCTCCTCCTTTCCGGCCGCGCCTCGTTTTTTTTAGCCGCCAATGATTCCCCGCGCCTTCAGGTCGGCGATGTGCGCGACGTCATAGCCCACCGAGCAGAGCACTTCTGCGCTATCCTCGCCCGCTGCGCGCGACATCCAGGGCGTTTCGGTCACAGTCCGGGTGTAGCGCGGTGCAGGAGCGGGCTGGACCTTGCCATCGATACAAAGGAAGGTGCCACGTTGCTGATTATGTGGATGCAGCGGCGCCTCGCTCAGCGACAACACAGGCGCGAAACAGGCATCGGAGCCCTCGAGCAGGGCGCACCACTCTTCCCGGGTCCGCATCCGGAACAGTTGGTCAAGGCTGGCCCCCATCTCCGGCCATGTCCTGGCGTCGAAATGATTGGTCGGCAGGTCCGTCGCTTCTGCCAGCCGAAGCAGTTCCCGGTAAAATTGGGGCTCGACCGGACCGATGGCGATGAACTTGCCGTCCGCCGTTTCATAGCTGTCGTAGAACGGGGCCCCCGTATCGACCAGATTGGTACCTCGCTCGTCGCGCCATTGGCCGTTCGCGTAAAGGGACCAGGTCATGCTCGCCAGCACGGCCGCTCCATCGACCATCGCACAATCGATCGTCTGCCCCTTGCCGCTTTCGCGGGCATGGAGGATCGCACTCACCATTCCGAACGCAAGCATCATCCCGCCGCCGCCGAAATCGCCAACGGCATTGGCAGGCGGTGTCGGCTTCTGGCCCGCGCGCCCATAGGTGTGCAGATTACCCGACAGGGCGATATAGTTGATGTCGTGTCCCGCCGCCTGCGCATAGGGACCTTCCTGTCCCCAGCCGGTCATGCGGCCGTACACCAGGCGAGGGTTGTCCTGCAGCAGCAGTTCGGGCCCCAGACCCAGCCGCTCCATCACGCCTGGCCGAAACCCTTCGATCAGGCCGTCGGCCGTGCGACACAGGTCACGGACGATCGCGATACCCTCGGGCGTTTTGAGATCGACCATGACCGACCGCCGCGAACGCGCCAATATGTCGTCGGAAACCCCGGGTGCGAAGCCCGGACCGTCGCCAGGCCGTTCGATACGGATCACCTCCGCGCCATGATCGGCAAGCATCATGCCGCAAAACGGCGCCGGCCCGATGCCGGCAATCTCGATAATCCGCAGTCCCGCCAATGGTCCGGCCATAAATCCTCTCCTTGTTGAAAAGGGAAAGATTGGCGGAACCGGCGCCTTTGCTCTAATTCATTATCATCACGAATCATGCCTGATAGGAATGATATGTTCGATTCCCGGTTGAAGCATGCTGTGGCGGTGGGAAAGCTCGGTTCCTTCTCACGCGCTGCGGACGATGTCGGCGTCACCCAGTCGGCGGTAACCAAGAGCGTTGCCGATCTTGAGCGGCAGCTTGGTTATCCCCTGTTTCACCGGACCTCGCGCGGCGCGCTGCTGACCGAAGAGGGCCGCGAATTCATCGACCGCGCCTCGCGCCTTCTGTCCGATGCCGCCGAACTGCTGGGGGACACCGAACGAAGCGCCGACCCGTACAAGGGGGTGTTGCGTATCGGCATATTCCCGGGCTCGCTCGAGTGGATGCTGACCGAGCCGCTCCTCGCGCTACTGCACCGCCGCCCCAGCATTCGCATCGAGATGGTGACGGGGTCCAGCGAACGAGGCGTCCAGCTCCTGACGCGCGGTGACATTGACGTGGCGTTCGGCATGCACGCGGCATTCGCCAACTGGGCCCAGTTCAAATGCGAGAGGATGGGCGTGCTCGACGCCATCCCCTTTGTCCGCCGCGAACATCCGATCCTTTCCATGGGTGCGGTTTCGGTGGAGACGCTCACCCAGTTCGATTTCGTCGTCCCTTCCTCCTCCGAGCCCTACACGACCGTGGTGCGCCAGATGTACGAGGCCAGCGGGCAGGCCTTGAGTGATCGCCTGCATGTGATGGACTTTTTCCCACTGATCGAGCGCCTGGTCGCGTCTTCGGACACCATCGGCTTCGTTGCCGTCGAATTTGCGAACAACAGGCGATTTCAGGAGCGGTTCGTGGCGCTGCGGGACACGAATTTTTTCGAAGGACCGCCACTCTGCTGCGCCATACGCGCCCGCTGGCCCGCCAAGCCGGCGACAAGGGCAATCATCGCCCAGGTGCGCGAAATGCTGGCCTGAATCGGGCGGGCGCCGGCTCTCGCCGCGACGGCTCAGCAATATTCCTTCAGCGAATAGTTCCAGACTATTTTGAATTGGACCCGATGCCAGCTGGCATCCGATAAACCTCCGTGGAACAATCATCTGTCGGAGAGAAGAAAAGTGGCGAAATCTGAACGCGAAGTCCTTGTCGCCGGTGTCGGCATGATCCCCTTCACCAAGCCGGGCGCCGGTCCTGCCTATGACGAGATGGGGCCGCAAGCGATCCGCCTCGCGCTCGCGGACAGCGGTATCGATTATGCGGATGTCGAACAGGCCTATGCCGGCTATGTCTATGGCGACAGCTGTTGCGGCCAGCGCGTCGTCTATCAGGTCGGGCTGACCGGAATCCCGGTGTTCAACGTCAACAATAATTGCTCGACCGGCTCCACCGCGCTTTATCTGGCGCGGCAGGCTATCGCGAGCGGCGCGGTGGAATGCGCGATCGCGGTCGGCTTCGAGCAGATGACGCCGGGCGCCCTGGGCGCAACCTTCACCGATCGGCCGAGTCCCTTTGTCGACTTCAACACCGCAACCGACACGCTCGTCGACAACGAACTGCCGCTCGCGCTCAAATATTTTGGCGGCGCCGGGCTCTCCCACATGCAGAAATATGGCACGACGATGCAGGATTTCGCCAAGATCCGTGCGAAGGCGAGCCGTCATGCGGTGAACAATCCGCTCTCGGTCTTCCGCAAGGAAATGAGCGAAGCGGATGTTCTCGGCGAGCAGCTGATCTGGCCCGGCGTGATGACGCGCCCGATGGCCTGCCCGCCGACCTGCGGCGCCGCCGCCGCCATCCTCGTCTCACCCGAATTTGCCAAACGCAACGGCCTCGCGCCCGGCGTGCGGATCGCCGCACAGGCGATGGTGTCGGACCAGCCCTCAACCTTCGACGCCAACGACATGATGCAGGTCGTCGGCTACGACATGACCGGCCGGGCGGCCCGACAAGTCTATGAGGCCGCCGGCGTGGGGCCCGAGGACATTCGCGTCGTCGAACTGCACGACTGCTTCGCGCACAATGAGCTCATTACCTATGAAGGCCTCGGCCTTTGCCCCGAAGGCGGGGCGCAGAAGTTCATCGCTGATGGCGACAACAGTTATGGCGGACGCGTCGTCACCAATCCGTCGGGCGGACTTTTATCGAAGGGCCATCCGCTCGGCGCCACCGGCCTTGCCCAATGCTACGAATTGACCCACCAGCTGCGCGGCACCGCCGACGCACGCCAGGTCGATGGCTTGCGCCATGCACTTCAGCATAATCTGGGCCTCGGCGGAGCATGCGTCGTCACCCTGTACGAGAAGATCTGAGCTTGTAACTTTTTCGCAAGAATGGTCGGAGGCTCAGCATCGTGACAAAGCAGTCGATGCTGAGCCGCACCGGCTGAAACCCAGACGGCACGCACCCGGTCAGGGTCTCCGCTCGACGAACGACACATAGTTCAATGCCGAATATCCCTGAACTGCCGGAAATGGCCGGTTGGAGACTGTCGGCTTTCGGGGAGCAAACAGAGAGAGCGGACGTTCCGAGGCGATCCAGAGCGCTCGCTCTCTAAGGGTATCAAGATTTGATCGCTAGACTTCGATGCCTTCTGCCAAGGTCAACGCATCTTCAACATCGACGCCTAGGTATCGCACCGTGTTTTCAATCTTTGTGTGACCGAGCAGAATCTGCACGGCACGCAAATTGCCGGTCGCTTTGTAGATGATGGATGCTTTCGTTCTGCGTAACGAATGCGTCCCATAATCTTCGCTTCGAAGGCCAACCGCCGTAACCCATTCGTCGACAAGGCGGGCATACTGACGTGTGCTCATATGAGCAGAGTGGTCAACCCGGCTGGGGAACGCAAAATCCTCAATCGCCCCACCGCGACGCTCGAGCCATGCCAAGAGACTCCCGCGAGCATCCGACATAATCTCGAACTGAACCGGTCGACCCGTCTTTTGCTGAATGACCATCGCCCGTGTTCGCATTTCGCCGCCTGTGACCAAATCGCCAATCTTGATTTTCACCAGATCACAGCCTCTCAGCTTGCTGTCGATCGCAAGGTCGAAGAGCGCTCGATCTCGCAGCCGATGCTCTCGGTCTAGATGAAAGCGAATTGCCCATATCTGTCGCGGCTTCAGCGGCCGTTTCGCACCAACCTTTCGACCGGCATTCCACGCCGGTCGCGGAGGTAAATAGTCAAATTCTGACCTACCCATGATCGTACTCCTGCGGCCAAAATGGCCGAAAGGGAAACGCTCGAGCCAAGCTTGGAGGCTGGTTGGAGACGACCCGATCTTGGACGTCCGAAGCGCGGATACGCTGCTCTAGTAGCCAGTCGCGATCGAGGGCCCACTGTCAGGCGAGGATTTCGCTCGAGGATCTCGCACGCAGACTCGAGCGCGCCATCACTGCGTAGGCTAAGCCATCGCGTCCGATTTCCCTGCCGCGCTGCGCATCACTCGATCGAGATCGCGAGCCGCTGATCAGATCGAGCATCCCAGAGATAGGTGATGCTTCAAGAAGAGATGCCATGTATTTCCCAGCGGAAAGCCACAGCCCGGAACTGGTGGAGCGGCCTTGGATTGTCTCGAGTTCGTCGACAAGCTCATCGCGCAATTCTGCGGCGCGTTGAATGCGCATTTCGAAACTCTCGTCATCGCGCTCTCTGCGAACGAGTTGTTCCACGAAACCTCTGAACAGCCGGAGTTGCCTGCGATGGTCGTCCTTGAAACGTGCCAGCTGCTCTGCCGACACCCAAGGGCCAATAGGCAGCAGGCTTGTGACTGCCCGAATACGCCGGTCACGATCGGATTCAACAGGCATGCCCCTGCCGGCGACATATTCGAAGGCGGTCTTCTGACTGGTCAGGACAGCCGCGATTGACTCTCGCTCGACGATTTGTTGCGCAAGGCGCGCCATGACCCGCATGCAGACGGGCTCTGGACCAATCAGCCAGCTGCCGTCCTCCGGATCGGCCTGCAGCAGATGATTGCGGTCCAGTAGCTGCAAAAGTCGAGCGCTTTCGATCTTGCCTCTGTGTATGCGGTATTTTCGGCGTGCACTAACTGCTCGGCTCGTCTGAGCTCGCCACCACCGTACGATCTCTGCAACAAATTCCTCGTCCCCTGCATGTTCGTCATAAGCACCAGCGAACATGGGTTTTACGATTCCTTCGGACACATAGGAGGCAGTGCGCCGATCGGAGAGCGACAGTTCATATTCACTTGGCGCGATGATTCCGACCCGATCGAAGTAGAGCGACACGGCATTCGTCCACTGTGGCCCGGGAAGCGAGAGATTGGGAAAATACAGGACGTCGAAGCTCATCGTTCCCCCTTCCGAGATCGCCCGACCCGACAGCTACTCCATCCGGCGTTGCGGACCAATTTATAAAAGGTCACCGACGGTTCAGTGCATGGCCGGAAAGCCCCCGATTCTTTGGCGTCAGACCCGCGCCAGCTTCGACGAAAATAAAATCCATCGCTCGGCGAGTGCATCGAAATCAGGCCCGCTCGTTCCGTTCACATCGAGGGGTTGTCCTTCAAGATCCGCGTAACCTGCTTCGCGCAAACCGGGATGAAGGCTGATCCGAAGGGTCGGGGGCTCAATTCCGAGATAACCAAGGTCAAAGAGCGTGTGCAGATCGCTGCGCAACAAAAGTCCGTTCCGCTCGCCATTGTCTTCACAGGTGGCATAGGGACGGATGTGGGCGGCCTCTACGAGCTCGGTAAAGCTACAACCGCTGATTTGGCAGCGCGCGCCGTAGCGGCGCAACAGCCGCTCGCGGAACTTAGCCTGACCGCGCCGCACTGCAATTTCGCGAAGCACTCGACGCCGGGCCTCAATTAGTGAAGCAATTTCGCCAGGATCGCCAACTTTCGCCACCGGTAGCCGCGCTGCAAAGTTGCGTAGCAGTCGCGCGACTTGTTCATTATCGGGAAGAAAGGCCTCCAGTCGGCCGGGATCGACCTCCTTTATTGACATCTGATCACTCGGTCGAAGTACCGCGTCGTGGAGTCGGGAGATGTCGAGATCGCCACAAGGTACAAAACTTTTTCCGTAATGAGCAGCATAGGTTTTCACATTAACGGATTCTCGAATGGGCTCCTCGAACTGGTGCCCGAATTTGCATCCCCAAGGCGGCAGCTTGCGCGACCGAGGCTTGATATTCGTGGCTCGACATTCCGGACAGCGCAGGCGTTCCTTGTGCCCTGTTCCTTCATCGATCTCCTCGATTTGAGCAAGGCCCAGGACCACCGTCTTCGAACGAATGAAAACGATGTCGCCGGGGCTGACCTGTAGATGGTTGGCTACATCGCTGTCATATCGGTAAATGCCGTCGGGGTCGTCCTCATAGCCGGCGTTTCCACCATATTGACGCACGCCCTCGACTGTCAGGAACGACCAAGCGCGTGGTTCGCTCATTATGTTACTCTCCTCTTGCCCCTGACGCCTTGGGCCGATCGATGACTTGCAGCAACTTCGTTGATAGCCAAAAAAGGAATGAATGGTGTACTTGTGGTCCTCACACGCCACCTACGCTCTCATAAGATGTTGTCGAAACCCAATCCAATCGACGCGCTGAGCGCGGCACTACAGGAACAGCGTGCCTATCGAGATCGATATGGGCCAGCTTCCGAACCGATAATATTTGAGCTTACGCGCGCAGCTGACAATTGCTTGATGCGCAATCCGCTCGGCATGTCGCCCGGAAATTCGATCGATGCGATGGAGCTTGCGATCCGTGAGCACGGCATCAACGATGCCCTCACGCGGATGCTTCCTACCGAACTGTCTGACGAGCGGTTCAAACTTTTCCCGTCGCTAGCGCCCAATCGCGCACAGTGTGACGATTTCCTGTTCTCCTGCGGCTCCATTCGTCTCGGTGAGAAAATGATCGCATGGCTGCGCGAAGGGTTGATCAGTGGCGAGTATCGCGAGCTGAACGATGGCGATCGTCTATTGAAGATTTTGATTTTGCGCACCGCGGACCCATCGCTCGGGGATGAAATCATCAACCGCACATGGTTGCGTTGGGACGCGGAGGCTAGAGTGCGCGCGGCACGCGATCGCGAAACGAAACTCATGGCGGTATATCGCAAGATCGAGACCGAGCTCGAGCAGATATGCCACTTAACTCAAGGCCGCTTCCCGTCCTACGACGAGGCCTATCGCTATATCGATACGTTCGAGGAAATGGGTGACTATTATCTGGATCGCATGTTCGGCCGCGACATGCTCGGTCCCGATGAGATGATCGGCGGCGCAGCATTCAAAGAATATCTCGGAGCGATCCGGGTTCTCTCGGGCATGCAGCATTTGCATCTGGCGGCCTTGATGATCCTTCACAGACGACATCCCGACGTCGAATTTCGCAACCTATTGGCCTTTCCGACGGCCGTCGACTTCACCCATGATTTGATAGCGCGAAGTTTGGGCTGCTCCGCCGATCACGCCGAGCGGCTGCTCGCCCCGCTCACCTTGTCTCCGTTCAATGCCGCTCGCCATCAAGCGACCGGAGAGCCGATGTGGCCGGCGCTGATCCGGGCGTCGCGCGATTTCTATATCCATCCATTGTTCGGCATGGACATCAATCCGCACCTGTTCTTGCTCACCAATCTGCGCGGTGATCATCGCGGCGACTGGGACAAATTGTCGGATGGGCGCGAGAAGCGCTGGCAAGCCGAACTGGCAGATTTGTTGAAAGGCAGTCGATTCACAGCGGTGCGCAGCAGCGGATATATGCTGCGTGAAGGCAAGCGCGATCTGACCGACGTCGATTTCGCAGCCTATGATCCGGCGAGTGGCGATCTCCTGCTCGTTCAGCTCAAATGGCAACACCCTTTCGACGGCGATGAGAAGGTACGGCGGAGCATGGCGAAAAATTTGGCGGATGGCGGCAATAAATGGACCGCTGTCGTGCTCGACTGGATCGAAACCAATGGTGTGGAGGAACTTCTTCGTAGGCTCGGATTCGTGCTCGGTGCCAGACCAACCCCTCGCTTGTTTATACTCGCGCGCTATGGCGCACAGTTTAGTGGACGTGGGACACACGACGCCCGCGCCGTGTGGACGAGCTGGCCGCACTTCAAAAAGGCATGGCGCCATGCCGGGCGTAAGTCCTCGCGCGACTTGGCTCGCTTCATTCAACGCGATGCCCGCGACGTAAAACGGCAAAGCAAAGGGCTGGCGGCGACATTCACGATTGGCGATCTCGGCGTATTGCTCAACCCGACACGAGTGCCTTCGCGATCGTGACCGGTAGTTGTCGCTGCGCAGCTCGTTTCCGACCCGGCGCGTACCGATCATGACAGAAGGCAATGATACGCCACGTCTTTGCGGCATTGTGGAGATGAATTGTGAACGATGCCTGTTTCGTGGCCGCATTCAAGAACAAAATTATCTTTCCCACGAGGTCATCCTAGGACTTGGACAACCCGGTCTCGGATCGGATCCAAAGCAGGGTGGTTGGCAATCGCCCGGATAATCCGCTTGCTTGCTTCAACCGGATCGAGGCCGGTCCGGCCACCCAAGACGAAGCCGGTCGAATGATGATCGAGCTGGGCGGCCAAATTCTCGATGTGGTCGCGAGCCTGCCCGATCGAGCAATCCAACTGTGTAGCTAATGCGTCGGTATAGGGATCGAGTGCGAGTTGGGAGAGCACCCATCGCTCAGGAGGGAGTCCGTCTGCGGGCAGCAACTGATACTCGGGTTGGAGATCGTGTCGATCTCCACGTTCGCTCGCGATCCACTGATCGATTTCGTTCGTCGAACAGTCGCCATCGAACAACGTAAGCGATTGGGGTCCGCCGGCGCCCCGTAGGTGTGCCACGGCCTGCCGAGCAAGGGTTGCGTTGGAGCCGATATCCGAGACGCGGATGCGAGAGCGCGCAGCGCCGCCGACCGCCTCTTCGACCAGCATCGCGGCGAACCGATCCTCCGTGTAGATCTGGAGCTCAGGCCCGACAGCGCCGCCCATCTCATGAAACGCAAACCGCGTGCTTACATTCGGCACCGCTTCATGCGCTCCACCGGAACGCCGCATTAATACCCTAGCGATGCGCGGCAGGCGGTCGAGGACGACGTCGGAGTGGGTCGTGCAGATGATCTGGATCCTGCGATCGCGGCAAACCCGCAATAGAGATTCGACCAGCCTAGCCTGCGCCTCCGGATGCAATCCAAGTTCCAGTTCCTCAACGAGCAAAAGACCACCCGCCGGCAAGCGTTGGAGCCGTGACAATATCGTGACCAAGGACGCTTCGCCGGCTCCCATATCGAAAGCGGAATAATCGACGTCCGTGCGGCACCCAGGCAATGTGAGGCCGCGGAGGGAACGGGTATGGGCCTCGACGTATGGCCGGCCCATGATATGCGACAGCATCGCAAGATGTGCCGCATCGAGAACGGTGTTATCGCCGTCATGGGCCCTGAACGCCGACCGCAGAGCGCCATGCTCGATCGCGGGAAGGATGCGCGAGACCGGGACAAAATCGATCTCCCGCTCCGGCTGGCGGGTTACCCTGTTCCTACCTTCGTCCACTACGCCAACCAGCGAGCTGCCGCGAAAGCGTCGGCGTGCCTCGAGTTCGTTACCGCGATCTGCATGGGCCCAGCCAAGTGTGAGACCATCACGCGTCGGGTCACCGGCGCGGCGCATGAAGAAGTCAGTGAACCGGTATTCGGCTCTGGTCATTGCGCGCTGTTGCCGCGCGTTTCCCCAATAGACCTGCCAGCCGGCAGGGGATCGAGCGGATATTGCGGCCAGCGCCAGAGCTGTCGATTTTCCGACACCGTTTCGTCCACAGATAGCTGTAAACGGATAGGGCAACGGGATGATCAGATCGCGTATACCTCGCAGCCCCGGCCCACCCTCTATTCGAAGGTGGCGAAGGAGAGGTTTCGGGAAGTTCGCCGGCGGCTGCTGCCAGAAGCGATCGAGATCCCTCTCGATCTGATTAAGATGACGACCGGGCATCTTGTTCCTCGATCACCGTTTCGATTTCAATGGCGCGCTCCTCCTCGGGCGTGGGAGGACGAGGCGTCGAAGGATCCAGAGCTGTCCACTCGGCATAGCCGCGACAAAAAGTCCGAAAATCGCACTTAGGACATTTCCGACGTTCCGGACCTAGTCGCGGAAAATCCTGCGTGACGAGGCTATCCTTGATCCCGGAAACCGCTTCGCGCACCTCCGCGAGCGCCTCCTCGCGAAAAGGCTCCGAAACGTCGATAGCAATCTGGTCCCTGACCCCCTTCTCGATCAGCTCATCCGCCGGCGGGCGAGGCGTGATCATTTGGGCCGTCGCGACCGCCGGCTCATAAGGGAAGGCATAGCGGACGGCGCTCGCGTAAAGACGCAATTGCCGCTCCGCCTGCTGGCGCAACTCCTCATATTCCTGCGGCGTCTTAACTCGATAGGCCTTGAAATCGACGATGCCGACGGCTTCTCGTATGGGATCGCCCTCGCTGCCTGGCTCGACGCGCTCCAAAAGGTCGACCACCCCGGTAATAAGCGCGCCGCTTTTCTTATCGATGAATTCGAATGGTTTCTCGACCGCATGGGTGCGTGCGAGGGCCTCACCATTCTCCTTCACATAACGGATGAGAGCCGTTTTCGCCGCATCCCTCAGCGCGTCTAGCGGGCCTGCTTGCGTGTAACGAAGGTGAAAACGCTGATCGACCAGATCGGCAACGTCCGCTGCAGTGAAGGTTCGGCCCTCGCGAGCAGCCTCGTGAATCTCCGCCAAGATATTATGAAGTTGCTGGCCGTAGCCATATTGTTCGGCGACTCCGGGACTGAACCCCATGAGTGAACGGAGCTCGTACTGCCGGGGACACTGCCACCAATATTTGAGATCGGAGTATGACGTCGGCAGCATTTCGGCATCATCGGGTGGACGAGGTGCCCCCCTCTCCCGCATCGTTGGATCCTGACCGTCGCGCCGGACGTGATCGTGCGCCACTTCGCGAAAATAATCGGTCGGCTTCTTCCGCGGCCTGTCGAGTGAGGAGATGTTGAGGAACTTCGCGCAACGTGTCAGCGCCACATACCAGAGCCGACGCTCTCCGTCGTCGCCCCCGGCATAGGTCGCCGGATCGAAGACCGTATCCGGAAGAAAAGTCTCGGGACCGTGATTGCGCCGGCTGCTCGGGAAATTCGAACTCGATACGCGGGGCACGAAGACGACGGGCCATTCGAGCCCTTTTGCCGCGTGCACTGTCATGATCTGGACCGAATTGAGACGAACCACCTCGTCGAGCCCGCCTTCATCCGCATTGCTCGCCGCCCAATTACCAAGAAACAACGTCAGACCGCGAAGGTTCGCCGGCGTCACCCACTGATGGACACGTTCGAACTGCGTCAGGAGATTGCTGAATGCGCCAAGGTTGAACATGACGTCGCGCGACCAGTCGGAACTTGCGCTGCCGAGCTTCGCCAACATTTCCTGGAAGATATCTTGCGGGTAGATGCGCCGGGCGATCCGGCCCCTCTCTTCCTTGTCGAGGCTCCTTCGATCCAACTCGGCGAGCTTTTCGCTGATCCAGGCGAGGAATGGCGTATGCGATGCGCCTGGCATCTGGTGGCTGCGTAGGCGGTCGATGACCGTCCGAATAAACTCCCGGGTTTCGACCGTGTTCAGGATCTGGAGATGCCCCTCGTCATCCGGCATCGCAAAATCCGCCCGGGCCAAGAGGCAGAATGCCGCCTGGACCAGCCTTATCTCGTCATTGTTGAAGAGGCCGCGGGTGCCGCTCACCACGACGGGGATGTCGCGCTCGCGCAGAACGCGAGCAAACACGGTGCCCGCAGATTTTACGCTTCGGAGCAACACCGCCATGTCGCCATAATCGAGGGGGCGGAAGGTTCCGTCCTTTTGCTCGAATTCCACACCCCGGAGCTCGACGATACGGTCGGCAACCCAGTTGGCTTCTTCATCCTCGCTCGCGAATGTCCGCATCTGAATATCGCCGCGGTCGGCCATCCGTTCGACGATCGAGCCAGTCACGATGTCGCGGCGTGTCGCCTTCATCTCCTTGTCGAGGCGAGTGGAAACTCTCTGGATCGCATGATTCGCCACCTCGACGATAGCGTGCGTTGACCGGAAATTATCGCCCATGTCGATGCGCGTGACATCGGGGTAACGCTCATGGAATGTTAGGATGTTTCGGATGCTCGCACCGCGAAAGCCGTAGAGCGCCTGGTCATCGTCGCCGACGGCGGTCACGCTTACAAGTGAGCCCTGTCCGCTGATCAAGCCGATGAGACGCTCCTGCCGGTCATCGACGTCCTGATATTCATCGACGACAAGATGCTGAAACCTGGACCGCAGGCGCTGTAAGTCGGCGGGGTTATTCTCAAGCCTCTCAATGAGCTCATCAATGATCTTGTTGAAATCGAAGAAGTAGTTCGGCGGGCCATAAGCCAGGTTGCGATACCGCTCGACAGCGGCACGTAGCTGAGGGTCCGCCAGCCGGTCGAGGCCAATCCCTTCCTGATGCATGACGCTGAGCGTGGTGGTGAAGCGCCGGACGGTCTCCCAATAGGTTCCGGTCCGCGTAAGCCCCCTGAGCCTGTCGACGCCAATGCCGCGGTCGGAGTCATCGAAACGGGTGAAGTTAACGGCGATCAACGCGGCCTGCTGCACCTCGTCCATCACCTCCCAGTTGCGATATCCGGCATCAAGTTCCTTCAATATGCGCAGGCAGAAGGAGTGGATCGTCCCAACATACATGTCCCCGAGCGAGGGCTCGTCGGGTACTACCGCTTCCAGATGCCCGCGGATACGAGCCTTGAGTTCCGCCGCCGCATGATCGGTGAAGGTAAACGCGATAATGGCGTCCTTCGGAACACCCTCGCCTACCAAGGCGGCGACACGCTTGGAGATGGTATCGGTCTTGCCACTGCCGGCGCACGCCACAATGAGGAGATTTCCTCCTCGATGATCGATGGCGCGCTGCTGCGCGGGTGTTGAAACGGTCATGGCGTGGCCGATGCAATGCCGCGTTTGAAACAATCTGCAAGGTTTTCGACCAACCGGACTGGCACCGCGTTGCCGATCTGACGAGCGATCTCGGATCCGTTGCCCACGAACCGATAGTCTTTCGGGAACGTCTGCAAGAGCGCTGCTTCGCGAAGGGTTATGGCGCGGTCGTCTTCCGGGTGCGCGAAACGTCCACGGGTGATGTCGGTGCATCCCGTGGTCAAGGTCGGTGCCACATCATTCCAGGCCATCCGGCCATAGACGTCGGAGTAGTTCGACGAGGACACGTTTTGGTGACAGGCGAGCTGTAGAGAGCGAGGCAGCGAGGAGCGACTTCCGCCGTCGCGCGGTATCTTCCGGAGCCGTGCAAGGGCGATCGGCTGGTGATTTCTAGCAACATGCAGCGCATCGGAAGGGTCCCGTTGACCTGACGCCAATCGACGTAGGCTGCCGATGACGTCGCGGACGGATCGCCGGCGACCGCGCGGCGTGGAAGCTTCGGGAAGTTCCGGCGGTTGGGACTTTCGGGTCGCGAACATGATACAGCGCACGCGCCGCTGGGGTACATCATAGTCGGCCGCGTCGACGCGCTGCGGAACACCGAGCACGTAGTCGGCACCAAGCTCTTTGCGCAGTTTGTCGAGCAATGCACTGCGGGCAGCGATACCGGGGACATTTTCAAAGAAGATGAGGCGCGGGCGCAATATACGGGCGAATCGGCCCGCTTCCAGCACGAGCTCGGACCTGCTGTCTTCGCCCCTATTTTTCGTCTGGCTGCTGAAGGGCTGACAAGGCGCGCAAACGACAAGCAAGTCCGCGTCTTCGCCCTTGAGCTGGCGATCGCGAATAAGCTGCGGGTCTACTTGTGCGATATCTTGCTCGTACAAACGCACTCGCGGATGATTCGCGCGAAAAGTCGCACAGGCAACCGCATCATTGTCCACAGCCGCGACGACGCGAAACCGGCTGCGCCGGAGCGCCGAAGTCACCGCGCCCGAACCACAAAAAAGATCGACCGCCGTCTTCCAACGTCGTGACGCCATTCGCTACCCAGTCCCCCCGTCGCTGCGCCATTGCGCTCTCGGGCGAAACGGTAGCATCTCCCGGACCGAATGTGAATCGCCAATAGCATTCAAAACGGCCAATAATTCACGGTTGATCGGCGGCAAAATGGGCACAAAATCTTACCGCCGGTTTGCAGACCCCACGACTGACAGAATTGAGCGACTGATTCGGAGAAACAAATGACAAAGCCGATTGCATTGTCCAACGGGCGCAGCTGGAAGAATCAGACGGTGGCCCTAGATCATTTCAAGCAAATGCTGAGACGCTACGGCGACGAAGAACTGGTTGGCGACCCAATGGACCATGAAGACCTAGTCGCGCTTCTTGAACGGTACGACGGCGCGATAACCGGAGAACCATCCAAGATCGGAAGCGGGATCAACCAGTTTTTTCGTCGACTAAACAGAGGAGAGCGCTTCTCAACACCGAGCTTCTGGGTCAGGCGAACCGATGGCTCTGAAACTGACTTTAGCTATATCGCTGCCGTCAAAGGCCAACCGAAATCAGAGGCCAGCGAATTCTACGATGCTTGCCGGGCGGCCGTGGCAGCCGACTTAGTTGCAGCCAAGAAGCGCTTCTTTAGCGAAAATGGTGACGAAAACGGCCGTGTCCGCTGCGACATCAGCGGAGTAGGCATAGATTATGACCAAGCGAGGTTAAGCCATGCGGCACCTCCATTCATCCAGCTCGTGGTTGCATTTAGAGCGAAAAAGCAATGGCAGAAAGAGATCCCACCCGGCGTCCTCACGATGTCGGCCGACCAGCAGACAATGACTCAATTCGCCGCTCCGGATGTCGCGTTAGAGTTTAGGAAATTCCACAGTTCAAGCGCCGTCCTTAGGATAGTAGACACGACAACCTCCATGCCAAATTATTTGCGCTCAACCCCTCCTGCCTGCCCGATTAGGCTGACCAGCTAACAACACGTGCAACCTGAATTGACAAAATCTCCATGGATATGACCTATCTCAGTCGGACAGAGCAGCCGAAAGGCAATCCCTTATTATTGCGAGTGCGTAATTCGAAGGGTGGCTTTCGGGCAAAAGCGCACCTTGATCTCATTTAAGCCAACATGAGGCGTTCTCGCCCTTGCCGTGACCATCTGCCCTAGAGGACGCGCTGGTGCGCCGCGGCGATCAAAGCGACATAGGCGTCGTCGATCGCCCCCGTCTTGGCCAGTACCTCGCGCGCGAGCTCCGAATATTGTCGTGATTGCTCAAGCGTCGGATTGCCGCCGCGATCAATGTTCCAGTGCGGCGCCATCGCGAAAAGCGCATCATCACGCATCGGCCCATGAACGTAAAAATGCATAGCGAAAAAGTCGGCGAACACGACAAGCGCCGTGCGCAAGTCCCGCGATGTCTGCGCCAGCTCGGGATCATTGAAATGATGATTCGCCTGTTCGAGAAAATCGAGAGCATTGAGCAGAATATTCTTCTGCGAACTGTACAACGAGTGGCTGTCTCGCGTGTTCGACAGGGCATAACGGAATTTCCTCTCGGGCGCAGCCTCGAGAAAGGCGGCGAAGATCGGCGCGTCATGTTCGCGAATGCGCACATTCGTCTGCGCACCGACCGCCGCGACCTCGACGGCCTCGCGCTTCGAAAGCCACGCCATCCCGAAATGGTAGAGAAGACCAAGCGCGACCAACGCCAGCCCAAATTTCGGGTCGGCGGGCAAGTCGATGCGAAGCCCGAGCCTCTGCTCGGCGAACGCGCGGAGATAAGGCTCCCAAAAGGGGCCTGCCATGATGAGGAGACCGCCTGCAACCGCGAGCGATGCGAGCCGGTGCTGCGGCACGCCACGCAGTATCTTCAAAAGATGCTCAAGAAACGCGAGCAGCCGTGCGCCCCAATCCGATAAATCTTCCCTTGTCGTCGCCATTCTTGCCCCTCCCGTTCAGGTGTCACGCCCTAGTCGACGAGCGTGGTCGGGGTCCAAAAGTTTCGCACCCAAGGGACACGTTGTTTCCGCCTCCGCTCGCATCTATGCCCAGCGCAATGGCCAAGAAGACCGAGCAGCCGACATTCGTCACGTTTCAGGATCTGTCTTCCGGCGAGATTGCCGAGGCAAGGACGCGCGGCACAGCCGCCGCAGAAGAGGCGGCATCGTCGCTTCGCGAAATGCACCAGATCATGGGGAGCCTCGATCAGGTCGAGTTACTCGCGCGGCTCGCTTTCCTAATGATTATTGGGATCCAGAATTTCGAAACGGGCAGCGAAGGGCCTAATATTTCCGTACACGAGCTCGAGCTTCTCCAACTTCTCGCCCTTTCGCACCCACGCAGCGCAGAGGCTGATCATATGATGCTCTCCGAGGCGGTCCATCAGCTGATTGGCCATGCGCCCAAATATACCAGTGCGTTTCGCGACCAAGCGCTCCGCAACCTCGAGGATGAGGACACGAAGAACCGGTTCGAGGCAATCCTTGAACGCATTCGAACGACAACCCATACGGTCCGCGGACCACGCCACGCCTATCAGACGCGGGCATATCTTCGCGACTTGGCGTGCGAACTCGACGCATGCTTTCTCGCAGGTCTCGGCTTCACCGCGAGCGATCTCATCGACGTGATCGACGATTTCCTATTTGCAGTCGGCAGACGACTCTCCGCACTTCGCGCGGCGCACGCGCGCTGGATGCGCGCGAAGGCGGCGGAACAATGCATCGAGCTTATTCTGGAGGATAATCCGCAGTTCGCACGCCATGCAATCATCGCCTATCTTAAGGCGGAACCACGGCCGTTCGACGAGGTGAAAGCCGCGCTCTTCGCCATTTTCGAAGAACAGTATCGTGCAGTCTTCCGTTTCAAACTGCCGCAGGGTGAAGACAACCGTAAGCGCGCCCTGCGCGCCTATTTGCAGGACATTTCATTAAGTTTCGGGGACGTCGATCCCGAAGCCCTCGCACGTCTGCCGCTCGTCAATACGGTGCGCTGCAAACCGATCCTGCGAACCGGTGATGACGAATACTATCTCTTTTGCACTCAGACGCTCTTCTCGAATCTCGTGGAGATGATCGAGGATCTGGCCGAGCCGCATCCTAGGCTCAGCATGGCATGCAGGAATTTCAAGGCGCGTTGGCTTGAGCGCAAACTCGAGGTTTTGCTGCATAACGCCTTTCCCGATGGGGACGTCATCGCCAACGCCAAATGGCAGGATGCGACCGGAAAAGATGGCGAGACCGATGCCATCCTCTGCATCGACCAGACGTTGGCGATCTTCGAGGCGAAATCGGGAAAGATCACTCCGCCCGCTCGGCGGGGCGCGAAGGACCGGCTGAAGCGCGAGATCGGCGAATTACTCGTCGAGCCGTCGCGCCAGTCGGCACGGCTGGTATCGACACTTCGTGCGAGCGGAGGGCTTCTCCCTGTCCGGCTTCCGTCGGGACCGGCGGCGATCGATCCGGCACCCGTGCGCGAGGTGATCCGCATCAACATCCTCTTCGATACGCTGGGACCGCTTACCGCGAGCACCAACCAGCTCGTCAAGGCAGGATTTATCGCCGTTGGCGAGCCTATGGCGCCCAGCATGAGCATCTTCGAGCTCGAAACGCTGCTTGAGCTCTTGCCCGACCAGATCTCGCGCCTGCATTATCTGCGCCGGCGCGCCGAGCTCGAACGTGACGCGCTCTTCGAGGCCGACGAGATGGACCTCATCGCGCTCTATCTCGAATGCTCCTTCTGTCTCGCAGATCTCGGCCCCGATATATGGGGATTCGGGATCTATGGTTGGTCGGATCGTGTAGCGCGCCTCTACGACCATGAAGGGCGGCGCCCCGGTAAACCAATCGCACTCAAGCGGACGGCTTTCTGGAGCGAGCTTCTGGCAACACTCGAGCAGAGGCACCAGCCGGGGTGGACACGTTTCGGCTACCGCCTGTCAAATGTCACCTACCGCGACCAATGGGCCGTCCAGCGCAACCGCGACGCCATCGCGAAGCGGGCGCGGCGCGTAAAGCGCGGCCAGGCGGTGAACACCGGCGTCTACAGCGCCGACGGGAGCAAGAAGCTCGTGATCGGCCTTTGCGTCGGGAAGGACGTCTCGGCCTTCGGCATCGCGGCGCATGCGACCACGACTGCGCGCGCAATCACCGAGACGGCCGGCGCCGACGAATGCCTCGTGCTCTACTGGGATGTGACCGACAAAAGCGGTGCCTGCCGCTTCGTCGCGAGCTTCGTGCGCGAGGGCACCGAGGTTGGCGTCCTTCGACGAGGCGACTGACCGAGCTCGGCGTTAAGCTGACCGGCCCTGCCCGATGGAGCGGAAGCCGGGCTTGAGGTTAGCCGCCGTGACAAGGCAAACGAGCCGAGGGCCTGCATGGCTCAAGCGTTAGCATCCCTTTGGTTGAGCCTCTCTAAGCCAGAACGCGCCCATTAGATGCCACTCACCTCTTCCCGAACGAGAGCTGTTATTACGTCTAAGAGCCTTGGTTGACAGCTAACGTCCGGCCGCTACCCGAAGAATTGGGAAACAGGGGGATGCGGCATGCTATCGTTCAACTATCGTTTCGAGGATCAGACAGGAGCGATAACGAACAGCGCGATCAGCCTTGGCGTTCGTGAGATCGAAGACGCCGGTGTGCTCGAAATCCTGCAGACTCCAGGCGCCGCGCTGGGCAACTGGCAGTTTCTCGATGCACTGCTCGATCCTGCTTCGTCCAGCTTCAGCTTCCTCGAACCGCTAGGGCATGCGCGCGAGGTCAAGACAGCCGTCTCTGGCCTGTTTGGCCGATTTGTCGCGCGCGCCTATGCAACGCGCTATTTGGGCCTCACGCATTTCGTACATGTGCGGAAGCCTCCGATGACGCTCGGCGGGATGCTCCGTGGCACGCTGCAACGCGTTCCCCGGCAGCGTGGCGACATGCCGGATTGGGTCGCTTGGGGGCCAAATGTTGGAATGGCAATCGTAGAGGCCAAAGGCTGTCATGACAGAAATGGCCCCGAGGCGGCGCTCGCGCGCGCCTTTGCCCAAGCGGAGCGCGCCGAGATAAGGATCCGCGGAAGGCGCGTGCCATTTAAGCGCTACGCGATCGCTACCCGCTGGGGATTTACAAATCCCAAAATGTCCGCGCCAATGCTCTGGGTCAAGGATCCCGAAGAAGAGGGAGAATTTCACGAGGGCGAAGCCGAGGCGCTCGAGATCGCGATGGCACGGTGGCACGCGGCAACGCTGCTCGGCCCCCTCGGGCATGAGAACCTCGCCAAACCACTATTGGCGCTCGCGCAGGCGCCGTTTCGCAAACGCGTCGAGGGCGCGCAGGCGGCCGCACGCGACGCCTTGTCTGCGATCGTTCCAATTCAGATCGAGCGCGATGACGCGGCACCCGATGACCTCCTGATCGGCGGACTGGTTACACGCGCCGGCCCGCTCGGTTCCGCCGGGCTCGACAGCGATGCGGGCGCACTGCTGCGACGGGTCGGGCTACGACCGGCATTTGTCGGCATCGAGCGGACTGTTCTGAAACGTGCAGTCGAAGGCACCGCGCATCTTGGAACATTCATCCAAGAAGGCGCGAAGTCCGTCAGCGAACGCAGACAGGGCGAGGATGGCGCTGGAAGCTGGGTCATCCGGCTCGAAGAAGACGACGCACAGATCGCTCCCATTGCACTCTAACGCCAACGAAAGCGGCTCGGTGCGGCAGTGCGATCCTGTAACGCTTTGTAGAATTAAAGCAGTGCTCACCTAATACCGGCAATATCTCGAACATACCGTCTCATAAAATAATATCAGCAAAGTAGGTAAGCGGACTGGTGAGCAGCTGCCGCTTGGCTATGTTGCACGCTGCCGAAGTGAATGCCCAACCGTTGTCTCGTATCTCCGCTTCGTCCACCACGGCTATGAGGTTTTCCGATTTATTATTCATCGTCATGCTGCGGCAGTACGCGCTGTTCCTGACGTTCCCACGTCTCGATCAGAAAGAGTGCGATGGTACTCGCAGCATTGATGGCCAATTGGGCAATCCGCGAATCGATGCGCCGGTACCCCTTCTCTCTTCCATGCGCATCACCGCCGTGGGTTCTGAGGGCACCCACTCCTTTCGTAACCGACGTGAGTCCGCTCAATATCTGACGGACATCCTGCTCGATCTCGGGCTGAAGATCGGATCGGCCAGGCGAAAGGCCCATCGGATCCTGCACCGCTCGTAGTACTCCCTCAATGTCCTTCTTGGGTGGGAGCGGCAGATTCATCTCGATAAGGATTGAGCGGCATACGGCTTCGATTAACGAACAGGCCGCCGTCACCGCGTCTTCCGGATCATCGCCGAGGTTCAGCAAGGCACGCGCAATTTCATTCTGCACTGTATCGAAGTCCAGAATCGCAACCTTCCCGATGAAGGGTTCGACGATCAGGCCAGCCGCACTTTTCTCGACGAGGTGGGCCTTGCCTCCGACGATAGCAACCGCGAGCCCTTCGGGTTCAAGTGCGCGATTGATATACTCGCGAACGGCTGCGGCTTTCTCTGGCCGCCGCAGATATTCGCGCGGATCACAGACCTTCAATATAATCCGCTTTAACTTCTCATCGCCGTCAGGCTTGTTCGCCGTATCTCGTAGAAGGTCCGTCGTCGCAGGAACGCGTGATGTCGAGCCAAGCTGCAGATCGAGCCCGCAATCGAGAAAGAACTGCACGAGTGAAGGGCCAGAACGATAGATCCCAACCGGCTCGACATTGTCGGCCCCCATACCGGCGCCGCCGGTGATAGTATCGACAAGTGCCTTGATGACAAATGGCGTAAAGCGTGAATTCGATCCCATCGCGAGAAAGTAACCAGGCTAGACCGCATCGGCAATCAGCGACCGGGAAAATTGAAGAAATGCATCCGACAGACGCTAGAGCCGCTTCGACAAATCTATTGCAGCTCGGCCAGCCTCCTCCGGTCACTCACTTCCGAACCCCGACCGGAGTAATGTCTGCTTTTCGCAGACATTACGGCAGACTTGAATGGCCGACATCAGGCGCGAAGCGGCCAATTGAATGCCGCCCGCGATACCCCCAGAGCAAAGGAATTGTGAAGCGATTCACCAGCGAGTGGGCAAGAGAACCCTTAAGATTTCAATGAGTTAGATGAAGCGGCCGATAGATGTGGTAGCCACCGACATCACAAATTATCTAATTATTTCAACAACTTAGGTAAGTTGGTAGCGGAGGAGGGACTCGAACCCCCGACACGCGGATTATGATTCCGCTGCTCTAACCTGCTGAGCTACTCCGCCCCGAAAGGCCGCCACGTCGGGCGAGCCGCGCCTATAGGCAGGGCATCGCGCCGGGTCAATATCATGCGCGCACGCCGCGAAAATTGCGTGCGAATGCCGCCTGCCACGGCCCGTCCAGATAATGATGCGCCGCCAAACCGTCTATTTTCAACGGACGCGCGTGAAAGCCGGCAGCGAGTTCGGCCAGCAACGCCCTCGCCTCGCGCGGCAGGGCCTTGTTCTGAACGGTGATGTGAAGCCGGGGTGTCCCCTTGTCCTGCGCGCTCAGCATGCCGGCGAAATGATCGGCGATACGGGCGCGGATGGCGAGCAGGTCGCTGCTCTCGATACGAAAGGCGACGCCCTGCCCCAGCGAATAGACCTCGCGCAAATGCGCCGCAGGGCGCGGCGTGTCGGCGACGATACGACGGACGAGCCGCTCGAGTTCGTCGAGGGATGACGGCGGCAACTGGTGGAACAGCGTAATATGGGCTGCGAGATGATTGCGTTCGGGCGGGAAATGCGCGCTGCGCAACGAATCGAACCAGCGCTGGTCCGCCGCACCCATCGTCGCGGTCACGATGATGGGCACGGCGCCAGCGGTCCGGTAGGGAGGGGGGAGGCCCGGGCCGGCTGATGCGAGAAGGGATGGAGGAGGCAATTTCGGGGGAGGTTTGCCGTCGTCCACGGGACGCCCTTTCTCGATGACCTGTTATTGCCGGGAATCGGCTTCGCGATCCAATCGATTAATCGGTTCAGAATGATCGATTGGGCCGATCACGCGCTGCAGGCGATCACAGCCCGTTCCAGAACGCCCGGAGCGCTGCCGCGACCTCGGCAGGCCGCTCGGCGATCGCCCAATGCCCCGCGCCTTCGATCACGGTCAGCGGCGTGCCGGTGTTCGAGGCATAGCGCTGCGCGACCGACAGCTCGACATAGGGGTCGCCCTCGCCCCAGATCAGCGCCCCGTTCGCGGGTAGCCGCCCGATATCGCGCGCCCAGTCATGCTCGAAGCTGAGCCCCTTCGCCGAACGATAGAGTTTGAGAATCGCACGGCGCTTGTCCCTGTGCTTCCACTGTTCGGCCTCCTCGCGCGCGATGTCGGCGGGCATGCCCTGCGCCGCCAGCCCTTCGGCGAGCTTGTCGGCCTTGCTCAACGCCATGAAGATTTCGCCCAGCACCGGCGTGTTCCAGATGCGCGCGATGCGGTGGCCGCGATATTCGGGATCGATCACCGCGTTCGAGATCGCCCAGCTGCGGATCAGGTCGGGACGCAGCATCGCGACGCGCTGCGCGATCAGCGCACCCCAGTCATGACCGACGATGTCGATCGGGCCGTGCCCGGCGAACAACGCCTCGGCCTGCCCGACCGCCCAGTCGGCGTAGGCTTCCTTGGTCGCGGCGAAGCCGGCGGGGAGCGGCGCGGTGAAGCCGGGCAGCGCGAGAATCGCGACCGGTGCATCGCCAAGGTCGAGTTCGGCCAGCAGCGGGCGCCAGATGGCGGGGCTGTCGGGGACGCCGTGGATGAAAAGCTTTGCCGCCATATGCCCTTCTCCCTTGCCCCGCGACGGCGGGAGCGTTGTCGACGTCGCACGGCCCCGATAGCGGCCTCACCCTTGCCGGAACGCACGGCCAGGCGTTGCGCCGGCTATTCCATCTCCCCGCGCTCACGGCGGAGCGCATACCATTTCTGCACATTCGCATTATGCTCGGACAGCGTGCGAGCAAAGATATGCCCGCCATCGCCCTTCGCGACGAAGAAAAGATAGTCGTTCGCCTCGGGATCGAGCACCGCGGCGATCGACGCCTTGCCGGGGTTGGCGATCGGTCCCTGCGGCAGGCCCGCCATCGCATAGGTGTTATAGCCGTTCACCGCCTGGATCTCCGAGCGCAGGATACGGCGGCCCAGCGGCTTGCCCCTGGTGATCGGATAGATGATTGTCGGGTCGGCCTGAAGCCGCATGCCCACCGCAAGCCGATTGGTATAGACGCCCGCGACGGTACGACGCTCGGCCGGCACGCCCGTTTCCTTCTCGACGATCGACGCCAGCGTCATCGCCTGGTTGCGGTCCTTGACCGCGGTGCGCGGCGTCCGCTTGGCCCAGAGTTCGTTGAACGCCCTGTCCATCGCCGCCTGCATCCGCTTCACGACCGCTGCGCGGCTTTCGCCGGTCGTGAAAGCATAGCTGTCGGGGAGGATGCTGCCCTCGGCCGGAACCGGAACCTCGCCCTTCAGCCGCTTTTCGGCCATCAGCCGTTCCCAGACCATGATCGAGGGCATGCCCTCGGGGATCATGACCATGCGCTGGATCGTCTTCCCCGACTGGAACAGCGCGAGGATATCGCCCGCATCCATCCCCTTTTCGATCTTGTACTCGCCGGGCTTGATCGGGTCGTCCGAGCCGAAGAAGCGCGCCGCGTTGCGAAAACTCGACGCCGAAACGAGCCCGGCGTCTTCGAGAATTTGCCCGGCCTTCGCGATGCTTGCGCCCTGCGGGATCACGACCTCGGCATCCTTCGGCGCGCCGCCCGAGCAGGCGGCGAGCAGCATTGCAAGGATAGTGATCGTCAGCCAGCGGAACGGATGCACGATATTCTCCCTATTCGGCGCTTAAGGCGACAAAAGATACGTACGCACGCGTCCGGAATGTCTCCTTTGTCGCTTTGGGCCGAAGCGCGGCGACGAGGTGATAGAGCATGGCAGCTAAATGTAGGAAAGAGGTTTTGATCCTCCCTGTCGCGTAGCGATGGGGAGGTGGCAGCGCGAAGCGCTGACGGAGGGGCTATAACACCACGGTCCCTCCACCACCAGCTTCGCCGGCGGTCCCCCTCCCCACGGCTTCGCCGCAGGGAGGATCGAATAATCAGTCGACCGCCTTGACGATGACGCTGGCGTTGGTGCCGCCGAAACCGAAGCTGTTGTTGAGCGCGGCCTTCACCTCGCGCTTCCTCGCCTTGTGCGGAACCAGATCGACGCCCTCCGTACCTTCGTCGGGATTGTCGAGGTTGAGCGTCGGCGGGACGATCTGGTCGCGGATCGCGAGGATGCAGAAAATCGTCTCGACTGCGCCCGCGCCGCCGAGCAAGTGGCCGATGGCCGACTTGGTCGAGCTCATCGAGACATTGGCGATTTCGTTGCCGAACAGGCGCTTCACCGCGCCGAGTTCGATCGTATCGGCCATCGTCGAGGTGCCGTGCGCGTTGATATAGTCGATGTCTGCCGGGGTCATGCCCGCCTTTTTCAGCGCCATTTCCATCGAGCGGAACGCGCCCGACCCCTCGGGGTGCGGCGCCGTGACGTGATAGGCGTCGCCCGACAGACCGTAACCGACAACCTCGGCATAGATCTTCGCGCCGCGCGCCTTGGCATGTTCATATTCCTCGAGCACGACGACACCCGCGCCCTCGCCCATCACGAAACCATCGCGGTCCTTGTCATAGGGGCGGCTCGCCGCTTCGGGGCGGTCGTTGTAGCTCATGTTGAGCGCGCGCGCCTGCGCAAAGCCGGCGATGCCGATCGGACAGATCGTCGCCTCGGCGCCGCCCGCGAGCATGATGTCGGCATCGTCGTCGCGGATCATCCGCGCCGCGTCGCCGATCGAATGCGCACCGGTCGAACAGGCGGTGACGACGGCATGGTTGGGCCCTTGCAGGCCGTATTTGATGCTGACCTGGCCCGAGATCAGGTTGATCAGGCGGCCGTGGACGAAGTGCGGGCTGACGCGGCCCGGGCCCTTTTCGGCGAGCAGCAGGCTTTCGCTTTCGATACCCGGAAGGCCGCCGATTCCCGACCCGATCGAACAGCCGGCACGCAGCTTCATCGCGTCGGACATATCCTCGAGGCCCGCATCCTCGATCGCCTGCCCTGCGGCGTCGATGCCATAGATGATGAAGGGATCGACCTGGCGCTGGACCTTGTGGTCGACGCGCTTGCCGGGGTCGAAACCATATTCATGGTCGGGGCCCTTCACCTCGCACGCGATCGTGCATTTCTGGTCCGACGCGTCGAAATGAGTGATCGTGCCCGCGCCCGATTTGCTCGCAAGCAAATTCGCCCATGTGGTTTCCACATCGGCGCCCAGCGGCGTCACCAAACCCAAACCCGTCACCACAACCCGACGCATAATCATTCCTTTCATCGGTCCCTGCCCCCGCAGGAACCCGCATCATTATCTTCGGCGCGCTTCTAGATGAGCCGCGCGCATAAAAAAAGCTCCCCGGCCGCTGCGCGCAAGCGCTCGAGACCGGGGAGCCGGAAATGCGTGGACGGCGTCGCCGCCGCATCCGGCCAGGCCGGATCGCAGGGCTTTAGCCCTTGTTCGCTTCGATATAGTCGATCGCATCCTTGACGGTGGCGATCTTTTCCGCCGCATCGTCGGGGATTTCGACGCCGAATTCTTCTTCGAACGCCATCACCAGCTCGACGATGTCGAGGCTGTCGGCGCCCAGATCGTCGATGAAGCTCGCTTCTTCGGTGACCTTGTCGGCTTCGACGCCCAGATGTTCGACGACGATCTTTTTAACCTTTTCGGCCGAATCGCTCATGCACAGTTCCTTTTTTCTGACTATGTCGTGAATGTTGAAAATTGCCCTAGTGCCCGTGGGCGGGACTGGCAAGAGGTCTGGCATCGACCGACCGGCGAAGCGCCGCATCGACCAACACTTCCTCCGCAGCGCTATATGCCGACCGTGTCCCTTTCTGCCCCTCCGGCACCTGCGTGACGAAATAGGCAATGCCATCGCCGCCTTCAAGGTCGAACCACAGCCCGGAGCGCAATCCATAGGCGTCGCCCGAGTGACCAAGGCGCAAGCGACCGTCGCCGAACAGGTCGTCGCGGCACGCCGGATCGTCGAGTGCCGGACCGCCGGTGCTGTGCATCGCCATGCCATATTCGCAGAAGAAACCGCCCGTCCCCTCGCCGCTCGTCGGATGGACGGGCGCCATCGCCTCCAGCCGTGCAAGGCTTTCGGGCTTCAGAAAGCCTTCGCCGCGACGCAGCAGCATGACACCGATGCGCGCGAGGCCGTTCGCGGAGATGCGCAGGCCGCCCTGCGGACTGAATCCCGCGCCATGCCGGCCGAGCCTGTACATCGCGACATCGCAGCTGCCATCGGCGGCGGGCACGACGGGGCAGGCCGGGCGCACGCCCTTCAGGTCGTCGCGCACGATGCTGCCGTCGGCGCCGTATAGCACGACCGCGCGTGCGACCGTCGCGTCGCTGCACGTGGGCCAGTTGAAACAGGCATCGAGACCGAGCGGGCGAAAGACCAGCCGCGCCATCGCGCGGTCGAAGCGGTCGGCGGTGACTTTCTCGATGACCGCCGCAACCACCGGATAGTTGAAATTGGCATAGGCGAAGTCGCCCCCGGGCGCCCGCGTCCGATCCCAGGCGGCGGGATTGCGCAGCGCGGTTTCGAGATCGGCATCCAGCGGCAGTGCATAATCGGTGTCGTCGTTCAGCCCCGAACGATGACCGAGCAATTGCGCAAGGCTGACCGGTCGATCCGGATAGGCGGGATGGCGGAGCCGCCAGCCAAGATAATCCGACACATCGCGGTCGAGATCGAGACGCCCGGCCTCGACGAGCCGCAGCACGCCCAGCGCGACGACGAGCTTCGAAACCGAAGCGATGCGCACAGGATCGTCGGGCCCGATCGGCCGGCCGCCCGCCCGATCGGCGAGGCCCGTGGCGACGCGCGTTTCGAACTTTCCGTCGCGATCGAAATGCACCGCGACCGCGGCGGGCGGCGACGCGGCGAGGGTCAGCAAGGCCAGCGCGGATAACATGCCGCCCACCCTGCGCGGACCGCCGCGCGCGGTCAAGCCGCGCTTACGGGGCCGCTTTGGCGGCGACGACCCCCGACTCGCGCAACGCCTCGGACGCGCGCTGGATCACGACCGGCGTAATCATGAAGCGCCCGAGCACCCGTTCGGGCGTCGCGTCGGCCGGCTGTCGCGTATAGGCCAGCAGGCGCTGCCATTGCGCGCGGCCCTCGGCCACATGCCCCTGCCGCGCGAGCACGATCGCGCGCACCATCATATATTGCGGCTCCATGTTGCTCGGCGACGGCATATGCTCGAGGATTCGCCGCGCCTCATCATGCTCCCCGCGTTGCGACAGGACAAAGGCCAGCGTGACCGCCGGGACGCCGGGGTAGGAAGAATCGAGCTGCAGCGAACGGCGAAGCAGCACCTCGCCTTCGGTCGCCTGCCCGCAGGTCAGCTTGAAAAGGCCAAGGAAGCCCGACATGTCCGGATCATACGGGTTCAGCGTGATGGCGGCGTCGCCCATCGCATTGCCGACAGGGCAATTGCCTGCATAATAATTGGCGCGCGCCATCGCGAACAGGCCCGCCGAGGAATTCGGGCTATTGTCATAGGCGCGCTGGGCAAGCGTGCGGGCTTCGGTCAGCGCTTCGCGACCCGTTGCCGTCAGGCGCTGCGGCTGCCAGTCGCCATAGCGCACAAGCGACAGGGCCGCGAGCGCGACCGGGTCGCGCGAGTTCGCCTCGATCGTCGATCGGAGACAGGCGTCGATCTGCTTCGCCGAGGCGGCATTGCGCATCTGGCGCATGCGGTTGAACTGGGCCAGGCAGGGATAGCCCGGCGAGAAATTGTCGGGCTGGCGCTGTACCTGGTCGCGTACAATCACGCCATAGTCGCCGGCGAGCTGGGCGATCAGCGGCTCGATCGCAGTGAACTCGGGGGTCTCGTCGCTTGTGAGGCGAAGCTGTTGCGACCAGATAGCCCGCTGATCCGCCACGCGGTTCAGCACGAGCGTGACGTCGGCGGCGCCCTCGACGGTGCGGACAATCGAGGTATCGAGCCGATAGTCGCCGGTTCGCGCCGTGGTGCTGCCCGGGGCCTTCGCGCTCAGGAGGTCGATCAGGTCGAAGCGCCGGAGCCCGTCGCGCAGCTTTCCGTCGAGCGCGCGCGCAAGCGCTCGCGATTCGGGCGAATTGCCGGCGGCCGGCGCGCTCACCTCGAGCAGGGGAACCGGGCCGGGATCGCCGACGAACAGGCGGCCGGGGCCCCCGCGAAGCGTCCATAGCGTGAAGAGCGCGAGCGCGAGGAGGGCCAGCACGACGATCCAGCGGCCGAAATGCGGTCCCTGCCGGCGGCGCGCGGACGCATCCCCCGCGCGGGGAGGCCGGGTGGAACCGGCCGGCTGGGCCGGTGCCTTGACGTCATCGTCGCCCCCACCCTCGTCCGTCGATCGCGACGATGGCGGTGCCGACCGATATTGCACGACGACTTCATAGCTGCCCTGCGGCACCCGCAGGCGGTGAATCCACGGCGTGTCGGCATAATAACGGTCGAGCAGCGTACGCAGCCGCCCGACCATGACGCGCGGATAGCTGTCGACGGCGGGATCGAAATCTTCGCTGCGGCCGAGCGCCTCGGTCGCGATCGCATAGGCTTTGGGCGAGCTGCGACCACCGCGAAGGCGATGTTCGACAAGGAATTGCAGCAAGCGCGACAGGACGGGCGAACGCGTGAACAACGGGGAATCGAGCAGCTTCCCGAGTTCCTCCGCGATAATCCGGTCTACGTCGCCGGGATCCTGTATCTCGTTCGCTTTCGCCTGGTCCATGCCACCCTCAAATGCGCCCGTCGGGCGGTGTGGTAGATACGCCAATCAGCCAGCGCGGCCACCCATTGTTACTTTGACGTAACGGTAACAAGGAAGCCTTGGGCCATATCAGAAGAAAATCGCCGCGCCAATCTGCAAGGAAAAGGGCGAAAGCCGGTTAAGGATTGGTTATCAAATGGCAACATCGCGACATGTGACCCCTTGTAACTGCCCTGTTTCCGAAACTGTGGCATTCTTTCCATGTCGCGATATCCCTCGGATAGCGCGGTGTGGAGCCGCAAGGCGAAGGGTGCGAGCTGGTCCCTGGCACACTTCGATCCCCCTCAGGCTTCATTTCAAGACTTCGCCGGGCGGCCCGACAGCCCCACCTGTTCTGTCGCCCGGCAAGTCGACCATTTCCTTTCCCTCACTGCGCGACACGCCGTCGCGGCCATGATCGCAGCGCGAGCGCGGCGATCATGATCGATCCGAAGATGATACCGACGACGCGCTTGTCCGGGTCGGCGCCAAAGGCGCGTCCGGCATAGCTCGCGGTAAAGATGAACCAGATATAATAGATGCCGAACCGGTGGAAGCGGCCCCACCATCTGCCGAGCCGCCGTTGCCATCCGTCGGTCGAGGTCAGCGCCATCAGATAGATGATGACATAGGCGAGACCACCGCCGATGAGCGACTGCCAGCTCCGCCCCGGAGCAAAGACGATGACATTGATGCCGAGCGCGACGAGGTGGATCGTATGCGCGAGCGCAAAGCCCAGCCCCCATTGCCGGCGGCGGCGAAGCAATGCGCGCGTCGCAGGTCCCGGCCAGCGGTGGACAAGCGTCGAGGCGAGGAAGGCGACGAGGAAGAGCGGCAACCCGGCCCGCGCCGTCCACCGCGCCGCAAGCCCCGCGCGCTCGGCCGCATCGCCGCCGGCCAGCACCGCCGCTGCGACCGCGATCGATCCGGCGGCAAGGCCGAACAGCAACGGTGTCGCGCGGCGGTCGAGCCAGCCGGCCAAATTCAGGCGGCGCCGATACGAAAGGCGCAGAGCTTGTTGCCGTCGGGATCGCGGAAATAGGCGGCGTAAAAAGCCTGCTCGCCCTCGTCGCCGCGCACGCCCGGCGCGCCTTCGCACGTACCTCCGAGTTCGAGCGCCCTTGCATGGAGCGCGTCGACCTTGCTGCGCTCGTCGACGACGATCGCGGCCATATGGCCGTTGCCGCGATCGGTCGGCCGGCCGTCATAGGGCCGCGTCACCGCGATCCCCGGCTGGCCCCAGCCGGTGCCGTACAGGGTGAAGCCGTTCGCCTCCGTGTCCGACATGCGCATCAGTTCGCTGGCGCCGATCGTCCCGAGCAGCGCCGAATAAAAAGCCCGCGCGCGCTCCAGATCGTCGGTTCCCATGGTGACATAACCAAGCATTGCCTCTCCCCTTTCGCGCGACTCCATAAACGAAAGGGGCGCCGGTTTCCACCGGCGCCCCGATCGATTTTTCCAGTCGGGCCTAAGGCTTAGGTCGCCGCCGGGGCCTTGCACGGACCGGTGTGGGTGCTGGTCATCTGCATGACCATTTCCATGTCGCCGCCGGTCGGGACCTTGCCCTTGGTCGTGATGGTCACGTCGTTCTTCTTGGCCTCCATCGTGCCGACCATCGTCATGTCGACGGTCTGGCCGTTCGCGGTGCAGGTACCCGCGACGTCGATCTTGCCGCCCGCGACGTCCTTCTTCGACCATTTGCATTCGCCGCCGTTGCCCGGGCCCTTGGCGAGTTCGGCAGCGATATCTTCCTTGTCGACCTGCTCCTGCGTGAAGCATTGCTCCATGCCGCTGGCGCCTTCCATCATCTTCGCCATGCCGTCCTTCATTTCGGCCGGCATGCCGGGGACTTCGAACTTCACCAGCTTGACGTCGGTCTTCCAGTTACCCGCTTCGCGCTTCACCGGACCGCTCGCGGCGGCATTCTCGCTCTTGCCGCAGCCCGAGACCGCGATGAGGGCGCCGATCGCGGCGACCGTCAGAAATTTCTTCATAAATTCATCCTCCTGTTGGGCATCGGGGAGAACCCCGACGCGACGATTTGGTTGCAACCACCATTATTGTCGTTGGCCCCAATCGATACCATATTGGCAGCGATGGCAATCCAGATTCGCACCTCGCTCGACGAAATCGACACGGCGGACGGCTATGTCCCGCATCGCCCCGCCCGCCCCGACAAGGTCGAAGGCGGCAAGCGATTTGAACTGGTTAGCGACTATCAGCCCGCCGGCGACCAGCCGACCGCGATCCGCGAACTGGTCTCGACTGCGCTTGATGGCGAGCGCGATCAGGTGCTGCTCGGCGTCACAGGATCGGGCAAGACCTTCACGATGGCAAAGGTCATCGACGAGTTGCAGCGCCCGGCGCTGATCCTTGCCCCGAACAAAATCCTCGCAGCGCAGCTTTATGGCGAGTTCAAGAGCTTCTTTCCGAACAATGCCGTCGAATATTTCGTCAGCTATTACGACTATTACCAGCCCGAGGCCTATGTGCCGCGGAGCGATACCTATATCGAGAAAGAAAGCTCGGTAAACGAGGCGATCGACCGCATGCGCCACTCGGCGACGCGCGCGCTGCTCGAACGCGACGACGTGATCATCGTCGCATCGGTGTCGTGCCTCTACGGTATCGGTTCGGTCGAGACCTATTCGGCGATGATCTTCGACCTCAAGAAAGGCCAGGTCGCCGACAGCCGCGAGATCATCCGCAAACTCGTCGCGCTTCAGTACAAGCGCAACGACCAGGCGTTCGCGCGCGGCAATTTCCGCGTGCGCGGCGACAGCCTCGAAATCTTTCCGTCGCACTATGAGGATATGGCGTGGCGCGTCAGTTTCTTCGGCGACGAGATCGAGGAGATCACCGAGTTCGATCCGCTGACCGGCAAGAAGATCGCGAGCCTCAATTACGTCCGCGTATATGCGAACAGCCACTATGTGACGCCCGGACCGACCCTCAAACAGGCGACCGAGGCGATTCGGCACGAGCTCGCCGAACGGCTGAAGGAACTCGAAGCCGAAGGCCGGCTGCTCGAGGCCCAGCGGCTCGAGCAGCGCACCAATTTCGACCTCGAGATGATCGCCGCCACCGGCAGCTGCGCGGGGATCGAGAATTACAGCCGCTTTCTGACCGGTCGCCTTCCCGGCGAGCCGCCGCCGACCCTGTTCGAATATCTGCCCGACAACGCGCTGCTCTTCGTCGACGAGAGCCACCAGACGATCCCGCAGATCGGCGCAATGTCAAAGGGCGACCATCGCCGCAAGATCACGCTCGCCGAATATGGCTTCCGCCTGCCGAGCTGCATCGACAACCGGCCGCTGCGCTTTTCCGAATGGGACCTGATGCGCCCGCAGACGGTGAGCGTATCGGCGACGCCGGGTACATGGGAAATGGACCGCACGCAGGGCGTCTTCGCCGAGCAGGTGATCCGCCCGACCGGGCTGATCGACCCGCCGGTCGAGATCAAGCCCGTCGAGGAGCAGGTCGACGACCTGATCGCCGAGGCGAAAAAGACCGCCGCAGCGGGATATCGCACGCTCGTCACCACGCTCACCAAACGCATGGCCGAGGATCTGACCGAATTCCTGCACGAAGCCGGGCTCAAGGTCCGCTACATGCACTCCGACGTCGAGACGTTGGAGCGCATCGAGATCATCCGCGACCTCCGCCTCGGCGTGTTCGACGTGCTCGTCGGGATCAACCTGCTGCGCGAAGGGCTCGACATTCCCGAATGCGGGCTCGTTGCGATCCTCGATGCCGACAAGGAAGGTTTCCTGCGTAGCGAAACGAGCCTCGTCCAGACGATCGGCCGCGCCGCACGCAACGTCGATGGCCGCGTGATCCTCTACGCCGACCGCATCACCGGCAGCATGGAACGCGCGATGCGCGAGACCGACCGCCGCCGCGAAAAACAGGAGGCGTACAACGCCGAGCACGGCATCACCCCGACGACGATCCGCCGCAACATCGGCGACATCATCGCGCATGTCGCGTCGAAGGATCAGGTCACGATCGACATCGGCGAGGACAAGCCCGCGCACATGGTCGGCCACAATCTGCGCGCCTATATCCAGGAACTCGAAAAGAAGATGCGCGACGCCGCCGCCGACCTCGAGTTCGAGGAGGCCGGACGTCTGCGCGACGAGATCCGCAAGCTCGAGGCCGACGAACTGGGATTGCCTGCGGACGAACAGGTCGCACCACGCGTCGGCCGCTCGAACGAGGGCAAGCCGGGGACGCGCAAGGGCCGCTTCGGCAAGCAGAGCAAGACGAAATGGGGACGTTGACGGTCCGATGACGGTCATTCGCTGGGGCATGATCGGTTGCGGCAGCGTGACCGAGCGCAAGAGCGCCCCCGCCTATCAGCAGGTCGAGGGCTTCACGCTGCACGGCGTCTTCAATCGCACCCGCGCGAAGGCCGAGGATTATGCCGCGCGCCACGGCGTCGCGCGCGTCTTCGACAGCGCGGCCGCACTGATCGATGATCCCGATATCGATGCCGTGTATATCGCGACGCCGCCCGACAGCCACGAAGCCTATGCACTCGACGTCGCGCGCGCCGGCAAGCCCTGCTGCATCGAAAAGCCGATGGCACCCGACCATGAAGCCTGCGTGCGCATCCGCGATGCGTTCGCCGACCGAGCACTGCCGCTCTTCATCGCCTATTATCGCCGCGCCCTCCCCCGCTTCCGGCAGGTCAGGGCGTGGCTCGACGAAGGCGCGATCGGACAGATTCGCCACGTCCACTGGGCGCTGACCAAGCCCGCGAGCCCTGTCGATCTGTCCGGCACGAACTGGCGCGTCGACGCCGCGATCGCACCGGGCGGCTATTTCGACGACCTCGCGAGCCATGGCCTCGACCTCTTCTGCTGGCTGTTCGGCGACGTGGCGGACGTTGCCGGCTTCGCTGTCAACCAGCAGGGCCGCTACAGCGCGGCGGACGCCGTGACGGGATGCTGGCTGCACGCAAGGGGCGTCACCGGATCGGGAAGCTGGAATTTCGGCGCCGCCGACCGGCAGGATCGCGTCGAGATCACCGGCAGCACCGGCCGCATCGTCTTTTCGATCTTCGACGAAGAGCCGTTGCGGCTGTCGCGCGGTACCGAACACATCGAGATGGCCATCGCCCATCCGCCGACGATCCAGTATTTCCACGTCGAAGCGATGCGCGACCATCTGGCGGGGCACGGACCGCATCCCTCGACCGGCGAGAGCGGGGCACACACCGCGTGGGTCATGGACCGGATCCTGTCGCGCCGATGAGGCGAAACATCCCCAAACGCTTCGACGAAACCCCGCCTGTAACCGACAAGTAACCTTGCCGCCCCGGCGGGCGCTGCATAGGGTCGCCTCGCAATCGGGGAGATACATATATGAAATCGGGTCTGTCGCTTATCGCCTTGGCGCTCGCCTTCACCGCGCCCGTCGCGCTTCATGCGCAGGACAAGGCCGACGACAAGGCGAAGGCCGAAAAACCCGCCGCCGACTACGAACCGCAGGTTCGCACCACCAAGCTCAGCGGCACCTTCGGCGGCCAGCGGATCAACTATGCCGCGACAATCGGCGAGACGGTCATCAGGAACAAGGACGGCGTGCCCGAAGTCGCGGTCGTCACCACCTCCTATGTCAGGGAACCGCGCGACCCGAACCGGCCGATCACCTTCCTGTTCAACGGCGGCCCCGGGTCGGGCACCGTCTGGCTGATGATGGGGGCGTTCGGGCCGAAGCGCGTCGCGATCCCCGGCACCGGCGTCGACGATGGCGCCCCGCCCTATCCGATCGTCGACAATCCCGACGCACTCCTCGACGTCACCGACATCGTCTTCATCGACCCGCCGGGCACGGGCTTCTCGCACCTGATCGGCAAGGCCGACCCCAAGGATTATTACGGCGTCACGCAGGACGCGAAACTGGTCGCCGAGGTGATCCGCCGCTGGCTCAATGACAATGGCCGCTGGAACAGCCCCAAATATCTGGGCGGCGAAAGCTATGGCACGACGCGCTCGGCCGCGGTCGCCAACCAGTTGATGAACGAGACGTATAACGACGTGGCGCTCAACGGCATCATCCTGATCTCGACCGTGCTCGATTTTGCAGCCGGCGCCGACACGCCGGGCAACGAGCTGTCGCCGATCACCAACCTGCCCTCGATGGCCGCGACCGCGCTCTATCATGGCAAGGCGAGTGCGCCGTCGGTGGAGGCTTTTGTCGAGGAAGCCCGGCAATGGGCGATCGGCCCCTATGCGTCGGCGTTGCTCAAGGGGCAGAAACTGCAGGGCGAGGAACGCGCCGCGATCCGCCGCGAATTGTCGCGCTTTACCGGCCTGTCCGAAACCTATCTCGAGCAGGCCGACCTGCGCGTCACGCCGCAGCGTTTCTACAAGGAACTGCTCCGCGACCGCGGACTGACCGTCGGCCGGCTCGACAGCCGCTACACCGGCAAGGACTATGACAACGCCGGCGAAGGGCCCGACAACGACCCCAGCTTCTATGGCATCGATGCGAGCTACACCGCCGCGATCAACAGCTGGGCCCGCGACGGGCTGGGGTTCAAGACCGACCGCGAATATCAGTCGATCGGACGGATCGGCGGTCAGTGGGACTGGCGCCTCGGCGACCGCGACACCAACGCCTATCTCAACGTCGCGCCCTATATCGGTCAGGCGCTACGCGAGAACAGCGGGCTCAAGGTGCTCGTCGCGCAGGGCTATTATGATTTCGCGACGCCCTTTTTCGCCGCCGAATATGCGCTGTCGCGCACCGGTATCCCGCAGGACCGCATCCAGTATAGCTATTATGGCGCGGGCCACATGATGTATATCCGCGACGAGGACCGGCATAAATTGTCGGCCGACGTCCGGGCGTTCATTCGCGGGCGGTAGGAACGGCCGTTCGCGACCGATTGCGGACCTAACCAATATCGTCACCCCGGACTTGATCCGGGGTCCCGCTTGAAATCAGGCGCCTGCGGATGCGTCAAAAGCGGGATCCCGGGTCAAGCCCGGGATGACGAAGTGGGGTGAAGGC